>Ga0182024_10014669_pt1 | contig 15119 bp, 14 predicted proteins | sample P32metaG_FD_120480 | JGI IMG/M metagenome (GOLD analysis project Ga0182024, IMG submission 120480) | Permafrost microbial communities from Stordalen Mire, Sweden - P3-2 metaG (Illumina Assembly) | ecosystem: Environmental > Terrestrial > Soil > Wetlands > Permafrost | place: Sweden: Stordalen... | reverse complement strand
TGATTGCCCCTACGCCGCCAGCCGCTCGAGCATCGGTTATCAAAAAAAGCCCGGGTCGGTTCTTGACCCGATGGTGCATTTCGCCCAACAGCAACTTTTGTTGCTCTTGAGAGCGCCGGCGCTCAACCGCCTCGTTGCGGAGCGTGCGTGTCGATCTGGTCGTAGGCGGCTTGCGCGATGGTGCGCAGCTTCTCTTGTTCCGCCGGTCCGCTGAGCACGTAGGCAAGGTCGCCATCGACCCAGTAGTAGGCCGCGTTCTGCTCTCCGGTGGTGTAGCGCAGCGCCGTGTCGCGATTGCTGGTGCGCCCGCAATAGAGCGTGAAACGTTCGCCGGAGGGGGCTTCGTACATGAAGAACGCGGTCGCCCCGGTCGGCCCGGGCAACAACCGGCCGCCCACGAGCTTTAATCCAACCTTGTCGAGTTCGGGCGCGCGCAACGGCGTGCCGACCCGCTTGGACAGCCATTCCATCAGATGCGGCCGCTGTTCGCCGGGCACCTCGACGGGATGACGGACTTCGACGACGTACAGCCGGTAGGCATCGAGCGCATCGGTGGTAAAGCGCGCCAGGTCGGAGGGCGACGTCGCTTCGATACCGCGAGCGAACCAGCCAGCCGCGCCGCCGATGAGGAACGCCGCCAACGCGGCCGCGGCGGCCGCCGCGATCCATCCGTTACGGCGCCGGCATGCCAACCGCGCGACGTCGAGGCGCTCCGGCGGCTTTTCGGCTGCAACGCCGCCGTAGCGCGCCCGAAGCAGTTCCGCCTGGCTGCGCCAGGCCGCGACCTTGGAGGCATCATCAGGGTGGGCGGCGAGCCACGCCTCGACGGCGCCGCGGCGGTCGGCCGGCAGCTCGTCGTCGACATAGGCGTGAAGCTCGTCGTCGCTCACACGATAGTCTCTGTCATTCATCGTTCGCTCTCTTTGAGTCACTTCACGCGGCGGAGCGGCGGGCGCTCGCCATCGAGATAGGCTTTGATTTGCATGCGGGCGCGGGCGAGCCGCGACATCACCGTGCCGATCGGGACGCTCTGCACTTCGGCAACCTCGCGATAGCTCAAACCTTCGAGCACGACGAGCAGCAGGGCCGCGCGCTGTTCCTCGGCGAGTTCGTCGAGCGCCCGGGCAATATCCCGGCCGCCGGCTTCCGGTCCCATCATGGCGGCATCGCCGTCCTTGATCGGCGTGAGCGTCGGGCGGCGCGACAGTGACCGCAGCCGGTTGCGATTGAGATTGGTGAGGATCGTGTAGAGCCATGCCCTGACATCGCCGCCATGAAACAAATGCTCCGAACGCAGCGCCCGCACCAGCGTGTCCTGCACGATGTCGTCCGCCGTCTCGCTGTCGCGGGTGAGCGCCCGCGCATAGCGCCGTAGCGCCGGAATGGTCGCCTCGATCCGCTGCCGGAAATCGCTCAAGCGTGCGCCCGTTTTCGCTGCGAAAGATTTCTTTTCAAACAACACCATCGCCCGCCGCGTATTCCCCGGGCGGCGCCCCGGAATGGCTCGGCCCAAGCCTTGTGCTTGATGACGGCCACCGCCCTATGCCATAGCAGGCTTTTGGGGGAAAGCCGCCGAGCGGGGTCACGGAATGCCGGAAACATCGGGCCTCATGCACGGCAAGCGCGGCCTGATCATGGGGGTGGCGAACCACCGCTCGCTGGCCTGGGGCATCGCCAAGGCCTGCCGCGGCCATGGCGCCGAACTCGCCTTCACCTACCAGGGCGACGCCCTCAAGAAGCGCGTCGAGCCGCTCGCCCAGGAGGTTGGCGGCATCGTGGTCGGGGACTGCGACGTCACCGAGGCGGCGACGATCGACGCGGTGTTCGCCGCGGTGCAAGCGGCCTGGGGCACCATCGATTTCCTGGTGCACGCCATCGCGTTCTCCGACAAGGATCAGCTCGACGGCCGCTATGTCGACACCACGGCCGACAATTTCACCAAGACCATGCTGGTGAGCTGCTACTCGTTCACGGCGGTCGCGCAACGCGCCGAGAAAATGATGCCGAACGGCGGCGCCATGCTGACGCTGACCTATTACGGCTCGGAAAAATGGATGCCGCATTACAACGTGATGGGCGTCGCCAAGTCCGCGCTCGAGGCCTCGGTGCGTTACCTGGCCGCCGATCTCGGCGTGAAGAACATCCGCGTCAACGCCATTTCGTCGGGACCGATCAAGACGCTCGCCGCGTCCGGCATCGGCGATTTCCGCTATATTCTGAAATGGAACGAATATAACGCGCCGCTGCGCCGGAACGTCACCATCGAGGAGGTGGGCGAGGCCGGCGCGTACCTGTTGTCCAACATGTCACGCGGCGTCACCGGCGAGGTGCATCACGTCGATGCCGGCTATCACATCGTCGGCATGAAGCATCCCGATGCGCCGGACATCGCCGTCGGCAAGGAGTGAGGCCCGGATATTCTCGGCTCATTCCTGCGGGAAGCGTTTTGATCATGCCGGTTGTCTATCTGGTCCGTCACGGCGAAACCGATTTCAACGTCGCGCAACGCCTGCAGGGTCGATACGAAACGAACCTCAACGCTCGCGGCCGGCAGCAGGCGCAAGGCTGCGCCGCGGTGCTGCGCGATCTGTTCGTGCGCGAGAAGCGCCAGCCGGACGATTTCGCCTTTGTGTCGAGCCCGCTGATGCGGGCGCGCCAGACCATGGAGCTGATGCGCGCGGCGCTCGGGCTCAATCCAGCTGCGTTTGAACTCGACGCCAGGCTGATGGAGATATCCTACGGCGAATGGGAAGGCCTGACTCTTCAAGAAATCAAGGCACGCGAGCCGACCGTGCTGGAGCAGCGCGAGCGCGACAAATGGGATTTCATGCCGCCCGGCGGCGAATCCTATCGTCAGCTCGCGAAGCGCGTCGGCGACTGGTACGCGTTGCTCGCGCGCGACACGGTGGCGGCGGCGCATGGCGGGGTGGCACGCGTGCTGATGGCAAACTTCCACATCCTGCCGGAAGACGAAGCCAGCCACACCGACATTCGCCACGGCGCCGTTTACGTCTTCTCCGGCGGCACGGTCGCCCGATACGCTTAGGGGCGCTGTCCGGCGCCCGGCTTGCGCCGCGCCGAGCCCCAAGACCATAACCCCAATACCATAGCCTTTAGACTGCCGGGATCTTTTTCGATGGAGCGCGCGTCGTCGTTGCGGGCGAAAGCTCCTCCGCACGCGAAGGACGCACGCGAAGGCCGTTGAGTGATCGCTTAAAATTTACGAGTCCGCTTTACCAACAGTTGCCGCCAAACACGCAGCCGAGCGCAATAGTCTAGCGAAGCGTCGTGCGTTGAAGCATAGTAGCCTTCGCGCTTGCAAGCCAGGAGGGTTCGATGCGGGCTCTTGTAGGGTTTTTGTTGTTGCTGTGTCTTGGCGGCGCCAGCAGCGCCCAATCATTCCCGCAGTGCAACGCCATTCCTTGCAAGAAAATAAGAATATCCAACAACTCCTCGGCACCGTTGTATGTGATCATCGAGAGTGGAGCGAGGGGAGTGGACGAATGGCTGCAGGCGCAGTTCCAGGTTCAGCCCACCGACGTTAATCGGAATTACGCCTCCGCCCAGGTCGTGCGTGTATATGTCAACGGAATCGAGGGGATTCCAGCCAATAGCTCGGTGGATGTCTCCGTTCCATTTTATTCGCAGCTGTCGCAGAATACGGATGGAACCCAGCCGAACCAGTTCGTCGATTGGTGGAATGGTGGACGAGTGTACTTTTATGACGACAGCAGACAAATAACAGATGATTATGTGAACGACTCGCAGTACCCGGTCAACAGTCCGTTGACGCCGGGCCCCTGCGTCGGTTCCGTCGGCGCCAGCTGCTCTTCGCCACTTTCGATCTTTGCGCTGACAACGCTTGATCCAAACGTAAAGTCCGGGTTGCCACCGACGGATCACAACCAATTAATGGAATATACCTTTGCGGATGCGATCACGGCGAAGGGCAAGCCATACCCGATCAATCTCAACGGGGTCGGCTACAACATCTCTTCGGTGGATCAGGTCTATTTGCCGGTTGCGATGGAGGCGCTGACCAGCCCGCCGGGCCAGGTTCAGTATATAGGGACTGTCGTCAGCCTGCCGGCTTTCAGAACTGCGTTGAGCCAGTTTCTGAGCGATTTTCCGGGGTGGCCGGTTTACAATTCATCTGTTTTCGGTCAGCCCGATCCAACTCGTCCACGCATACCCGGAGCTTTTAACGTCTTCGCCAATGCATTTTCCAATCCGCCGAACGGCGTCCTGACCCAGCCCGGAACGGCCATACAGAATATGATCAGTCTTTTTAATACGTGCCAGACCTCAACAGCTGGTATTTGTTCTTATTACAACCAAGTCTACAAGCTCTTCAACCAAAACTATCAGGATTATTTGAACCTACCGTGCCACCTGCCTGTGAGCAATCTGCAGACAGCGATGCTGCAGAAGATCTATGGCTGGGTCCCTTTCAATGAAGGTTGCACAGCAAGCAGCTCCAGCGCCAACGACCTTCTCGGCACGGCACAAGAATTAGGTATCGATTTCAACTCGTTCCAGGAGAAGATTTATACCAAGGCATTGCAATATTCGCAGGGCGACGGTGGCACCTTCACGTTCAATCCTTACGTGAAACTTATTCATAACTATCTGAGCATGGCGGCGTATGCATTCTCCGTCGATGACGCCATCGGCTTTCAAAGCTACCCAGGCGTAGGGCTTATTATCACGTATGCGGGGGTCAACGGGCTCGATAACAAGACGCCGCTGGACCGGACCAAGCGTGTCGTGGTGTCTTTGGGCGTCAAGCATCAGGGCGTGCCGGAATGGTCGGCGATCGGCCTTTGCAGCACAACTACCAGCAAAGACGTCGATCCGCTGTTTCCTTCGGTAACGTTCTATCCCGCAGGCTATCCGTGTACGTTCACGGCGTCGGATCTCAAAGGTCGCGATTACCAGTTCACGATTACAAGTGGTCCGCCCAATCTGGCTGTCGATACGACAGGGTGTACCGGCCAGGGCACTGATCCCTGGTTTTGTTTCGTGCAGGTCGTAACGATCGATAACGAACAGAATTACATCAACACTCGGCCGGCCGATCCGGATCCACCGCCCTCCACCCACGATTTCAATGGTGACGGCCAGAGCGACATCCTGTGGCGCGACAGCAGCGGGACGACCACGTTGATGTGGATGATGAACGGCACCCAGGTCGCCTCGAGCAGCGCGCTCTCGACCGGGGCCAGTTGGTCGATCGTCGGCCAGCGCGACTTTGACCGCGACGGCAAGGCCGATCTGCTGTGGCGCGATTCCAGCGGCGACCTGGCGAGATGGTTCCTCAACGGGACGGGTATCGGCCCCAGCGTCATTTCGAGTCAGGGTTTCGGCAATGTGCCGACTGACTGGACGGTGGTCGGGACCGGCGATTTCAATGGAGACGGGTTCGGTGACGTTCTCTGGCGGCGGGCCACCGGCGATGTCGGGGTGTGGCTAATGAACGATTCGACGCAAGTTGTGGCTTCCAGCGGCTTCTCCGGTGTGCCCTTGAGTTGGTCGATTGTCGCGGTCGCTCACTTCGATACCAACACCAGCATCCCGCGCAACAGCGATATCCTCTGGCGCAATGCGAATGGCGATCTGGCGATCTGGTTCATGAACGGCATATCACTCGTGTCGAGTGCGTCGATCGCCAATGTACCGACCAATTGGACGGTGGTCGCAACCGGAGACTTCAACGGCGACGGCTTCGACGACATCCTCTGGCGCGACTCGAGTGGCGACTTGGCGGTCTGGCTGATGCAGGGAGCACAGGTACTTCAGAGTGGGGCATTGGGCACAGTGCCACCCAACTGGACGGTCGTCGAAACCGGCGACTTCAACTTTGACGGCAAGAGCGACATCCTCTGGCGCGATACGAGCAGCGGGGCAGGGGCGATCTGGTTCATGAACGGCCTTCTGGTATCGTCGGCCGGGGCGGTCCCCAATCCCGGCCTAAACTGGACGATTCAAAGCACCAACGCGAACTGATTGCGGCCCGTAAGCTCGTATTATTTCGGCCTGCGAAACCATGGAACGGATGTGCGCGACGCTCGGACTCGATCCGCGCACCGACCATCTCGATGCCCGGTTGATGGAGACCCCTTACGGCAAATCAAAGACCTGACCCTGGGCGAAATCGCCTGCCGCGATCCGGGCCGTGCTCGGGCGGCGTGGTGCAACCCAAGACGTGCGCCGCGAGCACTATTGGATCGGCCGGATATAATTCCCACATATGGCCTCCAGACGTGCGGAGCCGTCATGTCGAAACCGCTCATCGTGTCCATTCCGCATCGCCTCGGCAAGGACGAGGCGACGCGCCGGCTCAAAGCCGGGCTCGGCAACGTTCGGACGAATTTCGGCCAGTTGTTCACGGTCCAGGACGAGACCTGGACCGGCGACCATCTGCAGTTCGGCGTCAGTGCGCTGGGTCAGGCCGTCAGCGGCACCATCGATGTCGCGGATGACCACGTCACTCTGGAAGTCGTGCTGCCTTGGCTGCTGGCAACCATCGCCGCCACCCTGCAGCCGCTCATTCGCAGGGAAGGGACGTTGATGCTGGAGAAGAAGTGAACGGCAGCCGGACGCGGGTCTAGGCGCTTGGGCACTTCAAAAATGAAAGCGGCCGGACCTGGGTCCAGCCGCTTCCTCGAAGCACCATGCAAGGCGCTTCGCAATCCTGACGACGCGATCCAAATGCTGGCTCGCGTCTCTGGCGTTACTTGCCCTTCGCTTTGTTCTTCGGGCCCTTCTTCGGCTTCTTTGCCATGGCTAGCATCCTTTGGTTGGTGTTGAACTTTCGGCAGGGTTGAGTTCCAGCTTGCGGCGGTGTTTCGGTCCCCCTGGCCATCGCCCCCCTTACCGCCCATCAGGATGCCACAACGGGCGCCGTCCGGCAATCGAAAAATCGCGAATAATCCTGATTCTTCCGTAGCTTAACGGATATTCAGGTTTTCATTAATCCGCGTTCACCGATATGAATGCCGCATGAACGCACGTCCGCCGGCACGCCGCGGTTTGCTCGTTCCTGCGGCAAAATTTTGCGACAGCGAACGGTTCCTGCGATTTCTGCCGCACCTGCGAACAGTGTGAATCGAGAATGGGCGGCAGTCTGAATCGAAAATAGGCGGTTGATGCGCGGTAAATTGGACCGATCGAACCGATTTGACCCGCTGTCAGGCGCGGGCTACCACGACCGCACCTTGCTCCACCGCCATTCGGCGTTCTCGACGCGTCATGTCATTCAATACGTTCGGCCATTTGTTTCGGGTTACCACCTTCGGCGAAAGCCATGGACCGGCGATCGGCTGCGTGGTCGACGGCTGCCCGCCGCGCATTGCGCTGAGCGAGGCCGACATCCAGCCCTATCTCGACCGGCGGCGGCCCGGCCAATCGCGCTTCACCACGCAGCGTCAGGAGCCCGACGCGGTGCGCATCTTGTCCGGCGTGTTCGCCGATGAAACGACCGGCCGGCAGGTGACGACCGGTACGCCGATCGCACTGCTGATCGACAATGTCGATCAGCGCTCGAAGGATTACTCCGACATCAAGGACAAATACCGTCCCGGTCACGCCGACTACACCTACGACGTCAAGTATGGTTTGCGCGATTATCGCGGCGGCGGCCGGCAGTCCGCGCGCGAGACCGCGACCCGGGTCGCCGCCGGCGCCATCGCGCGCAAGATCGTGCCGGGGCTCAATGTGCGCGGCGCCCTGGTGCAGATGGGCCCGCACCGCATCGATCGGGCGCGCTGGGACTGGGGCGCGGTCGAGCACAATGCATTCTTCTGTCCGGACGCGGCGCGCGCCGAGTTCTTTGCCGACTACCTCGACGGCGTGCGCAAGCGCGGCTCTTCGATCGGGGCGGTGATCGAAATCGTCGCCGACGGCGTGCCGCCGGGCCTCGGCGCGCCGGTCTACGGCAAGCTCGACGGCGATCTGGCCGCGGCGCTGATGAGCATCAATGCCGTGAAGGGCGTCGAAATCGGCGCCGGCTTCGGCGCGGCGGAACTGTCGGGCGAGGACAACGGCGACGAAATGCGCATGGGCAATGACGGCAAGCCGATTTTTCTCTCCAACAACGCCGGCGGCATTCTGGGCGGCATTTCAACCGGCCAGCCGGTCGTGGCGCGTTTTGCGGTCAAGCCGACGTCGTCGATCCACACTCCGCGCCGTACCGTGGATCGCTACGGCCGCGACAATGACATCTCGACCAAGGGCCGCCACGATCCCTGCGTCGGCATCCGCGCCGTGCCGATCGGCGAGGCCATGGTGGCGTGCGTCATCGCCGACCATTATCTACGTCAGCGCGGCCAGGTTGGCGAAACGCCATCGTGGCCGTTTCCTCAGCCGCCGGCGCGCTGAGTATGGGTGGCGCGTCGACCGGGATTGAACAAGCAAGATGAACGACGCTCACCAACGCATCCAGGCCGCCCTGGCCGCTTTCGCTCGCGGCGAAATCGTCATCGTCGCCGATGACGATGACCGCGAGAACGAAGGCGATCTGTTCGTCGCGGGATGCCTGTGCACGACCGAGAAGATGGCATTCATCATCCGCCACACCTCGGGCATCGTCTGCGCGCCGCTGGCGCCGGAGGAGGCGCGCCGGCTGCGACTCGATCCGATGGTGGCGCTCAATGACGCGCCGCTCGGCACCGCGTTCACGGTCTCGGTCGACGTCCGCCATGGCCTGACCACCGGCATCTCCGCCGAAGAGCGCACCAACACGGTGCGCGCGCTCGCCAACGGCAACAGCGGGGCGTCCGATTTCGTGCGGCCGGGGCATGTCTTTCCGCTGGTGGCCAAGGCAGGCGGCGTGCTGATGCGCTCCGGCCATACCGAGGCCTGCGTCGATCTGTGCCGACTGGCCGGCCTGCCGCCGGTGGGCGTGCTGGCCGAATTGATGAACGACGACGGCACGGTCATGCGCGGCCCGGACCTCGCCGCATTCGCCGAGCGCGAGAAGCTGCAACGCATTTCCATCGCCGAGTTGATCGCCTATCGCCAGGCGCGCGACAAGCTGATCGAGCGCGTCGGCGAGTTTCCGGTGGAATCCGAGATCGGCACGCTGACCGGCTATGCGTTCCTCACGCCCTTCGATCCGGTCTATCACATGGCTTTCGTCCATGGCCGCATCGGCGACGGCAAGGCCGTGCTGACGCGGCTGCATCGCGCCAACATCATCTCCGACGTGTTCGGCGGCGCCAAGCCGATCCACCAGACGTTGGCGCATTTCAAGGCCGAAGGCAGGGGCGTGCTGGTGCTGCTGCGCGACGGCACCGCCGGCGTGCCGCTGCTCTCGATTCCGAAATCGACCGAGACCGCCTCCGGCGAGGCGCGCACCCGGCAGTGGCGCGAGATCGGTCTCGGCGCCCAGATCCTCAAAGATCTCGGCGTCAGCTCGATCCGGCTGCTCACCTCGTCGCGCCGCATGACCTATGTCGGCCTCTCCGGCTTCGGCATCGAGATCGTCGGGACCGAGCCGGTCGAGGGCGTGAACTAACCGCGGCGTGCGCGACACACACCAGGCAAGGAGGGCCGCAATGCCCGCTATCGCTTCTCGAATTCGCATCGTTCTGGCCGTGCTCGGTCTCGGCCTCGCGCTGTCGGGGTGCGGCTACAACACCATTCCGACGCTGCAAGAGCAGGCCAAGGCGCGCTGGTCTGACGTGCAGAATCAATATCAGCGCCGCGCCGACCTCATTCCCAATCTGGTGGCGACCGTGCAGGGCTACGCCGCGCAGGAAAAGAATGTGCTGACCGCCGTGGTCGAGGCGCGCGCGCAGGCGACCAAGATTACCATCGACGCGTCGCAGCTCACCGATCCGGAAAAACTCAAACAGTTCCAGGATGCACAGAATCAGTTGACCGGGGCCCTCGGCCGGCTGCTGGCGGTGACGGAGAACTATCCCGACCTGAAATCGAACGCCAATTTCCTGGCGCTGCAGTCACAGCTCGAAGGCACCGAAAACCGCATCGCCGTGGCGCGGCGCGACTACATCGACGCGGTGCGCGCCTACAACACGGCGCTGCGCACGTTCCCAACCGTCATTTGGGCGAAGACGGCGTTTTCCGGCGAGCAGCCGATGGCGGAATTCACCGCCAGTGAAGGGTCTGACAAGCCGCCGCAGGTGAAGTTCTGATGGCTCGCCGGCGCCATTGCGGGCCGCGCTCGTGGGCGCGTTGCGGAATGACGGTGGTTGTTGTCGCCGCTGCAATCGTTTGCTGCCTGATCGCCACTGCCGCCCTGGCCTTTGATTTTCCGCCGCTGACCGGCCGAGTAGTCGACCAAGCCGGCGTCATGACCGCGGAAAGCCGCAGCGACGTCGAGACCAAGCTCAAGGACCTCGAAGACAAATCCGGCATCCAGCTGGTGGTCGCCACGGTGAAATCGCTGCAAGGCAGCGACATCGAGACCTATGCCAACGAGCTGTTCCGCTTCTGGAAGCTCGGGCAGGCGCAAAAAAACAACGGCGTGCTGCTCCTGGTCGCGCCTGCCGAGCACAAGGTCCGCATCGAGGTCGGCTATGGCCTCGAAGGCACGCTGACCGACGCGTTGTCGTCGGTGATCATTTCCAGCGCCATCATCCCGCAGTTCAAGAGCAACGATTTCTCCGGCGGCATTGCGCGCGGCGTCGACGGCATCATCAGCGTGCTTTCGGGCGATACCGCCGACTGGCAGCCGAAAGTCGACGTCCGGGCCGACGATCCGGCCGGCGATATCGGCAAGCTGTTACCCTTTGTGTTTTTCGTGCTGATGATTGTCTTCATCGGCTATTTGACGAGGGGCGCACGCGGCACATCGGGCCGCTATGTGACGCGCGGCGGTCGCACCATCTTCGTGCCGTACAGCGGTTCGAGCTGGGGTTCGAGCTCGGGCGGTGACTTTTCCGGCGGCGGATTCTCCGGCGGCGGCGGTTCGTCCGGCGGCGGCGGCGCTTCGGGGAGCTGGTGATGCACATCAGCCCTGAAGAGCACCAGGCCGTTTCGACCGCGATCCGTGAAGCCGAGGCCCGCACCTGCGGACAGATCGTCTGCGTGCTGGCCCATGCGTCGTCGGACTACCTCCATGTTCCGCTGATCTGGGCCAGTGCGCTGGCGCTGCTCGTGCCCTGGCCGCTGATCTATTTCACGCCGTGGAGCGTGCAGCGAATTTTCCTCATCCAGCTGGTGGTCTTTCTTGTCGCGGCGCTGCTGTTCGCCTGGACGCCGCTTCGCCTGGCGCTGGTTCCACGCGCCGCGCGGCGGGCGCAAGCGCATCACGCCGCGCTGGAGCAGTTCATGGTGCGCGGCATTTCCCGGACCGTAAACCGCTGCGGCGTGCTCATCTTTGTCTCGCTGGCGGAACGCTATGCGCGGATCATCGCCGACGAGGGCATCGCGCAAAAGGTCCACAACGCCGAATGGCAGGCGGCAATCGATGCTTTGACCAGCCACATGCGGGATGACCGCATTACGGCGGGCTTTATCGCAGCCATCCAACGCTGCGGCGCCGTTCTCGCGGCGCATGCGCCGCCGGACGGTTCGCCCAATGCGCTGCCGGACCGGCTGTACGTGATGTAGCGGGCGGCAGGACCCGCTATCGGGCTCGTTCAAGGCCATGGCGACGACGGCGCGCGGTACCTCACGACGTCTCGGCAAAGAAATCGCGCATCAGCAGGTAGGATTTGCGGCAGAGTTTTTCGTCATAGCGGGTCGGGCCGGCATTGGCGGTCGGATCGCAGAATGAATGCACGGCGCCGCCGAACATCATCAGCTGCCAGTCGACCCTGGCCTGGGTCAGTTCGTCCTCCAACGCGTCCATCATCGGCTTTGGCGTCACCGGATCGGCCGAGCCGTGCACCGCCAGGACCCGGCCTTTGATGTTGCACGGCGTGCCTGGCTCCACCGGATTGGGATTGGTGACGTGGAATACCACGACCGCCTTGAAGTCGGCGCCGGCGCGCGCCTGCTCGAGCGCGTAGCCGCCGCCCGCGCAATAGCCGATCGCCGCCGTCTTGTCGGAGTTGACCAAACCGAGCTTGTTGGCTTCGCCGACCAGCGCGTCGTAGGCGGCGCCGCCGCAGGCGAGGGTGAACGGACGATTCCTGTGCACGGCGAGCATGCCGGCCCTCAGCTCGTCCGGACCCTTGGGTTTGCGGCCATAGCCGGCGCCGAACATGTCGGCCATCAGCACCACGTAATCCTTCGCCGCGACGGTGCGCGCCTGCGCGATGGTATCGGCGCAGACGCCCTTCCAGTCCGGCTGCATGAAAATAGCGGGACGTTTGCCCGGCACGCCGTCATCGTAGACGATCATGCCCTCGAACTGTCTGCCGTCGAGCTGATACGAGACTGCCTTCTCGGCCATTGCGCCTCTCCCCGTTGTCGCGGCACGATCTTAGCCGAAAACCATCGCGACAACACCGCCGATGGACGGCGCCGTCACGCCGCCTGCGGCAGCGATGCCGTGCCGGCGGGTGCGGCCGTTTGGTATTCATAAGCGCCGCCGCAATTAGCGGCGAGCCGTGACATTGTCCCGCAGGCGTCGTCTATGCGATGGCCATCAACCTGCGCTAAGCTGTCCGATAAAGGCCGACCGGGGGAAGGGGACGCGACCGTGGATGCGCGGTTTTGGCTGATACAGACTTTCAACGGCGTTTCCTACGGCGCGCTGTTGTTTTTGGTCGGCAGCGGCCTGTCGCTGATCTTCGGCGTCATGCGCATCGTCAATCTGTCGCACGGTTCGTATTTTTTGCTCGGCGGCTATGTGGCGCTCTCGGTCATCTGGGCGACCGGATCGTGGCTGTTGGCGATACCCGTGGCGGTGCTGACGGTCGCGCTGATCGGCTTGGTGATGGAGCGGGTATTTTTGCGGCCGTTGGGCTTCGATCCGCTGCGCCAGGTTCTGTTGACGGTCGGTTTTGCCTTCCTGTTCCAACAGGCGGCGCTTGATATCTGGACCGGCAATCCGTTCGACATCACGCCGCCGGCGGCGTTGAGGCGCATCGTCGTGATCGATGGCCTGCATCTGCCGCTCTACCGTATCTTCATGATCGGCGTCGCGCTGGCGATCGGCTTGGCGCTATGGCTGATCATGGAGAAGACGCGGCTCGGCGCCACCATCCGCGCCACCGTGGACGACGCACAGATGGCGCGCGGGGTCGGCATCGACACGTCTTTCATCTCGATGCTGATTTTCGCGCTCGGCGCGCTGCTCGCGGCTTTGGGCGGAGTGATCGGCGGCGCCTTCCTCGGCGTCTATCCCGGCCTCGATTTCGAGATGCTGCCGATTGCCTTTGCGGTGGTGATCATCGGCGGCATGGGCAGTCTCGGCGGCGCCGCGATCGGTGCGCTGATCGTGGGTCTTGCCGATAATTTCGGCAAGGCGCTGTTCCCGGAAGTATCCTATTTCACGCTCTATGCGCCGATGGCGCTCATTCTCGCGGTCAGGCCGACCGGGCTGTTCGGACGGGAATGAGCATGGCCGACGCGCGGGCCAAGGTGTGGGCGGTGGTCGCGGCGCTCACCGTGATCGCGCTCGTGGTCCCGCACAGCAATCCCTTCGTGATCCTATTGGCGACGCGCGCGCTTGCCTTTGCCATCCTGGTGATGAGCCTCGACCTTCTGCTCGGCTTCACCGGTCTCGCCTCGCTCGGCCAGGCCGCCTATCTGGGCATCGGCGCCTATCTCACCGCCATCCTGGCGACGCGCTACCAGTTCGGGCTCGGTTACGATTTCTGGCTGGTCGTCGCGCTCGGCATGCTCGGCGGCGCCGCGTTGGCGGCGATGTTCGGGCTGCTGGCGATCCGCGCCACCGGCGTGTATTTTTTGATGATCACGCTGGCGCTCGGACAATGCGTGTGGGGACTCGCCTATCGCTGGAATTCGCTGACCGGCGGCGACAACGGCATCGATCTGCCGCAGCGCCCCAAATTCGGCATCGATCTCGCCAACGCGGTGACATTTTTTTACGTGGTGCTTGGCTTTTTCGCGATCTCGCTTTTGATCCTCTACACGGTCACGCGTTCGCCGTTCGGCCGCAGCCTGGCCGGCATTCGCGAGCGCGAGCTGCGCATGAAAATCCTCGGTTACAATACCTGGCTGCACAAATATCTCGCCTTCATCATCGCCGGCGCCTTCGGCGGGCTGTCTGGCGTGCTGTGGGCGCATACCGCCGGCATCGTCAGTCCCGAGAATGTGGTGCTGACCACGTCGGTCGATGCACTGTTGATGGCGGTGCTGGGAGGACCCGGCACGCTGATCGGCGGCCTCATCGGCGCCAGCGTCGTCCTGTTCATTCGCGAATATCTCAGTACCCTGGTGCATTGGTGGCAATACGTGCTGGGCGGCGTCTACGTCCTGGTGATCCTTTATCTGCCGGGTGGTTTGATGAGCATTCCGGCGCGAATTCGGCAGTGGCGCACGTCGCAGTCCGCACTGGCGTCGGCGCGCCGTTTGGCGACGGAGTCGCAATCCCTTTCCTCTACCGCGAGCGGGGGAGGGTAGCGATGGAAAGCAACAGCAGAGGGAGTGGAGTGCCATGACAAGCAATGCGGGGCGGACAGGCTTGCTCGCTATCGGGGCCGGCCTGTTGTTTGGGACGCAGCTTACGCCGGCGTCGGCGCAGGATGAATTGCGCATCGGCATCATCGCGCCGATGACGGGACCGTTCGCTCAGGTCGGCAAGGACATGACCGACGGCTTCAAGATGTACCTCGACGCGACCAACAGCACCTTCGCCGGCGCCAAGGTCGTGCCCATTATCGAGGACAGTCAAGCCAAGCCCGACACCGCGGTGACCAAGGCGAGAAAGCTCGTTCTGGACGACCATGTGCAGATATTCGTCGGCGGCGTGCTGGCGCCGGAGGGCTATGCGCTCGCGCCGGTGTCGACCGCGGAGAAGACCGTCTATATCGCCTCGGTGCCGGCGGCCGACGATCTGACCCAGCGCCAGCTCGGCAATTATCCGTATTTCATCCGCTCCGGATGGACGAGCTCGCAGCCGCACCATCCGCTCGGCCAATGGGCCTGCGACCAGGGCTATAAGAAGATCGCCGCCATCGCCGCCGATTATGCCTTCGGCTACGAGGTGGTCGGCGGCTTCCAGAAGACGTTCGAGGATT
>Ga0182024_10014668_pt1 | contig 15120 bp, 12 predicted proteins | sample P32metaG_FD_120480 | JGI IMG/M metagenome (GOLD analysis project Ga0182024, IMG submission 120480) | Permafrost microbial communities from Stordalen Mire, Sweden - P3-2 metaG (Illumina Assembly) | ecosystem: Environmental > Terrestrial > Soil > Wetlands > Permafrost | place: Sweden: Stordalen... | reverse complement strand
CTGTGTTGGATCTACGACAGCAACCGCATAACGATCGAAGGTCACACCGATCTCGCCTTCAGCGACGATGTTGCGGCGCGCTTCCTGGCCTATGGCTGGAATGTGGAACGGGTCGGCGACGCCAACGACACGGAGCGGATTGCGCAAGCTGTCGAGATATTCCGGCATACGAACGACGTACCTACGCTGATCATGGTCGAGAGCCACATCGGCTACGGCGCTCCGCACAAGCACGATACCAGCGCCGCCCATGGTGAGCCGCTCGGGGTCGAAGAGATCCGTCTGGCCAAGCGCAGCTATGGCTGGCCGGAGGATGCCAAGTTTCTCGTGCCGGACGGTGTACGTGAGCATTTCAGCGCTGGCATTGGCCAGCGTGGCGGTGAACTTCGGGCAATCTGGTCGGCGGGTATGGAGACTTACCGTGCCAAGTATCCGGAGCTCGCCGACCAGATCGAAAAAATGCAGAAGCGCAAACTCCCCGATGGCTGGGACACCGATCTGCCCAGCTTCCCGGCCGATTCCAAAGGCCTCGCGAGCCGCGACTCATCTGCCAAGGTGCTGAACGCTATCGCGTCGCATTATCCGTGGCTGATCGGCGGCGCGGCGGACCTGGCGCCCTCGACCAAGACGCGTCTGACATTTGAGGCTGCCGGGGATATTGAGGCTGAGAAATACGGGGGCCGTAATCTGCACTTTGGCATTCGCGAACATGCCATGGGCGCGATTGTGAATGGGCTCGCATTGTCCAAAATCCGTGCCTATGGGTCGACCTTTCTTATCTTTTCCGACTACATGAAGCCGGCCATCCGCTTGAGTGCGCTGATGCAGCTTCCGGCCATTACCATCTTCACGCACGATTCGATTGGCCTCGGGCAGGACGGTCCGACGCACCAGCCGGTCGAGCAGCTCATCGCGCTGCGCGCGATCACCGGCCTGATAACGCTAAGGCCGGCCGACGCAAACGAGGTTGTCGAGGCTTGGCGCGTCATCACCGGGCTGAAGCATCAGCCCGCCTGCCTGGTGCTGAGCCGCCAACCGCTGCCAACCTTCGACCGCAAGCGCTACGCCTCGGCCTCCGGCGTAGCACGCGGCGCTTATGTCATGGCCGATGCCGAAAGCGGCAAGCCGACCGTGATCCTGATCGGCACAGGCAGTGAGGTCGTGCTCTGCGTCGAAGTCTACGAGATGCTCAAGCAGGATGGCATTCCAGCGCGCGTCGTCAGCATGCCGTCGTGGGAATTGTTCGAACAGCAGGATCAGGCCTATCGCAACAGCGTGCTGCCACCCGACGTCACTGCACGCGTGTCGGTCGAGGCGGGCTCGGTGATCGGCTGGGATCGTTATGTCGGAATGAATGGCGCCAAGATTGGCATGCACACTTTCGGATCATCCGCACCGATCAAGGATCTACTGAAGAAATTCGGCTTCACGCCGGAAAAGGTGCTTGCCGCGGCCAAGGAGCAGATTGCGAAGCACAGGGGTCTGACGACATGAACTCGCTAAAGCAGCTCGAAGCATGCGGCCAGGCGCCTTGGCTGGACTATCTTAAACGCAGTCTGATGGAGAAGGGCGAGTTGCGCAGGATGATCGAGCGCGACGGGATCAAAGGCGTCACCTCGAACCCTTCGATCTTCGAGAAGGCGATCGGCGAGAGCGAGGAATACAAAGGTGCGCTAAAACAGTTCCAAGCGCAGGCCGACCATGGCATCTCCGCGATCTACGAGCATTTGGCAATTGCCGATATTCGTGCCGCCGCTGAGGTGCTGCGTTCGGTTTACGACGAGACGCAAGGCCGCGACGGCTATATCAGCCTGGAATGCTCGCCCTACCTGGCCAATGATACCGAGGCGACCGTCGGCGAAGCGCTGCGGCTGTGGAAGGCGGTCGAGTGCCCTAACCTGATGGTGAAGGTGCCGGCGACACCGGCCGGGATCCCTGCGATCCGCCATTTGATCGGCCGCGGACTGAACATCAATATCACCCTTCTGTTTTCCGTGACAGTCTACGAGCAGGTGGTCGAAGCCTATATTTCCGGACTTGAGGATCTGAAGCGGACCGGCGGCGACGTCTCGAAGGCCGGCAGCGTCGCCAGCATCTTTGTCAGCCGCATCGATGTTGCGATCGACAAGCGGTTGGACAAGCTCGACGACAAACGGGTGGCGGATCGGTTGCGCGGCAAAGCGGCAATCGCCAATGCGAAACTCGCCTACGTTCGCTACAAAGCGCTATTCTCCGGATCGCGCTGGCAGAATCTGGCTGCGGCGGGTGCGAAGACACAGCGTCTGCTCTGGGCGTCCACCAGCACCAAAAGCCCGGCCTACAAGGACACGATGTATGTCGAGACGCTGATCGGCCGAGACACCGTGGACACTATTCCGCCGGCGACGATGGATGCATTCCGCGACCACGGTGAGGCGATACCCGACGTCATCGAGCAGGACATAGCGGGCGCGCGCGCAGTGCTCGCCGAGCTGGAGCGGCGTGGCATCTCACTGACGGGGGTCACGGAAGAACTGGTCACGGAGGGCGTGCAACAGTTCGCGGATTCATTCGATAAGCTATTCTGCGCCATAGCCCGGCAGCGACGCGCGCTTCTCGAGGGTGATCGCGTCAGCATAGAGATCCGGCCGGGCTCCCCGGAGATGAAGATTGCCTTCGACGCGGAGATGGAAGTCTGGCGTGCAGGCGGACACGTCCGGCAGCTTTGGGCCGGACAAAAGTCGCTTTGGACTGGAACGGATGAAGAAAAATGGCTCGGCTGGCTACGCGTTGTGGAGCAGGAACTGACCGATATTGACCGCCTGCTCGCCTTTGCAAAGGAAGTAAAACAGAGCGGATTCACCGATCTCGTACTGCTCGGGATGGGAGGATCGAGCCTCGGGCCCGAAGTGTTTGGCAAAACATTTGGACGACAGGCCGGCTGGCCGCGCTTCCACATATTGGACAGCACCGATCCGGCACAGATCAAAGCGATCGAACAGGCGGTCGATATCGGCAAGACGCTGTTCATCGTTTCTTCTAAATCCGGCAGCACGCTAGAGCCTAACATTTTCATGGACTATTTTCACGATCGGGTCTGCGTGGTGCGCGGCAAGGACAAAGCCGGCGAACGCTTCGTCGCGGTCACCGATCCCGGATCGTCGCTCGAGCAACGCGCCAAACAGCTTGGTTTTGCTCATATTTTCTACGGCGTAGCCTCGATCGGTGGGCGCTACTCCGTGCTGTCGAAGTTCGGCCTGGTGCCTGCGGCGGTGATGGGTCTTGACGTCAAACGCCTGCTCGAGACGGTGCGGCCGATGCAGCGAGCCTGCGGCGCGGACGTGCCGCCGGCGGAGAACCCCGGCGTACAACTCGGCATCGCCATGGGGATTGCGGCGACGCGTTTCGGCTGCGACAAAGTTACTATCATTGCCTCGCCGGGGATCGCTGATCTCGGCGCCTGGCTGGAGCAGCTTCTGGCGGAGAGCACGGGCAAGCACGGGCGCGGGCTGATCCCGTTGGCCGATGAGCCGCTCGCCACACCCGAACGCTATGGCAAAGACCGGTTTTTCGCCTACCTGGAACTGGAAGGGCAGCACGACCCGTCACAGCGCCAGGCAATGGCAGCGCTGGAGCGCGCGGGCCATCCGGTGGCGCGGATCAGCGTGAAGGATATCTGGCACATCGGCCAGGAATTCTTCCGCTGGGAGATTGCCACCGCGGTCGCCGGCGCGATCATCGGCATCGACCCATTCAATCAACCGGATGTCGAAGCAAGCAAGGACAAGTCGCGCGCGCTGACCGACGACTATGAAAAGACACGTCGCTTGCCGGGAGAGACGCCGGTATTCCGCGAGAACGGGCTGGCTCTCTATGCCGACCCGCGCAACGCCGCCGAGCTCGGTCGGCACAACACGTTGACCGGCTATCTGAAGAGCCATTTCGGCCGCGTGCATGCAGGCGCAAAGTCGGGCGACTACGTGGCGCTGCTGGCATATATCGAGCGCAACGAGGCGCACACGCAAGCTTTGACCGCGATGCGCACGCGCATTTGCGACAAGACCCTTGCCGCTACCTGCCTCGGCTTTGGACCTCGCTTCCAGCATTCGACCGGGCAAGCCTACAAAGGCGGGCCGAATTCCGGAGTGTTCCTGCAGATTACCTGCGACGATCCGGTGGATATCGACGTGCCCGGCCATTCCTACAGCTTCGGCGTCGTGAAGGCAGCGCAGGCGCGCGGCGATCTCGAGGTGCTGGTGGAGCGCGGTCGTCGCGCGTTGCGTATCCACCTCAAAGATGTCGATGCGGGTTTGGCGGAGCTTGCCCGCGCAATGGATTCAGCGCTCGAATAGGGCGCTTTTATCGATAGGGAGTGAAACAAATGCAGATCGGCGTGATCGGCCTGGGTCGCATGGGCGGCAACATGTCCCGCCGCCTGATGAAGGCGGGACACACCTGCGTCGTATTCGACGCCAATGCCAAGCCGCGAGAGGCGCTGGCGAAGGAGGGCGCCACGGCGGTGAAGTCGCTGGACGATCTAGTCAAGGCGCTTAAGGAAAAGCCGCGCGCGGTTTGGGTGATGTTGGCCGCCGGGCGGATCACCGAAGAGACGGTGGAACGTCTCGGCGGCCTGCTGGAGCCGGACGACATAATCATCGACGGCGGGAACTCATTCTACAAAGACGATATCCGTCGCGCCAAAAAATTGGCCGACAAGCGCATTCGCTACGTCGACTGTGGCACGTCCGGCGGCGTCTGGGGGATAGATCGAGGCTACTGCATGATGATCGGCGGCCCGAAGCAGGCAGTGGATCGCCTCGACCCGGTCTTCGCAGCACTCGCTCCTGGGCTGGGCGATATTCCCCGTACGCCGGGCCGCGCGAAAGGCGATACCCGCGCCGAACGCGGCTACATTCATGCCGGTCCGTCCGGCGCCGGCCACTTCGTCAAGATGGTGCATAACGGCATCGAGTACGGATTGATGCAAGCCTATGCCGAGGGCTTCGACATCCTTCGCAACAAGGATTCGAAGGACTTGGCGGAGGATGAGCGCTTTACACTGAACCTGCCGGATATCGCGGAGGTCTGGCGGCGCGGTAGTGTCATCTCATCCTGGTTGCTCGATCTCGGTGCGGCCGCACTCGCGAAGGACCCGCAGCTGAAGGATTTCTCCGGTTTTGTCCAGGATTCCGGTGAGGGCCGGTGGACCGTCGAGGCTGCGATCGAGGAAGCGGTCCCGGCCGACGTACTCTCCTCGGCACTATACGCCCGCTTCCGCTCGCGGCAAGAGCATACCTTCGGCGAAAAGATGCTCTCGGCTATGCGCTTCGGCTTCGGCGGACATATCGAGGGTCAAGAATCTATTGACCCAGAATCAAAGCCAAAAAAATCGCAAGATCGCTCAGCAGCACAGAACGCCGCGGAGTAGCGCCATGCTCGACAAACAGTCGCAGATAACTCCGACCGCGCAAGTGGTCGAGTTGCCGCCGCGGCGCCAGATGAAGTCAGCCGACCCTTGCGCCATCGTAATCTTCGGTGCCGGCGGCGATCTGACCAAGCGCCTGGTGACGCCGGCTCTCTACAATCTCGCGCACACCAAGGCGCTGCCGGAGAAGTTTTCTTTTATTGGCGTGGACCATGGCGAAGGAACTGCCGAGAGCTGGCGCAACCATCTTCACGACATGCTGAAAAGCTTCGTCGGAAATGGAGCGGCGGAGTTCGATGTCGACGAGATCGACGAGGTGGCGTGGAAGCGGCTGGCGGAAAAAATATCTTACGTGCAGGGCGACTTCACCAAGCCTGAACTGTACGAGAAAATTCGCGTCGCGTTAACCGAGGCAGAGAAGACCAACGGCACGCAGGGCAACGTCATTTTCTATCTCGCCGTCGCCGATCGATTCTTTGGCACCGTGGTGGAGCAGCTCTGCAAAGCGAAACTCACCGATCAGTACGAGGACGAGGATGGCAAGCCTCGGTTCTGGCGCCGGGTGGTGATCGAGAAACCATTCGGGCACAGCCTCGAATCGGCGCGCGAGTTGAACGCCAGCATCCTACGCACGCTGCACGAGGATCAGATATTCCGCATTGATCATTTTTTGGGAAAAGACACGGTCCAAAGTATCATGGCGTTCCGCTTCGCCAATGGGCTGTTCGAACCAATCTGGAATCGCGACCGAATCGATCACGTGCAGATCACTGTGGCGGAGACGGTCGGCGTGGAACGCCGCGGCAGGTTTTACGAGGCGACCGGTGCGCTGCGCGACATGGTTCCGAATCACGTGTTCACATTACTCTCGATGGTGGCGATGGAGCCGCCGACCGGTTTCGATGCCGCCGCGATCCGTTCAAAAAAGGCCGAAGTGCTGGCCGCGATCCCCGCCATCAAGCCGGCGCAGGCGGTGCGTGGCCAGTACGGCACCGGCACGGTACTGAACAAGACCATGAAAGCCTATCGGCAAGAGCCCAATGTGGCGCTGGACTCAAACGTTGAGACCTATGTCGCGATGCGGCTTGAGATCGACAACTGGCGCTGGGCCGGCGTGCCTTTCTATGTTCGTACCGGCAAGCACATGTCGCAACGCAATACCGAGATAGCAATCCGTTTCAAGCAGGCGCCCTACGCGGCGTTTCATGGCACTCCTGTCGACACTCTGCGGGCCAATTGGCTGGTGCTGCGCATTGCGCCGGACGAGGGGATATCCCTGCAGTTCGAGGTCAAGCGCCCGGGGCCAGTGGTGGATCTCGCCGCCGTCAAGATGGACTTCCGCTACGATGATTGGTTTCCGAAGGAACCTAATGTTGGATACGAGACACTTCTGTATGATGTCATGATCGGCGACCCGACTTTATTCATGCGCGCCGATATGGTGGAGCAGACTTGGCGCATCGTGCAGCCGGTGCTCGATGCTTGGGCCAAGAAGGGTGGGGCAGATCTACCAATTTATCCGGCGGGAAGCTCGGGACCGAGTGAAGCGGACGCGCTTTTGACACGTGATGGCCAACACTGGCGCCCCGTCAATGGTGCCGGCGCCGTGAAATCGCAATGACACCATCCCCTCGGAATGTTTCACCGAAAATCTCGACCCTTGTCTCGGATGTCGACGGTACCTTAGTCACCGACGACAAGGTCTTGACCACGCGCACCCAGGCGGCGGTAGCAAAGCTCCACGCATGCGGTATCAAATTTGCAATCATCAGCAGTCGACCACCTCGCGGCTTTGGAATGCTGCTGCGGCCTTTGGGAATCACGACGCCGGTGTGTGGCTTTAATGGCGGAGTGATAGCGACGCACAATCTAGCGGTCATCACCGAGCATCTGCTGTCGCCTGATGCCGCTCGGTGCGCCGTTAGTCTGCTCGACACGCACGATGTGCAGGTCTGGGTTTTCAGTGGGCAGAATTGGCTGGTGCGCGATTCCGACGGACCATATGTCGGGTTCGAGGAGCGCACCGTTGGGTTTCAACCGACAGTAGTCGACAATTTCGGACAAAGCCTCGATGCCGCCAATAAGATTGTTGGCGTTAGCAAGGAATTCGCAATTCTTGCGCAGCGTGAGCGCGATGTGCGGGCCGCACTTGCCGATCATGCGACCGTGGTGCGCTCGCAGTCTTACTATCTCGATATTACCCATCCGCTCGCCAACAAAGGCGTCGCGTTGTCGGAGATTGCGGGCCTGTTGGAGGTTCCGCTGGCAGAGATCGCGGTCATTGGCGACGGCGGCAATGATGTCGCGATGTTCGAGCGAAGCGGTCTTAGCATTGCCATGGGCAACGCCAGTCCTGCGGTACAGCGGGCCGCCGACTTCGTGACCGACAGCAATCGCGACGATGGTTTTGCCAACGCGGTCGAACGATTCATCCTCAGCAGCGTTCGTTCGAACGCGCAAGTTGCGAGCGCTCATGCAGCAGGCCGCGCATGATAAGGCCAGATCTTACTGCATCAAAGATTTCGCTTGTGCTCGCCGATGTCGACGGCACGCTTCTCACTAAAGACAAAGTGCTGACCTCGCGTGCGGAGGACGCCGTGAAGGCGCTCGCCGCAGCCGGCATCGCCTTTGCGATTACCAGCGGTAGGCCGCCCCGTGGCATGGCGATGCTGATCGAGCCGCTGGCTTTGCAGACGCCGATCGCAGGCTTTAACGGCGGCGTATTTGTCCATCCCAACCTCTCGGAGATAGAGAGCCGAACGCTCAATCCGGTGATAGCCGAGAAAACCGTAGAGCTCATCCTCAATCAGGGCCTGGACGTTTGGGTCTATACGGCCGACGAGTGGTTGATTCGTAAGCTGGACGCGCCGCATGTGGCCCGCGAGGCATGGACGGTGAAATTTGACGCCAAGGTCGTGGCGGCGTTTACGGACGCTCATCTCGCGCACGCGGTAAAGATCGTCGGCATCTCCGACGATCTCGACTTAGTTGCCGCCTGCGAAAAGCTTGCGCAGACGACCCTGGGTGAAATGGCGAGCGCGGCGCGCTCGCAGCCCTATTACCTCGACGTCACCCACCCGCAGGCGAATAAGGGGGCAGTCGTCGCTACCCTGTCCAGGCTTCTGAACACTCCGCCCGAACAGATCGTCACGTTTGGCGACATGCCGAATGACGTTCTCATGTTTCGCAAAAGCGGATTTTCCATCGCGATGGGTAATTCGAGCGACGAGGTGAAAGCACAGGCGAGCGCGGTGACTGATAGCAACGAAGACGAAGGCTTCGCCAATGCGGTACGGAATTTTATCCTTTGTCCGGCCGCTGTATGACTCGCAGGCACCAAGGAGCGCATGATGCCGCTTGATCGCCAGCCACAGCGCATGTGGTCACCAGCTCTCTCGACTACCATAGTCAAGCCGGTGATCGCCGTTGTCACGGGCGTCTCGGGATCGGGCAAGACCACGGTCTCGGTCCTGCTCTCGGCCGCACTCGGCTGCCAATTCCAGGAGGGCGATGATCTGCACCCGGCCGCGAATGTCGAGAAAATGCACAGTGGAACGCCGCTGACGGATGCCGACCGATTACCTTGGCTGCGAAAGATCGGCGAGGAAATTGACGGCTGGCGAGCGCGCGGCGAATCCGGCGTGCTCACATGCTCGGCGCTGAAGCGGGCTTACCGCGACATCATCATTGGTGATCGCTCAGACGTGACGCTGGTCTACCTAAAAGGTTCGCACGACCTCATCCACAGGCGCATGGCTGCGCGGCATGAGCACTTCATGCCGGTGGCCCTGCTCGACAGCCAGTTTGCGACGCTGCAGGAGCCGACGCCAGACGAGCATCCGCTCACCGTCGACGTCGGCGGCAGGCCAGCCGAGATCGTCGCGGAGATTGTGCGTCAGTTGGAGGAAAGGCAAGACAGCGGTCGCGGTTATGAATCAACTTCGGGAAAGGCGGCAGCGCCGGGCGCTTCGAAAGGCGAGTGATTGTGACATCCCAGTTCAAGAAAATTCTGAAGCCGATTATTGTTGCACCGTCGATCTTGTCGGCGGATTTCGGGCATCTTGCCGACGAGGTCCGTGCCGTCGATGCGGCTGGCGCCGACTGGATCCATATCGATGTCATGGATGGTCGCTTTGTGCCGAATATCACGTTCGGACCGGTGATTGTCGAAGCGGTCCGACGCCACACGCAAAAGCCGCTCAATGTACACCTGATGATTGTCGAGCCGGAACGCTATCTCGATGTTTTTGCTCGGGCCGGCGCCGATCATCTGCTCGTGCCGGCGGAGTCGTCGGCGGTGCTCAATCTCCACGGTGTGCTGTCGCGAATCCGCGAACTCGGCAAGAAGGCAGGCGTGGTACTCAACCCAGCGAGCCCGATAGAGTTGATCGACTACGTCCTGCATCTTTGCGACGTCGTCCTCGTCATGACCGTCAATCCAGGCTTCAGCGGCCAGAAATTCCTGCCGGAGATGCTTCCCAAGATCCGCCGTCTGCGCGAGATTTGCGAGGCACGCGGCCTCGATCCGTTCATTGAGGCCGATGGCGGAGAAAATCATCATACGGCCGGACAGGCGATCGACGCGGGCGCGAACGGCATCGTCGCCGGGTCTGCAATCTTCGGATCGCCTGACTATACAGCCGCGATTACTGCCATCCGCAACGCAGCCCGCCCGTCGGCCGCGAGGGTACGCTTATGACGAGTCCGTCCACGGCCAAAGTGGAAATCCTCGCCAATCCGGAGGTCATGGCGCGCCGGGTTGCGGAATGGATGATCGAACTGGCGACCGCGAAGGACGGCACTTTTGCAGTTTGCCTGTCCGGCGGTTCAACCCCGCAGTTGTTCTATGAGCATCTGGCTGAACCGCCTTATCGCGGTCGCTTCCCTTGGTCACGAACGCACTGGTTCTGGGGTGACGAGAGATTCGTGCCGCACAATGACGCGTTGAGCAACTACCGCATGGTGCGGGAGGCGCTGCTATCGCACGCGCCAATCCCCGTCATCAACATCCATCCCATTGGTACCGAAGGCGTTAGCCCTGAAACCGCGGCGTCGGCCTATGAGCACGAGCTCAAATCCTTCTACGGCGCGGAGCGCCTCGACCCGGCTCGGCCCCTGTTCGATGTGAACCTTCTCGGATTGGGGCCGGATGGCCATACTGCCTCGCTGTTCCCAGGCAACGCGGTGCTCGCGGAACGCAACAAGTGGGTTTCCGCCATTGTTGGAGCCAAACCAGAAGCGCGTATTACGTTGACCTATCCGGTGCTTGAGAGCAGCTGGCATGCGGCCTTCCTGGTCGCGGGAGACGAGAAGCGGGGGATCTTCGAGCGGCTTCGCCGGGGAGACGAAAGCTTACCGGCGGCCCGTCTTCATCCGACCGGCACACTATGGATGTTTGCCGACGCAGCCGCGACCGGCTGAGGAAGACTAATCATGGTCGCTAATTTCAGTTGTGGCCATTGGCATGATTAGCCTGAATGAGGTGCGGCCGCTTTCGCTCGTCTGATCACTGTTGAGAAAAAACTGAATCTTGCTCGTCATATTTTCCTGTTCTCGGAATTAATGTCCCTGTTCCGCCGAAATAATTCCCTGTTCTGTTGCGTAGGGAATTTTTCTCAAAAGCCCCGAAATCATTGGGCGCATGGGATGCTCTAAACGGCGGTCTGGCCTAAAATTGAAAAATTCCCTGCTCTTTTCCCTGTTGCAGGGAATTTGGTGGGGGAGGCAGGTTCGACTGCGACTGCGTCCGCCGCCACGCAGTCCTTTCAGTCCCCCAAGTCTTTGACCCAGGCGCAAAGGCCAATCGTCCCGCATCGACGACGCTTCGAACGCTGTGGAGTGGAGAAGCACACGGCCTCTGTTTGCTGAAAACGGAGAGAATTGCCGCGCTCGCGCCGCACCGAAGAGATTCCGGGCCGCGTTATCGGCCGCCCAATCCGGTTTCTAGATCCCTCGACAGTGTTTTCAATGGCTTGCTAATGTCGTGTTCACAAGATGCCGGGGAGGTCAATGGGAAAAGAGAGAAAGTTGCGTTGCGACCTGTTGCCGAATTTCGGATCGTTTCCCTTGTGATCGCAATTGCCGCGGTCATGGTGGGCCTCGCGTCTCCAGCAAGAGCGCAGGCGAATTATCCAAACCGTCCTGTTCAACTCCTCATCGCCTATGGTGCGGGCACTATTGGCGATGTGAGCATGCGGATCTTGGCCCAGAAGCTGAGCAGCGAACTTGGCAAGAATTTTGTTGTCGAAAACCGTCCTGGCGCCGCTGGTGTTATTGCCGCCAAGGCAGCCGCGGCGGCGGCTCCCGACGGCTACACGCTGCTTCTGACGGGCAACGGCTACGCCATAGGCGCTGCGCTCTTTAAATCTTTGCCTTATGACGTGCTCAAAGACTTTGCGCCGATATCTACGGTCGCAACTTTCGACTTTCTTGTCGCGATGAGGAAGGATTCAAAATTCAAGTCGATGAAGGATGTCATTGCGTATGCAAAGGCAAATCCCGGAAAGCTGAACATTGCGACCTTGAGCCCAGGCACCACCCAATATCTTGCGGTCGAATTGCTTAAAGTCGCGGCCGGAGTCAACGTAACTGCCGTTCCGTTCCGCAGTTCTCCCGACGCGGTAGCCGCACTGCTGCGCGGCGACGTAGACATCGATATGGACTCCTACGCGCGCCTAAAATCGTTGCTGGAGGCCGATAAAATTGACGTTATTGCGACCACCGGCCGTAAAAGGGCTACTTTCTTGACCGGGGTGCCGACCGTGATTGAAAGCGGCTTGCCAAATTTCGACGTATCAAGTTGGAATGGAATTGCCGCTCCGGCCGGTGTGCCGGCGTCGATCATCGCGAAACTCAGCAAAGCCGTGGACGAAGCGCTTCAGTCGTCTGAAGCTCTGGCGACCGGCCGCAGGCTGGGTATGGAGATGCGCGGCAGCACCCCGCAAGAACTGGAGGCGCGATTAAAAGGCGATATCGCCAAATGGTCCGACCTGATCGAGAAGGCGCATATCCCAAAGCACGATTAAAGTGGCAGACGGTCTGCGGCAGGAGTTCGAACGCTTCGGGCGCGCCATCAAGTTCTTGATGTATCGATTGTATTCTCAACTGCGACCTTCTCAACATCCTGGTTTGCAAACCAGTCTGGTGCCATTCGCGCACCAAGCGAGAGCTTTCGGCACGCGAATGTGAATAGTATATCTGCAATTCCACCGAGTATTGCGCGTCGAATATCTTAGGATTGGTCGGGATAAGCGCAACATCCGGCGTCACAGGAGATGACGAATGAAAAGTTTGGCAGCAATTGGTTCACTTGCAATTGTTCTCGCGGTCGTCGCTGCGGTCTATTTCTTCGGCGGCTTCTACAACGTTGCCGGCAGCCAAGAGGACCCCGCGATCGTCCATTGGGCGCTGGTCAAAGTTCGGACCAATTCGATCGTTCGCCATGCGAATGATCGGCCGCCGGCCGGTTTCGACGATCCTGTCAAGGTACAGGCCGGCGGACGCGAATTTGCCGAGCACGGCTGTGTCAATTGCCACGGCGCCCCCGGCGTGAAGTGGGCCAAGTTCTCGGAAGGCTTGCACCCAGATCCGCCCGACCTCAAGGACGTCGTTGCAGAGGTCACGCCGTCGCAGCTGTTCTGGGTGATCAAGAACGGCATCAACATGACTGGGATGCCAGGCTTCGGAGCCGCCGGTGCGACGGATGAAGACATCTGGGCCATCGTAGCCTTTCTGCAGAAGCTGCCGAACGTTTCCGAGACTGACTATAAGGCCTGGACCGCGCCGTCACCTGCGCCGGCATCAAAACCGTAGCGCCCGGTGCGACACTAGCGATGCAGGCAGGCATAGACCCGAACTAGGCGCCGGGCGGCCGCCGGAATAGCGGTGCTGGTCTGTTCGCTCTGCGTTGCGGTTTTGCACGAAAGCCAAAAGTAGCCCGCGTCCGGATCGACCACGAGACGCGTAGGTTTGAGGCCCGGCGCCAAGAGCACGGACAGGTAGGGGGTTGTCGAATTCCATGCGAGCCGGTTGAGGCCGCCGCCAATACGTTGCGACGAAACGAATAGCGGGTCGCCAAGAGCCGGATCGGAGTCCGTGCTTGTCGCGAGCCCGCGCACCGCCGCTTTGTAGTCTATCCACGTCCCGACGAATTTCGCCGTCTCGACGGCATAAACCAGCATCGTCAGCAGGATTGCGCCCGAAATCATCCGCGGATCAAAGCTCTTCGCCGATCTATCCCACAATGGCGCCAAGAACGGAATTGTGGACTTTCGTCGGCTCTCATCGTCCATTGTCTGCACCGCGGCCAGAACGCCGAACGCAGGCGTGGCGATCAGCAGCACCGTCCTCAAATTGTACCTTGCCTCCGCGAGGATCGATCGGTCGAACCAGGTCCAATACACGGCGAGAGCGGCGGCGCAGGCAAGCGCTGCGTAAGCAGGCGCTCTTGACAAGTTCATGCGTCGTAGCAGGACGAGCCCGATTGCGTAGCCCGCCAGCGCCGCGAACAGCGACAGGAAAGCGGGCTGTGCAAGGTTCTCAATGTCGATAAATTTGTACGCGGCCGCAGCGAGCACGCCGGCGATATAATCGTCGGGCCGTACTGTCATCTTGACGACGAGCCAGATCATCATGACGACCAAAAATGCGCCGGCGGCTCTGATAAAGATTACGTTGCGCCAGCCGCGCAGAAAAAGCGCGAATAGAATTGCAGACGCTAAAACGATCGCGCCTTCATGAGTAAATACCAGCGCCAGCAGGCCGACAAACACAGCGGTCGCGCCACGTAGATTGTTCGGGGCGCAAAGGCAGACGGCAAGCGCCGGCCAAAACACGGCATGCGCCATCCACATTTCTGTCGGAAAACCGAATACCAACGGGCAAAGGCATGCGGTAGAGACACAGGTGTACGTGAAAATCGTGCGGTTAGCCGTATGGTCAGCCTTAAGTGTCGCGAGGAGTCCAAGGAGTGGAGCCGAGAAGAACAGTAGTCCGTAAACGACGATGCCGCCTTTTGCACTCTTGGTCAGCGCGACATAGGCTTCGGCGGGAATGTAGGCAAAGACGTAGGTGAATAAGCGGCCAGAAATGTTGTGCCAATGGAATGACCAGGCACTCTCCGCGACTACCGCGTAGGAGAAGATCGAACCGTCACCGAACATCTGTAGTTGGGACAAGACTCCGACGACGACGAAGATAATCGAGGTGCTGATGCCGACGGCAATCACGAGCACTCGCAATGATCGCCACGCCGTCTGGGTTTCGATTTCAGCCATCATGGCGCTGTCGGTCGCCGCCACCATCTTGTCGAGTGCTCAGCGTTTATGGTCTGCCGCTGCACAACAGCCATCGTGCCAATGAGGCCGGCGAGTATCGCCCAGTAGCTGTATCGCAAATCCGTGGATACGCCGACGGCAAAGAAGGTCAGCAAATACACGACGGCCGATCCGCAGGTTCCGAGGGCGAAGCTACCCGCCGGCGTATTGCGCTGTTGCCAGGCGAACAGGCACACCGCCACATTGAGCAGTAGCCAAGTTCCCGCCCGGAACAGCGGCGTTGCCCGGAGCGTATCGTTCAATGCCTTTACCGCCATCAGCCACGGCTTATCGGCAAAAATTATCTTGTCGGGATCGTCGAGGTCTTGCGTCCACATGGCCACGCTCGCACGGGCGAGGAACGTCCAATAAAAAGTAACACGGTGCTTCAGATAGGCGATT
>Ga0182024_10014666_pt1 | contig 15122 bp, 13 predicted proteins | sample P32metaG_FD_120480 | JGI IMG/M metagenome (GOLD analysis project Ga0182024, IMG submission 120480) | Permafrost microbial communities from Stordalen Mire, Sweden - P3-2 metaG (Illumina Assembly) | ecosystem: Environmental > Terrestrial > Soil > Wetlands > Permafrost | place: Sweden: Stordalen... | reverse complement strand
GCTGGCGCGGACGCCATTTGTTTCTCGGTCGTCCCGATCGTCCGCTGGCCACCGCCGCCCCGCACGCCACCTGGGCCGCCATCGTCCGCCGCGACGCCGTGCTCGCCGTCGGCAATTATCGCGCGGACCTTCCCGCCCACGAAGACGACGACGCCGGTCAGCGCCTGCGCGCCGCCGGCTGGGAACTCTGGTGCGACCACGCCATGGTCGCCGAATGCATCGTCGACAACACCGTCGCGCAAGTCCTCGCCCGCTACGCCCGCTGGTATGAACCGCGCGGCCGCGGCTGGTCCTGGCGCGACTACCTGCATAACCTGCGCACCGCCATCCGCGTAATGATCCCCGAAGACCTCGCCGAACACGACTGGCCTTCCGCCGGAATTTCCCTCCTGCTTCCCCACTACCTGCTGGGCTGGGCCCGCCGCCATCCGTGGCGCAAGGATAACCTCCCGCCCGCCGCCGCCTCTCCCGTCTCGTGAGTTCCATCGTTCGCATTCTCGGCCTCGACTTTTTCCAGGGCTCCGTCGGCGAAGCCGTCGAGTCCGTCCGCTCCGGCGGGCTGCTCGTCGCCCCTTCCGGGCCCGGCCTCTCGGACCTGCCCAACGACCCCGTCTACCAAGCCGCCGTGACCGCCGCCGACGTCCGCCTCCTCGACAGCGGCCTGCTCGCCTTGCTCTGGGAACTGCGCCATTGCCGAATCCTGACCCGCATTTCCGGCTATCTCTTCCTGGCGCAATTCATTCGCCTGCCCGAACTGTCCGACCCCGCCTCCAGCCTCTGGGTCGCGCCCACCGCCGCCGCCGCCGAGCGCACGCAGGCGTGGCTCAATGACGTCCTCGGCTACGCCCCGCCGCCGGGCGCGTGGCACATCGCGCCGCAATATGCCCCCGACATCGTGGAAGACGCCGCGTTGCTGACCCTCGTCCGCGATCGGCGCCCGCGCTTCATCTTCATCGGCGTCGGCGGCGGTCCGCAGGAGAAACTCGGCGCGTGGCTCAAATCCCAACTCGATTACCGGCCCGCCATCCTCTGCACCGGCGCGGCCATCGCTTTTCTCACCGGCGAACAGGCGCGCATCCCCGACTGGACAGACCGCCTGCGCCTCGGCTGGCTCGCGCGCTGCTTTCACGACCCCCGGCGCTTTGTCCCGCGCTACTGGAACGCCCGCCGCCTCATTTCCCTCTACTGGCGCTGCGGCGATCAGGCCCCGCCGTCTCATACGGCATGAACCCTTCGCCCGCTGCTTTTTCCGTGGTCGTGCCGGCCTGTGCGCGTCCCCCCGCGCTGGCTGAATGCCTCGCCCGCTTGGCCCCCGGCGCGCAAACCCTCCCCGCCGCGCAATACGAAGTCATTGTCACCGACGACAGCCCTGATGCCTCCATCCGCGACTTGGTGACCAGCCGTTTCCCCTGGGTCCAATGGACCGCCGGGCCGCGCCGCGGTCCCGCCGCCAACCGCAATCACGGCGCCACGCAGGCCCGCGCCAACTGGCTGGCCTTCACCGACGACGATTGCCTCCCGGACCCCGGCTGGCTCGCCGGATTTGCCCAGGCCCTCGCATCTGCCGGCGGATCTCCGCCCGACGTCCTTGAGGGCCGCACCTACGCCGACCGCCCGCGCCGCAGCCTCGCCGAACGCTCGCCCGTCAACACCCACGGCGGCTACTTGTGGTCCTGCAACCTGGGCGTGCGTGCCGATCTATTTCACCGGCTCGCCGGCTTCGACGAAGGCTTCCCCTATGCCGCCATGGAAGATGTGGATTTCGCCCGGCGGCTCCGCGCTGTCGGCGCGCGCGAGCAGTTTGTCGAGGCCGCCGGCGTGTGCCATCCCTGGCGCGAAATCGCCGGCTTCCGCGCCATGTGGATGGTTGAGGAACGCTACTGCGCCTCGCTGCGGCACTTCCTCGCCCTGCATCCGGATGCCTGGAGCGAGTACACCCTCGCGGCGGGACTGAAAACCAACCTCCGCCACCTGTTCCGCGAAACTCTCCCGGGCATCTTTCGCTGGCATGGCCGCGGCCTGCCCGCCGCCCTCGCCTGGCACGCGCATCAGCTCAAGCGCCTCGGCTTCCTGTTTCATTCCCGTCCCCGCTCCATGAATTTGCGCCAATGCCTGAAACGCCCGCTCTACCGCTCTCCCCGGTTGTTGGGTGCGCTCATGCGCCTGAAATCCAATTGGAATCGTGAAACCTATATTTTTCTCAATACCGTCCGCCGCGGCGATCACGTGCTCGACGTCGGCGCGAATCTCGGTGAATTCACTGAACTCTTTGCGCGGCTGGTCGGGCCCCGCGGCCGCGTGGCCGCCTTTGAGCCGGTGCCGCCCACCTATGTGCAACTCCAAAACCGGCTGCGCCCCTGGTCCCGCGTCACCACCCATAACGTCGCCGTTTCCGATCATCCGGGTGAAGTGCTGCTAAACCTTCCGGACAAAGACTGCGGACAGGCGTCCCTGCGACCCCACCACGCGGGCTCCTGGAAATCCACCGCGTCTGTCACCGTCCACCGCGCGCAGGCCATCACCCTGGATCAGTGGTCGGAGGATTCCCAATGGCCGCGCGTTGATTTCATCAAGCTGGATATCGAAGGCGCCGAACTGCTGGCGCTGCGCGGCGCCAGCCGCTTGGTGCGACAACATCAACCGTTGCTCTTTCTGGAGGTCTGGCAGGAATGGCTGCGTGATTTTGGATTCTCTCCTCGCGATCTCGCAGTCTGGTTGCGCGATCACGGTTACGACCGGTTTTTGGCCGTCGAAAACACCCTGACGCCGTTGCCCGATTTGGAAGACTCCTGGGCTCCCTGCCTCGCCCGCGGCCCGCATAACCTGCTCGCCGGAATCAGCCATCGCCACTCCGGCCGTTGGCGCGGCTGGTAACAATTGCCTTTGCAAACTCAATCTCAGTCAGGCCGGTGTTCGTGAGTTGGAAACGCGCACTCCTCGATGGCCTCCTTGGCGGTCTCGCGACGCTCGCCGCCCCGCGCCGCATTTCCCCGACACCGCCCGCCGCCGTCTTTGTCCTGCGCAACAATGACCTCGGCGACGTGCTCACCGCCACCCCGCTGTTCGACGCCCTCAAGCGACTCTGGCCGCAAACCCGCGTGCTCGCCGGCATCGGCGATTGGGCGCGCCCGCTCCTCGCCCACAATCCCCACGTGGATGAAATCCTCCCTTTGAACGCCCCTTGGCACAATCACCTGACCGCCCGGCATCCGCCCAACAGCCTGCGCGGCCTCGCGGCCGCTGTGCGCTACATCGTTTCCTCATCCGAGGTTCGCGCCATTCGCTCCCAACACGTGGACGTCGGCATCGACGTGCTCGGGAGCCCGCCGGGCGCGTTGCTGCTTTTGCGCGCCGGCATTCCCCGGCGCCTCGGCGTGCGGGGTTACGCTGGCGGCGCGACCGCCTGCACCGCCGCCATCGCGTATTCGGAAAATGAATACGTGGGCCGATCCGCCTTGCGCCAGGCGGAGCTGCTGGGCCTGCCCGAAGACCGCCGGCCTTCCGTTCGCCCGCAGGTCTTTCTCACTCCTGCCGAACACGCCTCCGCCGCCGCGGTCTGGGGCCCGGCCACGCCCGCACAACGGCTCCTCGTCGGCCTCGGCGGCGGCTATCCCGAGAAATGCTGGCCCACGACCCATCTGCGCACTTTGCTCGAAACCCTTGACCGGCAAAATTGCTGGACCATCCTCCTCGTCGGCGGCCCGCGCGATCGCGACTCCGGCACGCAATTGTCCCAAGGACTTTCCTCGGTCAAAAACCTCGCCGGATCCGCCGGCTTGCGCGACACCCTCGCTCTCGCCGCCTCCGCCGGCCGCGTCGTCTGCAACTCCAGCTTTGTGATGCACGCCGCCTCCGCCTTTGACCGCCCCACGATTATCACGCTCGGCCCGGTTTACCCCTCGGCTCGCGCCCATGCCGCGCAATGGTCCTGCAACCCGCGCGCGCTCGTCCTCGGCCCCGAGCCGGAAAATCCGCGCGTCACTTCGCCCGAAGCCGTCGCCGCCGCGTTGCTCAGCCTTTCACCCGCCGAACCTGCGTCGTGATCAATTTGGCTCACCTGTTAAATCGTCGCCCCGTCAAACCCGGACGTGTCGCCATTTTGCGCGCCGACCGCCTTGGTGACCTCGTGCTCACGACGCCCTTGGTCCGCGCGCTCGCCGCCGCCAACTGGCAGGTCACCGTCATTGGGCGCCGCGACTTCCTGCCCGTTCTCGAAAACAACCCGCACGTCGCCGTGGCGCTCGCGCTGGAGGACCTCTGCCCGCGCTGGCCGCAAGGCTGGTCCGCGCTGGCCCGGCATCTCCGTCACGCGCGCTACGATGCGATTTTAATTCCCCAGGCCGCGCCGCCGCCGCTCGTTTGGGCCTCCGCCTTTTCCGGCGCGCCTTATCGTCTGGTTCTCTACGGCGGCCACTGGGCCTCGGTCACTCTCCACGAACGCGTCCCCGCGCCACTCGCCGAAGGTTCCGGCCATTATGCCCGGCAAGTCCTTTCCCTCGGCGGCCTGCTCGGCGCGAGCACCGACGACAGCCGGCCGGAAATTTTCCTCCGCGAAAATGAATTGGCCCAAATGCGCCAGTCCTTGCGCGAGCATTTCGGCGAATCCTTCCGCCCTCTCGTTATCCTCCACGCGGGGGGCGGTCACCTGCGTGCCACTCAGCGCAATCAGGCCCGCAACCTGCCCGTGGCCGAATACGCCCGCCTGACCGGCCTTCTGCTCGACGCCACGGACTGCCGGGTCGTCATCACCGGGGGCCCGGACGAAGCCGCCATGCTCGAACCGCTCTGGAATCCCTGGCGCCAACACCCGCGCTGCTGGTTCGCCGTTGGCATGCTCGCGCTGCGCCCGCTCAGCGCCCTGCTCCATTTGGCGGACTTGACCATCGTCGGCAGCACCGGCCCTCTCCATCTGGCCAGCGCCGTCGGCGCAACCACCTTGACCCTCTTCAGCCCGGCCACCGGCGTCAATGCGACCGCCTGGGGAAACCAAGGCGGCGTCGGCCACGTCATTGAATGGCCGCCACCGGGACGCGCCTCCTCCACCGGCAATTCTCCCGCCACGATCAACGCCGGCCACTTCTTCACCCGCGCGCTGGAAATTCTTCGCGGCATCCAGGCTCGCGTGGATTCCCCTCCTTCTTGATCAACTCCGTTCCCAACTCAAAAAATCCCATGCGCTTGGCCTTCATCTGTTCCGGACTCGAACCTGGCCGCGATGGCATCGGTGACTTTGCCCGCACCCTCGCCGCCGCTTGCGCCGCCGCCGGACACGAATCCCGCCTCGTCGCCGTGCGCGATACCTTCTGCGGCGGTGAAGTCAAAGGATTGCGGCCCTCATACCCCGAACCGCGCTTTCGCGATATTTTCCGCTATCCCGGCGAAATGCGCAGCCTCGCCGCCTGGTTCAGGGATTTTCAGCCGCAATGGGTCAGCGTGCAATTCACGCCTTTCGGGTTTCACCAGCGCGGCTTGGGCGCGCGGCGCGCTTCCGACCTCCGCGCACTCTTGTCGCCGCTCACGCAGCGCCACCTCATGCTGCACGAAACCTGGCTGCAACCCGGCCCCGAAGGCTCGTGGCGCCATCGCATTCTTGGCCGGCTTCAGCGCCGCAGCGTCCTGTCCTGGCTCACCTCCGGCTGGCAGCCGGACGTCATTCACACCCAGGCCCGCCTGCATCTCGCCCGCTTGCACACTCGCGGAATTCCCGCGCAACTCCTGCCGCTCTGCACCGCTTTCACCAGTCCGTCCGCCTCCCTCGCCGAAGCCCGCGCCCTCCTCGCCCCCACCCTGCGTGACCCCGCCGGCGCGAAGACGAACGTGGACGCCTCGGCATTGTGGATCGGCCATTTCGGCACGCTGCACCGTGAGGGCTGGGATTTCCCCTCTTATGCCGCCAAACTTGCCGCCATCCATTCCCGGCGCATCTGCTTTCTCGCCTTGGGTCGCGCTCGCGCCATCTCCCAAATCTGGGCCGCCGCCGCGCGCGCGGTCCCGCAGGCGGATTTCCGCCTCCTCGGCGAACTGCCGGCCGACAAAGTCACCCTCGCCATGCGCGCCTGCGATGCCGCCATCACCAGCACGCCCTGGGACATCATCGAAAAAAGCAGCGCCGTCGCCGCCTGGCGCGCGGTGGGCGTCCCCGTCCTCGTGACGCGCGGCCCCGCCCCGCACAACGGTGATCTGCCTCCCTGGCCCGACGCCGGCCTCCTGCTCGCCAATGAAGTTGGGCCGAAGCTGGCCGGTCCGTTTCAAAACGTGCCGGGCCCGCCGTTTCTCTCTCCTGCGCACGCCGCCGGGACATTTTTGTCCGCGCTCGCCGCCAACGGTTCCACCCTCGCATGAGTTCCCCTTCCACCCTGCGCGTGCTGCTCGTCGGCCCCTGCCAGGGCCGCTACGGCGGCATTGAAGCCACCATGCTGGCCCTCGCCGAAAGCCTCGCCGCCACCACGGAATTTACCCCGCGTCTCTGCTTCAAACTCGTGCGCGGCGCGCAATTCTCCCCCGCGTTGCGCGAAATCTGCGTCGGCACCGGTTTGCCTTTTGACGTCGTCCCCCGAGCCAGCCGCGCGTTGTGGGACAACCTCCGCTGGGCCCAGGTGATCCACGGGCAAAATGCCTCGCCCGACATCGCGCTGGGCGCACGCGTGTTGCGCCGCCCGCTCGTGCTCACGATTTACAATTACCGCCGCGGCGGCCATTCGCTGCGGGAAAAACTGTGGGACCGCTCCGTCCACGCCGCCGCCGCCCGCTGCTACATTTCAGATTTTGCCCGCATGACTTGGGAACCCGCCGGCCTGCGCCCGGGCAGCCGCGTGCTGCCCGCCGTCTCGCGCCTCCCGCACCGTCCCGTCGTCTGGGAGCGCCAGGGCTTCTTCTTCCTCGCGCGCTGGATTGCCAACAAGGGCCTCGAACCCCTCCTCGAAGCCTACGCCGGCGCCAGCCTCAATCACGCGGACTGGCCGCTCACCCTCGCGGGCGACGGCCCGCTGCGCCCCTGGGTCGAGGAATTTGTCGCGCGCCACCACCTCCACACCGTCCGGCTCGCCGGATTCGTCAGTGAGGAGGAAAAATTCGCCCTCCTCGGTCGCGCCCAATGGAACGTCGCCCCCTCCAACACGCGCGAAGACCTCGGCCTCACCCCCATCGAAGCGCGCCATCTCGCCGTGCCTTCCATCATCACCCGCGACGGCGGCCTGCCCGAGGCCGCCGGCCCCGCTGCCCTCGTCGCCGAACCCGGCGATGTCCCCAGCCTGCGCGCGCGCCTCGAGGAAGCCGCCGCCATGCCCGCCGCCGAATACCGCCGCCGCGCCCTCGCCAGCCAGGCCCAGCTCGCGGAATTCCTCCGCCCGCTCACCGACTACCACGCGATCTACCGCCGCCTCGCCCGTCCTCGTAGTTGAATAATGGATACGAATTCCCCCGGCTTTCTCGTCGTCCACCCCACGGGCAACACCTACGTGCGGAACGACCTCCGCGCCTTGCTCGAGGCCGGATGCCTCCGGCGTTTCCTCACCGGTCTGGGCTTCAGCCGTGAAAGCTTTTGGGGCCGCCAGTCCGGCCCGGATGGCTGGCGCCAGGAAATCGGCCGCCGCACCTACGATCTTCCCGCGTCGCTTATCCACGCCGTGTCCGCGCGGGAAATCACCCGTCTGGCTGCCTCGCGCCTCGGCCTTCATTCACTGACCCGCCACGAAACCGGCTGGGCCAGCGTCGATGCCGTCTTTCACCACCTGGACTCCTTCGCCGCGCGCGAAATCACCTCATCCGCCAAATCCTCCGCCTCCCCGCGCGCCGTGCTCACCTACGAAGACGGTGCCGAACTAACCCTCGCCGCCGCCCGTCGTGCCGCCTGGACCGGCTTCTACCATCTGCCGATTGCCTACGGCCCCTATGCCCGCCGCCTTTTTCTCGAAGAAGCCGAACGCCTCCCGGCTTGGGCTCCGACCTTGCAGGGCGACCGCGATTCGCCGGCCAAACTCGCCCGCAAGGAACGCGAACTGGACCTCGCCGACGTCGTCGTGTGCCCCAGCCGTTTCGTCCTCGAATCGCTGCCGGAACCCGTGCGCCTCGCCAAACCATGTCACATCGTCCCCTATGGCGCGCCCACCGGCACTCCGTCCGTTTCGCCGGACCCGCGCGATTCCACCTCCACCCGTCCGCTGCGCCTGCTCTTCGTCGGAGCCCTCACCCAGCGCAAAGGCCTCGCCGATATTTTCGCCGCCCTGCGCCTGCTGGGTTGCGCTCCCGACATCGAACTCGTGCTGCTCGGCCAGCCCTGTGCTTCGTGGGAATTTTACCGCGGCTTCGGCGTGCCTTTCACCTACGAGACTCCGCGCGCCAATTCCGCCGTGCTCGCCCTCATGGCTCAATGCGACGCCCTCGTGCTGCCCTCCATTGTCGAGGGCCGCGCCATCGTCCAACTCGAGGCCCTCAGCCGCGGCCTGCCTTTGCTCGTCACGCCCAACGCCGGCGGCGAAGACCTCGTCACTCCCGGCGAAACCGGCTTCCTCGTGCCTATCCGCCGGCCCGACATTCTCGCTGAAAAAATCTCCTGGCTGCGCGACCATCGCGCCAGCCTCCCCGCCATGCGCGAGGCTTGTCGCACACGTGCCAATCTGATTTCTTGGACTGCCTATCGTGCGCGCCTTCGCGATATTCTCGCCGCCGTTCCCGCCCACCCATGACCGCCCCCGCCAAAAGAACTTTGCACCTGGTTGCCACCTGCGACGAAGGGTTTCATGTCGGCCTGGCGGTTACCGTGCAAACCGCCATCGAACATCTGGCCGGGGACGTCTTCTTGCAACTCCACGTCCTGGGTCTGGGCTGGAAACACCGTACCCGGGAAAATATCCGGAAAACTTTGGCCGCCGCCGGACACGAAGCGGTGTTTTATGAGACCCAGGACACCCCGTATGGCAAAAAACTCACCGAGTCCTTGCATCGTTCCCATATCACCGACCGCCGCCGCCTCTGTTATTTTTCCAAATTGCTGCTGCCCGATTTGCTGCCAGCCGCCGACCGCTGCCTCTTTCTCGATTCAGACATATATGTGAACCGGGACCTCGCGGAACTCTACTTTCAGCCCTTTGCGAACCGTCCCCTCAAAGCCGTCCCTGACACGGCCTCCCTCGGCTCCGCCGACGGCCTGCGGGAACTTGCCTGCCTCCGATTGGATTCCCATGCGCCGTATTTTAACGCGGGAATGTTTCTCATGGATCTCGATTTTTGGCGCCGGCAAAAACTTGCCGATCAAGCCCTCATCCAGATTGAGCGCACCGCCGCCGCCTTTGCCGCCCACACTCCCCCGCTCAGGCTTGAGGATCAAGTTGTGCTCAATTTGCTCTATTTCAAAAACTGGGAGCCGTTGGGCGTCGAATGGAACCGGCAGGCTCCCTACCGCTGTGGGGTTGTCGGCGAATTGCGCGAAAACCGCCCCTACCTGTTCCATTACCTCACCCGACCCAAGCCTTGGGAGGAACCGTACTGCGATGATGCTAAAGAGTTCTACGAAGCCCTCGATCGCACCGCCCTCGCCGGCTGGCGCCCGCGCCGGTTCTGGAGCGGCCTGCGCGCAAAATTGTCCTACCAAAAATACCGCGCCTGGAAATGGCTGCACCGGCAATCCTGAATTCTCCGCTTGGCGCAAGCTTGTCCCCCCCGCGCCGGCCTGATTTCCTTGGATCCCAGCCTGCCCCTGGCCGGCTGTCCCTCCCGCGCTGAAATACCTTTGGCCAAGTTTTTCCCATGACCGCCACTCCCACCTTCGTGCGCGCCCTCAAGGGCATGATCTGGGTCTACCTGATCCTGCTCATCTTTGAAGGCGCCCTGCGCAAATGGGTGTTGCCGGGGCTTTCCACCCCATTGCTCATCGTCCGCGACCCGGTGGTCATCGTCATTTATCTGCTGGCCATGTCCAGTAAATGCTTTCCGATCAATGCCTTTATCATCGTCGACATCTTCCTCGCCATCGGCGCCACCATCGGCGGCTTCTTCAGCCCGGATTCCAACTTCATGGTGACGATCATCGGCTTGCGCTGCTACTTCCTCCATTTGCCGTTGATTTTTGTCATGGAGAAAACCCTGGACCGTGATGATGTGTTCCGCATGGGCAAGCTCATCCTGTGGGTTTCCCTGCCCATTACCGTTCTGCTCGTGGACCAGTTTTATTCCCCCCAGACCGCCTGGGTTAACCTAGACGTCGGCGGCAACGTCGGCCTCGGCATGTCCGGGGCCCTCGGCCACTTCCGTCCGTCCGCCACGTTCTCCTTTACCACGGGAGTGTCCGAGTTTTATCCGCTCGCCCTCGCGATCCTGCTGGGCTTCCTCGTCAGTCGCAAACCCTTGTCGCTCATCCTCACCATCGCCGCCGGCTTGAGCGTGCTCATTGCCATCCCCTTCTCCATTAGCCGCACCAACTTCCTGACCTGCGCCATCGTCCTCGTCGCGGCGTTGCTTTCCCTCATGTTCCTGCCCAAGCCCCCCATGCTCGTGGCCCGCGTCCTCGTGATTGTCGCCGCCCTTGCCGTAATCCTGCCCTGGCTCGGCTTTTTGAGCGACGGCATGAAAGTGTTCAAGGAGCGCTGGACCATGTCCACCGGAGAGGACGCCGAGGGCTTCAAGAAAAACATCGTGGACCGCGCGCTGAGTGACGTCCTGCTCAACTCGGATTACTTCTTCGACAGTGATTCCCTCATGGGCGAAGGCGTCGGCTTCGGCACGAACATGGCCCAGGCCTATTTGACCGGAAAGCGCAATTTCGCCCTCGGCGAAAGCGAATGGCCCCGCGCCCTCCTCGAAATGGGGCCCGTCCTAGGGGCGATCTTTATCTGCCTCCGCATGGCCCTGGCCGCCCGCATGGTGGTCTTTAGCCTGCTCGCCTTGCGACGGGAAAACGTCCTGCCGATTTTGATCTGCGTGGACGGTTTCCTGCTCATCCTCAACGCCCAGTGGGGTCAATCCACCACCTTGGGCTTTGCCACCTTCACCGCCGGCCTCACTTTCGCCGCCGTCAACCTCCCCGAAGGCGCCGCGGCTCCCGCAAAACCCCGGCGCCCCCCGGCCCAGCGCTGGAGCCCGCGCTCCCGTGAACCTTGGCGCCCCCTCGGCTCGCGCCTCCCCGGCCCGGAAGCACCCCCGCCGCTCTCCGGCTCGACACCGTGATCCCCTGCCAAGTAGTGCTGCTGGGCAATTATGCGCCGACCCGGCAGCAAAGCATGCTGCGCTTTGCCGACCTGCTCCTCGCCGGCTGGCGCCGCCGCGGTGTATCCGCTTTCCTGATACAACCCGAACCCTGGGCCGCCGCCCTCGTCCCCGCCGCCTGGCGCAAATGGCCCGGCTATGTGGACCAATTCCTCCGCTTTCCCCCTCGAATTTTCCGGCTCGCCGCCGCCGCCGGCTGGGACTCGCGGCAACCCACCGTTTTCCACGTCTGCGACCACGGCAACGCCTTCTTCCTGCGCGCCCTGCGCCGCCGCATCGTCGTCGTAACGTGCCACGACCTCCTCGCCGTCCGCGCCGCCCGCGGCGAAGCCACCTACTGCCGCGTCTCCCCCACCGGCCATGTCCTGCAGTCTTTGATCCTCTCCCATCTGCGCCGCGCCCCCTGGGTCGCCTGCGACTCCAACGCCACCCGCGCCGATTTCCGCCGCCTCACCGGCCGCGCCGGCGACCCGCGCATCGAAACCATTCCCTTGTCCCTCAACGCTGCTTTCTCCCGCCTGCCCGCCAGCGAAATCGCCCTGCGCCTCGCGCGCTTTCCCGGCCTGCTCGACACACCCTATATTTTGCACGTCGGCTCCGGCGAACCGCGCAAAAACCGCGCGGGCGTCCTCCAGTCCCTCGCCCTCGCGCGTCCGCAATGGCCCGGCTGCGCCGTCTTCGCCGGAGAGCCCTTGAACGATTCCGAACGCGCCGCCGCCCGTCAACTCGGCCTGCCACCCGCTGCCATCCGCGAAGCCCCCAACGTCACCCACGCCGAACTCGAGGCCCTCTACAATGGCGCGCACGCTCTCGTTTTTCCGAGCTACGCCGAAGGCTACGGCTGGCCCGTCCTCGAGGCGCAGGCCTGCGGCTGCCCGGTCGTTTCCAGCGATACCACCTCCCTGCCCGAGGTCGCCGGCCCGGGCGCCTGGCTGCGCCATCCCGACGACGCCCGCGGCTTTGCCGACGCCATCATCGCGCTCATGGATGCCTCCGCGCGCGCTGAACGCATCGGCGCCGGACTCGCCCACGTCGCCCGCTTCACCGAAGACAAAATGCTCGATGCCTACGCGCAATTCTATCAACGCGCCCTCGCCGCCGGCCCCGCGTGAAACTTTCCTCTCCGGCTCGCCTTCGCCTGCCCGCCGGCCTTTCGAACCGCCGCCGGGTTGCATGAAAATCCTTAAATCCATCCACTCGCTGAATCCTGCCGGCGGTGGCGTCGCCACCGCGGTTGATGTCCTTTCGCGCACGCAACAGTCCCTCGGCCACGAGGTCACCGTCGCCTGTCTCGACGACCCCGCGTCGCCCTGGCTGGCTGGCCTTCCCTACGCGGTGCAGGCCTTCGCTCCGCCTTGTTTGCGCGGGTATGGCTGGTGCCCCGCGTTTTCCCGCTGGCTGCGCGAAAACCTCCGCCGCTTCGACATCGCAACCGTCGAAGGCCTCTGGCAATTCCACGGCCCGGCCACTCGCGCCGCCGCCCTCGCCGCCAACATTCCCTACGTCGTTTATCCCCACGGCATGCTCGACCCGTGGTTCCGCCGCACCTATCCCGTCAAGCATTGCAAAAAAATCCTGTATTGGCATCTGATCGAACACCGCGTTCTGCGCGACGCCCGCGCCGTCATCTTCACTGCCGATGAAGAACTCCGCCTCGCCGAAGGCGAATTCCGTCCGTGGTCGGCCCGCTCCGTCGTCGCCCCGCTCGGTGTCGCCGCCCCGTCCGGCGACACCGCCGTCCGCGCCCGCCAGTGGTATGAGCGCCATCCCGCCCTCGCCAATCGTAAATCGCTCCTGTTCCTCGGCCGCATTGACCTAAAAAAAGGCGTCGATTTGCTCCTGGAAGCTTATGCCGCCACTTATTCCGCTTCGGCCCGCGCCGCCCTAACTTCTCCCGCGCTCGTGCTCGCCGGCCCCGAAAGCGATCCCGCCTTCGCCGCCCACTGTCGCGCTCTCGCCCAAAAATTGGGCCTGCGCGAGGGCGTCGACATCTTCTGGACCGGTCTGCTCGCTGGCGACTGGAAATGGGCCGCGCTCGAAGCCGCCGACGCCCTCGTCCTCCCCTCGCACCAGGAAAATTTCGGCTACGTCATCGCCGAGGCGCTCGCTGTCGGCACTCCCGTGCTCCTCTCCAAACGCGTGAACATCTGGCGTACCATCACCGACTCCGGCGCCGGCCTCGCCGACGAGGACGATGCCGCCGGCACCCAGCGCCTTCTCGCCGCCCACGCGCTGTGGACCCCCGATCTGCGCCGCCAATTTTCCGCCGCCGCCCGGGCATGTTTTTCCGCGAATTTTCAACTCGAAGCCGCTGCGCGCTACCAGCTCGCGGTGCTCGCCGGCCCGGCCGCGCCGCCATCGCCCGCTTAAAGAGTTTGCCGCCGCCTGCCCCGATGGGTTTGAGTCCCCTGCCACTTCGCCCGCAAACATGAGCGCTGCCCGCAATTACACCACCCACGAGCAAACGTCGCCCTACATCTCGCCGTGGCCCCTTGGCAAGCGCGTGCGTCTCCAGCTCTGGGAATGGTGCTGGGCCCTCTTCTGCCGCTGGACGCCCAAGCCGCTCAACCGCTGGCGGCTCTTTTGGTTGCGCGCGTTTGGCGCGACAATCGAGGGCCGCCCGTTTGTGCATGCCCGCGCCCGCGTCTCCCACCCGTGGAACCTCGTCCTGCGCGATCGCGCCTGCCTCGCCGACGGCGCCCACGCCTACGCCCTCGGACCCGTCGAACTCGGAGAAGCCTGCACCGTCGCCCAGGAAGCCTACCTCTGCTCCGCCACCCATGACCTGACCAAACCCGAATTGCCGTTGCAGACCGCTCCCATCGTCATCGGGCCGCACGCTTTCGTCGGATTGCGCGCCATCATCCTGCCCGGCATCACCGTGGGCGAACACGCCATCGTCGGCGCCGGCGCCGTTGTCACCCACGATGTCGCCCCCGGCCAGACCGTCGCCGGCAATCCCGCCCGGCCCATCACTTCCTCGAAATCTCCCTCCTGACCCTTTTCCACGCGTGCCTCCTCTAAAAAAATGGCTCGCCCGGCAGATTCGCCGGCGCATGACGCCCTATGCCTGGACGCTCCCAAGCGGCTGGGTCGTGCGCGTCCGCGACCCCGCCGAGTGGAGCATCTTCTGCGAAATCTATGTCGACCGCGAATACGACGATGCCATTCGCCTTTCGCTCGCCACCCCCCGCGCCGACGGCCATTTTTACTTCCTCGACCTCGGCGCCAATCACGGGCTTTTCACCCTTCGCCTGCTCGACCGCATCCAATCCGCTTTCCCCACCGCGCACTGCCACGGCCAGCTTGTCGAAGCCGCCCAGGCGAATTGCCGTCTATTAAAGGAAAATCTCGCCCAAATTCCGTCCGCCTTCGCCACTCTCGAAGTCCACCACGCCGCCGTCGGTTCGCGCGAGCCGTTTGTCGAGCTTTGGCATGACGGTGCCAGCCACACCACGCATTCCCTGCTGGCCGCTCCCGGCGCCAAAGGCCGCGAGTGCGAGCGCGTCCCCACCCTCGATTTGGCCGTGGCCACGCAAGCGTGGCCCCGGCTCGATTTCGTCAAGATTGACATCGAGGGCGCCGAAGAGGCCCTCTTCGAAAACTTCGCCGCCGTCCTCGAAAAAACTTCCGTGCTCTGCTTCGAACTGCACACCCAGCAATGCAACAAGGAAAAAATCTCCGCGCTCCTCAAGTCCCACGGCTTTGTCCTGCACCACACCTTGGGCAAAGCCTACGCCGCGGAACAGATCCTGACCTGGGTTAAAAAATCCCCCGCGCCCTGAATGTCCCTCCCCGCTTCATGCTCTCCATCGTCATCCTGACCAAAAACGAAGAGCACGACATCCCCGGCTGCCTCGACTCCCTGCGCTGGTGCGACGATGTGCACGTGGTCGACTCCGGCAGCACCGACGCCACCGTCG
>Ga0182024_10014665_pt1 | contig 15122 bp, 13 predicted proteins | sample P32metaG_FD_120480 | JGI IMG/M metagenome (GOLD analysis project Ga0182024, IMG submission 120480) | Permafrost microbial communities from Stordalen Mire, Sweden - P3-2 metaG (Illumina Assembly) | ecosystem: Environmental > Terrestrial > Soil > Wetlands > Permafrost | place: Sweden: Stordalen... | reverse complement strand
TCGTTACCGCTCGCGGCATGGCAAAACCGGACGGAACGCCCAAAGACGTCGACCGCGAAATCGTCACGCTCTATCGTGTATTTAATGAGAACCAAAGCTGGTATTACAACTACAACGTCGCCACGTACGATCCGGCGCTCAAGAGGTCGAAACGATCGGAGTTTATCGGAATCGACACGAACGGCGCGCCGACGCTGACCGGATTAGGATTTGCCGACGGGAACTTTAAGTTTGCGATCAACGGCTATATTTATGCGAACGGGCCGACAATCGTCATGAAAAAAGGCGAACGCGTGCGCTGGTACGTGATTGACGTTGGTAACGGCTTCGATTTCCACACGCCGCACTGGCACGGCAACACCGTGTTGTGGAACGGGCAACGTACCGACGTTATCACGCTTATGCCGGCGCAGATGACGACCGTCGACATGATGCCGGACGACCCCGGCCTTTGGCTGTTCCATTGTCATGTTGCCGACCATATGGATGCCGGCATGAGCGCCTACTATCGGGTTCTCCCTTAGCGGCTCTTTCAGACTTCCTTTACTACTAGCCGCTCGACTTCGGGCGCAACGACGCACTCCGAGAGGCCGCGCAACTCGCGCTCGAGCGGCAAAGCATGGGCGCCGCCGATCAGCGCGTCGATGAACGGCTCATAAGGCGTCGACACGTACTCGACACAGCATCCATGCAAGACGAGGCAGCGCTCCCGCCGCACTCGGTTTTCAAACTCGCGCAACAAGCGAGACTTGCCCACGCCGGCGTCGCCGCCGATAACCAGCGCGCTCCCGGTGCCCTCGGCCTTCGTCATGCGGAATGCGGCGAGCAAGCGTGCCAGCTCGGGTCCACGCCCGACGAAATGCTCGAACCCGACGTCCGTCGTCAATACGCAGCTCCTTCTGGGGCGAGTTTCCGGGGAGTCTCCGTACCGCTCCTGCGTGGGGGTACGTACAGCGACATTGCCAGGGTCCGTACATCCACGGATGTTGCCGTTGGTCCCAGCCCGCTACGCTAGCCAAGGATAGGAGGGCAGCATGGACCCACTACGTCGAAGCGTCGGGGTTGTGTGCGGCGAAGACCGGCAACTGGTGGGTCGTTGAGTCGGGCACAGATGATTCTTGGAGTACGCATGATGGCACGAAGCCGCTCAAGACGCTTAGCGAAGATGTTGGCGAACCTGCGGGTTCCGCGGTTGATCCGACAACCGGCGATCTTGCGGTTACAATCCTGGATGCCGGCGACGCAGTGGTCTTCACAGCGGGCTTCAGGATCGGGCGCGACCATCGCCGATGGTTTGGTCTCATCGTACTTCGATGGGAATGCAGATGTCGCGCTGTGGGACTATCCAGCCGGCGGTTCCCCGATAAAGGTCATCACCGGCAAGTCCGATCTGCCGACTGGCGCGATCGTCAGCATTGCTAAGAAACGTTAGGAGGTAATTTCAATGAAGGCATTGTCTTGGAGCCAAGGGTTAGGCGTTTATGCCGTCGTTGCGTTGCTAGCCGGCTGCGGGGGCGGTTCGCAACTCGGCTCAAACCAGATCCAGCCGAACGCGCCTCAGACTCGGATGAGTCTAGCGCTCATCGATCGCGGTGCCGGTGCACGTCTCGCTCCCGGCCGGTCGTGGATGGCGTTGAACCTGACCAAAAAAGATCTTCTTTATGTATCTAACTTTTATGGCAGGGACACTTTGGTCTTCACGTACCCGGGCGGGAAGCTGGTCGGCACGCTGAACGGCGTTGGCACGGTAGCGTGCGCATCGGCAAGCAGCGGCGACTGGTGGGCCGCCGGCAACGACGAAATGTTGGAGTACGCGCATGGAGGCAAGACCCCGATCAAAACCTTGAGCGGCGCGAGCGGAGCCTGTGCGGTCGATCCAAACACCGGCGATCTCGCCCTCGTCGATAACGACGAAATTATAATATATCCTGGCGGCAGCGGCTCGGGGACTCCTTATTGTACGGGGATGGCTTCAGCGTATTTCGACGGCTACGACGATCGCGGCGACCTTTTCGTCGACGGCATCACCTCGGGTGACACGGTCGGTGTCGTCGAGCTTCCCAAAGGCGGCAGCACCTGCGAGAACATCACGCTAAGCCAAAGCCTCGAATTTCCCGGCGGCATCCAATGGTACGACAAGTATCTTGCAGTTGAAGATCAGGAAGCCCAGGTAATCTACCATTTCGCGATACATGGTACGAACGCGAAAGAGATCGGAACTACCGAACTGGGCGGTTCGTTGGATGTTCCTGCGTTCTATATTCAGAAGCCGTATGTCGTCGGGGCCGACGCCGGAAATGACAACGTTGAAATGTGGAAGTACCCAGCCGGCGGTCCGGTATTCAAGACGATACAGGGCAACTTCGATCTTCCGGTTGGCCTGATCGTCAGCGTCGGCAAGAAACATTAGGAGGCAATTTCGATGAGGGCGTTTTCTCGGAGCCGAGGGTTAGCCATTTATGCCGCCTTTGCGTTGCTGGCAGGTTGCGGCGGCGGTTCGCAACTCGGCTCAAACCAGATCCAGCCGAATGTGCCTCAGACGCGGACGAATCTAGCGCTCATCGATCCCGGTGTCGGGACACACGCCGCTCCCGGCCGTTCGTGGATAGCGCCCGAGGCGAAGAAGAGCGACCTCGCCTACATTTCGAACTTCTATAGCAGCACCATTTTGGATTTCACGTACCCGGGCGGTAAGTATGTCGGCTCCATCTCCTCCGACGACCCGCAAGGTGAATGCACGTCGAAGACGAGCAACGGCAACTGGTGGGTCGTAGCCTCGGGCGAGGATGAGATTCTGGAGTATGCGCATGGCGGCACCACGCCACTCAAGACGCTTAGCGTCACTGCCGGCGAACCCGCAGGTTGCACGGTTGACCCAACGACCGGCAATCTCGCGGTTACAATCCTGGGAGCTGGCTACGTAGTGGTCTTCACGGGGGGCTCGGGTTCGGGAACGATCCTTTCCGATACCTTGAGCTCATCGTTCTTCGACGGCTATGACAACAACGGTGACCTTTTCGTCGACGGCATCACCTCGAGCGACAATTACGGTGTCGCCGAGCTTCACAAAGGCGGCAACACATTTGTGTCCATTACAATGAGCCTCAATCTCGAATTTCCCGGGGAACTTCAGTGGCACGACAATTATCTCGCGGTCGGAGGCAGCGGCGGCATTTACCATTTCGCAATACATGGAACCAAGGGAAAAGAGATCGGCGTTACGCCGCTACTTGTCGGGGGCTTCTGGATTCAGGGCAGGTATGTGGCCGGGACCGATGCCGTAAATGAAGACGCCGTAATATGTAAGTACCCGGCGGGCGGTCCCTGCAAGACTCTGTCGGGCAGCTTCGATCTTCCAATCGGCGTAACGGTCAGTGTAGCCAAGTAGCGCCCTCCGGCCGTCCGGGACGGCCGAGGGGTAGAGCGAGATGTTTCAGCGATAGACTTGGCTTCTCGATCGTGAACCAGCTTGCAGCGGCAAGAACAGCGGCGATCACGAGAGCCGATAAGAAGTACGGAGTGAAACCAAATGCGTTGATCCCGTACATAGCGAGCAGTTGCTGCACGGGGAAGGCATAGATGTAGAGGCCATACGAGAGGTCCATACGCCGGTCGAATCCCCTCAGTGGAAGTCGCATCGCGGCAAACAGGGTCAAATACGCGATGCACGGGATTGCGACGGGTGCGAAGACTCTCGTAGTGATTGTCGCGAGCAACGCGGCCGCACAGAACGCCGCAATCGATAACGACATAGGGATCCGATCGCGGACGAGATAGGCAGACGCACCGAACGCAAAGTAGACGAATAGTGTTAGGACCTGGACGATCATAATGTCGCCGTAACGCCAGAGCAGGCCCGTATAGCCGGCGAGCAGCATAAGATCGACGGCCACGATCACTATCGGACCGCGTCTCAGGGCACCCATTACTCCGAAAGCCGCTATGCAGAGGTAGCAGAAGAATTCAGGGTTAAGGGTCCAGAGTGACAGGTTAAGGGTGAAAGGGACCGGCACGTGGGCGAGCACGCTGCCGATACGATCCTGGTGGATTCCGAGCAAAAGGTTATTCGTCACGTACGACCATGGCGACGGAATTTCCGCGAAATAGTGGAGCAGTGTCCGATGCTGGTATGCAAAGGCGAGCGGGGCAAACCCGAATGCAGTGACGACCAGGCAAACCCAAAAACCTGGAAAGATTCGTAGAAAGCGATGCCAGACGAACCGGCCGATGGAGTTCACGGTTTCGTAGCTGCGCGTAATCAGGAAACCGCTCAGAACGAAGAAGCCCCCCACCGCCAAGAACCCGGCGGTCGCGCCGTTGGGGTTTAAACGAGCGAGCGGATCGTAACCAAAGCCCCCATTCCCGTAAGCGTGCGACCATATCACCATCGCGGCAAAGAGGAAGCGCAAAAAACCGATGCTGTTGTTGCGAAGGTCTAGGTCGCCGAGCACGAGTCGACGTCCCGAGCGTCCGCTCATCCTAAGGCGCGTCTACGGGGCGCAGGCCGTACACGTCGAGCTCCGTCTGCGTGCCGACATAGACGCGGCCGTTTGCGATCGTAGGAACGGAGAACTTGTTAGCGGGGCCGGCGCGGTCGCGAGCGCCGACCTCATCGCTGGCATAAAGCTCGTGAGTCACGTCACGCGCGTCGTACGCGCGCAATACCGCGGGTGGACCCCCACGAACTCTGCCGGAGACTCCGATGACCCAAACGATCCCGTTCTGCTCACCATTGGAGGACACCGACGGCGTTGAGCCGGGATAGTTGAACGTCTCAACGCTCTGGGAGACCGGCGTCCCGGATAGCCGGGCGCCGTGAACGGCGTAACGATCCAGGTGCGCGCTGTTGGCCGCATAATAGACCGCGCCACCGAAGTAAGCCGGGCTGCTATAGTAGCCGTTGTGAAGATTGGCGTCGAGTTGCTGCACGACGTGGTTTCCATCGCGATGGAAGGCGCCCATGGCGTCGCGGTCGAGCACGAAGAGCCGCCCCTCTTTGCCACCCGTGACGGCCTCGTGAGGATGGGCCCCGGGATGGTCGGGCAGCAGCATGACGCCCCCGGATCCCAAATCGCCATCACGCCGCGACATCGGACGTTCGTTGTACGGCGCGAAGTAATCGACGACGTTGAGTTGGCTCTTCGCCGCTAGGCGTAAAACCGACATGCCGTGATTTGGTCCGCCGGCCGCAGCGTTGAACGCGCCGTTTCCCGTCGAGACGTACAGGTCGCCGCCGTCATCGACGGCCGGCGCGGCCCCACCCTCCCAGATACCGCCGAGAGTTCCCTTCGGCGTCACGCAGAACACGCGCGCGACGTCGAGCGTCGCGGCATCGAACCCGATCATCCATCCGCGCGCATCGTCATTCGACGCATATGGGACGTAGACGATTCCGCGGTCCAGCGCCAAACCCGAACGTTGAAACGCAGTGTGCGGATGAAAATCCACTCCGGGGAAGCCGGGCGCCGTCGCACGCACGGTGACCGGGCTGCCGGGTACTTCGGCACCGCTCGCGACGTCGAGCACGTGCAGCCGGTGGATGAACGTGCCGCGTTCGTCGGTTTGTACGTCGACGTAGAGCCGTCCGGTTGCAGGATCGACCACCGGCGTCCCGGTGATCCCGTGTTCCGGCGCCATGATCGTCGGATCGCACTCAGGTTGACGCGGGCTCGTACAGGGAACCGTCGTAATACCGCGGCCCGGATCGATGAAGCTGTCGTGCCAAAGCTGACCTCGCGCGACCAACGCGTCGAATGCATAGACGCTGTCGTGCTCGGTTGCGACGATCACGACGTTGTGCGTTCGACGACCGCGAACGCGCGGCACGTACAGTGGCTGTGCGTAGATCTGACCGTCGACGCGATAGGAGAAGAGTTTGCCGAAGCGTTTGTGGTTCACGAGCATTGGCGTGAGGAGCGTCTCGGCGCGATTCTGTCCCGTTCGCGCACGGTCATTATGCCAGGTGAGAACACCGCGGAAGGCATCGGCAGGAGGACTTGACGACAGAGGCTGCGGTGCAGGCAGAGGCGATGCGCACGCTCCGAGTGCGATGGCCGTGACCGCTGCAAACGAGAAAAGCTTTCGCATCGGGTCACTCGCCACCATTGCGAGCGCGGGCAAAGCGAATAGGCGTAGTCGGATCACGGTGACGGGCTATTGAGCACCTTGATAGTAAACGGCGGCATGAGCCTCTGTTCTTGGATGAAATTTGAAATCCGCTCGCTCGCCTGAACGGTTGCCGACGAAATAATTCCAGTCGCGCACATGGACTTACTGTATTTATTTGTAACGATCACGTAGGGATGTTGATTCTTCGCGATCGTGCATGTGCACGTTGCCTTCGATGGGTCCCTCTTGTCGATCAGGCAGGGCGAGTCCAGGCAATTAGCCCAAGGGCGGCCGTTCGCGCAGATTGCATACGCCTTTACGGGATAATAGCGCGACACGATCGACCTGCCGGCGTTTGTTTGCTGAACCGCTCGGCAGGCTGTTGTTGCTGCAGAATACCCTGTGTGAACGCTGCATCCACAAGAAATCGATCCTGCGTGTCCAGCGGTCGGCGTGCATCGCGCAGTGGTGCACAGCGCGTAAGTGCTCTTACAGAGCGTAAAAGGCGCGGGCGACGTGGTGGCAGCGACAACCGCGTTTGCGCCGAGGTGTGGCCGCGCAGCTAGTAACAAGCAAAAGAGGCCCGTTGTCACGAGCGCAGATCTTGTGAGCCGATTGGTCATTTCATGCCTTTCGAGAGGTCGTCCTGGCGCTCGCGCAATCCGATTCTGCTCTTTTCGGACCCTTCTGTTTCGCACCTCGGTAACCGCCCCGAAGCCGCGTCGGTCAGCGATTCGCCACCTAGCCGGGCCCTTGAGACAGGTCTGTAGTCCGTCACGTGGGAAGTGCCCGGAACGACCTCTCTGAATGTAAGGGGCTATTATGCTTTCTTCACGGCAACACCTCATCGTTGCGCTCACTGCCATATCACTTGCAGCATGCGGTGGTTCTCAAGTTCTGACTCAAACGAACGCCGCTCCCCCTAGTGTCGCTGCTCCGGACGTTGCGCCAATCCCGGCTTGCAAGGGCCAGAAGAGCACGAAACAGTACGCGAGTATTGGTGCGAAGCCGCTTTCGAGCAAGGGTGGCACTCTTTGCGTTCCGAGGTTCGGTGGTTGGGGTGGTAGCATGAACTATCCCGGCGCCTCGAGTTCGTCTATGGGATTGATCAGCAGCACGACGGCGTATAATCCCGCCCTGTTTCCGCCCACAGGTTCGGTGACCCCGATCTTCTACATACAGTTTGGGCTCAACACGACCGGCGTGATTTTTGGTGCGAAGCTCCCGGCTGCCGGCGATCTCGCGAGCAAGTCACTCAAGGTCGGGAAGCCGTACACGGTGCAGGGCGCGTCCGACGTCGGGAGCCTCTGGAATTCCCTCGGATACTGCTACACGACCGCATTTTCGTCCAAGTACGGCGCGACGATCCGCGGAGTTGGCTTCGTCCTGAAAAACGTGCATATGGGAGCGGCCTCGTCCGGAGTCATCAGCATTCTTCCTGGAAAACTCGCCCAGAGTAAGTGCTGACCGCAGCCTACTCAACTAGCCTAACCTCGCCCGTTCCAAGGCGATAGATTCCCCCAACGATGAGTAGGTGACCGGAGACTGCGCCGCTCGATATCACCGGGGGACTCGTTCGGAGCTTCGCGACCGCCGCACGCACGTTTGCCTCCACTGCCGCGTCCTCGGTACCGTGCGCTTGCACTACCCCGGCGATCCCAGGAGCCATGAGCCTTTGGATCTCCGCGAGGTGGGTCGGCAAGGGCGTGTTGGTCTGAAGCGCTGAGTAGACGGCCTTAACGGCTCCACAACCCTCATGACCGAGAACCATGATGAGTCTCGTTCCTAAGTGTTCGACCGAGTATTCGAGGGATGCGATCACCAAGTCGTCGGCAACGTTTCCGGCGACCCGTGCGACGAACAAGTCTCCGATGCCCTGAACGAAGACGAGGTTAGGGATGACTCGCGAGTCCGAGCAGCCGAGGATCGCTGCGAAGGGTGCCTGGCTCGCTTTGAGGAGTTCTCGTTTCTCCGCAAATCTGTTTACATTTGGAAAGTCGTCGTCGATGAAGCGCTTGTTGCCGGCCATCAATCGTCCCAGCATCCGCTCTGGTGTAACGCCGGCTGGTACCGACGTTGCAGCTCGGCTCCGCTCGGGAAGCGCTGCGCTTATCGTTGCTATCCCACCGGCCAAAAAGGCCGCGCGATTGAACGGCATACGGTCATGGGATGTCGATTCACTCATGAGCCTGTTTCCTCCAGAAGTTAACCCCTAGTTTCTCCGCCGTTTCATCCTTTCCCAGGAGGCGGAACGGCATCGCAGCCGTACGACACTCTCGAGGTGATGGGTGCAGCTTGTGCGGCGTGCCCCAGCCACGGGTGTGCGCCGCGAAGCCCCGTCATGTCGCCACAATGGACGTGCGTTGATAGGACCACACCGCCGCGTAGCGAAGGGGCCAGTCCCCTCATTTGCCATTACGGGAGAAGTCGAACATGAAACGTGCTCCGATCTTCACCATCGGAATTACAGCTTGCTCCGTTATGTTGCTGGTGGCGTGCTCCGGTGCGCCGAACGCGGGTCCTACGTTGCCTGCATCGCAAATGTCGCGCGTTGCATCGCCACAGGGGTTCACGCTCGCCGGCAATGATATGCGATTTTTCAGCGGTCCGCAAAGCCGGCTCATGAAAAACCTGCGCGCGATGCCCGCAAAGAGAAAAGTTGAAAAGGATTTCTTCGTCAGTACCACGGGACCGGACGTGCTCATCTATTCGAACAAGACCTACAGCGAGACCGGTGAGCTTACGAACGGCCTTAGTGCCACAGACGGAGTCTGGGTCGACAAGAAAGGCAATATCTACGTCGCCAATGTCTCGACCAACGTCGTCGAATTTAAGAAGAGCGGCTCGTCACCGATCTGCACTTATACCGGTGCGACCGATCCGATCAACGTTACGACCGACGCGAAAGGCAACGTCTACGTCGTGGACCTCTTAGGGGGTTTTGTCGACGAGTATGCCCAGTGCAGCAACACGATCGAGAAGCAATTCCAAGCAGAAGACGCCCAAGGCGCGGCCGTCGATAAGTCCGGCGATCTCTTCGTCTCCTATGGCGGCAGCAGCCTCGAAGAGTTCAAAGGCGGGTCGACCACGGGGACGCCGCTCGGCGCCAGCGTTGGCGAGTCCGCCGGCCTGGTCATCGATAAGAAGGGGAATCTTATCGCGGACGACCAGGCGGGTGACATTCTGGTCATCGCCCCGCCGTACTCCAGCTCCACGGTGCTCGTAAGCGGTTTGAGCGATCCGTTCCATTGCTCGCTCAACGAGAAAGAGAACCTTCTCTTCAACGCAAACTCTGGCAGCGGTGATGTTACGGTCTACTCGTACCCGTCGGGGTCGCTGAAGCAGACCGTGAACACCGGCGCCGCCGAAGGCGTCGGCGAATCGCCCAACGCGGTCTTTTAATCGCTTCGGGCTAACTCGCGGCACACGCGCAAGAAGAACGTGCGTCCTTCGGGGCGCACGTTCTTTTTCAATCTATTATTTGCTGACCGTCGCGCCGAAGGGTTCCGAAACGCTGACTGTCGTAGTAGGCGAACCGCCCGCAGGGTATTTGTAAATACCGAGAACGCCGCCGTCCTGACTCGGTGCGATGACGCTCGCAGCCTCGTGTTTCTTCCTTCCGCTCGATGCAACGATCCAAAACTGGTTGACGTAGTTTGAACCGCTCAGTTGCGTTGAGCCCTTCACCGTGCCGGTGGCGTTCGTTCGATAGATCGTCCCCGTGTCGGTGTCGCCGACCGCGATGAATTTTCCATCCCACTGCACGCCGCCTGGCCATTCAATCTTCTGTGTGAAGTCGATGTTCGTGAACGAGTTGCTCCCCTTGGGAAGCTCGGCTAGCACAAAAGACGAGCTGTTGTTGACGCCGTCGACAAAAAGGTTGCCGTTCGAGTCGTAACCGCAGAAACGATAGTTCGCCATGCCGGGGTCCGAGTAGACTTGTGGGTTACCCCGAGCGCCGGCATAAATGGAGACGCTGCCTGCGCCGGATGTGCTGTAGAAATTCGTGACCGCGAGGTTACCGGTCGTGGGATCTACGGAGCAGCCCTCCGGATATTCGCCGGTATCATTGAGTGTGGCGATCGGACTGGTGCCGCCGTGGGCGTATTCGAGGATCTGCGAAGCTCCGTCGTTGACGATCCAGACGTTCGCGGATTTGTCGGCGCAGAGCCCATAGGGCTGCGTGAATCCGGTGAGCGTTCCGAGAAGCTTCTGCGTCGAGTAGGAATAGACGTAAACGTCGCCGGTTAACACAGACGAGACGTAGAGGAGGCTCTTGGTGTGCGCTTGTTGATCCATCCACGAACCCGCTCGACCGGTGCCGACGCCGGCGGACGGCGCGTTTAGGTTTACCCCTCCGGGTCCTGCGATCGGCGATTGCGGGCCGCACGACGCGAGAAGCACGCCGAGAGTCCAGAAACCGAGAGCCCTGCCGAATGTTCTCACGAGTCCTCCTTTAAAGAATGCGTGTGGGTGGTCGTTATTTTCTGGCCGAGATATTTAATTTATTGCCGGGCGAGCGCCGTTTTGCTACCGCGGATCAGCGATTGAACGGATATCCGTTGATCCAATGAAATCCGCGACGTAAGAGCGGGAACTGCTGCCGATGTGGTACGGTCCCTCGCAGCCCGAGCTCAGGCAGGCAAAGGAGTCAGTGTTAGTCGCCGACTCCTGCGCTCATGAAAGGCGCTGTTGCGTGAGAATCAGCACGTAGAGGAGTCCCATTATGGCGTCTGCACAGACGACCGCAATAGTTAGGCGTCGCCCGCGCAAGGGGCTTGCGATGACGAGGATCCCGAAGACGAGTTTCTCCGCGGCCCCAATGACCAAGGCCGGCAGGCGAGCTTCGGGATGATAGGCGCCGTACATCAACAAGCCGCCAACGAGCGCAGTGAGCAGACTCCAGTGGCGCGCCATCAAGATCACCGTCGTATCACTCGTCTTCTCGCCGAGGAGAAAGGCGAGAAGTTGGCGCGGTACGACGACACCGGCGCCGACCAGCGCGGTCAGGGCGCCGGTAACGAGAAGGATCGTGCCGATGTCCCTTGCGTTCAGCCGTTCACTCCGCTAAGAACGCGCGTCTGATGCGCAGCTTCATGGAGGGCTGTGTGTTCCGCTGGGCTCTTCGGCGTCGGCTCCAGGTCGAACGTTACGGTATTGATCGTCCCCGTAAACGCGAAGGGAGACTTATAGGTTGGTGAGACCGGTGCCCGATTGTCTCTGCCGATATCCATCCCGGCATAACCGGAGAAACGCCCGGGGACGGTGTGCTCTAATCTTCCCTCGGCGACGGTCGTGCCGTTCACGAGCAGTTTTGTGGCGCCGCCGGTCGCCGGTGTCGGCGCATCCGCGCTGAACTCAAACCGTACTATCACGTGGCCGGCTGGAAGCGGTTCGGGTGACGAGATCGTCCCGCCTTTGCTTATGCCGCGCAGAAGCCGATTCGTGTCGCCCAACTTCTCCAAGAGCTTCACCAGCCTTGGGTGGGACGAGTCTGGCGCGAGAGGAATACCCAAGAAGCTGTACGTGTGGTGCAGTTTTCCGTTCTGCACGTAGAGCGAGAAGCCGCCGAGAAAGTCCGCGTTGGCAACGATGGCGCCTTCCGCACCGCCGGCCGGAATAACGATATCCGCCTCGATCGAGTATGACGTGCCGTAGATATGCGGAATCATTCCGGGTCCGACGTTCTCCACGCCCGAATAGAACGTGAATTTCGTCGTCTTTCCGGCGTTCGGCGGGAGCACGCCGAAGAAGCTCGCCAGTCCGCCGAGCAAAGGCGTAGCGTTATATTTCTCCGCTTCTTCCCAGAAGAGCGCCTTCAGTTCGTTCAACTTCTCGGGGAACTTCTGCGCTAGGTCGTTTGCCTGCGAGAAATCCTCCGTCGTGTTGTACAGTTCCCAGACGTCTTTTTCCGGGTCCCAAACGGCGGGCGCAAAATTCTCCAAGGCCGTCGGGTCCAATGCCCACGGTATGCGACCGAGCTTACAACTCGCAATCCAGCCGTCTTTATACATCGCGCGATTGCCGAGGATCTCGAAGTATTGCTGTGTGTGGCGCTCCGCGGCCTTAGCGCCGTCGAAGGTGTAGGCGAAGCTCGTGCCGTGCATCGGCATCTGTTCGATACCATTGACGAGCTTGGGCGCCGGAACTCCCGCGAGCTCGAGAATAGTCGGAGCAACGTCGATCACGTGAGTGAACTGGGATCGAACGCCACCTTTGTCGGTAATTCGCTTCGGCCATGAGATAACCATCGGATCGCGCGTCCCGCCAAAATGCGATGCGACCTGCTTGCCCCATTGGAACGGCGTGTTACCGGCCCAAGCCCACGCGCAAGCAAAGTGAGGGGCGCTGCCGGCGCCGCCCCAGGTGGCGGCACCGCCGTAGACGTCGGCGAGGTCCAGTTGTTGTTCGGCGGTCAGCGGGATTCCGTTGAGCACGGTCATCTCATTGAAGGAACCCGTCGTCGTGCCTTCCATACTCGAGCCGTTGTCGCCGTAGATATAGATAACCAACGTGTCGTCGAGGATACCGATCTCCTCGATGGCCGAGACGACTCGCCCGATATTGTAATCCGCGTTCTCTTGGTAGCCGCAGAAGACTTCCATTTGGCGCGCATAGAGCGCCTTCTCTGCCGCGGAGAGCGAGTTCCAGGCGGGCATTGCCTCGTTACGCGGCGTCAGCTGCGCGTCGGCCGGAATGACGCCGAGCTTTCTTTGCCGCTCGAACGTTTGCACGCGTAGTGCGTCCCAGCCGGCATCGAACTTCCCCTTGTATTTGTCGGCCCATTTGCCCGACACGTGGTGCGGCGCGTGACTGGCTCCCGTCGAGAAATAGATGAAAAACGGCTTGTTTGGATCCTGAGACTTCTGCCCGCGAATCCACTGGATCGTCTTATCCGCCATCGCATCGGGGAAGTAGAAATCCTCGTCTTGCGGCGGTCCCAACACGGTATTGTTCTCCGTAATCACGGTGTCGTACTGGCTTGCTTCGCCGCCGAGGAATCCCCAAAAGTAATCGAAGCCAAGGCCGTTGGGCCAGCGGCGAAATGGGCCGGCCGGCCCCTGCTGGTCGTCGGGCGTTAAGTGCCACTTGCCGAAGGCGGCGGTGTTATAACCATTATTCCGCAATATCTCGGCGACCGACGCGGCGCTCTTCGGCCACGTCGCATTGTATCCGGGCCACCCACCACAGAACTCTGCGATCGAACCGAATCCGACCGCATGGTGGTTTCGGCCGGAGAGCAGCGCGGCGCGGGTGGGCGAGCAGAGGGCGGTCACGTGAAAGCGATTATATCGAAGGCCTTCCTGCGCGAACCGCTCGAGTGTTGGGCTCGCGCTACAGCCACCGAACGTAGCCGCGTTCCCGAATCCGGCATCGTCAACGAGCACCAGAAGGATGTTCGGTGCCCCGTTGGGAGCCTGGACCGGGATCGGAAAGTCTGCGACACTGCCCGCGAGCGTTCGGTTTGCGATACCTTTGAACGGACGATCGGGAATGGGCAGGATGGTACGGTCGAGCGCGTTACCGTTGGGCTGTGCGGCGGACATAGGGCTACCTCCTCAGGAGCTTAGGCCAAGGGAAATTGATGATAACACCCTTTGTATTGGTGCGAATGTCCCAAAAACGCAATCTCTCTTAACCGGATTGCGTTTTGTTGGAGCCGGCAGCGTCGCTATTGCGTACGCGCTGAGAAGTTCATGCTCCGATCGACGATCGTGAGGTTCTTGCTCCGCCCGTTCACCGTCGTGGTCGAGGCATAGCGCGTGCCGTCGGGCAGACTCGCGAAACGCACCTGCATCGTTACGCCATTGGACGGTTGATCGAGATACGAGGAAACGTCGATCGAAGTGAGCGATTTTGGGTTGTTGCGCAAGGTCAGCACGATCGCATCGCCCTGCTTGAGGTAGTTCGAAATCAGGATGGTTGAATAGCCGGGGCTTGCCGCCGACTTAAGCGTGACCGAACCCCGTGCGTATAGCTGCTGGATCTTCGCGGGGTTCAAAGGCGAGTAACTTTTCGCGAGGGCGCCAACTTGCTGCGCATACGCCTTAAAATCTTCCTTGACCCGGTGTATGATGCCGTGCTGCCGTCCGCCGCTCGACGGAGCGACGGGTTGCGCGATCAGCGTTCGTACCTGCTGGCCATCCGGCCCGAGCTGAACCTGGTATACGTCCTGCTCCTTGACGCCGCCATTAACACTAATTGTTTCTTGCATCTGCCACGTGTAGTGCGAAAGCTGCTGTTGGTTGGCTGCCATCAGCTGCTTTGCTTGCTGCACTTTTTGCGCAAGCGACGCATTCTGCGCCATACTCGGTGCTGCATAGACGAATAGTCCGCTAAGGAATAGAGCGATGGGAATGCCTGCCTTCACGATAGTCCTCCATTGGTTTTCTAGATGAGAAGAAATCTAGCAGGCGGTTGGACAGTTCCTCCTTCAGACATGGAAGAGCAACTGAGCGCTGGGCCGAGGCCGCTTCTCGAATCGCAGCTTGGGTGCTAGGATGGAGCATCTAGCCCGCGAGAGCTTGGCATCCGTTGGGACGCACGGCCTGGGTGCGCACTCGAATCTCTTGCGCTCAACGAAAGGATTCAATCATGAAGCCAGTTGGACTGATCGTCGTCGCGTTTATCCTCGGTCTCAGCGCGCCTGCGTCGGCGACCGGAAACGTCCGGATTCAGCAGAGAGACGGTTCCGTGCAGACGTATACCGGCGTGACCTTGAAAGCAGCGAACAAGACGCTGACCTTGATATCGGCCGACAAGGTCTCGACGGTCGTCATCAGCGGTGCTAACTGCGCTCACGACGGCGCTATCGTTGGCTGCGTGGGCGGACGGTTCTCGTTCCTCCGAGACGGGGAGAGGCACACCGTCGCGTTCAAGACGGCCACGTTCTACTTCAACCTAACCGATCAAGATCAGTTGTTGCCGCTTTCGACGACGAAGATCGCCGCCCACTCGGTGATCTTCGCCGTGCAGACGGCAAAGGGGACGTACATAACCGGAAACGGCAAGCT
>Ga0182024_10014664_pt1 | contig 15122 bp, 17 predicted proteins | sample P32metaG_FD_120480 | JGI IMG/M metagenome (GOLD analysis project Ga0182024, IMG submission 120480) | Permafrost microbial communities from Stordalen Mire, Sweden - P3-2 metaG (Illumina Assembly) | ecosystem: Environmental > Terrestrial > Soil > Wetlands > Permafrost | place: Sweden: Stordalen... | reverse complement strand
CCGGTCCGTGACGAACAGGGCAAATTGATTTATCCCGGAGCGTCCGTCGGCAACCTGGGACAGGACAACATGACGGTCCGCGGCCCGACGAATTACCTCGAAGCGCCGCCCACCGATCCCAAGTCTGCGAAGCCATTTGGAGACGCCACTGTTCCGGCAAATTGGTCCCTCGCCCAGAATATCCTGATGAAACTGGGCTACTACGATGCAGGCAAGGACATGAACAACGCGATCGAGAGCAATGGCGTGGTGAAGACCGATGCGTTGAACCTTGTGTACACGCGCCTCGCCGCCGATGTTCCCGACGATCCATCGGCATTCGGCGCGTATTTCGCTAAAGGCGGAAAACTGCTGATCTATCACGGGTACGACGACCTGGTCATCTCTCCCTACAGTAGCATCTGGTTCTACGAAGACCTCGCGCAGGAAAACGGAGGCTACGAAAAAGTCCAGCAGAACGCGCGCCTCTTCATGGTGCCCGGAATGCAGCACTGCGTCCTCGGTGCAGGGCCAAATTCGTTTGACACGTTGAGCGCCCTCGAACAGTGGGTAGAAAAGGGTATCGCCCCGGATGCGATCCCCGCCACTCATTCGACAAACAACGCCGTGGATCGCACCATGCCGCTCTGCAAGTTCCCCGAAAAGGCTCACTACAAGGGGAGCGGCGACCCCAACAGCGTTTCGAGCTGGTCATGCCCGCAGAACGACAAGTCACTGCTTGCCGTCGGCCCCAACGGCGTCCTGGCTGGCGTGAGCGCGGTGCCCCCCGCGCGAATCAGCGCCCCGGCAAAGCAGTCGCTCAAAAACGGAGGAAATTAGAATCCTTCATCCAGACGTAGGGTAACGAAGTGTTTTGGGTGCCGCACCCTTTGCGACTTTCAAAGGGTGCGGGTTTAGAATTCGTCGATGGCAAGGAGTGGTGAGAAGAGCAACAAGTCCAGCCCGAAAATCCCCACCCTCGCAAAAATCGCGAAGTTCGAAGTAGGACGGGCTTCAGCCTGTCTCTTTTGACTTTTCTTGAATTCCACAAAAACCGGACAGGCTGAAGCCCGTCCTACTTTGTCCCTTCCGATTTTTTCTGCATGTCGCTGTAAGTAATGTTGTCTTCGCAAACCATTTCGCCAAGGTTCCAGCCTTGTTTCAATTCGTAGATTGCACGTCCGCCCCACGGTTTGGTGTACGCCCTCGGGTCTTCAATCGTAGTGTCAATCGTCAGCGTGTCATGATTTACGCGCCGTAAGCGCTCCACGACGTGCAGATCCTCGGTGTGAGGATGGCCGTCGTTGTCGAGCCATGTCTTGTCGTTAAAACCCACCGTGTCCACGACGAGCGTATCTCCCTCCCACTTGCCGATCGAGTCCCCCATCCATGAGGGATTCAGATCCTTGGGATGTTCGCGCCCGTCCGTAAAAATATTGCGAACAAAATGGTCGTACTCAAAGAGCATGAGGACGCGGCCGGGAATGTTTGCAATTTCTACCGGTTCCCCTCGAACGAGATAGATTCTCGGTACACCCGGAGGAGAACACTGCAGGATCGGATCGTTCGATTCACCTATCGAAACCGAATTAGGTCCGACATTTGGTTTGTTCGCTTTGAATTTCTCTTCCGCCCAAGGGGTCATCGGCGGTTTTTCCATCGAAAGCGAAAATGCGAGCTCGTAAATCGTGTACTTCCGCGCTTTGTCGGGAGCGCGCCGCGATCGCCGCCAGACTCCGGACAGGTCCACCGGCGGCGCCTGGCTCTTTGCCACACCCGTCGCGGCCGTCTGAGCGTGTGACGCGGGCGAAAATGCCAGAGCTGCCCCCATCGCCGCAAACGTCAAACCCAATTTGCAAATACGCATTTCTGCAGCTCCCCGGCGGCGTTATTCCGCGTAATCCTCGCCTCGATCCATCACGGTTTCCTTGCCGTTCGGAAAAACAACCCTCCGCAGGCGCATGATCTTGGTGCCGCTTTTCGCGACGTTACCAACAAAGGTGATCTGGTCCCCAGGCTTGAAAAGGTTCTTGTTCCATCCCAGCCGGGACATGGTCGTCAGGCTCGGCGCTTCGCCCGTCCATTTTTCAACCTTGCCATTGGCGCCCGTCACATCGAACCAGATTTCCGTGTGCGGATTCATGAATTGAAAATCCGTTACCGTGCCCTTGTACGTGGTCAATTTTGAGTCATAGACCGACGATCCGTGGTGGGCCATCACCGGAGCGGAGAAGATCGCAACGCCAACCGTCAGCGCCAGAAACAGGAGATCCCTGATTTTCATGGTACACCTCGTGAATGCCGCGAATATCCCATTGCCCTTCGCGTCTGTCAACGCGAAATCGAATCACAATGTTTCCGCTGTCTTGAGAAATGGTATTACTCCGCGGGGAAATCCGGCGGTGACGATTCTTCCGGGGCATCGGTTGGAGCAGGGCCTACGCGCTCGATGACCACGCGCTGAATATGAACTGGCGTAACCGGCGTGTCACCCGCATCACGCGGCACTCGCGCAATTACTTTCACCACGTCCACATTCTCGCACTGTCCCCAGATCGTGTATTTTCCGTCGAACGACGGATAAGCGGCCTCGGTGATGAAAAAGTGCGTGTCGTTCGTGTTCGGTCCGCTGTTCGCCATCGCCAGGCGCCCCGGCGCATCGAATTTCAGCGACGCCACGATTTCGCTCTTGTACGGAAAGCTTGGCCCCTCGGGATGTCCGACGCCCGTCCCAAGCAAATCGCCGCCCTGGATCATGACGCCCGGAATCACGCGGTCAAAGATGAGCCCGTCAAAAAACTTCTTGCGCTCGGATTGTTTCGTCTCCGGATGCACATACGAAATTTTTCCGATCGCCAGGCCCACCATCGTGCGCACGGTGACCGGCGCTTCCGCCTCAAAAAGCTTGCAGGAGATGTTTCCTTTATCCGTCTCAAGTGTCCAATACAGTCCGGGCTTGCGCTTGTCGGCCGGCGGGGATCCGGCAGCGGTAACATTCAAAAGGAAAGACGAAGCAAAAAGCATCCCGCTCAAGAAAGCAGCAACGAAAAGCGTCCTCGCATTTCGATTCCGATTTTGAATTTGCATTCCCGGTTTTCCTCTGTCCCCTCTGTGTTGAAATCCGAAAAAAGATTAACACAGAGTTCACGGAGAAAGGCGGAGTGTCACAGAGGCGCCTCAGTTGGATTTTGGATTTCTAACTTCTTCCACGTTTTGAAAAACAGTGTCGGCGGTCAATCGCCTTGTCACACTTTATTTCTTGACGTATTTCTTCAAGTCCATCGGTCCGACTTCCGCGCCATAGACGGCGCCCTGGTGATCCACCGCAACACCCTCAGCCGCGCTTGACGCCCCCTTTGGCGCCGGATCTGGAATGTAGGCTACGACCTTCCCGTCTTTCGCGCTCCCGATGCGGATGCCTCTCTTGCAACCCGGATTATACCCGTAGCCCGGCTGGTCCGTGGATTCCGAGTCGGCCACGTACATCGTGTCGTCCTTGTCGATAAAAATTCCGCTTGGCCGGCCAAACTGCTTCCACTCGGCGATGAATTTGCCGTCCTGACTGAAGATCTGAATGCGGTTGTTCGATCGGTCGCCCACAAACAGCCGCCCCTTGGAATCCATGGCGATCGTGTGAGGCCCATTAAATTCTCCTGGAGCCGACCCAAGTTTTCCCCACTCCTTGATATATTTCCCTTCCTTCGAAAACTTCACGATGCGCGCATTGACTTCTGAATTCGGCGGAGATCCATGCCCGTCCGCGACAAAAATATCGCCATTCGGAGCCACCACGACCGCCGACGGCCGGTTGAACGTATCGTGCGTATTGCCAGGCACGCCGGGCTTGCCGAGCGTCATGAGTATTTTTCCGTCGGGGCTGAACTTATAAATCACGTGCCCCTTTCCGTGTTTCCCCACGTCGTCGCTTGTCCCGAGTCCTCCAACTCCGTCGGTCACCCAGACGTTTCCATCTTTGTCCGCGTAAATGCCGTGCGGAAGAATGAACAATCCCGCGCCAAATTTTTTCAGGAGCTTGCCTGACGGTTCAAACTCGAGGATCGGATCGAGGTTCGAGTCGGTGCAACTATTCGCGCCACACCGGTCATAGGTCCAAATGTTGCCGTCTGGACCGACCGAGACGCCCGAGGTCGATCCCCACTTCCTACCGTCCGGCAATTGCGCCCAGTTGAGAACGGTCTTGTACGGATTCGGCAGATCGTTCGGCGGCGAATAGCTCGCCTGTGCCCGCGCGTTCATTCCGGAAATCGCAAGGATCGCGATGCCCATGGCCAGCTCTAGTCCTAGTCTGCACGCATGTCGCATGAAAGCCCCTTGTTCATCGGTCAATTTAAGATACGCATCGCGGATTTTCTATTATTTGCTCTCGATGTTGACCGCGTAATAGCCCACCGTCTTTGTCGAAATTTCTTTCCACCAGTGGGGCGTCTTCGCCGGAATCGTGATGACGTCGCCTTTGCTCAAGTGGAAAGTTTGTCCGCCTTCAATGGACGTGCCTGTCATCTGGTCAGCGTTGGTTCGCTTTGCGCCGACTAACGTTCCGCCCGCGATGAACGTGGCCTCGCCATCGACCATGATGAAGATGTGGTTCGTATGCTCATGATATTCGACCGCACCCGCTTCCCGCCGATTGGCCAGCACGACAAGACCCGGATCGCTCACAATCGGCCCGCCCTTGGCCATCACGGCCGCCGCTTGATCGTGCGGGATGTAGTGAACAGCCGCCGGGACACCTTCTCCCGTGGACGCCGCCGAAGCGGTGAGTAAAACAAACACTGCGAACAACGAAGCCTTCACATGTGATAATTTCATTCTGCCCTCTTCCCAAATCGCATTTCAATTTTCATCCCGATTCTACTGCGCGCCTCCAACCGTCCGTGGCACATGGAACGTCATCATCACGAGCAATCCATTCGCGGGCTTGAATTGATGCGGCGTGTTTTCCGGAATGATCGCGAAATCGCCCTTGTTGATCGTTTGCGCTGTTCCGCCGTCAATCGACGTGCCCGAAAGGTTCGCATCGTTCGTGCGTTTTTCGCCCACAACTTTTCCGCCGGTGGTCAGCGTCCCGCCACCGTCGATCACGTACACCATTTCCGCCTCTTTCTCGTGTACCGCCACTGCCCCTTCGACAGGCCGGTACTCGAGATTTGCCACATACGGCGCCAGCGAAAGAATATGTTCGGCGACCATCACCTGGCCCTCCTTGCGTTCGGCCTTGGCTTTCGCGAGCAATGACTGGACTTCAGCCGCGGACGTAAATGTCTTCATCATTGCGGCATCTGTCTGTGCGGCAGGAGCCTGTGCCCGCGATGCCGACGACGCCGGCATGACTCCCCTCGACGCAGACGTTAGCCCAGCGATCACGGCCGCGACCGCAACCAGCGTCAGCACGATGCGTATTCCAAGAGTGCGCATATTTCCCCCTCACCTCGTTTTCCGTTTTCACTATCCGGATGGGCACACTTATACACCCGAGCGCCTTCCGCGGGAACTCAAATTGATTTTCGCCGCAACTCTTCCGACAAGCTCCATCGCCGGGAATGTGTAGCGCCCGCCTTCTGGCGGGCATCTGCTTGATTCCAAAGTGCCCGCCTGAAGGCGGCCGCTACACAAACCAAAACCGCGTTCTCATTCAATCTCTGAAGCCCGACCTCCTGAATTTCATTCCGATCGGGATGATTTTGAAATTTCGAACCTATGAATTCCACGGAAATGGTATACGAACCGGCAATCCCGTCGTACTATCTCACGTGGTTTTGAGGATTGGCCGAAACAGTTTTCCAACGAGGCTGCGGAGAATCCTATGGTGAAACTATTGGTGCATTGGATCCTGAGCGCGCTGTGCCTGCTGCTGGTCGCTCAATTTGTTCCAGGATTTTTTGTCAGAGGGTTCGGCACCGCGCTGATCGCGGCCGTGGTCATCGGCCTTGTCAACGGCACGATCGGCATGCTTCTGAAGATTCTTACGTTCCCCCTCACCATCCTCACCTTCGGCATTTTCTGGCTGTTGATTAACGCGCTCATGCTGAAGTTCGCCGCCGTATTCGTGCCGGGATTCGAGGTTCGCGGCCTGTGGCCCGCGTTCTGGGGAGGATTAATACTCAGCATCCTGAATATGATCATCAGGCAGGTTTTGAAGAATCGCAACGAGTAGCGCTGCTAATTCCCGGCAACCGATTTTTCCCGTGTGACCTAAACCAGTCCGTCTTGCCGCCTGATGTGTTCCGTGCAAACTGCGATCTCGTCGTCAATCGCCTTGATTCTCAAGGCAAGAACCACGTCGCTGGGGCGATTCTCAAAATCTCCAATCAACGGACGGCGCTCGCTCTTCAAATCTTCCAGCTTGCACTTCCAAATACTCGCATTTGGTAACATGCTAGGATCCTCCCAACCTGAATGTGTTCGGCTGTATCGCTTGTGAGTACGTCTCATTACCCGCCTTATCGGGGCTTGGCAAACGTGTGCGTCAAAACAACGGGTGTCAAACCCGACCAACTTCCAGAATTCGACCGGGCTTACAGCTGAATGCGATGGACGCCACGATTTTCAGTAGTCTTCGACGGGCTTGCGGCTGAACGGAGATCGCGGCGTTTTGGGCGCGCGGGCACTGCGATAATCCTCGAGCTCTGCGTTGGTGATGGCATAGCGAGTGTCCGGCGGATGGTTGGCGTACGTCGCCAGTTCGCGGTGGAGCTTGCGCGAGCAAACGTCCGGGGCGTCTTGAATGCGTAGCAGGTGCTCATTGAACGCTTCGGTCGGAATCGTCAGGGTGAATTCGCGCGGCTCGGTGGAGGCTTCTCGAACGGTGAAGGTGTACTCGCGGACCAGCGCCTTCACTTCATACCCCTGAAATTGAACGATAATTTCGTGGCTCACTTGGCGCCTGCGACCAGCCCGCGAAGCGGGACCGTCGCGACAACCTTCTTGGCCTTCTTTGCGCGCCGCCGTTTGGGGGGCGTCCCTTCCGCGGCGTCGACAACCATGATGCTGGTGACAAACTTCTTCATCCCATGCAGGTCGAAGTCGATGGAAGTGCGGTCCGAATTGGATTCGGTGACCACGCCCAGTCCATACTGGAAGTGCTTGATGTACGCGCCTTCTTCGAGAGCTTTCACGGTGCCTCCTGGCGTGGAACACACTTGGCGTGTTTGGGCGATGGCCGCGAATCCCCTGGATTAAGCCCAAAAAAATGGCCCGCAAGTGTGGACTTGCAGGCCTCCAAGAAATCTAAAGGTTTACAAGAACAACAATCTCAACTCGATTCTAACACGCCGACTCCCCCCAGCCTAACGATATCCATCCAATTGATTCGCGCATGAAGTAGCGCAGGCTTCAGCCTGTGGGGGTTACCCCTTCCAGGCACCAAACCCCTAAGGCTGAAGAGCCTGTGTGCTAACTGCAAATCTTTGCAGGGCACGGCTTCAGCCGTGCCGTAGAGTGTCAGGGATCCACCCGGCTCTAGCCGCTGGCTTGTTTGAAATCGTGTTGTCACACAGGCAGTGCAGCCTGCCCCACTCCCGGGGCAATAAGTGATTTAGAATGATAAAGGCAGGAAGGAGACAGCGAGCTGAAGCGGGATTCAGCAAAAAAGAAGCGCGAAACCCGGTCAATTCACCGGAGAAAAGATCCAGTCAAACGGAAGAATTCGCAACAGCCTCGTCTTCGATACTTTTCCATGCCAGCCGCATCTCGGGTTCTCGCAGGCAATTTCCTCTTCGCCAAAGATCTTCATTGCGTCGTTTTCCGAGAGCGCGGACTTGGAGCACTTCCGCTGCAGATTGATATTGTGCCCATCCTTCGGACACGCAAACACAATTCTGTAAGCTTTACTCATACCTCATAATAGCACTTCGCGACGCAACTGACCAATGCTGGAAACCCCCGATGTTCCATCCCGGAAGTATATGGCCGCCCCGCATGGCTCTATCCATCTTGTTATCTGTTACTTACGGTCTCCGCTCCGCTTCGCAAGCCGGCACCCCTTACCGCTTCGCCGCGTATTCCTTCTGGTATCCGTTCCGGCTGTTTTTCACAGTGAAGCTACCATCGGGCCGCGCCGTCAGTTGAATGTAATTCACCGCGCCCTCATCGGGGACGCCCGTCGCAGCCGTCCCACCTGTTCCCAGATTGGCGATGAATTTTTCCGGCATGTTGTGATCCTTGGCATCGACGGCGTAATGCAATTGCCAAAGATCTTCGAGGCCGGGCGATTTCTTGAGCGTTACAAATGTGGCCACGGCGCCGCCCTTGTTCGCTCCATTGTCCATGATGGCCACGCGGGGATGCTCCGCCTGCACCAGCATTGGCAGGCTGGAGATGTCCTGCCCGTGATGCGACACGACGTAAACGTCGAGTGCGCCGATGAGGTTATTCGGGCATGCCAGGTCGTGTTCCTTGTTCCAGGTCAGGTCGCCGAAATCCCCCAAACGGAATTTTCCGAGCGAGATCACCATCCCAACGGATAGCTTGTTCTCCCCGCCGACGAGCGGGTCCGCGACTTCGGCCTTCGGAACGAAATCCGCGCACAAGGGATTCGCCGCGCCCGCGCCGGGCAACGGTTTGGAAATGGTTTGAGCCGCCGCGGAAATCACCTGCACATCGATACCCTGAATCGGAAGCTTGTCGCCGGGCTTGGCCAGAATGTGTTGGCCCTTCCCGCGGACTGTCAGATAGGCCGCGTAATTTTGCGGGACGTTTCGCTCCTCCTCCGCGCTCGGTCCGTGATCGACAAAATTCTTAACTGGGATTAGCCCGGCGACGTCGACAACGCCTCCGGCGTGGTCCGCATGGTAGTGGGTCAGCACGAGGTAATCGATTTGACTTACGCCCGCGATTTTCGCGACACCGGCAATCCGGCCGGCGTCGCGGCCCCCCGGCCAGCCCGTGTCGACCAGCAGGGATTGTCCATTGGGCGAAACGAACAGGGTGGATTGACCGCCCTCCACATCGACGAAATAAACTTCCAGCGCTTTCTTTTGCTGCGCCCGCAGAATCGGCGATGCGATGCCGATCGCGGCGATGAACGCGAGAAATGCCGCGCTGATGCATAAATTTCGCTTCATGGTTGCATCCCCCCGATTGGGTGCCGATTTTTTGAATGCCGCGGCGCAGGGGCGAGTTTGAAATTGCCTGCCCTGGGATTGCGGCGCAGATAGCGTCTGGAAGTATACACAATTCAAATTCAGATACTCCCGAATTTCGCTTGTCAGCAACCATATGAAACGATTACGCTTTCGGTCCATGCCCCGCAACTTTGCCGCTTCACGTATCGCCGCTGCGCTACTGGCGCTCGTGTTCTTCACGCTGCCGCACCCGTTGGTGGCTCACGACATTCCCAGCGACGCAACGGTTCAGATGTTCCTCAAACCATCGGGGAATCGCTTAAATATCCTCGTGCGCGTGCCCCTCAAGACCATGCGGGACGTGGAATTTCCCGAGCGCGAACAAGGCTTTCTGGATTTCGACCATGTGGACCAGACCCTCCGAGAAGCAGCGACCTTGTGGGTCTCCGATTTCATCGACGTGTACGAAGGTGATGAGCGCTTGCCGAAACCGCGCATCGTCGATACACGCCTCTCTCTCGAGTCCGATCCGTCTTTCGCGTCTTACGAACAGGCGCTCGCGCACGTCACAGGTCCGAAGCTCTCGAATGGCACGACCGTCTTCTGGGACCAATTAATGCTGGACGTCCTCTTCGAGTACCCCATCCAATCCGACCAGTCGCGCTTCTCGATCCATCCCGGCCTTGACCGGCTGGCCAATCGTGTTGTCATCGGGCTCCGTTTCCTTCCGCCGGGCGGGGCGGTCCGCGCGTTTGAATTTCTCGGTGATCCCGGCCTCGTTCACCTCGACCCGGGCTGGTCCCAGGCCGCCGCACAATTCATAAAGTTGGGTTTCTATCACATCCTCGATGGAACCGACCATCTGCTGTTCCTGTTTTGCCTGGTGATCCCGTTCCGCCGTTTCCGCGCTCTGATCCCGGTCGTGACTTCCTTCACCGTCGCGCATTCGATCACGCTGATCGCTTCGGCTTACAATCTTGCGCCGGACGCGCTCTGGTTTCCGCCGCTCATTGAAACGCTGATCGCCATGTCCATCGTGTACATGGCGCTCGAAAACATCGTGGGCGGCGCCACCGTGCAGCGCCGGTGGGCGATCACGTTTGCATTCGGCCTGGTCCACGGGTTCGGCTTCTCTTTCGCATTGCGGCAGACGATGCAATTCGCGGGTTCGCACCTCTTGGCCTCGCTGCTTTCCTTCAACGTCGGCGTCGAGCTTGGGCAGCTTCTCGTCCTCGCCCTGATGATCCCCGCTTTGGATCTTCTCTTCCGTTACGTCGTGGCCGAACGAATGGCCACGATCATCCTCTCGGCCATCGTGGCTCATACAGCGTGGCACTGGATGATCGACCGCTACCAAGTCTTGCGCCAGTATCAAATTCAATGGCCTGCGCTGGAGGCTGCGCCGTTAGCCAAAGCGCTGCGCCTGCTAATGTTGATCGTGATCGCGGCAGGCGCTGTATGGCTAGTGTTCGGACTCCTCTGGCCGCGAATTGGACAAAGAAAAGAAGACCCTGCGGTAAACACCGCCGAAAGGTAGCACAGGCACTCTGCCTATGCGGTTTTGTGAGCTGCAAATTTACCGTGCGATCCAGCGACATGTACGTAACCCGCAAAGGCAGGAGAGCCTTTGCTACCAAACCCACCACGCTTGACATCGTGCGGAAGCCGTTTAAACTGAACGTGTTCAAAATCATGTTTGCTTGCATCCGCAATGAACCACAGGTCGAGATGCGACAAAATAATGCATCTTCGAAATCGATCGATCGCCATGCCCAGGTGCGCCTAGCATGATCGACGTCCGCGAGGAAATCGCCAGCGCTCCGATTGGCGCCTACCACCGCTTCCTCGCTCTGCTCATAGGTTTGGTTGTGTTCTTCGACGGCTACGATACCTTCAATCCCGCGTACGTCATCCACTACGTCGCCAGACCGTGGCATCTGGCCCCAAGCCAGGCCGGCCTGCTCGTCTCCAGCGGTCTGATCGGCTTCATGATCGGTTCGCTCCTGCAGGGGAAATTCTCGGATCGATACGGCCGTCGCACCACGCTCTTGGCGGCTCTCTGGATCGTGACGGTTTTCAGTTTCGCAACCGCGGCACTGGGCCGTTCGTTCGTCACGTTCTGCGGCTTGCGACTGCTTACCGGACTGGGCATGGGCGCGCTCTTGCCGCTCGGTGTGACCTACGTCAACGAATACGCCCCGCGCCGCCTGGCCAATACATTTTCCATGTGGGGCTGGGCGCTGGGCTGGGCCACGGGCGGCATCGTCGCCGCAGCCATCGGAATTTATCTCACGCCGATCTTCGGCTGGCAGGCGCTGTATTACGCCGCGTCGCTGTCGATCGTGCTCGTCCTGGTTTGCCATGTGGCTCTCCCCGAGTCCCTGCAATTTTCGGCCATGCGCGGCAACTGGCAAGGCATCGCGCAGATTCTTTGCCGCCTGAATCCATCGCAAACAACTCGCTACACCGCAGCCGGTGAAAGGTTCATGTTCCCGGAACCGAGCGATCGCCCTGCCTCCGTGTCGCTGCTGTTGTCGCCCCGCTACCGGAGAACGACCCTTTCTGTTTGGGTTTCGGCATTTTTTATTCTGTTCGGGATCTGGGGACTCTCCGGATGGGTCCCCACCGCCATGATGCAGCGCGGCGAGGGTTTCGCGACGAGCTTCAGTTTCGGCGCCTTGATTCAAGCCATGGCCTTCGTCGGTTCGCTCCTGTGCGGCTACATCGCAGACCGAGGCGGCAAGGATCGCGAAGCGATGGCGGTATGGTGGCTGGGTGGCGCGATTTCGGTGGGCATACTCGCTTTGATCAACGTGCACGCGCTGAACGTCATCTGCGTCGGCGCAGCCGGATTCTGCATTCTGGGCGGACAAAACGTCCTGAACAATTTCACCGCGGCATCTTATGATACAGAGGTGCGTGGCACAGCCGTAGGCATGATGCTGGGAGTAGGGCGGGCGGGAGGAGTTCTCGGCCCGTTCATCACCGGCCTGCTCCAACAACGCACGCCCGGCACAGCCAGCCTGTTCGTGGCCATCGGCGCAGCATCGCTGATCGGCGGTATCGCGATCATTTTCGCGAGCCCGCGACCGTCGCACGACCTTGTAGCAGCCGCAGATGCGGTTGCCGCGTCCTAACCGCCCGCGCGAGGGCGAGCCCCGCGGAGCCTGAAAACGCTTTTTCGGTTTATGTAGCGCCCGCCTTCAGGCGGGCATCTGCTTGGATCAAGAATGCCAACCTGAAGGTTGGCGCTACACAAGCTCGGCAGAATAGAGTTCTAAAAAAAACCCGAAGGGGCGGCATACCGTAGCCCACCGCGCTTGCCCTGAACGGAGTGAAGGGGAAGCGGTGGGTCCCAAAGCGCACTAAAGAAAGCAAGCCCCGGCAGGGGCGACACACTGGGCTTATCAACTCAGGATGAGCCTGATTGCAAACGGAGAAGATTTCATGACGCAGGGCAAGCCAGTCGCATTAATCACAGGCGCAGCCACGGGCATTGGCCGCGCGGCCGCGGTAGCTTTAGCACAGGCAGGCTACGACATTGTAATCAACTACAGCCGCAGCGAGCAAGCCGCGCGCGAAACGGCAGCGCTCGCGCATGCCAAAGGCGCGAAAACGCTGCTGTTCAAATGCGACGTCAGTGATGACCCATCGGTCCGCAAAATGCTCACCGCGGTCGAACAGGAATTCGGGCGCCTCGACGCGCTGGTAAACAACGCGGGCACCACATCGACCGTCAAGCCCGGCGATTTCGAGGCCATGACCGCGGAAGAATGGGATCGCGTCTTCGCCGTAAACGTGCGCGGAATGTTTCAGGTGACGCGCGCAGCCGCGCCCCTTCTCAAAGCCGCCGGGGGCAGCGTCGTCAACACAGCCAGCATCGTCGGCCTGCGCCCCGGACCGCAGCCGCTGCCCTATGCCGCCAGCAAGGCCGCCGTCGTGAGCCTCACCAAGCTGCTGGCGCTCAATCTAGCGCCGGACGTGCGCGTCAACGCCGTCGCTCCCGGCTGGATGGAGGGCGATTGGATGCAACGCATGCTCGCGGACAGGTACAATGACTTGATGGCGCGACGCGCGAAAAGCACGCCGTTGCGCCGCTGCGCGACCGCCGAGGACGTCGCTGAGGTCATCGTCAACCTGATAACCAGCAATCGTTTCGTCAACGGTGAGATCATCGTGATCGACGGCGGCTTTGCCGCCACAACGTAACGCTGGCGTCTCGCCGGCGTTTTTGCGACGTGTGAGTACAATAACAATTGCCGGCGAGACGCCGGCGCTACAAAGTGCCAGAATCCACCGATCGTGAATGTGCTGAGAAATAGCGCCTTGGGAGGAAATCTCGTGTTGGAAGGGGTCGTACCATTTCCGCCGGAATTTGCCAAACGCTACCGTGATAGGGGCTATTGGATAGACAAATCTCTGGCGCAGGAATTCAGAATTGCTTTTGATAAATATGAAAGTCGAGTTGCGCTGCTCGACCGCGATCGCTCGATCACCTACCGCGAACTCGATCGGATGTCGGACAACCTTGCGCTGAACTTGCTGGAAGCCGGATTTAAATCTCTGGACCGGGTCGTCGTGCAATTGCCGAACGTCGCCGAGTTTGTTGTTCTATACCTCGCGCTTCAAAAGATCGGCTGCATCCCAATCGCTGCGCTCATGCCTCACCGTTTCGCGGAAATCAGCCAGTTCGTCGAGCTGTCAGGCGCCGTAGCCTGCGTTGTACCGGACCAGCAGGGCGATTTTGATTACTGCGCCATGGTCGAGCGCATTCGCCAAAAAGTTCCCAAGCTGCGTCACGGCATCGTTCTTGGCAAGGCGCGCCCCGGCTTTCTATCGCTTCCCGATATGATCGCGAAACCCGCCACGCTGCCGGTGTCCACTTTGTCCAAAATTCATATCGATCCCGTGGACCCAGCCATCTTTCAACTTTCCGGAGGAACCACCGGCATTCCGAAGCTGATTCCCCGCACACACAACGATTACGCCTACAACTCCAAAGTGGCGTCGAGCGTCTGCGCGGTCGGCGAAGATTCCGTCTTGCTCGTCATTTTGCCCATCGCGCACAACCTGCCCCTCGCGTGTCCCGGCATTCAAGGTTTTCTCTTCCACGGCGGCCGCGCCGTACTCAGCACGAGCGCCCGTCCCGAAGATGTTTGCGCCTTGATCGAAAAACATCGCGTCACACACATCAAGGTGGTTCCCGCGCTTCTGATTCGGCTCCTGCACGATCCAGCCGTGACCCGCCACGATCTGTCTTCTTTGAAAATCATCCAGAGCGGCGGCCAGTCCATGCTCCCCGAAGTGCGGTTGCTCTCCAAGAAACTCATTCCCAGCGCCTTCGTGCAGGAAAATTTCGGAATGTCCGAGGGCCTGCTGATGTTTGTGCGCCTCGACGACCCGCTCGACGTCAGCCAGGAAACGGTTGGCCGCCCGGTCAGCCCGGATGACGAAGTGCGTCTCCTCGACGACGACGATCGCGAAATCCTCGGCGGCGAAGTCGGCGAACTCTGCTGCCGCGGCCCGTACACGTTGCGAGGTTACTTCGGCGTGCCCGAATACAACGCCCGCACATTTACGTCCGACGGCTTCTACCGTTCCGGCGACCTCATGCGCCGCCACAAATCCGGCAACTACATCGTGGAAGGGCGGAAGAAGGACCTCATCAACCGCGGCGGCGAAAAAATCAGCGCCGAGGAGATCGAGAACCTCATTCTCTCCCACCCCTCGGTGAAAAACGCCTCCTGCGTGCCCGTGCCGGACCCTGTCCTCGGCGAGCGGATGTGCGCCTGCGTCCTCCTGCGGGAAAACGCGTGCCTGAGTTTCGACGAACTGAAATCTTTCCTGCTTGCCAAGGAGATCGCCAAGTACAAACTCCCCGAGCGCTTGGAAATCATGCAGGATTTCCCATTGTCCCCATTCGGAAAGGTTTCCAAGAAAACGTTGACGGAGATGGTGACGCATAAAATGGGCGGGGAACGTAAAGGCAAGGACAACGCAACGGCGTAGATCGCAAGAATCGGGTCAACGGAAAATCGCATGAGAATCATCGACGTTCAT
>Ga0182024_10014663_pt1 | contig 15123 bp, 11 predicted proteins | sample P32metaG_FD_120480 | JGI IMG/M metagenome (GOLD analysis project Ga0182024, IMG submission 120480) | Permafrost microbial communities from Stordalen Mire, Sweden - P3-2 metaG (Illumina Assembly) | ecosystem: Environmental > Terrestrial > Soil > Wetlands > Permafrost | place: Sweden: Stordalen... | reverse complement strand
CCGGTTCCCGGCTTCGAATGCTGCCCGGGCCCAGCAGCTCTGCCAGATCATCGTGGATGAATACGGCGGAGACGCCGCCCGCGTGTGGGAGGGCGCCTCCAGCGGGGCCGAGCTCCTCCGGCGTGTGCGCGCGCTACCCGGCTTCGGTGAGCAGAAGGCCAAGATTTTCGTGGCGCTGCTCGGCAAGCAGCTCGGGGTGCGCCCAAAAGGGTGGCAGGAGGTCAGCAAACCCTTTGGCGACAAAGGCACTAACTACTCGGTCGCGGACATCACGAGCAAGGAGTCGCTGCTCCGAGTTCGTGCCCACAAGGCTCAGCTGAAGGCGGCGGCCAAGGCCAAAGCCTCGGCGCTGGCGCCCAGCCCCTAGCGGCTAGCTCGGGGTAGCTCCGGGGTGGCCCGGCCCGCCGGGGGTACTCCGGGGTAGCTCCGGGGTGGCCCGTCGGGGCCCTCAGGGGCCGACAGCGGCCGACCCCAGGTGCCGGTCGAACCACCCGAGCAGGAGCGCTATTGCGCGCGGGTCGTGCAGGAGCATGTGGCCGGCACCGGCGAGGACGCGCAGCTCCGCTGTAGGCCTGGCTGCGTCTGCCAGCTCCCGGGCGTCGGTGAGCGGCACGATCTCGTCGTTGGCGCCATGCACGATCAGCAACGGCCGCGGGGGCACCTTTGTCACGAGCTCGGTTGGGCGGACCTCGCGCCATTCCCGGGCCCAGGCCCCCACGTCGGGCGGGTAGCCCCTCGTACGGATCACCCCGGCCGCCCTGGCCTGGGCTACGAACTTGCGAGGGTCACCGCCTCGCTCGAGGAACTCGGCGGGGGGAGCAAACGCGGCCACGCCGCCGATGGAGGGGTCCTCGCCGGCGGCGCAGATCGACAGCGTGGCCCCTGCTGCAAAACCGACGAGCCAGATCGTCTCTATGCCGGGGACGGCTCGCATGGTCTCGACGGCCGTTACCAGGTCGGCTCGCCACCCTCCAAGCGAAAAATCGCCCCCCGAAGCCCCCGTGCCCCGGAAGTCAAAGGTCAAGACGGCGGCGCCCGTCTCAGCGGCCAGGCGAGCGGCCAGCTGGGGGTACCCGTAGCTCGGCGTGCCCGCCCTTTGCTGCGGCTCGGGAAAACCATGCGATAGGACTATCCCGTCGCGCCCGGACCCGGATGCCGCCGAAAAACTGGGCCTGGCCAAGTAGCCGCTCAACGTGGGCCCGTCGGGCTGGGTCAGGCTCAAAGCCTCCCCCGCTGCGCGGCCACCACCCCAACCGTTGGTGCCTTTGGGAGCACCAGGACCGGCCGCCCCGCTCGTGCTGGCCTGCTCCTCTTTTGCCATCCCGCCAGGCTATAGGACCGCGGTAGGCGAGCCACCACCGACAGTAAAACACCGGGGAACGCGCACTTTGTCGTCCCCCGGTGTTGACTAACTGGAAAGGGCAGGCGAGGCCGTTTGGTTTACCGAGGGGGACCAACTCCCGGCCGGCATCTCCTGGGTGTCTGGCTTGGACTAACCAGGCGGTCCAGCAGGCCGCTTAGCGGCCAGCCACCTCCGAAGTCCCAGATCGTTGACTACTGCTCAGCTGGACCACCTCCTTTCTTCGGTAGTCCAAGTCTAACGCGCACGTCCAGCGACGGTGGCGGATATCCAGCTGACTATTTTCCACTACGGCCGTAGTGGTAATACCCGCCCGGCTAATATCATGGTCCCTGATGCCACTCACGACCCCCTCCGCCGCCTCCGTAGCGACTGCTGCCAGCCCGCCTGGCGGCCCCTCTGGCGCGCCCGGCGAACCGGCCCTGTTCGAAATACGCGACCTGCACGTTTCGGTCCAGGGCACCGAGATCCTCCGCGGCGTAGATCTTGTGGTCCCGGCTGGTGAACTGCACGCCTTGATGGGGCCCAACGGCGGCGGCAAGTCGACGCTGGCGAAGTCCCTTCTTGCGTCGCCCGGGTACGAGGTGACGCAGGGCCAGATCCTGTACAAGGGCGAGGACATCACCCAATGGCCGACGGAAACTCGTGCCAAGGCGGGCATTTTCCTGGCGTTCCAGTACCCGGAGGAGATCGCTGGCGTGCCCCTCGTCCAGTTCCTCCGCCAAGCGCTGTCGGCACGCAAAGGCGTCGAACTGTCGGTCCTCGAGCTGCGCCTCGGCATCATGGAGTGGATGCGCAAGCTCGACATGGACGCGTCCTTCGGCGACCGCTACCTGAACGAGGGCTTTTCCGGTGGGGAAAAGAAGCGCAACGAGGTGCTCCAAATGGCTGTGCTGGAGCCCGACTTTGCCGTTCTCGACGAAACCGACTCGGGCCTCGATATCGACGCGCTCAAAGCGGTGGCCTCCGGTGTCGGGGAAGTGCGGGCCGCTCGGCCCCGCCTCGGCGTCCTACTTATAACCCATTACCAGCGGATCCTGAGCCTTCTGGCGCCGGACGCGGTGCACCTGCTCGTCAACGGGCGCATCGTTGAAAGCGGCGGTCCCGAACTGGCTCGCCGGCTCGAAGAGGAAGGCTACGAAGCATGGAGGTGAGCTCGCTCGCTGCACCGCTCGACGTTGCCCGCATAAAAAAGGACTTCCCGATCCTGGAGCGCGTCGTGCATGGCAAGCGTCTCGTATACCTGGATACCGCATCGTCCTCGCAAAAGCCGCTGGTCGTGATCGAAGCCATGTCCCGCTACTACGAGACCACGCACGCAAACGTCCACCGGGGTGTCTATGAGATAGCTCAGGAAGCCACGAGGCTTTACGAGGAAGCTCGGGCAAAGGTGGCCACCTTCATAGGAGCGAGCTCACCGGATGAAGTGGTGTTCACGAAGAACGCCACAGAGGCCATCAACCTCGTCGCCTACTCATGGGGACGCAAGAACATCGGGCCGGGGGACGTGGTGGTGACGACCGAGATCGAGCACCATGCCAATTTCGTCCCTTGGCTGCAACTGCGTGAGGAAACAGGGGCCCAGCTCCGTTTCCTACGCCTCGGCGACGACGGCACGCTCGACCTCGACAACCTCGTCCAGGTCCTCGACGGCGCCAAGTTGCTGGCGGTCACGGGCGCTTCTAACGTGCTCGGGACTCTCCCCCCGGTGCGCACATTGGTAGACGCCGCTCACGCCGCCGGCGCGCTCGTGCTCGTGGACGGCGCCCAGTATGTCCCCCACCTGCCGACCGAAGTACTGGACCTGGGGGCCGATTTCGTGGCCTTCACCGGCCACAAGATGCTGGGGCCAACCGGGATCGGCGCCCTGTGGGCGAGGCGCGAGCTGCTCGAAGCGATGCCGGCGTTCCTGACCGGAGGCGAGATGATCCGCGATGTGCGCCTCGACGGGTTCACCACCAACGACATCCCCTGGAAGTTCGAGGCCGGCACTCCTCCGATCGCCGAAGCCATTGGGCTCGGGGTCGCCATCGACTACCTCCGGGGCATCGGGATGGGAGCGGTCCGTTCCCACGAACAGGCCCTGACCTCCTACGCCATGAAGGCGCTCAAGGAACGCTACGGTGACGACATCGTCATCTATGGCCCTCCCCCCTCAGCGGTGCGGGCGGGGATCGTCAGCTTCTCGTACAAGGACATCCACGCCCACGACCTGTCCCAGGTGCTCGACGAGGTCGGGGTCTGCGTGCGTGCCGGCCATCACTGCGCCAAACCGCTTATGCGCTGCCTCGGGGTTGGCGCCACCGCGCGGGCATCGTTCTCGGTCTACAACGACGAGGCCGATGTGGATGCCCTCGTCGACGCCATCCGCGGCGCCGACGCCCTTTTCGGCTGAAAAACCGGAGCATTCGGAGCTGTCATGCCAGGACTTGAAGACCTTTACAGGGAAATAATCCTCGACCACTACCGCAACCCTCGCAACAGAGGCGAGCTGGAGTCGCCGCCTGCTGTACGGACCGAGGGCTTTAACCCGCTTTGTGGCGACGAGATCGTCGTTTTTCTTGACGTGGCCGGCGATGTCATCGCCGACCTGAAGATTGCCGGCCAAGGCTGCTCCATCTCGCAGTCCTCGGCTTCCATGATGTCCGCTGCCGTAAAGGGCAAGACGGTCGCACAGGCCCGCTCGACGATCAGGGCGTTCCGGGCGATGATGTCGCTCCACGTGCAGCAGTTGGACGGGCCAGGCAGCGACGGTGACAAGACCGGACCAGAGACCGGGCCAGAGCGCAGCGGGGCCGAAGTCGCTGCCGACGAAGGCGTCGCCCTCGGCGACCTCGAGGCACTTCAGGGAGTCGTGAAGTTCCCGGTCCGGATCAAGTGCGCCACCCTGTCGTGGCACACCTTGGCCCAAGCGCTCGACGAGGCGGAGGCGCCGGCCTCGGGCAGCTGAGGCGCCGGTCTCGGGCAGCTGAGGCGGCGGCGTCGGGCAGCTGAGGCGCCGGTCTCGGGCAGCTGAGGCGCCGGTCCGGAGGTCCGCCAGCGGACGAAGACCGCACGCCTGGGGACCAACCCACAGAAATGAACGGGGTTCGTCCCGCAGCCGCGCGGTTCGCCCTACTTTCCTCTGCCTTCTTCGGATCCGTTCGCGCTAAGGGGCGGGCGCCCCCTGGTGCAGGCGTCCTGGCCCTTCTGCGGAGGTTTTTTGTCGCCTATCGCGCGTGTCAGTCCGCAGATGGCATCTCGGGGCCGAGAACTTCAGCTGGGCTGCACTGATATAGCATGATATATCATGAAATAGCTGAGCCAGTACCGGTCAGGTGGCCGGTACCGCCCATCCCATCTGCTCGGCGATCTCCTTGCAGGTGTGGCACAGCGGGTATTTCTTGGGGTCTCGGCCCGGCACCCAGATCTTGCCGCACAAGGCCCTGACAGGGGTGCCCATCACGATGCCTTCGACAACCGTCGGCCCGGCGGAGACGAACTCGCCATCGTCTGTCGACACGCCCTCCAGCACGATATGAGCCATGCGCTCGTGGTCGCCGTCAAGAAGCGGCTTCGGCGGAGCGACGGCAGTTTCACTTACAGCGCTCATCCCACAAAGGTAGCTCTCGAGGTAAGGACGAACAGTAGGAAAAGGGTGAGCCACGCCGCGGGGCGAGTGCCGCGCACTGGGCGTGCAACGCTCACACGGTCCGTGCGATCGGCGTCGCGGCAGCCGCAGGGCGTAGTCGACCAGCACTTTCCAAGTATCGTTGCCTTATAGGGAAGACCGTTGCGCCGGAAACAAATACACCATCGCCAGCACTAGTGCCGACCGTGCCCGGTCGACCTGCTGCTGGCCTGGGCACTACCGGGGTGGTCAACCGCTGGGGCGCCCTGGCCGCCGTGAGCCTAGCCACCGTCATGATGTTGCTCGATTTCATGGCGGTCGCCGTGGCTCTGCCGGCAGTCCGCCACAGCCTCAACGCTTCGTTCCCAGAACTCGAGTGGGTGCTAGAAGCGTTTGTGCTCACGCTCGCAGCATTGGTACTCACCGCGGGCCACATAACGGACATAGTCGGCCGGCGCCCTGTCTTCCTCGGGGGCCTGGTCGTGTTGGCGATCGGGTCTGTCGTCGGCGGCCTCGCCCAGACGCCGTTGACGCTTATCGGGGCGCGCGTAGTGCAGGGCATAGGCGGCGCATTGCTGTTCGCCACGGGTTCTGTACTGCTGACCGAGACCTTCCGCGAGGCACGGGGGCGGGCCGCCCTCGCTGTGTGGGGAACCGTCACCGGAGTTGCCGTCGCCTCCTCTCCCCTACTGGGAGGCGGGATCGCGTCCACTATCGGCTGGCGTTGGCTGTTCTGGCTGAACGTGCCGGTCTCCGGGCTGGCACTCCTGATCGGGTTCGTTGCCATCAAGGAACCCTTGCTGGACCAAGGCGGCGCGGCCGTCCCGGGTGGCGCGGCCGTCCCGGGCGACGCGACAGCTCCCCGTGCGCGCAGGCGGCGGCCCACGACGGACGGTAGAGGCAATCGCGTGCCGATCTTTGACTGGATGGGCTTCATCCTCTTCACTGGGGCCTTCGCTATCCTCGTGACCGGTCTGGTGAGGTCCACGACGGCGGTCGATGGCTTCTCCAAGAGCGGGGTTCTGGCTTGCTTCGTCATGACCGGTCTTTTGCTGATCGCGTTCATCGCCTGGGAGACGGTCGCGCGCGCTCCGATAATCGATGTGTCCCTGTTCCGCCAGCGAACGTTTACGGGCAGTTCGATCGCTGCCTTCGGGCTTTCCATGGCAGTGCTAGGCCCCGTCCTGTGCCTCGTCGTTTACATGTCGTTCGACCAGGGCTACTCGGAGCTAACCATTGGTACCCACCTGCTCCTCCTGACGGGCGTGACCTTGCCGTTCCTCCCGCTGACGGGGTTCCTGGGCAGGTACATCCCTGTGAGGCTCCTCATTTGCGGCGGGCTCGTGCTGGTAGCCACCGGCTTGTGGCTCATGAGCCGGCTGTCCGCTGCTGGCAGCTTGTCCGAGCTTGTTCCGGGTTTGATCGTCGCCGGCGTGGGCCTCGAACTGGTCAACCCTCGCTTGGCTTACGCCGCCGCAGCGACGGTCCGACCTACCATTGCGGCCGCCGCTTCCCGGACCATCTCGACCTTCCGCCAACTAGGGATCGCGACCGGGATCGCAGTGTTCGGTGCGATCTTCGCAACACAGCTGAACCACAACATTTCACAACGCACGGCCGGTTTCCCTCAGCTCGCCAATGAAAACCCCTCCATCGCGAGCCTCGTGCTCGACGGACACATGGCACAAACCGTGAGCTCCGCTCCCGCCGCGGTCCGCTCACAAATCGTGCCGATAATCCATACGGCGTTCGCCGGGGCAGTTCATGATGTCTTTTTCGCAGCGGCCTTTGTCGCATTGGCCTCGGCCGTGCTGGCACTGTCGACCCGTTCGAGCGATGTCCCAAGGACCGGAGCGAGCGAGCTGCGAAGCCAGAGCTCGGTGAGCGATGGCTTGGGCGTCGAAGCTACGGCTGGGCGTACGACCGCCCCATCGGTAAACGGTGCCCGGCCCGAACCGGCATTGGCTGCAGTGCCTGAGCCCGAGACATCGACCGCGGCCACCTTGGCCACGCTCGGCATAACGGTGGCAACTACCCCCCAACCCGAAGAGCTCACCAGGATCGACGAGCTCACTACGGGTGGCGAGCTGGCCAGACTGAGGGCGCTGGCCGCAGGGGCCACCGAGGCTCTGGCCCCCAACCCGCTGGCCCCCGACCCACTGGCCCCCGACGCGCTGGTCACCGAAGCACCTGTTGCCGAGGCAGTGGCCATCGACGCACTGGCCCCCGAAGCACCTGTTGCCGAGTCTCTGGCCCCCAACCCACTGGCCCCCGAAGCGCCTGTTGCCGAGGCACCGGCCCCCGACGTACTGGCCACCGAGCCCGAGGCGGCTCCCCTGCCCCCGTCGATCGCAAGAACCCCGACAGTGCATACATGGCCCGGGTGGGCCGGGTGGCAGGCACCAGATGCCGGGTGGCAGGCGCCGGATGAAGAACCGGGCAGCGATGTCGGCCCGACCGTCCATGCTGACGTGCCCGTGGCGAGCCTGCCAGCGGACGACGCGGTGGCAGAACCACCGGCGAGCCTGCCAGCGGACGAGACGGTGGTAGAACCACCCGTACAACCGCGACGCTGGGTGCGTGGCCAGGTCACCGCGGCCACTGGTGAGCCCTTGGCCGGCGCGCTGGTGACCCTTGTCACCACGGACGGCGACGAGGCAGGCCACGCTATCGCCGGCTCGGACGGCTGGTTCGCCGTCGGTGACATGCGGGAAGGGAACTACACACTGATAGCCGCTGCGCCGCACTTCAGGCCCGCCGCCAGAACATTCTCGCTGAGCTCCGAGGAGGCGCCAGTGATGATAATCCTCCTCGGCATCGGCTCCATGACCGGCAAGGTAACCACCGCCAAGGACGGCTCGCCTATGAGCGTGGACCTCGAGCTCCTCTTCCCGGATGGGGATGTCGCGGCTCAATACCGGACCGGCAAGGACGGCCGTTTCTCGCTCACGGACGTGGTCGAGGGTAGCTACGAGCTCGTGGTCCGCCACGCCGGCTACCGGACGGCGGAAGTACCGGCCCTTGTGGACCGCGCCCAAACGCTGACGATCGAGGTTGCTTTGGTTGGGGTAGGCCACCTTTACGGAGCGGTCACGGGACCGGGCGGTGAGTGGGTGCCTGGTGTGCAGGTAACCCTGAGCGACGGGACCGGCACGGTCGTCGCGACCGCCGGGACCGACGGGGCTGGCAGCTTCCGCTTTTCCGAGATCCCGGAGGGCCCCTACACAGTGTGTGCGACAGCGTTCGGCGCCATCCGCTCGGTCGTGGAGGTGGAAGCAGGCTCGACCGTTGCCGCCGACGTCAGCCTCGCCTCGCCCTGAGGAGCCCTTAAGCGCAAAGATGGCATAGACCTATGAACCAAGCCGTGATTGTCGCAGCCGTGAGGAGCCCCATCGGGCGGGCCTTTAAGGGGTCCCTCGTCCAGTTACGAGCCGACGACATGTCTGCTCAGGTGCTATTGGCGCTGCTCTCCGAGGTCCCGGACCTCAAGCCTGCCGACATTGAGGACGTGATCTGGGGCTGCGCTTCTCCGGCGGGTGAACAGGGCTACAACATTGCGCGTGTCGTGACGCTGCTCTGCGGGCTCACCGAGGTGCCAGCCACTACGGTCAACCGCTACTGCGCCTCCTCACTTCAGGCCATCAGGATGGGAGCGCACGCCATCGTCGCAGGGGAGTGCGACGTTTGCGTGGCCGGCGGGGTCGAGTCGATCAGCAGGTTCGTGAATGGTTACGGCGACGAGATGCCTGGGACGCACAACCCCCGCTTCGAGGCGGCTGAGGAGCGTACATCTGAAAGAGCCTTGGGGGGTTCGCCGCCTTGGGCGCCGATCGGCATAGGAAACCCCCACAAGCTCACAGATATCTATATAGCCATGGGCCAGACCGCCGAGAACGTACGCGAGCTCTGCGCCGTCTCGCGCGACGACATGGACCGCTTCGCCTTGCGGTCCCAGGAACTGGCTGTCGCGTCGCAAGACAACGGCTTCTCCGCCCGGGAGATCGTGCCGCTCGCGCTCCCCGACGGGACGTGGGTCCTCCGCGACGACTGCCCTCGACGGGACACAAGCATGGAGGCCATGGCTGAGCTGAAGCCGGCCTTTCGCCCCAACGGAGAAGTAACTGCAGGCAACAGCTGCCCGCTCAACGACGGCGCCGCCGCCGTGCTCCTGATGAGCGACAAGCGAGCTCGCCAGCTCAAAATAAGGCCCATGGCACGGATTGTGGCAAGCGGGGTTTCGGCGATCGACCCAGAAGTCATGGGCCTCGGCCCGGTCGAGGCCTGCCGGCGGGCTCTCACAAGGGCGGGCATGACGATGGCCGACATCGACCTCGTCGAGCTCAATGAGGCCTTCGCCGCCCAGGTCATCCCCTGTGTGCAGAACCTCGGGATCGACGAAGACCGCCTCAACGTGCATGGTGGCGCTATCGCCCTCGGGCACCCCTTCGGTATGACCGGCGCAAGGATCATGACGACCCTGCTCAACGGCCTGAACACCGTCGACGCCACGGTCGGGCTCGAAACCATGTGCGTCGCTGGTGGCCAGGGCATGGCGATGATCGTTGAGCGCCTTTAAGCGACAGTCGCTGAACGGGACGGAAAACGAGGTACCTCTATCCCAGACGCGCTAACAGCGTTTCTAAAAATGTCAAACGTGCCATTTTGCCCAATTCGCACCCTGCCTGAGCAGCGCTATCAAGCGGTCCTTGACCAGGGCCTTACTTTTCACATAGCGTTCCGAGGGTTGTGACGCCGCTAAAACCGCATTTACGTCGCAACGCCGGTTTGGTGGTCGCGGCCCTTCTGGTCGCTTCAGCTGCGCTCAGCCAGGCAGTTCCGTCAGCCGGCGCTGACCAGCTCGCCAACTTACGCGCCGAGGCCCAGGTGCTCGCGAGCAAGATCTCCGCTCTAGGTCAGACCGAGGCGGCCCTCGGCGAACAGTACGACGGCGGCGTCGTTGCCTTGCAGCAGGCCAATGCCCGCGTAGCGGCGGCGGCAAAGCAGCTGAGAGCTGCCGTGGCGGACCAGGGCCGTGCGGTTGCCAACCTCCGCCGGGACGCTGTGGCAGCCTACGTCGGCGCCGGGCCGCAGTTCGCAGTAGCTGGCTCTGTACCCCTGGGCAACCTCAACGACGCATTGGTCCGCCAGGAGCTCGAAGAGACGTTTGCAGCTGACCAGTCAGACGCGCTCGACAGCTACCGCCTAGCCGCAGCAGTGGCCAGCACCGACAGAGCCCAGCTCGTGCTCGCAAGGAACGCTGCTGCAAAGCAGGTCGGCCGGCTCGAGACAGACCGCCAGCGAGTACAAGCCGCCGAGGACCAACTCGTCTCCCTGCAACAGGGAGTGAAAGGCCAGATCGGGACCCTTGTTGCGCAGATCGAAGCCGAAGAATTGGCGGCCCAGGAAAGGGCGGAAGCTCAACGCTTGGCTGAAGAGAGAGCGGCCGCAGCTGCTGCGGCGGCGGCGGCAGCTGCGAGCGCGCAGGCAGCGGCAGCTGCTGCGGCGGCGGCTCGGCAGGCCGCAGATACGGCGACATCAAGCCCGGCTGCCAGCCCGGTTGCAAGCACCGCAAACATCCCCGGCGTGTCCTCGGCGGCCGCGACAGCCGTGCAAGCTGCAGAGAGCCGGGTAGGCGACCCGTATGTCTGGGGAGCTGAGGGCCCGGGGGAGTTCGACTGCTCGGGACTGGTCGAGTGGGCCTACGCGCAAGCCGGCGTTAGCTTGCCTCATTACAGCGGAAGCCAGTACGACGACACCGTTCAGATCCCGATGTCGGACCTCGAGCCGGGGGATCTGGTCTTCCCGGCCGACCCCGGCGAACACGTGGCTATGTACGTCGGCAACGGCGAGATCGTGCAAGCGCCCTATACCGGCGCGGACGTCCAAATAATCCCCCTTAACCCGTCCTTCTTCGTGCTGGCCAGCCGCGTCGGCTGAGCGGCTTGCCCGGTACCCTCAAGAACCTCCTCTGGCACCCGTCCGCCCGGTCGGCTGAGCCCCGTCGAGGGCCGTCCGGTGGTCCCTCTCACTCTCGTTCTTGCAGGTCAACCTAATTTTTAGTGCCAGTTGAGGAGGGGGGCTACTTGACTCTGTTCAAGCCTTAAACTACGCTCAAACTTCGGGTGGCGCACCACCACCTCCCGCCAGCTCGAACTCGGGGGCGGCCCAGACCCTCCCGAGGGGCCAAAGCCGGGGGCGAGCTAAGGAAAATTGGAAAGAGGAGGAAAACAAGTAATGAGGAAATCACGCTTGTTTGCCGTGCTCACGAGCGGCGCATGCCTGACGATGATGCTGTCGCTAGGGCCCACGGCGACCGCTAGTGCGTCCGCCAACATCAGACACGGTGGGGTGCTGCACGTTGTCATGCCGTGGGTCACGATCCCGGACAACTTCAACCCGCTCAACCCGGGCCAAGAGGGTTCCACTGCCGGTGGTACCCTAAGCCTGCTCTACGAGGGCCTCGCGTACGACAACCCCTATACGGGTGCCGTCAGCGATCTTCTCGCAACAGGCTGGAAATGGTCCAACGGTGGGATGACCCTGACGATAGATACCCGCACCGGCGTCGACTGGAACGACGGCAAACCGTTTAGCGCCGCTGACGTGGCGTTCACCTTCAACTACATCCACAAGTACCCGGCGCTCGACATAAATGGGCTCTGGGCCGCAGGCCTCGAATCGGCGAACGTGGGGAAGGCTCCCAACACCGTGGTGCTCACGTTCAAGACGCCCAGCATCGTTAACGCGCCAAACATCATTAAGCAGCTGATCATCCCCAAGCACATCTGGTCGAAGATCTCGGACCCCGTCACCTACCCCAACCTTCACCCCGTAGGTACTGGGGCGTTCTTACTCAAGACGTACGAGCCGACCTTCGTAAGTTACGTGAAGAACCCCAACTACTGGCAGGCAGGCGAACCATACGTGAATGGCGTGACGTACGAAGCGGTCAAGTCCGACGCTACCGCCGAGCTATTGGTGCTCAACGGTGACGCCGCCTATACCTACGACTACATCACCGACGCCCCGGCTACTTTTGAGTCCGCCCACCCCTGGAACAAGATTTATTGGCCGGCCTACGAGGACAACATCCTCTACATGAACGACGCCGCCGCACCGTTCAACGACGTCAACTTCCGCAAGGCCGTCGCCATGACGGTCAACACGACACAGGTCGCCAACCTTGCGTACTTCGGGGCGCTTCCTGCTGCCAACGAATCCGGCATCACGACGGGCCAAGTCAGCTCGTGGGTCCCGTCGTCGGTCAGCTCGCTGCAGTGGAGCTACAACCCGTCGGCTGCGTTGACGATGCTGGAGAGCAGCGGCTACAAGCTCGTGGGCGGTCAGCTCGAGGACCCGTCTGGCAACACGATACCGACCCTCAAGATCCTTATCGGCGCCGGGTGGACTGACTTCATCTCGGTCGCCACAACGCTCCAGTCGGAACTGAAGCAGATCGGCATAACCTCAACGGTCGACCAGGAGCCCTGGTCAACGTATTACCCCTCGATCCTCGACGGCACCTATCAGTTCGCAGTCTCGTGGTCCAACAACAACAATGCCACGCCCTACTACGAGTACTACGACCTGCTGGACTCCAATGAGATGGTGCCGGACGGCACCGCCAGCACCGGCTTCAACTGGGAACGTTGGTCGAGCCCGACGGTCGATTCCGCCCTCGCCAGCTACGCGTCGACGAGCAGCCTTTCGGTGCAGAAGACCGACATGGCGACGGTTGAGAAGTCCGTCCTCCAAAACGTCCCGGTCATCCCCCTCACAGGTAGGGCCAACTGGACCGACTACTCGACCAGGTACTTCGGCGGCTGGCCGAGCCAAACGAACGCTTATAACGCCGGCGAGCCACCTGACAACGCTACTGGAGCTGAATTGATGTTCCTGAACGTCCACCTGGGCTAGCCATCAGCTTGATCGCCGAGTAAAGCTCAGATAAACCAAAGCTGCATCAAGTGAGTTACGCAGGGAGCGGGCCCACCTCAGGGTGGGCCCCTTCCCTTTCAGGTGGACAGCAACGAGAAAACGGAGGGGTAGGGACCGGGTGCAATACCTACTGAGGCGGGTCGGGCTCCTGCTGCTCACGTTGTGGGTCGCTCTCACCGTCAACTTCGCACTGCCCAGGCTGATGCCGGGCAACCCGCTCGAGCTCATGATGGGCAAGTTGGGCGCCCAGGGCGGCCAGGTCTCGGCCTCAGCCGCTAAAGCGATCGCGAAGGCATACGGCCTTGACAACACCCACAGTGCGATCTCCCAGTACTTCACCTACCTCCACCAGACCGCCTTGGGCCACTTCGGCCTGTCCATCTCGGAATACCCCGAAAAGGTAAGCACCCTGATCGGACAGGAACTGCCCTGGACTATCGGGCTCGTAGGTTGTGCGGTGGTCATCGCCTTCGTAGTCGGCACAGCGATCGGCGCAATGGCGGCGTGGCGGCGGGGCGGGTTCTTCGACAGCATCCTGGTCCCAACCGGCGTGATGCTGCAGGCCATGCCGGCGTTCTGGCTGGGCATCCTGCTGCTGTATTTTATGGCTTACCGGTTCGGTTGGTTCAACGTTTCCAGCACCAACGAGGTGGAGGCGCGGCAACTAGCGAGCTTGTCCGGCCTTTGGGCGATCATCCAGGCCTCTATCCTGCCTGCGGTTGCCCTGGTCGCCGTTTCGCTGGGCGGCTACGTAATCCTGATGCGCAACACCATGGTCACCGTGATGAGCGACGATTTCGTCAAGTTCGCCCGCGCAAAAGGTTTGCCGGACCGCATAGTCGCCACGCGCTACGCAGCGCGCAACGCGATCCTGCCTGTGTTTACCAACTTCGCTCTTTCGCTGGGCTTCGTCGTCGCAGGCGCCATTGCTATCGAGGTCGTCTTCGACTACCCCGGCATCGCAGACCAGCTTTTGGCTGCGGTCGAGGCCGAGGATTACCCTCTCATGCAGGCGATCTTCCTCATAATCGTCCTAGGGGTACTGCTGGCGAACTTCATATCGGACATCGTCTATGTATTCCTCGACCCTCGTATCCGCATCGGAGGAAGGTCTTGAGAGCGTTCCTGCGCAACAAGAAAGCCGTTACGGGCCTGGGTATCCTCGTTTTTTTCGCGCTAATGGCGATTTTTGCGGGGGTGATCGACCCCCATGACCCAAACAACATCAACTTCACCCCCTTGGCCCATCCGAGCTCGGCGCACCTGCTCGGCACCACGCCCGAGGGCCAGGACATCTTTTCCCAGCTCATTTATTCGTCGCGTGCGACTCTGATAGTTGCGCTCGTGACCGGCGCCCTGATCTCGGTCGTCCAGCTCTTTATGGGTGTCTTCTCCGGCTACGTCGGCGGCTGGACCGACGGAGTGCTGTCGACCATAACCAACGTCTTCCTGGTGCTACCGGGGCTCCCGCTGCTGATCGTCATCGTCGCTTACGTTCAGAACAAGAGCGTTACCACGATCATTGTGGTCCTTACGATCACCGGTTGGGCCTGGGGCGCCCGGGTCCTACGTTCGCAGGCCATTTCGCTCCGGGACCGGCCCTTCATGGAAGCGGCCCGCATGTCTGGGGAAGGGCGCTTGCGCATCGTCGTTTTCCACGTCGTCCCCAACATGTTCGGGGTGCTGGCAGCCAACTTCTTCGGCGCCGCGCTCTATGGCGTGCTCACCTACACCGTCCTGCAATACCTCGGCTTGGGCAATATCAGCCAGCTGACCTGGGGGTCGATGCTCTACGAGGCGCAGAACGACACGGCCTTCCTCCTACATCTATGGCTCTGGTTGCTCCTCCCGGGCATATGCATCCTGCTGCTTGGCACCGGGTTCGGCCTGCTCAACTTCGCTGTCGACGAGGTGGCCGACCCACGCTTGCGTAGGAACGACCCCGTCAGGTCCTCCACCCGGACCACCCAAACCGGCGGGCCCGGTACGAAGCCCCAGTCGACGACGACAATCCCACTGGTGCCTCCACCACCCGGTGAGCTCACACCGGCTCGAGGAGGGACCTGATGACCTTGCTCGAAATCAGCGACCTTCACGTCGGTTATGGCTGGGACGAGAGGCACACCACGACCATCGTGAGGGGCGTCAACCTCTCAGTCGGAGCAGGAGAGGTCGTAGGGATCGCCGGCGAGTCCGGCTGCGGCAAGTCGACTCT
>Ga0182024_10014662_pt1 | contig 15123 bp, 14 predicted proteins | sample P32metaG_FD_120480 | JGI IMG/M metagenome (GOLD analysis project Ga0182024, IMG submission 120480) | Permafrost microbial communities from Stordalen Mire, Sweden - P3-2 metaG (Illumina Assembly) | ecosystem: Environmental > Terrestrial > Soil > Wetlands > Permafrost | place: Sweden: Stordalen... | reverse complement strand
GCCAAAAATCCCGGCGGGCGGATTCCCGCTGGCGCTGGCGGCTGATGGCGAGCTGGTGAAATTTGGTGACGAGCAGGCTGCCGAGGAGGTAGGCATTTTCATTGCCGATGGCTCCCTGCGAAAGTTTGGCGAGGAAGATTTTCCCGCTGTCCATGATGTTGCCAAAATCAAGCCGATTGTCCGTCTGCGAGACCATATAGCGGATGGGTTTGGGGCCAAGGAAGGTTTCAAGACGGGTAAGAATCGGGCCGATAGACTTGTTGCCGCCTAGCTGCGGGAAGCCCTTGCGCCAATAATAGACCACGTCGGGGTCGCGCACTGTTTCCAGAAACTGCTCTCGCAAAGCCGGTTCCAAGAAGAAGCGGCGCATGTCGGCGAGCGTGCCGCCGCGCTCGTTCTCCAAAAAGGCCCGCACCGCGTTCCCGAGCACGCTGCCCATTTGGTCGCCCCAACTTGTGGACAGGCGGCGAAAGATGGAAACCAAATCGGAGGCCAAAAGATTCTTTTCCCAATCCGAGTGCGCCGAAAGAATGTTAAACCCGACAATGAATTCCTCGTCGGCGGGGTCAAGCAACACCACGTCGTTGATCCGATGTTCGGGGATGATGCCAAGGATTTTTTCAATCAAGTCGCCATGGGGGTCAAGGACGCCGACACCCTGGCCGTTTTCAATGTCCTGCCGGATAAGGTTGAAAAATAGCGTGCTCTTGCCGGTGCCGGATGCGCCGATGATGTGGGTGTGCTGGACCCGTTGCTCCGGAGTTATGCGCACCGTGCGCGTCTCCCCGGCATGGACATTCTTGCCAAGGATGAGACCGTGCGGTCCGGTGGCGATAGCGGAGGCCCGTTTGGTCTTGCGGGTTATGCGCTGAAACTTGGGCGAGCGCACCGCGCTGGTGGGAAAACGGATCAGGCCGAGCAATTCGTCGGCATTGAGCAGCATTCCGCTGCGATGGGTTTGGCGGCGCAATACATCTTCGGCGTGAATTTCATTCGGGTAGTGGTCATTGTGCAACGGGATCAATTCGTTGCCGTTCGGCTGGGCGAAGGCGCTGAGCGCGCTGGCGAGATTCCGGGCGATCTGGGAGACCCGCGCAAAATCCGGGCTGCGCACGGCGATCCGCACCACCGCGCCAAACAGCGGACGGCCGGTTTTGAGCGTGGCTCCGTCAAACAATTCGGGGACGTTGATAAAATACGCGTTGCCGGAATCGTCGGAAACGGCGTCAAGAAGGCTTTCGGCCCACGGTTTTTTGACGCGCTCGAACAGCACTTGGAACAGGCCAAACTCGCCTGCATTCAGCTCGCTCAATGCGCCAATGAGGGGGACACAAAGATCGTGTGAAATGTTGGCGAGGGGCAGCATGGACTCCAGCGCGAGGCCAAATTCCACCACAACCGTTTCGCCACCTTCGGCGGCGTGCCAGGCGGTTTGCAGGCCGCCATATGTGGCCACACAGACGGCCTCCGGGAAAATGGCGCGAAGTTGCTGCTGAACATGCAGGGCGTCGGCGTCGCTGACGGCCAGTTGCGCGGTGACGCGATCAAACGCGCCGACCAATTCAAAGGCCATCGGCGCGGACAACAAGACCATACTGTTGAGGAAGGGCGCATATTCCGACGGTTTCGGATTAAAGGTGTCCCGGAGAAACAACGGGAACTCCACCACAGACTGACGCTCGAAGGAAACCGGGAGTGGTTCCTTCTCCACTTCCGGGACGGATGGCGACGGCAGCGGAGCCCGCCACAGGGAACGCAGCATTGAGCTTATGACGGTCGGGCGTTTGGCGTCGTCAATAATCGGTTGGGTGAGCGGGTCGGGTATTCTAAAAAATCCAAACGCCGGTTCGGGCGTAACCGCCTGGGGATGCACCTGCCAGCCGCGCGTGCGCTGCTCCCAGCGCTGGAAGCGGGCGCTCAATTGCTCAAGGTTACTCGCCATGTGCTCAAACGTTGGAATTCTCCTGACCGGGCTTGATCGTCACTTTCTTGTAAAGTTCGCCCAGAATGGGATCGTATTCGTGTCGGCGAATAAGCTTCACCCCCTTGGCCGCCGTGATTTCCTCAATCTTCATTTCTACGATGCTTTTCACAACGGTCAGATACATCATCCGGGTGTCTTGGCGATAGTAGGTGTCCCTGCGGATGCGCTCATACCATCCGCCGATGACTGGCAAATCCAACAGCATCGCAGAAAAGTCGGGAACGGCTTTGGTTTTCGCCGGACCCTGTGCGCCTGCTTGAGCGAGGGAAGTAGTGGTCACGGGCTGCGGTCGAAACAGCCAAAAGAGAAAAAGCGCCACGACGAGGAGGCCGCCGATGGTTAGGGCTTGGTCGCCCGCCTGGTGCAAAGCCGCGTAAACCGCGCCGATGGCGGCGAAGAAAAGCAGTAGCACTAGCCAGCCGGGCCGGGGCTTTTCGACCACGCGGAGGGAAAAGAAAAAGACGCGGCCAAACGGCGCGGCGCAAATATCAAAGGCCAATCGTTCGCGGGCGAGACGCAAATAAGTCCGCTTGTCGGAAAGCAATCCGCCCTCGTAAAAATCCACCCGCGAAATGGTCAGGCCGGGCACTTGACGGGCAATCAGTTCCTTCTCCACCTCGGCGTAGAACTCCTGCGTCGCAAACAGGAATTTGTCCACCGGGGTATAGGAATGATGCAGGATGGTGGTGGATGGTCGTTTGGATGAAATGAGCATGGCGGACGGCAAGCTATCGGCGGTTAGAGCCGAGGGCAAGAATGCAAAAATGGGACGGATTAAGCATCAAACATCATCCGTTCCCGATGTGAAATGTAAAAAGACTATACAATGGTAGGCTAACCAACATTCTACACTCAAGTCGCTTAATGAAACCTTACGTTCATGCTGAGACGCCATCCTTTTCGGCTTAAGATTTGACGCAGGTAATTTAACCAATAATGTGCAAATGAGGAACAGATTTTTAAAATAATTTTAATTTCGATGAATGTTCAAGATATTATCGACATTGCACTTACTGTTTTAGCGTCTCTTGGCGGAGGGGCAGCAATAGTTTTTATTTCCTCCAATTGGCTTGGTAAGGTTTGGGCTAATCGGATCATGGCTGAGGAAATGGCCAAGTATGAACGAGAGCTGACGGAACTTCGCGCAAAACTAGAAAAGGCCAACGAAGAAAGTTTAAGCAGACTTCGAATGGATTTGGATATATACCGCGATACGTATTTGAAAACGCATAACGACAAACTTACGATTTACCGTCTTGTAACCGACATTGTATCTGAGTTTTTGGCGGATATGGACATGGTTCGTTTAGGGCAGAAACCTGAAGGAAATGTTGTAGATCGCTTTAATCGCAATCGTTTGAGAGCTCATGGTTATCTTGCAATGCTTGCTCCTCAAAATGTCTTAGATGCGTGGGATGCCTTGGTAGATTTCCTTTTTACTATTTTGGAAAAGTACCCTTCGAGTAATCCATCTGAAGACTGGAAAGAAATGCGCAGACGCGTTTATATTTTAATCAATGTAGTCAGGGTCGATGTCGGAATTGACAAAAACACCGTGGAATATCGTGGGAAGCGGTAAATAGTTCTAAAAAGCCCCTCCGTTGTGAGACGGAAGGGCAGCCCGCAATGGGGTTTAGTGAGGCCGCAAATGCAGGGCTCCAGCCTGCTTAGCCGTCAGTTGTTCGGGCTGGAAGTTTTCCTGCTCGAACACGATCACGCGGACAAACATTTTGGGGGCGAGCCGCCGCAAAACTTCCTCGCGCCCGGTGCGGCCGGCGTCGTCCTCGTCGAACATGACAATGACCGTGCTGTTCGCGGTGACGATCTTGCTGACGAGTTGCTCCTGGGTCGCGGACATGGAGCTACCCATCAAGGCGACGGTTTTGCGAAAACCAAGTTGCCAGAGTTTCATCACAGCGAAGAAGCCTTCGACGATGATGATTGGCTGCTCAAACGGCTCCTTCATAGCGTGGCCGAGGCGATAAACCTCGGCGGCCTTTTTGAAACCGTCCGGCAGGCGATACTTGGGCCGCTCCTCCGGTGGTTCTCCGGGCCAGCGTCCGGCATACCCAACCAGCTCCCCTTTGACATTATGAATCGGGATGGCAATGCGTCCGGACATGACGCCTTTGTCGCAATAGCCTAGCCCGAATTCCGCCACCGTTTCCGGCATCAACCCGCGCTCCGCAAAGTAGGGATGCGCGGGATTCAATTTGAGTGCGAAGCCCAGGGGTTTGTTGAACTCCGGTTTTGCGGGTGGTGTGGTTTGGGCCGGTGCAGGACGTGGCGGGGAATTCGGTGGGGTTGTGGTTCGGGCGGGTACTCGCGATTCGCTGACGGATTTGATACCGACGGGGTGTGCGGATTTTTCCCGTTCGCCGTTCAACTCGTCAATGTCGAGGTTGAACCATGCAACCATCAGATTTGCCGCCTCGTTGGGGTCAACGTTCTCCATTTTAGCGACAAAATCGAGGACGTTGCCGCCGCAATGACAGTCGGAGAAACAGTGCCAGCAATTTTTGGAAAGGCTGACGCGAAACTGCTTTGCATGGGTGCCGCGATGAATTGGGCACGGCCCGCTCAAGCTGTCTTTGCCGCGCGAGAATTGCTCGGTCAGCCGGTAATGGGCCAAAACCTCTTCCATCTTGACCGCCGACTTCAAGGCGCGGAAATCGATAAAACGTGTGTCTTTGGACATGGTGAACTCCTGGTTGGATGTTGAGAAAGAACGAGCGACCCGACGTGGGCCGCTTTCGCGAAGTATTCTACCATCCGAGCTAGGAAAAACAAAATGACTGCCGACTCTACGCGGCCCAAACAAACTCATGCCGGTTCGCGGCGGCTCGCCACCGCAGGGTGGGCGGCTATCTCAGTTTTAGCACTTGACCTAATAGTTAGGTTCTGGGAAAGCCTGCAAGGAGTTGGCGACATTATCAATAATGGTAAAATGATGTGGCATGGAGTCATCAACAATGCTCGGAATCATTATCATAGGAATACCGCTCCTGATCTACGTAATAGGGGCTTTGTCTGTAGCCAAGCGTGACTTGAGCCACCCAGACGACTTCTTTTTGGCATACAAAAAAGTTGGTCTGACAACTTTTTCCAGTTCTTCAATTGCCTATGCCTTTCAAGTAAGCACGATTTATCCATTCCTTCTCTGGGGAGCATCTAATTTTTATTTAGTTCCTCTCATCAATACCGTTTGTTGGGGATTGGGAATATTACTTTTTTACCTTTCGTTCAATCGTTACAAGCAGTTTATTGGCCAAGACCTAACGCTACACGGTTTCCTGGGCACTCAGTATGGACCAAGTGTTCGCACGGTTGCTTCTTACCTTACAATTATAGGGTTCCTGGGGTTTGCGATTGCTGAAACGTACTTTGGGTCAAAGGTTCTTCTTTCAGTAATTGAAAATAAATCCACTTTTTATTTGGTCGTTGCCGGTTCACTCCTGTTTGTCTTTGGTTACATAGCTTACGGTGGGCAGCTAAGTTCGATGCGAACAGATCAACTCCAGTTGGTTATCTCATACCTTGGCGTGTTTGGGATAATGATCTATTTCCTATATGTGTTGGTTGCGCACAATATCGCATCGCCAGGGTTTCTTTCAATTAGCTTAATTGTCCTGAGTGCATACATACCCATAATTCTTATTTTTAGAAAATTCAAATTTATCAAACTAGGCGAGCATGACACAAAAATAAATCGGGTCATAAATAGTGCCCTCAATTTTGCCGTATGTCTTTTAATGGTTGTCCTTTTCGCTCTGGCTATTTTCAAAGGTATATATTCAGGATCAAATTATGCCGTCCCTCACTTCCTGAACATTGAAGGATTTGGGATTTCGGGGCTGCTTTCATTAATTGTGTTACCCCTGGCATGGCAGTTTGTAGACCTGACAAATTGGCAGCGGCTGCTGTCCGTCAAAGCGGATAAAGGTCATGATGACAAAAGTCTTCATGCTAATATTCGCCGAGGGTTGTTGATCTATGCAGTCGAATCCCCGTTCACATGGTTGATATTTCTATTTTTTGGATTACTAGCGGTTACTGCAATGCCAGGATTTACTTTTGACGATTTACTCATCGATATTCCAAAACACCTCATAAATTCGTCTGGCTTGTTGCAGCACGTCATTGGATATACGTTTATAGTAAGTGTTATTGCCATTATGCTGTCCACGGTGGATTCCTTTATCGTCGGCATAATTTTTACGTTTGTATATGATTCGCACAAAACGTCTCGAACACTTCTTGACGGCAAAGACAGAAATGAAATCATTAATAATTACTCAAAAATTACAAATGCCGGAAAGATTTTCGGTTTTGTGGTGATATTGCTGGGTGTTTTACTTTTTATCACCTTCGACCAACATATTCCGAGTGGTGGAGAACTTTTCATCAATCTTTTGTTGGCTTTCTACTCGGCCCAACTCTCATTCTTCCCGTTGATTTTTGGTATACTATTTCTTAAACGACATCCAAATGCAGCTTGGGCCAATGCCAGCATGATATCCGGTGCCATAGTTGGAATCGGCTTGGGGGTTTATTCAGTCATCTGGAATCCAGATTATGCATGGTATCCAATATTGGCTTGCATGGCGACGAGTGCAGTAATTTACTCATTTGGAATATTGCGTTCTCGCCATCATGGAACCTGAAATACGCAGGGTTAATGTTGCAAACCTTTCCTTCGCGGAAGGAAGGGCGATTTTTCGTCATTACCTATGGATCAACAAATGGCCATGGATTCTATTTGTGCTAACAGTGATCCTGGGGATGACGAGATTTTTTAATTTTAGTAGTCTCGCTCCGTGGAAAAACTGGGAAGTTGCCGCGCTAGGGTATACGATTATTTACACAGGAATAATCTATTTCGATGGACTCATGAAAAATTATTTTAATAACATTGATGGCCGTATAGTTGCCCTCTTATTTATTCCTTTTCTTGGGCTATCATTTTCGTTTATTCTCTCCCTGGGCGCATATAGTCATCTGTTTAACTTCACATTGGATCGTCGATGGAGCATGTGCTGTCTATGGATTACGACGTTCTTTTTTGTGGTGGTAGATTTTATTTTGTTTAAAGAACTTTCCTCCCGTCTTCCAAGAGTAAGTAAAGCATATCTTCAATCGCTCAAATTTAGCGATTTTCCGATATTCATAGCCTTTGCAGCGTTAACCGCATACGCATTTTATATCGGTAAAGATGAAATTGACCGTGAACACATGGATTCATTCTTTAGCGGTACAATCGCTTTTCAAATGATGCTATCCAACATTATCTGGACATTGACCGATGATGTTTTTTTGGAACCCATTCCAAGTGCCGGTTTGCCCTCAAGCCCCACGGGTTGAAATTTTCGCCTTGCATGCAAGTCTCTTGACTCGAAGTATGCCGCTCGTATAGAATATTTTTATTAACAACTAACCTAACCACCCCAAACCCATGCCACTCTGCGGATTTAACCAGACAATGATTGACGGCTTGGCCCTTTTTTCTGAAGGCCTGTTTAAGGCCACTCTCGATAGGGGCAAAGTCAATAACCTTGATGCCATTCCGGCAATCGAGATCGAGATCAAGGAAATTGATCTTTTTATAAAAGCTTTGCAGAAGAAATACGGCATAACCGTTGATACACCCAAAAAAATGGCTGAAATGATTTACGGTGTCGCGATATTCTCTGGCGCTCTTTTTGAAGCAACCTTGGAACGCAATGGAGGTGAGGGCAGCAATATCGAGAAAACATTCAACGATCAGGTACACAAAATCACATCCTTTTTGGGCGATCTCGAAAACAAACACCAGGAACTTAAGAAGACGAATTCAGCCGAACAGACCATGATCAAGGCGGTGCAATGGATTGATCAGAAGGACACTGAATTAGTTCCTGAAACATCTCGCGCATAACAGGCATAATACCGCTGTCGATTTTAAATGTGCCGTATTACAACGGTATCGACGTTACGCAGCCCAAACGAACTGGTTTTTGTTAGCGGCGCTTTTCCACGGCAGGATGAGCACGTTGGATTTCTCGCGCAGGGCTTCGACTGTGGTGAACAAAAACAAACCCTGGCCTCGTGGCAGTTTTGAGCACGCCGCCGCCAAGTGATCCACTCGCTCCGGTGTCGTGGTCACAAACAGGACCCGGAATCGCTTGATGCCGAAGCGGGACTCGGGGATCTTCTGGGACCAAGTGGCTTCGTAAGCGAGCAGCTTGCGCATGATGGAGGATTGGTTAAGAGATCGCCGGGTGACGGGCATCGTGCCGCGGTCGGCTTCGACAAAATAAAATATCCGTTCGCCTTTGTCTAGTGACTCCAAGGCAAAAACCCGGTCTGGGAAAATGCCGACCCGCTTGGATTCTTCGCGGTGTTTGACCGTCACCGCCCATTGGAAAGCGTTGCTCGGGGATTTGTCCGGCGCAAGGTCTTCCTCAAGAAGAAGGCGAGGGGCTTTGGCGCTGCGGGTTGCGCGGGTGAAAGCCACCATAACATCGGACACTTGCAAGGTGTGCTGCATGTAAAGCTGCTTGAGATTCCGATTTTCGTAGCGGTGTCGTCGGTGGCCGGAAACGGCGATGGCGCGAGTACCCGCACTGGCGAGCGCATAGACCATAGGCCGCGAGCCGTCTTCCGAAAAATACCTTACTTGGGCGTGGGGGCGATCTAGGTAGCCATGATGAAATAGCCGCTGCAAACGGCGCAAGACTTGTTGCTGGCTGCCTCCCGCCAATAGGGAAATTTGTCGAGAATCGAGAAAACGGTGCCGGGCTATTTGCCTGAGTATTTCAATATCACGTGTAGTTAGATGTAACGCACGTGATTCCAATACCCGATGAAATCGGGACTTTTGTGTCATTTAAAAATTATAACATGGAGAAAGTGAATTGACCTTGGTCATTATGAAAAGCATCATAAAGGCACCTTATGAATGATGTAGAAATACTAAGAGTAGTTAACAAGCTCACGGAAAGGCATACGTTAAAGAGCGCGCCCGAGGCGTATGTAAGAGGCTTTGCTTTGGCTGCAAGTAGTGTTTATCCACCGGATCGGGTTTTTAGGATACTTCAGGAACGCTTTTTTATTCCGGACGATTCAAGGTTCGACCTAGATACCTATTTACAAAGTGCGGCAGAACTTACTGTGCAAAATGATATAAAGCTGAAATCGGCAGTTACCGATTTTTCGGTAGATAAAGAAGTTAATCCTCCAAAGGATGTTGATGTTTACTTCAAAACTCAGAACACAAAGGTCTCGTTGGAAGTTAAATGCGCTGTTGAAAGTAAAACTGGCAAAGATGCCGTGGTAATCAAAACGGCAGGAAGAATTCCAGGGCACCTCAGCCAGTTTGAAGAGCTTCAAAAGAATTTGCGTCGAGCAAACCCTTCACAAGAAGTCGTGTTTGGAAAGAACAAGGATAACACTTGCAAGGATTTCATAGTTTCAGCACACGATAAATTTAGCCCCGATTCCGGGGTGGATGATTGCAATATCTTGCTCATTGCTTGTGGATACCATTTCAATATTTCGGAATGGAGAATGTACCTTCTTCAAAACGAGGGTCTGTTTACACGAACTCCATTCTATCCGGAGCGGAATTTTGAAAGAGTAGATGTTGTTGTTCTGTCGAACTTGAAATATTTCCACACAGATGCAAGAGCGCACCATGATTGGACTCTTAGGAACGTATTCATGCTGCCAGAAGTTAATCCTCATGCTCGAAGAAATAATACTTCAAGTGCAATTTTGAAAGGACTTAGTGTTTTCAACCATCATTTAAAATCGTTTTCTGTATACAAAATGAAAAATATAGGCGGCGTAGAGCCTTCAAATATGCTCGATGCAATTAAATTAGGGTACTACGTTAACGAATGTCTCACCATCGCCGAACAAAATCGCTATTTCCCAGTAAAGATGCAGTGAAAATTATCCTTCACGAAGGCAGCGTGAGATTGCCTCCTTATCAGGTCTTAGCCATCGCGCAAATTTACTCTCAATCTTGGCTCGGCGGCAGGCGTATTTTTCACGGGAACGCATGATTAGTTTTTGCGCCCGCATGGTGCGGGCATAGACGGGAGAGTGCGATTTCCCCCGAAACGGTTCGCGCGTAACACCTTCGTTTAGGGTGCGAGCAAGCACTTCAAAGCGGTCAAGGTCAGAGAAATTGGCGGCAACGAAGGACTGCCCAAATTCGCCGGCCAATACCTGGGCGTCGGTGTGGCCGATGCGAAAGGAGATGATAGTGCCGACGTTGCCAAAAATCGCCGCAAGGGTTTCGCGTGGCAGTTGCTCAAGATATTGGTGGGCCAAGGTGAGATTCAGCCGATATTTGCGGGCCTCCGCGAGCGCGGAGGCGAAGCCGTCGGTGGTGAAGTTTTGGAACTCGTCAATCAGCAGATAAAAATCATTACGCTCCTTCTCGGGTAAATCCACGCGAGTCATGGCTGCGTGCTGGAATTGGGACACCAACAACGCTCCGAGAAGATTGGATGGTTCGGTTCCGAGTTTGCCTTTGGCGAGGTTGGCGATGAGCACGCGATTGTTGTCCATCATAAAACGGAGGTTCACTTTGCTGCGGACTTGTCCGAGCACGTTGCGGAGGAGGGGAGACAGTAGCAGTTGCCCGAGCTTGTTTTGAATTGGTGCGATGGCCTCGCGCATGAAGCGTGGATCGTAGTTGGCGAATTCTTCCGTCCAGAATTTTTTGAGAAACGGGTCTTTGATTTGGCCCACGATTCGGGTGCGATAGTTTTCATCGGCGAGCATCCGATTGACGCCGAGCAGGGAAGTGTTTTTGGCTTCGAGTAGCGCGGCAATCGTGTTGGCGAGAATGTATTCGAGGCGCGGCCCCCAGGAATCGCGCCAAATGCTTTTGAAGGCGGAAACTAATCCCGCCGTCACCAAGGGCCGTTCGGCCACCGGCACATTGGCGAACGGATTGAAACCGACGGGGAACTCGGCGTCGGCGGGATTGAAACAAACCAGGTCTTCCGCCCGCCACGGCGGAAAATTGTCGAGCACGTCGTCGGCGAGGTCGCCGTGCGGATCAATCAAGGCGACGCCATGGCCGGCGTAGATGTGCTGCAAAAGCAGGTTGCGGAGCAAGGTGCTTTTGCCGGTGCCGGTCTGACCGATGACATAGATGTGCCGGCGCGCATCTTCCAAGCCGACGCCGAAAGGTTCGTCGGCCCCAAAGATCGTGCGTTGGCCTAGGTGTAATTCATTCATGGCGGTCGGGTCAGCCGCGAATCCGTAAAACGAAAACCGCCCGTGTCTTCGGCGGCATTCATTTGACATCCGGCAAACGCGGTTGGGGGCGAGCCGGAAGGGTAATCGCGACTGACTCCACAGTCTGAACGCTGGGACATTATACCTGAAGCCGGTCGTTTAGTCAGGGGTGCGATAGCGCCCCGGTGCGTTTTCGGTCGTGGTTTTTTGGCCGCAGTCGTCCGTCCGGCTAGACGGGGCCAGTGGTGCGGTAGTGAACTCGTGGTCAGTGAGTTCGTGACCCCACGTTGGGCGGGATAGGCGGTAGCCGTGCGGCCGACTTCGTGCGGTTTGGTTCGCAGCCGGCTGGTTAAGCTGGACCGAATCCCGATAGCCGTAGGAAAACGCACGAAGTCGGGCGCAGACCGACCAACGTGGGGAGCCAGTAACCCAGGCCAATTCGGCCTGAACCGTCGCTCGGCGGGCGATAGCCCCTACAAACCTTGTTTGTAGCCCCGTATGTAGGGTCGCACAATATTAGTTCTGCGACTCTGCTCATAAAAATTGTGCCGCTGTGCACAAAAAAACCGCTGCACTTTGTTCGCGCAGCGATTTCATTTCTTCTCTGTCCTTTAGGAGTTCGGAAGATTATTAAATGTATTATTCATCTAGATTATTCTGTGGAAGCTTTCTTCCTGGGTGGTGGGCAAGTAACTTCCTACCCCCTGGGAAGTTTTCTTCCTACCCCCGTGGCTTCCTACCTGGTAGGAAGTTTTCTTCCTACCCCTTCCCTACCGGCCTGAGATTTTTTGAATCAAGTCCGTCTTCTGCTTTTGTAATTCTTGGACTTCCTTTTTTGAGACGCGACGAAAGCGGCCCGCTGTGCGGATCACTCGCTGGTTCCGGTCGCGAATAGTCATGGTGATAAATCCTTTTTCTTTTAGAGTCCCAATGTAAGTTCTGATTTGGCGACCGCTCATGCCGAAAAATCTACCGAAATAATCGTTGCTCGCGTAACATCCGCGTTCGTTGTCGAGGCTGTGAATTTCAACAAATAAAACCTTTTCCATTAGGGAAAGATTTTCCGAAAGCCAAATGTCTTTGGGTATCCAGACACCTTTAAAATCGCGGTCATGTTTTTCCATGATCGCAATTGTAACCCAGTTGACTACAATCTGCTAAAAGTCATAAATCAATATTCTGGGGATAAATCAGTTAATGAGCGAGATTCCTGGGCGTAAAGCAGGACTGGCAGGACAATGTGGGACAAGGCAAAAGTTAAATTTGCGAGCAATGAGTGGAGCGTGCAAAAATGCTTCCTCTGGCCCAATAAATTTAAGCAAAGGATGGGGGCTTATATACAAAGTTACCCTTGGGGTTTTCAAGTGGTGAAATGAAGATTTATTTACCTATTGTATATGGCGTTGGTTTCTTGTAGGGGCCATCTCCTAGCTTCGTAAGTTGGGAATCGCTATGACTACCAGTCCAATCGAATAACAAATGGACTTCCGTGGATTTTGTTTCTTCTCCAGATACCACGATGTCGAAAATATATTTCCCAATTCCGTAGTGATGAAATAGCGATTTGCTTGGAGTCCCCGTTTGGCCGCCGCGAATGAGTGGAACTTCAGGGCTAGGGTGTCGCAGTATACAAATAGTATTTCGCGGCCAATTGCGGCCATCAATTACTGTGGAGCTGCTTGTAATATAGATTATATCCAATGGAAATGGTTTGCCGGGATTGATTGTTTTTTCGAGCGTGTCAGGGTGATGGGCTGGGGCATAAGTCAAAATCTTTAGTTCCTCCCATATCGGTTCTGAAATTCCCTCCTTCCAAATCCTTAGAAAGCTCCCGCTGCTTTTCTTTACACCATTCACGCATTCAGTCCTGACCACAGCGCAAAAATAGCGATTCGTTCCTAAGTCGTATGGCGGTCTACAGTTCGGATCGTTTACGGTATCGCAAGATACGGTTAAATTTGGGGTCATAAGTCTGTCTCGTTCGCTTTCGGCATCTTTGGCGTCTTTGTCGCGCACATGATATAGATGATGTGCCTCCCGCATGACAAAGTAGGCATACAAACAAGGTATCGCCAGAAGCGGAGAGATGGTTATCCAGTAACTCATATCCCACCCTTTTTTTGAAAGATAATCCGCGATTTTCCCAAAGGCGATAATAGCGAATAAAACAAGGCAAAGTGTGCCGAACGTGTGCAGCCCTTCCCGCGATTTTTTACATGCCCTTCTATTACACTCCTTCCAAAATTTAGAACAAGATAGTCCAATGGCCCTCTTGTCTTTATTTTCCATAAGCATATCAGCCAAGTATGAGAATCGGCCGCCGCTCCGTAAAGCCACAACTTGCTCACAGCCTGCCTCCCTCAACCCTATCACGGTCGTTTTCACCACTTGACCACCCTAAGCCTTTTGCATCCGATTGTTACCAGCATCAGGGTTTTTGTTATCAACCTTCTCGCCATCTGTTGACAAAACTACGCCTTCTTTGGTTACCACTTGGTCGGGTTCGGATTTGCCGCCGGTCAACCGGAGCAAAGTTTGGATGCGGTCGGCCTGCTGTAAGGTCTGGCCGACGAGCTTCACGTTGAGATCGTTGAGCTTCAAGGTCTGGTCAGTGAGGTCTCTGATTTGACTGTCTTTGACGACGAGTTGGCCCTTCAACAAATCAATTATCTCCCTTGTGAAGGATGGCCCGGCTTCTTCCCCGCCGGTTTTGGTAACCGTTTTGTTACCAGACTGGTTGCCAACGTCAGGACTGTGGTTAACAGGGTGGTTACCACCTGGGGAAGGTTGTAGCACGCTTTTTTGCGGTTGGTTAACCGTGCTGGTAACAGGGGTGGGAGTTTTGTTATCAAATTCGTTAACCAAATGAGTGGGTTTGGTAACCGGCTTCAAACCGGTCTCTCGCATGAAGCTCACGGGGTTTATTTTCCATACGAAGTGCTGGTCATCGACGAAATCTTCGCGAAGAAAATCTGCACTTTCGACAAGTTTGTTGGACTCACGCAACTGATGAAACCGATAACGCACCACGCGGGAGGGAATATCAAACTCGACAGAGATTTCGTGGATGGACAAGAAATTCACCACTAAATTGTAGCATGACTTTTCAGCGCGTAAAAAATCCATTTACTACCCCATGGTTAAACTCTACGCTGGCGTGCACTATGCCTAAAAAATCAAGAAAGCCACGTCAGTCCGCGCGTGCCAAAGGCACGACGCTAATTTCCATCAGCCTCCCCGAGGGGCTAGTTGGCAAGATTGATACGATGGCCAATGCCGAAAATCGCAATCGCTCTAACTTCATTGCAAATACGCTCCTCACGTTATCGACAAAAGCCCGTTAGTAATTTCTAAGGTTTATTCTCCCCCCGGCCAGTGAGGTCGCAAGGGGCGGGGTCGTTCAAGTAGGGTGAAAGTGCGGCCCCGGTGGAGAACTAACGCCACCCGAGGGCATTCCAAGGTGTCACTCACAAAATCCCCCCGTTCTACCATCGCCACGATAGCCAGGGCCTCGTTGTCGTCAGGGTGGATCACGACCATACGGGCGCCACGGTAGCGGTCGGACTGGTGGCTGTAGGACATAAGCACCCCATGGCAAAGCTTCTCCCAATCGCTGCTGCCAGGTGGTGGCAACTTGCGGGGGAGGTCAGGAACATCCGGTGGAAACCCAAAACAGGCCATGAATCGCAAGTGAACAAAAGTTCACTTACTTGTCAAATCGGATGTCGAGGGGGTATGGGAAAAGGCCGCATAAGTCGGCGTTGCAGGGAAAGGGATTGGGTGCTAGTGTTCTGTGTTATGGTTACATTAGACAATAGTCGTCTAATATTTGGGTGCTCTAATTGTTGGGGAACAATCAAGCATAGGGCGGTTTGGTTTAAGAGGGCGGGCGTATTTTGCCCCTT
>Ga0182024_10014661_pt1 | contig 15126 bp, 11 predicted proteins | sample P32metaG_FD_120480 | JGI IMG/M metagenome (GOLD analysis project Ga0182024, IMG submission 120480) | Permafrost microbial communities from Stordalen Mire, Sweden - P3-2 metaG (Illumina Assembly) | ecosystem: Environmental > Terrestrial > Soil > Wetlands > Permafrost | place: Sweden: Stordalen... | reverse complement strand
CGCGAGCCTTTCGTCCAGCGTCTCCGGCAGATCGACGCCCGAGCTCCAGAAAATCTGGCGGTAATATTCGACTTCAGGAAGGTCATCCGGATTGTGCGCGGCAATGCGGCGCACACGCGGGCTCACAGTGAAGGTGACCTCCACCATTTCATCGAGGGTCGGCTTGTAGCCGGAGGCGCACAGCCCGCAGTCGTATTCGTCGCGGTTCACGTTCTTGAGCGTCGTGCCGGCATCGAGCACGCCGCCGCAGCCGGGACACAAAACATTCCACGACAGTTCGAAAAGGCCGAGTCGGGCGGCGTGTAAGTAAGCCGCGATCGTCCGCTCTTCGTCGAGCTCATTCACGGCGGCGAAAGCGAGTACGTTGACGCGACAGAGCTCACGATCGGGGGCGTCACGCACTGAGCGCTCAATGGCGGCGGCACAATCGGGATCGGACGTCTGCCGCAGCACAGCAAATAAGGCTTCGGTTTCGCTCATCGGAGGTTTTCCCTCACTCCCGCGCGACAAACGTAATTATCAGGTCCCGCTGCCGCAAGGAGCGCTAGCGACGGCCGAATGAGGCGGCCGGCACCGACGCAACGCTCTCAGTCTACTCGGCCGCAAGCTGAGCGTGCACACGCTTGAGCATTGCTTCGACCGCCGCCTTGACCGCCGCGAGCCTTTGCGGGTCGCGCGAGCGCATCACCACATGCGCGTTGGCGCCGCGATTCTCGTCCATAAACGGATAGGAGCCGATGATGACGTCAGGGTGCGCTTTTGCGATCGCGCCAAGCTCGGTGCCGATATCGCCCTCGCGGCAATCGGCGCGCACGGTCTCCGACAACATTTTTGCGCCGGTCTTCAGCTGCGGCGTCACATATTCGAGCATGGCCTGCATGACCGTCGGGATGCCGGCCATGACGATGACGTTGTCGATCCGGAAGCCGGGTGCCGCCGAGATTTTGTTGAGCACCAGCTCGGCGCCCGCGGGCATGCGCGTCATGCGCATGCGCGCCTCGTTCATCACACCGCCGGTCTCGGCAAGCCGCGCCCGCAAAATCTCGACCGCGCGCGGATGATAGTCGATCGAAACGCCGAACGCCTTGGCGATCGCGTCGGCGGTGATGTCGTCATGGGTAGGGCCGATACCGCCGGTGGTGAACACATAGGTGTGGCGTACCCGCATCGCGTTCAGCGCGGCGACGATCTCCGGCTCTTCATCGGGCACAACCCGCACTTCCTTAAGATCGATGCCGATGGCGGTGAGGTATTCGGCGGTAAAACCGATGTTCTTGTCCTTGGTGCGCCCCGACAGGATTTCATCGCCGATCACCAAGAGGCCGGCGGTGACGATCTCGCTTTCGCCGTGACTTGTGCTTTCGTTCGCGCCGGTCATGGGTCGATCTCCGCGCCTTCCAGCATGATCTAGCGCGGCAGCCGGGACGGCTCAAGCGCGGCGCCGATTTTTGAAATGCGGCTTGCCAGTGTATAAGTCACGCAAAGTCAGGGAGAGGAAACGTCATGAATTTCTCGATGTCGGAGCGGCAAAGGCACTGGCGCGACCGCGTCACCGCCTTTATGGACGCACATGTCTATCCGGCCGTCGAGACCTACGACCGCCAGGACGCCGAAGGCGAGCGCTGGAAGATCATCCCGGTCCTCGAAGAGCTGAAAGCCAAAGCCAAAGCCGAGGGCCTGTGGAATCTGTTCCTGCCTCCCTCCTCCGATCACGACCAAGGCGAATATCGCGGCGCCGGACTGACCAACCTCGACTATGCGCTTTGCTCCGAGCAGATGGGCCGCGTCTCCTGGGGGTCGGAAGTGTTCAATTGCTCGGCGCCAGACACCGGCAACATGGAGGTGCTACATCGCTACGGATCGCAGGAGCAAAAAGCCAAATGGCTGCGGCCGCTGCTGGCGGGTGAAATCCGCTCGGCATTCCTCATGACCGAACCGGCGGTGGCATCTTCCGACGCCACCAATATCGAGACTTCGATCACCCGCGACGGCGGCAACTATGTCATCAAAGGCCGCAAATGGTGGTCGTCGGGGGTTGGCGATCCGCGCTGCAAGATCGCCATCGTGATGGGCAAGACCGACCCCAGCCGCGCCAGGCACGAACAGCAATCGCAAATTCTCATTCCGCTCGACACACCGGGCATGAAGGTACTGCGCATGCTGCCGGTGTTCGGCTACGACGACGCGCCGCATGGGCACGCCGAAGTCCTGCTCGATAACGTCCGCGTGGCTGCAAGCAACCTCCTCCTTGGCGAAGGCCGTGGTTTTGAGATCGCGCAGGGCCGTCTCGGTCCGGGCCGGATTCATCATTGCATGCGCACGCTCGGCGCGGCCGAAGTCGCGCTGGAAAAAATGACCAAGCGGCTTTTGTCGCGTGTTGCCTTTGGCAAGAAGCTCGCGGAGCATTCGGTTTGGGAGCAGCGCATCGCGGAAGCGCGCATCGACATCGAGATGACGCGCTTACTCTGTCTCAAGGCCGCCGACATGATGGACAAGGTCGGCAACAAGGCGGCGCAGCTCGAAATCGCCATGATCAAAGTGGCGGCGCCGCGTATTGCGTTGCGCGTGATCGATGACGCGATCCAGGCGCATGGCGGCATGGGCGTGAGCAGCGACGCTGGTCTGGCGAAGGCCTACGCGCACATCCGCACGCTGCGGCTCGCCGATGGCCCGGACGAAGTCCATTGCCGCGCGATCGCGCGCCTCGAAATGCGCAAATATACTAACGCGCGGGTGTGAGAAGGCGTCAGCTAAGCTCAATGGGCGGGTTCGACGAACAAGCGTTTGAGTTCGTTCTTCAGAATCTTGCCGGCGGGATTGCGCGGCAGCATGTCGGCGGAAAAATCAATAGTTTTGCAATCGGGCGAGACGGTCGGCTTGGAAGCCGGCGTCGCCGAAAAGCTCCTGGCCGACGCGGGTGCGCTTCGTGAACAGGCCGATATCGAATTCGTCGGTCATGCCGATGCCGCCGTGCATTTGCACCGCCTCCTGAACCGCGAGCGTTGCGCTTGCGCCGGCGCGCGCTTTGGCGACCGCGACGAACATGGCCGCACGTTCGAAATCGCTGTCGAGTATTTGCAAGGCCTTTAGGACCGCGGCCTGCGTGATCTCGAGTTCGGTAAACATGTGAGCGGCCCGGTGCTGCAAGGCCTGGAACGAACCGATCGGCTGACCGAACTGCTTGCGCTCCTTGAGGTAAGAGAGCGTGCGTCCAAAAGCCTCCTCGCCAACTCCGGTCAGTTCAGCGGCGACGGCCGCTCGTCCGACATTGAGCGCGCCTTCGAGCGGCAGCCAGCCGTGATCGATCTCGCCGATCACCGCATCGGCGTCGACATGAACGCGATCGAAGCGGATTCGCGCCGCGTTGTGGGTATCGACCATGATCGTGCGCTCGACTTCGATGCCCTTGGCCTTGGCGTCCACGAGAAAGAGCGTCAGGCCATCGGTCTCCCCCGGCGCGCCGGCGCTGCGCGCCGCGACGATGAAAAGATCGGCGACGTGTCCGTCGACGACAAAACATTTGTCGCCGGTGAGCGCGAAGCCATTGCCGCTGCGCTCGGCCTTGAGCGCGGTCATGCTTGGCGCGTGTTTGGTGCGTTCATCGACCGCCAGCGCGAGGAGAAGATCGCCGGCCGCGAGCTTCGGCATCAGTTCGCCGTTGCGGGCGCTATTGCCACCGCGCAACAGCGCCGTGGCACCGACCAGCGCCGTCGACAGAAACGGCGAAGGTGTGAGATTGCGGCCGATCTCCTCCATGATCACGCCGGCTTCGACGTAACCGAGGCCGGAGCCGCCCTGAGTCTCGGGCACGAGGATGCCGCAAAATCCCATCTCGGCGAAAGATTTCCATAGCTCGCGGGAAAAACCGCCCGGATCGCGCGTATCGCGCAGTTTGCGCAAATGCGAGACGGGACCCTTGTCGGCGAGAAAGGCGCGGGCATTGTCTCGCACCATCATTTGTTCTTCGTTGAGAATGAGCGCCATGATCCCTCTCCGCCGTCACGCGCCGGGCAGTTCCAGGATACGCTTGGCAATCACGTTGAGCTGCACTTCGCTGGTGCCGCCTTCGATCGAATTGGCCTTGGTGCGCAGCCAGCTGCGCGCCGCCTCACCGCGGCGGGAGCGCTCGCTTTCCCACTCGAGCGCCGCCGAACCCCCGGCCGACATCACGAGCTCATACCGGCGCTTGTTCAATTCGGCGCCGTAATATTTGAGCATCGAGGAAATCGCCGGATTCGCCTGTTTGGCCTTCAAGAGGTCGCCGGTACGCTCCAGCGCGAGTCGAAACGCAAACGCGTCGACCTCGAACCGCGCAATATCGGCGCGCAGGCACGTATCCGCCAGGATGCCGGCCTCCGTTCCCACCGACTCGGCCGCGATCTGCCCGAGCGGGCGTCCTGCCGTCAGCCCGATCGCGCTGATCATTTCGCGTTCGTGGGTCAAAAGATATTTGGCGACCTCCCAGCCCTTGTTGAGTTCGCCGACAACATTGCCTTTGGGAACACGCACGTTGTCGAAGAAGGTCTCGCAGAACGGCGACATTCCGGAAATCAGCAGGATCGGCTTGGTGGAGACACCCGGCGTCCTCATATCGAAGAGGATGAAGCTGATGCCGAGATGCTTCGGCGCCGCGGGATCGGTTCGCACCAGACAAAAAATCCAATCGGCCTTGTCGGCGTAGCTGGTCCAGATTTTCTGGCCGGTGATGAGAAAATGATCGCCCTTGTCCTCGGCCCGCGTCGCCAGCGAAGCCAGATCGGAACCAGAATTTGGCTCCGAATAGCCTTGGCACCAGCGAATTTCGCCGCGCGCGATCTGCGGGAGATATTCGCGCTTCTGCGGCTCAGTTCCGTATCTGAGCAAGGCCGGGCCGAGCATCCAGATGCCGAACGAATCGAGCGGCGAGCGGCAACCGAGCTTGCGCATTTCGCCGCGCAGTATCTTGCCTTCCTCGCGCGAGAGTCCGCCGCCGCCATATTCCTTCGGCCATTCCGGCACGGTCCAGCCGCGCGCCAGCATCCGTTCGGACCAAAGGCGCTGGCCCTCGGACTTGAATTTCGCGTCGCGCCCGCCCCAATAACGGTCGTCGTCGTCTTCGAGCGGAAGCCGCATGTCGGACGGGCAATTCGCCCCGAGCCAGGCGCGCGTTTCCGCGCCGAATTTATCGAGATCTGACATCGGCGAAGTTCCTTTCGCGGCTTTGGCCGCCATGCAAGTCCGGATCAAGCAATCGTAACGCCGCCATCCACGACGATGGTTTGTCCGGTCATGAAGCTTCCCGCCTGCGAGGCCAGCAGAATCGCAGCGCCGGCGATCTCATCCGGCTCACCGATACGGCCGAGCGGCGTCTGCTCATTCCTTCGTTGCAGATTGTCCGGATTTTCCCAGAGCGCGCGGGCGAAGTCCGTGCGAATAAGACCCGGAGCGATGCAATTGATCCGAACGTTGTGTGGTCCAAGCTCTACCGCGAGATTGCGTGCGAGCTGCATATCCGCCGCCTTGGAGATGCAATAAGAGCCGATGACCGGGCTGCCTTTGAGACCGCCGATGGACGAGACGATGATGATCGAGCCATCCTTGCGGGCGATCATTTGCGGCGCCACGAATGTGATCAGCCAATGATTGGATACGATGTTGTTGTCGAGGATTTTGCGCAATTGCTCGTCGGTAATGGTGTGCATCGGGCCGTAGTGCGGATTCGAGGCGGCGTTGCAGACGAGCACGTGGATTTGCCCGAAAGCGCGAATCGTTTCCTCGACGAGACGCTGGAGGTGCTCCTTCGAAGAAATATTGGCCGCTATGGCGATGGCGCGGCCTTCGCGGTATTTCGCGTTGATCGCTGCGGCCACCTCGCGGCAGGGTTCGATGTTGCGGGAGGAGACGACGACCTTTGCCCCCTGCTCGGCCATCCGCTCGACGATCGCGCGCCCGATGCCGCGCGACGAGCCGGTGACCACGGCCACTTTTCCGCTCAGGTCGAATAGCGACACGGTCGTTCCTTCCCTTGGCATATGATGTATTTTGCGCAACAGCTTATTCAGGCAAAAGCAAACCGGCAAGCTGAAGGGGAAACGTCGATGAGCGCCATCAATGCGGTAACCGACCTCAGCCGCGAAGGCGATATCGCTGTCGTCACGATCAATTCGCCGCCGGTCAATGCGCTTTCGGCCGATGTGCGCAATGGCATTCGCGACGGCGTCCAGCAAGCCGCCGCGGATCCCGCCGTTAAAGCTGTCGTTTTGATCTGCGCCGGCCGCACCTTCATCGCCGGCGCGGACATTGCCGAATTCGGCAAGCCGACGGAGGGTGCGTCGCTCCCTGAAATCCAACGCGCACTTGAGGGTGGTCCGAAGCCGGTTATCGCCGCCCTTCACGGCACTGCATTGGGTGGCGGTTTCGAAACGTCCCTTATGTGCCACTATCGCGTCGCGGTGCCTTCGGCGAAATTTGGGCTGCCTGAGATCAAACTCGGTCTCATTCCGGGCGCCGGTGGCACGCAACTCCTGCCTCGCTTGTGCGGCGTCGAGAATGCGCTCGGCGTCATCCTTTCCGGCACGCCATTCGGTGCCAAGCAGGCGCTCGAGTGGGGCGTCGTCGACGCGCTGGTCGAGGAAGGCAAGTTGCGCGAAGGAGCGATGGCATTCGCCCGCAAAGTCATCGACACGCACATGCCGTTGCGCAAGATCCGCGACCTTAACGACAAGATCGAAGCGGCGCGAGGTCACCCGGAAGTTTTCGAAAAAATTCGCCGCGACAACGCTCGCAAGTACCGCGGCTTCAAAGCCTGGGAGGCGGCGATACGGGCGGTGCGCGCCGCAGTCGACCTGCCCTTCGAGGAAGGCGTGAAGCTCGAGCGGCAAGCTTTTCTCGAACTTATCCCAACAGCGCAGTCGCGCGCCCAGCGCTACGTGTTCTTTGCCGAACGCAAAGTGTGGAAGATCGCCGACGTGCCGGACGACACGCCGGTCCTGCCGATCAAGAAAATAGGCGTGATCGGCGCCGGCACGATGGGCGGCGGCATATCGATGAATTTCCTCAACGCCGGCATTCCGGTGACGATCGTCGAGATGGCGCAGGAAGCGCTCGATCGCGGCCTCGGCACGATCCGCCGCAACTATGAGAATACGGCCAAGAAAGGCCGGCTGACGAACGCCGACGTCGAAACACGCATGGGGCTTCTCAGCCCCGGCGTAAGCCTCGATGCATTGTCCGATTGCGATCTCATCATCGAGGCGGTGTTCGAGAATATGGAGATCAAGAAGGACGTCTTCCGCAAGCTCGACAAGATCGCCAAAAAAGGCGCGATCCTCGCCTCCAACACGTCCTACCTCGACGTCGACGAGATTGCCGCGGCGACCAGCCGGCCGGAAAATGTGATCGGCATGCACTTCTTCTCGCCGGCGAACGTGATGCGGCTCCTCGAAGTCGTGCGCGGGGCAAAGACGGCGAGGCCGGTAATCGCCACGGTGATGCAGCTCGCCAGGAAGATCGGCAAGATCGGCGTTCTGGTCGGCGTCTGTCACGGCTTTGTCGGCAATCGCATGCTGGCCCAGCGCCAGCGCGAGGCGCAAAAACTCATCCTCGAGGGCGCCATGCCCTGGGATGTCGATCGCGTCATTTACGATTTTGGTCTGCCGATGGGACCTTTCGCTATGAGCGATCTCGCCGGCCTCGACATCGGCTGGTCGAGGGACAAGAGCAAATCTTCGACCATCCGGGAAATCCTCTGCGAGTTGGACAGGCGCGGCCAAAAGACCAGCGCCGGCTTCTACGACTACGACGAGTCGCGCAATGCGAAGCCCTCACCTCTGGTCGAAAAGATCATCCTCGACTTTGCCGCCAGGAAGGGCATCAACCGGCGCACGATCTCGGATGAAGAAATCCTCGAGCGCTGCATTTACCCGATGATCAATGAAGGCGCCAAAATCCTCGACGAAGGCAAGGCGCAGCGCGCCTCCGACATCGATGTCGTCTGGATCAACGGCTATGGCTGGCCGGTCTATCGCGGCGGTCCGATGTTTTACGGCGATCTGATCGGCCCCGAAAAAGTGCTCGCCAAGCTGAAGGAATTCGAAGCGACCATGGGCGACGACTTCAAGCCGGCGCCGCTGCTCGAACGGATCGTTGCGGAAGGCAAACGCCTCTCCGACGTCGGCTGAGCTGAGATATGAGCGATGACGGCGTGCCCGAAGGGTTCGAGCGCCATACGCGCCGCAGCGGTCTCACTGATCCGTGGGAACCGATCTACGCCCGGAGCTCAGCGAACGGGCTCCGTCTTGGATTTAGAGCTGCGGCATCACATGCGAATAGTCGCGGCTTCGTCCATGGCGGCCTGATTTCCGCCCTCGCCGACAATGCAATGGGACTGAGCTGCGGCCAGCAGCTGACGGATATTTCCAGCCTCGTAACCGTAAGCCTGAGCCTCGATTTCGTCGCATCTGCACAGGTCGGTCAATGGGTGGAAATACGGCCCGAAGTCATAAAGACCGGCAAATCGTTGTGTTTTGCACGAGCGCTCGTGACGGCGGACGATGTCGTATGTGCTCGGGCAAGCGGCGTCTTCATGGCGGCCACGCGCCGGCTATGAGGACGCGTCGCTCGCTGTTCAACGGCGTAGCTCGAGCCGTCACTGACCGTGCGAAAACAGGTCATTTCACCGTCGAGTACGGTCGCCGCCGAGCTGGTCACATCGCCTAAAACATGAGCAATGGGGGTCGTTCGCCGAGGGCTTATGCCCTTCCCCCGTCCCTCCGAGTTGGCGCAAAGATTGCTATACTTATGCTACCGCCATTGATGCGGCAGGCATTTCGCGTACGCGCTCGAGTGGGCCAGGGACCGACATGTTCGACGAAATGAGAGGCAGCGAGGGCGCGGTCCGGCCGGCCTATGCCGAACTGTCACATTGGCTGGGCGAGGTTCCCCCCGACGTGCTCGATTTCCGCCGCCGCGAGGCCGAACACTTCTTCCGCCGCATCGGCATCACCTTCGCGGTCTACGGCGATCCGGAAGCGCAGGAACGGCTCATTCCCTTCGACGTCATTCCGCGTATCCTGGCGGCGTCCGAGTGGCAAATCTTGCAACGCGGTTTGGAGCAACGCGTCAAAGCCATCAATGCCTACATCAAGGATGTGTATAGCCGCCGTGAGATTTTGCGGGCCGGAATCGTCCCCGAGGATTTGGTTTTTCAGAATCCGGTTTTCCGCCCGGAGATGAACGGACAAAAGGTCCCACACGACATCTACGTGCATGTCGCCGGCATCGATATCGTGCGCGTAGATGCGGAAGATTTCTACGTGCTCGAGGACAATGCGCGCACGCCCTCCGGCGTCTCCTACATGCTGGAGAACCGCGAGATCATGCTGCGGCTTTTTCCAGAGTTGTTCTCGCGCTATCGCGTGGCGCCGGTCGAGAATTACCCGGACGAGCTCCTGGCGACGCTGAAATCAATCGCACCGCCGACGGCGTCCGCCGAGCCGACGGTCGTGCTGCTCACGCCCGGCGTCCATAATTCCGCCTATTACGAACATTCGTTTCTGGCCGACAAGCTCGGCGTCGAACTGGTCGAGGGCCGCGACCTCGTGGCCAAGGGCGATATCATCTACATGCGCACGACCGAGGGCTTCAAACGCGTCGACGTAATCTATCGCCGCGTCGACGACGATTTCCTCGATCCGCTAGTGTTCCGGCCCGATAGCGCGCTCGGCGTGCCTGGCTTGATGTCGGCCTATCAGGCCGGCAACGTCACGCTCGCCAATGCGGTCGGCACCGGCATCGCCGACGACAAGGCGGTCTACAGTTACATGCCGGACATCGTGAAGTTTTATCTCGGCGAGGAGCCGCTCTTGAAGAACGTCCCGACCTGGCGCTGCCGGGAGAGCGACCATCTTAGCTACGTACTCGAGCACATCGAGGAACTGGTGGTGAAGGAAGTGCACGGCTCCGGCGGCTACGGCATGCTGATCGGCCCGAAGGCGGACAAGAGCTCGGTGGCCGCGTTCCGCGCCAAGCTCAAATCCGATCCCAAGAATTTCATCGCCCAGCCGACGCTCGCGCTCTCGACCTGCCCGACCTGCGTCGAGGAGGGCATTGCGCCGCGCCACGTCGACCTGCGCCCATTCGTGCTCTCGGGCCGCGATCGAATCCGCATCGTGCCGGGCGGGCTGACCCGGGTCGCGCTGCAAAAGGGTTCGCTCGTGGTCAATTCGAGCCAAGGCGGCGGCACCAAGGACACCTGGGTGTTGGACGGATGAGGGTAAGCTAGCGATGCTCTCGCGCACGGCCGATAATCTTTACTGGCTCGCCCGCTACGTCGAGCGCGCGGAATACCTGGCGCGCATTCTTGACACGACATACCGGCTCACGGCGTTACCGCTGACCTATGTCGGCGCCTCGAATGAATGGGAATCCGCGGTCGCCACGGCCGGGTGCGCTAGCGCATTCTTCGCGGCGTATTCGGAAGCGAATGAGGAGACCGTCACCGAATTCCTCGCCTTCTCGACCGATAATCCTTCCTCGATCCGCAATTGCTTCGAGACGGCACGCGTAAATGCCCGCTCGGTGCGCACCGCGCTGACCATCGAGATGTGGGACACCATCAACGGCGCCTGGCTCGAGCTCAAGAAGTGGGGCAACGGTCCGCGCTCTCGCGAGGAGTTCGCCCGTTTCCTGCGCTGGGTGCAGGAATCGTCGCTTCGCTTCGACGGCTCCGCCTACCGCACCATGCTGCGCAACGACGCCTATTGGTTCTCCCGGCTCGGAGTTTTCATCGAACGCGCCGACAACACCGCCCGCATTCTCGACGTCAAGTATCACTTGCTGCTGCCGGCGGACGAACGAGTCGGCGGCCCGCTCGACTACTTTCAGTGGGCCGCGATCTTGCGTTCGGTGTCGGCGCTCACCGCCTATCACTGGGTCTATCGCGAGAACGTCAAACCGTGGCTGGTCGGCGATTTGCTCATGCTCAGGGACGAAATGCCGCGTTCGCTGGCCAGCTGTTATGAGAACCTAGTGCAAAATCTCGATCGCATCGCTAGCGCCTATGGCCGCCAGGGTAATGCGCAGCGGCAAGCGCGCGCGGTCCGTGCGCGGCTGCAAAACAGCCGCATCGAGGAGATATTCCAGACCGGATTGCACGAATTCATCGATGATTTCGTCGAGGACAACAACCAGCTCGGAACCGCCATAGCACAGCAGTATTTGATGTAGGGATAACAGGAATCAGGGATCAGAAGTCAGAAATCAGAAGCCAGAGGACAACACTGCCCTCCGTCGTCTATCCTCCGCCTGCCGTACGCCCTCTGATACCTGATTTCCCACTTCTGATACCTGATATGCACCTTCGCATCGCCCACAGCATCGTCCATCGCTACGACCCGCCGGCCGCCGGCGTGATCCAGGTACTGCGCCTCACCCCGCGCAATCACGAAGGCCAGTACATCATCGGCTGGCGTATCGATTTGTCCGCAGACGCGCGCCTCAACGCCCATGAGGATGCCTTCGGCAACCTCACCCACGTATTCACCGCCGACGGTCCATTTGAGGAATTGAGCGTCAAGGTCGACGGCGAGGTCGAAACGCAAAGCACCAACGGGATTGTACGCGGCACTGTCGAGCGGTTTCCGCCGAGCCTATTCCTGCGCGACACGCCCTTGACCCTGGCCGACTCTGGGATCCGGAATTTTGCTCTCGATGTTCGCGCGGCAAACAGCGGCGATATTCTTGCCGAACTGCATGCCCTCCTCGATCGGCTCCACGACGAGACGATCTGCGAAAGCGACGCATCGCACGCAGCGGCGGCGACCGCCGCGGAAGCTTTTGCACGCAAACGCGGTGTCACCCGCGACTTGACGCACATCTTCATCGGCGCGGCGCACAGCCTTCAAATCCCTGCCCGCTATGTTGCCGGCTATCTATGCACCGAGGGCAACGCCGCGCAGGAAAGCGGTCACGCTTGGGCGGAAGCCTTTGTGCCCAAGTTGGGCTGGGTCGGCTTCGATCCGGTCAACGGCGTTTGCCCGACCGACGCACACGTTCGCATCGCTATCGGACTCGATGCGCTAGGCGCCGCGCCGGTACGCGGCACGCGCTACGGCCCTGGCGGCGAGACATTGGCGATTGCGATCAAAGTCGATCAGTGAGGGCGGCGCCGAGACTACCCGCCGTTGCTGCAAACGGACCGCTACCGCTATAAAGGTCGCCACGGGGAGCGGGCGAATCGATGACCTATTGCTGTGGAATTCTTGTGCGCGAAGGGCTCGTCATGTTCGGCGACACTCGCACCAATGCCGGCGTCGACAACATCGCGACCTTTCGCAAGCTGCACGTCTTCACCAGCCCCGGAAAGCGCATCATGGCGATTGCCTCCGCCGGCGATCTTTCCATCAGCCAATCGGTGGTCAGCATATTGACCGAAGGCTACGACAATCCCGAAACCGGCGAGCGCGAAACGCTGATGAACGCTCCCACCATGTTCCAGGCCGCGCAGCGGGTGGGAAAGGTGATCCGCAACATTCTCTCGACCGAAGGCAAGGCGCTGGAGGCCTCCGATGTGACCTTCGACGTCTCATTCCTGTTCGGCGGCCAGATCGCCGGCGAACGGATGCGGCTGTTTATGGTCTATTCGGCCGGCAATTTCATCGAATGCACCACCGACACGCCGTATCTGCAGATCGGCGAGCACAAATACGGCAAGCCGGTTCTCGACCGCGCGGTCAGCTACGGGATGGATCTCTACGACGCGCTCAAGGTTGGTCTGGTTTCGATCGATTCCACCATGCGCTCGAACCTGAGCGTCGGCATGCCGATCGATCTTATGGTTGTCCGGCGCGACACCTGCGATGCCGAGTTGATTTACCGCATCGAGCCGGGGGAGCCTTATTTCACCGACCTGCGCGAGCGCTGGTCGGCCGCCTTGCGGGCTGCCCACATCGCCATTCCTCGTCCACCCTACAGCAACCGGCGGTAAACGACGCCGGTTACGGCCGCGCACCGCCCGAAATCGGTCCAAACGCCGGTACGAAGGCGCTGCGGGCTCAAATGCTGCAAAGCGCCAACTCGTAATTTACGCAGCATTAACTTCCGCGACCGATTCACGCTTGTCGCGGGCGTTAACGGCCTACCACCGCAAAGTGCAAGCGAATTGCAAGCTTTTTCATCTTATGGTCGGGGCGACCAAGAATACCGCCAAAGGTGGGAGCGTGAAAACTTCGGCGCAGCCGGAAATCGCCGAGGACAGCAAACGGTCGCTTTGGGACCGGGCGCGCCTGCGCCTGATCGTGCCCATCGCAGCGATCGTTGCCATCGGCATCGTTTGCCTCATTGTCGCAATCTTGATGTCTGCGCGGCGGGCGGATGAGGTTGCCCTCAATCGCGAGCAGCAACTGATTCAGCACGCGATCGCGGCGCGCGGCGCGCGCGTTTTGCGCGAGGTCGAAAGCGTCGCCGCGACCGGCGGCGCGACACAGGCGATCCGCGATGAATACGACGCGCAGTGGGTGGAGCGCCGCGTCGGCAATTGGCTGCAAGCGTTCTTCGACCATGACCTCGTATTGGTGGTCGATGCTTCCGATCACGTCGAATACGCGCGCTCCCGCTCTTCCGGCGATATCGGCGCGATCGACTTGCCCGAAGAGCTTTCGACCGTCCTCGATTTTTTGCGCGGACGGCTTAGCGCCCTGCCCGGCCGCGCCATCACCGTCGTTACCGCGCAGGATCCGTTAAAGCCCGGCCGGTCCAAGGCCGTGATCGAGCGGGTCATGGGAAAACCGGCAATCGTCGCCGCGGTGGCGGTCGGTTCCGATGACGATCTTGCACTGGGCAATACCGCCGCGCCGGTCGTCTTCTCCATCAAATATATCGACGCCGACCTGCTGCGCGAGATCGGCGACCGGCTGCAGCTGTCCGGGCTGCGCAACGTCGGCGATCCGGCCCAAGCGGCCGACCAGGCCGGCGACCAGCACGTCACCGTCATTGCCGACGCGGAAGGCGGCGCCGTCGCCCGCCTGGCCTGGGAGCCGACGAAGCCGGGCGGCCAGATAGCGGGCAGCGCGCTGCCCTACATTGCCGTGGCGATGGCCGGATTCGCGTTGCTCGGCGGCATGGTGATGCGCCACATGCGGCGTACGACGCAGGCGATTGCCACCGGCGAAACGCAGCTGCGCCACCTCGCCTTGCACGATCCGGTCTGCGGCCTGCCAAACCGCATCTATTTCGGCGAACGGCTCGAGACCGTCATTGGCGAGGTCCGTCGCGGCGGCCCGTCGGCTGCCGTGTTCTACATCGATCTCGATCACTTCAAGGACGTCAACGATACGCTCGGACATCATATCGGCGATGAGCTCATTCTCAACGTCACGCAGCGTTTGAGCCGGGTCATGCGCGGCGACGATCTCGTCGCCCGCCTCGGTGGCGATGAGTTTGCCATCATCACCAGCTGCGCGTCCGATTCCTATTCGCTGCAGGCGATCGCCGGGCGCATCATCTCCGCCGTTTGCGCGCCCTATTTGATCAACGGCCACAACATCATTATCGGCGCCTCGATCGGCATCGCCGTGATCGACCGCCGGGCGCGGGACGCCGGCGATATCCTGCGCTACGCCGACATGGCGCTCTATCGCGCCAAGAACGAGGGCCGCAACCGCGCCTGCATCTACGATGCGGCGATGGATGCCGACCTCTCGCAGCGCAAGCTGCTGGAAGGCGACCTTCTGCAGGCGATCAGGAACGACGAGCTTGTCGCCGCCTATCAGCCGATCGTCAACGCCAGCGGCGATAAGATGGTCGCCGTGGAAGCGCTGGCGCGCTGGACCCATCCGACCGCCGGCGTGATCCCGCCGTCGGTTTTCATTCCGATCGCCGAGCATTCCGGCCTGATCGTCGAACTGGGCGAATACATGCTGCGCCTCGCCTGCCTCGACGGCAGAAACTGGCCGGGATTGACCGTCGCCGTCAACGTCTCGCCGCTGCAGTTCCGCCGCTCGGACTTCGTCGGTATTGTCGAGCGCATCCTCAAGGAGACCGATTTCGACGCCAACCGCCTCGAATTGGAGCTCACCGAAAGCACGCTGTTGGGCAATATGGACACCGCGGAATTGTCCATGCTGCGCCTCAAAGCCATCGGCGTGCGCT
>Ga0182024_10014660_pt1 | contig 15127 bp, 9 predicted proteins | sample P32metaG_FD_120480 | JGI IMG/M metagenome (GOLD analysis project Ga0182024, IMG submission 120480) | Permafrost microbial communities from Stordalen Mire, Sweden - P3-2 metaG (Illumina Assembly) | ecosystem: Environmental > Terrestrial > Soil > Wetlands > Permafrost | place: Sweden: Stordalen... | reverse complement strand
CGGAAAGACTGTTGGATAACTGGCGATGGCACTGGCGGTTCCGAATTGCATCGCGGGGCCGCCCAGGGCCGGCTCAGTCGCCATCGCCGGGTTCCAGCCACCATTGGTGACGGTCCCCTGCTGGTGTCCCCCTGAACCGAGCGAACCGTTGTAGCGGCCCGGGTAGACCATGCCCCACGGGACACCGGCTGCCCGCAGATAGTGCCACGTCTCGGCCGTCGTCGGCGAGCCGGGGTTGATGCCTGTGAAATCGAATGAATCCACGGGAATCAGGTCGTAGATGCCGGTGCCCTGCGTGAGAGGCGCGACGGGCATGGTGCTCGCGGATTCGCCCCAGTTATAGCCGTTGTTTACGCCCGCGACGATCGGCAAAGTGCCGTCGGTCCCGGAGGAGAAAGTGGCGTCGAAGTGCCTGGGCTTGAGCAACACGAGTTCGTTGCGGGTCGGCGTTGGCGTACTTGCCGGCGGACTGGCGGCTGGGAACGTGGCCGGGAGGACCGCGGCCAGTCCGGGAACGTAAACGGATGTCACTCCCGCTCCAAGCGCTCCGAACATGGTCAAACCGCTGCTGGCAGGCCGAAAGCCTGCCGGCGCGGCCGAAGTGCTTGGGTCTGTTAGCACCGAGGCTTGGGTCGCGTCATAATTCTCAAGCAACAGGAAGCTCTTTGAGGGAATGCTCGCGGGCAAACTGCACACCAGCGGCTGGAGCGTCTCTCTCGCCCCCACGCCGGACGTGGTGCCGCTGAGGACGGCGAGTTGCCAGGTGACCACGGTGGCTCCGCCGACAGTGTAACCCAGCGGAATCGGGAAGCTGTACGGATTGTAAATCTCCACCGCCACATAGCCGTTTCTATTGGAGACGGTTGCCATGCTGTGGTTGGTCTGCGTGCTCACCGTGTCGGTTTGCGCGTAGACCTCCGTGATGAACGGCTGCGGCTGATTGCCATACACCACCACATTGACAGGAATCAGAGTTCCGTCCTGGTTGAGCGTGAGTTGGAACGGAATCTGTCTGGCGACCACCGACTCGGCGGCGGCAGCGAGTGCGTTTGGACCCCCGACAGGGGCGGGGCAGCGAAGGTTTTCGGTGTTCACCGCCGCGATCGCGGCGCGCATCAGCAGAACCTGATAGGGGTCAAAAAACATGCCTGTCGCCGCTGTCAGAGGTCGGTTATCGCGTACCGGCGAGCGGAACATACGCTGCGAATGCTGCGGGAGCGGCGGCTGCGGATACGTTCCCGGCGTCGTCTGAGCGGTGGCAGGGAATCCCGCGCTGAATCCGTTGCCGTCATAGATGTCCAGTGGCGTCAGGGGCGGGTTTGGAATTCCAAAGGGCGTGCATGGCGAGTAGGTTACGGTATTGGGAATTGGCGAGGAAGTGACTGTTTCCGTGCTGGACGTCATGACGTTCCAGTAGGCGCGGTACAGTTCCGAAAAGAGTGCCGTGTTGACGTTTGCCTTCGCCAGCTTGGCGGACGTGTTCATCGCCGGCGCGGCGGTAAATCCCGTCGGCAGATAATTCGGATTCACCCAGTACGGCACAGGCGTGCCGCCACTTGTAGTGTTGACCGTTCCCGTCGCGCTCAGCGGCGGGGGATTGCCGCCGGCGCCAGCGGTATTCGACTGGCTGACGCCCGCGATGTTGCAGACGTAAAACTGGCTGGACAACTCGTTTTGCTGGTAGCTGAATTCCGGGCTTGGTGCTCCGCTTGCCTGGAGCGGTGTCTGCGCGTAACTCACCACGTCGCCGACCGAGTAGTAAACCCCTGGCTGCCAGCGGCCGCGGTCGCCGTAGGGAAGCATCCCCGGCGGAACCGTCGGCAGCGGACTGGTGACGGGCAAAACACCGGCAACAGGTGGCGTGGGCGTGACAGTGGCGGCGACCTGCGTGTACGAATTCGCCGCTGCCTGATTCGATACGCCGTTGCGCGTTACCAGCAGCGGGCGAAGATTGGGATAATATGGCGTCGGTCCAACATAAGCATAACCCGGCCAGTAGGGGGGCGCATTGCCAAGATTAACAGGGGCCGCGAAGTTCTCGTTGTACCAATCGTTTACAATGGTCGCCGCGTCCAAATTGAAGTTGGCGACGGTGTTGGTTGAGCCGAAAATTGGTATCGGCAAGGGAAAGGCACGCCAACCGGGGGAAAGGTATTCCGTGGTGGACGTGTTGTTAGCAGGTTTATAAGTAAACCCCTGCATGTTCGGCGCATCGAGATACGCCGAGTAATAGAGTGACTGCTCAATAAGCGTCAGCGGAGAAACACCGACCCCGGCTGGATACGCCGAGGCATTGACCAATCCAAAGTGGTATGCCAGCGCCGCGGCGTCGGCGTCGCCAAAGGAGCCGTAGTGCGGATAAGCGTACTCTGTGCCGCTCGGATAGTTGTCGATCAATCCGGGATTGCCCATCCGCCGCGACAATTGGTGGTACATCGCGTCGCCGAGCGTGAGGAACTTATAATCTGGAGCCGGATTAACTTGCGTCGTCGACAAGGGGGTATCGGAAATCGATTGTGACAAATCCACCAGCCCAGCCGTCGGCGGCGCTGGATTGGCATACGGATACGGCGCGCTCCCCGTTGATGAAACCGGCGTATTGGGCTGCCCCAGACGATCGGCGTTCAACGCCTGTGCGGGATATGGATTGGGCGGCGTGCCGAATAAAGCAGTTGGATTCGAGTTTTCGTAGACATCGCGGTCATCAAGCAACTGCACTAATCCCACGCCCGAGGGAAACGACCAGGGAAGCAGCGCATTGGCGTTCTGCAGCGCGAGCGCGCCTGAAGTGTTGCCGAGTGGGATCTGATTCTGATTGCCCAAAAAGCCCCCGGCTCCAAAATCGTAGTCATACGCTTCATCCCACGCCGTGTTGACGTTGATGGCGGAGTTGTTGTCGATGATGCGAATGCCCGCGTAATACGTCAGCCCATCGGCGTAAACGCCCGGCAGGCGAATCAGTCCGCAGTCGGCGACGCCGTCGCCATCCGCGTCACCGGCGACGTAGCTGATGCCGTAGACATCGGTCAGCGCCGGATACGTCTGGCCGTTAGCGCTCATGAAGCCCGGCTGAAGCTTGGTGTACGTCGGGTAGTTGAATGGGGCGTTGAAAAATCCGGGGGCCGGCGCGCCGCTGCTGGCCGTGACCGGCAGAACAGGCGATTCGAACAGGCCGGATTGCGGCGTCGGCGCGGCCGGTGTGCTGACCAGCCCGGTCGGCAGTGCGTTCAGGGGAGCCGTGATCGCCGCCCAAACGGGCAGGTTGCCCGGCCCCGCAAGCGCGCTTGTGTTGGGTAACTGCGGCACACGATCGGCCAGCCACGGATCGCCGCTGCCGTTCTGCTGGTAGTCGGGAATGTCATAGTTGTTAAAGGGCGCAATGCCCGCGGCCGGGTTCACGTTGTATTTGGTGGGAGTGCCGCTGATGTTGATCGTGAAGCTATTAACCGGAACCACCGGCGGCATTGGCGGTTGGATCGGCGCAGTGGAAGAATTGACAATCGGAACCGTCCCGCGATACATGGATTGGTAAGCGCCGTTGACGTTGTTCGTCTCGAACATCCCATTGACGATGTAGCTCGTCGCCAGGCCGCGGACGCCGTCTACCAGGGCGTCAACCTGATTGTTCGATACGTCGCCGCTGCTGGTGATGCGGTCGATCCGTGTCGTAAATAGAAAACTCGTGCCCATGATCGCAAGGATCAAAAGCAGCACCACCGTGATCAGAAGCACCGAGCCGCGCTTCTCGCGATCTCCTTCACTTCCAGGTTGTTCGTTGTTCCTTTTCATACATCGCCTACTTCTTCATACTTCGCCTATTTCAGTTTGAAGACATATTCAAACCACGGTCCGTCCTGCATGGCGCCGTTCGGGTCGTCCACCTTCATCAGAATGCGCACCATCGCCGGCACGTCGTTGCGCCACACCGCCGTGTACCGGGCGTACTGCGGATTGAGATAGCTGTTGGTCGGCACAGGCGCCGTCGTGGCCGTGTAGGCGGTGGCGGCGTAATCAGGGATGGCGGTTTTCACCGGCTGGGCCAGCACCGGGTTGGGAACCGCAATATTCAGGCTGGCCAGATTGCTCGTGGGGCCGGGCTGCTCCACCTCGTAGGGAAGCGGGCGGCCGGGATTGTTCGCGGAGGTCATCCACACATCCGCCAGCGGCACGACGTTGTTGAGTTCATTGGCGGTCGGCACGGTGGTGACGCCTGTATAAACACGAGAGCTTGAAAAAACCTGCCCGCTGCCGGTCACGTCGCGCGGCATTCCATACCAGCGAATCTGCCGCGGCGGCGGCGGCGGCGTGCCGCCCGCGAGATTCACCTGCGTCCAGTATCCCGCACTGGTGGCTGGAAGCTGCTTGACGTTGAGATAGGGGCTGACGTAGCCGGTGTTGGTCGCACAGTAGTAAAAGACGCCACCGGCCGGTTGTGGAACAAGGACATAGTCTCCGAGCGAATACGTCGTCGCCGCGTTCCAGTCGCCCTTGGTGGCGTAGACCCAGTCGATCTGGCCGTCGGGGACGGTGTCGGTGACGTTGCCGCTGTTGGGACCAGTGGAGTTGTCCTGCGTGACGAAATCGCCGGCGTACTCGACGATGAACTGGCTGACGTGCTCCAGAAGATACGGAGACAAGCCGGCCTGGTCATTGGAGGTTTCCGGCGACTGGCTCAGCGTATTGCTTCCCTGAAAGCGGAAGCGCGGGAGCCATTGGTTGGGGTTGGCCGTGCCGCCGTTGGGGTTGGGAATATTGAATGCGTAGTTTCCGGCCGACGGCGGTACAGCCGGGCGGCCGAGAGAAGTACTGACGCTCAGCGTCGAAGTGTTGTACGGCGTGGGAAGGGCGATACCCGAGCTCGCGAGTGGCGCGGCGTTGTACGGCAGGCCGGAGATCTCCGGTGTGTAGTACGGGAAGGACGCAGGCCCAGTGTAGTAGGCGGTGCCGCCGGACGTGTTGTTGATATCGACGCCGCTGTAATAGCACTGATACACGAGCGGCAGCCACCAGGTGTAATAGGCGGAGGTCGCCGTTGACGTGACCGGCAGCGTCTCTTGCCCCTGGTTGTAAGCGGCGTTGGTGATGATCGAGCGGAATTCATCGATCGTCGCGCCAGCCAGATCATAACGGGAGGATTGCAGGCGCACAGAAGGACTGGCTCTGTTGCCGCCCGATAGAGCGCTGTATCCAAGCGGCGGAATATTACTGGGAATATTGCTTGGGTAGGAGCCAAACGCCGACAGCGCCGTTCCCGAACCGAAATACCATTCTGGAAGGCCGCCCAGATCCTTGGCGCTGGCGTTGAGAACGCTGCTGTCCGACAGCAGAATCGCATTTCGTCCCAGCACCCAGCTCGAAGCGTACGGCGCGGCGAGGCCGGCGTAATCGTCGGGGCCGATGTACGTCTGTCCGTCGTTGGCCAGAATGCGGATGTGGCCGTAGTGGATGAACGCCTCGTCGCTGGTGGTCGTGCTGGCCAGAAAGTTCGGCCCGTCGGCGGTTTTGCGCTTGAACAAACCGCGGGCGAAGAACGACAGCGAGTCGCAGCGGTGCAGATGATCGCCCAGGAGGCAGCCGGTGACGGGATAGACCGTGCTCTGCGACGCGCCGCCGGATAGGGCCGTTACCGTGACGGTCGGCAGTTGTCCCGCCTGGGCGCCGCTGGCCGTCGCGTCGGATTTGCTCAGGAACTGCGGCACATAGCAGGAACTGATGACAAACGCCGGCGAATCCGTTGCGCAGTTGCGCAGATCATTGAAGAAGATCGGCCCCACGGCCCGGGCGTTTCGCGTGGCGTCGTTCAGCGCCGTGCCGGCCTGGATCGTCTTGGTGCTGGCCGTGAAGATCGCGTTCAGCCCCAGCAGCAGCAGCAGCGCGATGAACAGCGAGAGCATCACTTCGATCAGCGTGAAGCCGCTGGGATGAGAAAGACGATCGCACCGCGGAGACGCGGAGGGCGCAGAGAAATTCAAAATCAAATCATTTTTTCCTCCGCGCGCTCTGCGTCTCCGCGGTGAATCTTCTCCGTATTCGCAGTGGCGAGAATGTGAATGCGTGAAAAGCATGGTTCAGTTGCTCACTCGCACGAAGCCCGACACGCAGGTCACGTCCTGGACCGGACCCTGGTAGGTGTAGGCCGGCATCGGATTGCTGGCGCTGGTGTTGGGAATCAGCGGCTTGCCGAGGACGAAAAGAACGAGGGAGCCGTTGTTCATCGCCGTGCCGCTCGGCACGGGCACGGTGCCGTTTCTGAGGAACTGATTGTCGTTGGGATTGATGTCGGAACCCGGCAGGAGATCCCACATATACGTGTAGGAGCCGTTTACGATCGCGTTGGCGTTCGCCCCCAGGCGAAGAACCTGGCCGATGAGGTTGGCGTCGCCGCCCTGCGTCATGCGGAGTGTGCTGCCGGAAGTGGTCAGCACCAGTGCGTACGCGTTGTTGTCCACGGGGCCGCCGGCGGCATGGACATAGGACACGCCGCTGTCGAAATACGCCCCCGTCGCCGGTTTATAGTAATAGTAATCTTCGAGCGTGATCGTGCTGCCGTAGGTGTTGTAAGTCGGCAACGCGCATACGAGATTGGTCGGTTGGGTTCCGTTCGGCGGCTGGTAAATTTGAACATTTCCCAACGCCGGCGGGCCGGGTTGCGCGACGGGTTGATAGAACTGGCCGGCGAAGGCGGGCTGTCCTTCGGCCGTGGCCTGGGCGGTGATGATCCAGACCTGGGCGTACGGAGCGGGCGTGTACAGGGTTTGCACCGTGCCGGCGATGTTGACGTTCGTGCCGACGAAATCGCGGCGATAGAAGCCGATCCAGCCATAGCGACGGTCGGTGCTGAGAGTCTGATTGCCGCTGGAGACAAGGCTGAACGGCAGCGGCAGCAACTGCGGCGTTGAGCCGACGGAACTGGTCACGGGCAGCAGCGACGCCTGGCCGGTGTAGTTGTTGACGGCGGACTCGACGTATTTCAGCGCGTCGCGCGCCACGCCGACGGCGATGGAATCGTTCAGGTTCGCCTGCGCCTGCCCGATGGCCACGGGAAAGATGCCCGCCAGCAGAATCACGCCGACGCCGATGATGATGATGGCGAAGAGCATCTCCAGAAACGTGAAGCCGCGAGGACGGGGGGAGGAAGAATTCTTAACCACAGAGGACACAGAGGGCCACAGAGGGAAGAAATCGAATTCCATTTGTTTTTGTTCTCTCTTGTATTTCTCTGTGGCTCTCTGTGTCCTCTGTGTCCTCTGTGGTTGAACTGTATTTCTGTCTTCGCCCCGATGCGATCGGGAGCAAGCGCCCTGGGCGTTCGCTTGGCGGAGAATGGTCGGGCGTTCGATCATTTGTTCCTCAGCAGACTACCGTCGTTGGGCTTGATGACGAAGACTTCGCCGTTCTGGACCAGCCAGTTCTGCTCGGCGTATTTGTCGTCCTCGAAGTCGGCGACCGTGGCGTTGGTATTGGTGGCGATCTCCGGCGGGAACGCTCCCTGCGTCGCCAATTGAGCCGCGAATGGCGACATGGCGGGGCCCGCGAAATACTGCCCGGAGCCGACGGGGCTGTTGCTGTTGTATGTGAGGGTGTTGTTGTTCGCGTCGCTGAACTGGTCCTGCACGTTGGTGTCGAACTGATCGATCTGGTTCAGGTAGGCCTCGTCGTCGTAGAGGCAGATCGCCGAGTGCGTAAAGAGCGAAGCTGGATTAAGCCCGACGGCGGCGGTTGCCGGACTCGATGGACTCGCGTCGTAAATGACGGTGGAGTATTTGTATGGGGCGGTGGTCGTGTTCAGCGAAGCTCCCCAAAGAGCTACGTTCACTGTGCTGAAGTAGCTGATCGCGTAGGGAGTCGAGACCAACTGGCCGTCTTCATCGAACAACACGACGCCGACGCGAATGTACTTTTCGGTTAAGGTGACCAAGCCGTTGCCGATCGTGAACCTCGGGGGCATCGCTCCATTGCCGATTACCATCTGCACGGCCAGACCCGTCGGGAGCGTGAGGAGCGATTCGCCGGGAACGATGTCCAGATAGCTGTCGGGCAGCGTGGCAACGGCCTGCACCATCGCGGACGTCGTCAATCCGGCCGCAGCAGGGTAATTCGGAAAATTCTGGTAGTTGGACGCCAGAAAATTGGCGCGCATGACATACGCGATGTCCTGCACGCCGCTGTTCGGATCACGATAGAAGATGAGGCCCGCCGGCTGGCGATAGTAGAGTGCGATCTGCCGCGCATGTCCGAGCGCGGCGGCGATGGCGTTGTAGCCGGCGTCGAGGCTGCGATTGCCCTCGACGACGCGCACCAGCGGGATCGCCATCGCCAGCATCAGCACGATGATGGTGATGACCGTCAGCAGCTCGATCATCGTGAAGGCGGATTGTTTCGCTGGGCGTCGCATCATCATCCCATCAGTGCAGATTGAACGAATAAATGTTGTCGTCGCCGGTGATGAAATCCCCGTCCGGCCCGGCCGAGACGAAAAACGGGCGGCCGTCGGGTGATAAAACGATGTTCGCCGGTCCCGGCGTCAGCGGCTGCGGGGTGGCATTTTTCGTGGCGGTGTTGAAATAAACTCCTTGCAGGCCGGCGGCGGGGACGAAGAGGATCGGATTGCCCCAGCCGTCGAGAATGGCCGCCGGACCCGTGGCCGAAAATGGCGGCAGGCCGCCGGTGTGCTGCTGGTCGGTCATGACGTCCAACGCCGTCGCGTCCGTGGTGATTCCGGATAGAGCGGTCGCGTTGTTCGGCAGTGCTGTCAATTGCCCCATGATGCCCGGAGAACTCCAGCCGCTTGAATTAATGCCGGAGATCGCGGGGATGCTCATGCCCTTGGACATGTAGAGAATCGCCTCATAACGATTGTTAAACGCCACCGCTTTCTGCGTGAGAATGCCGGCAAGCTGGTACCAGATGACGTCGTCGGGCACGTTGAGGTTGCCCTGCTCGTCAAATTGCGCGGGGCTGGGAGCGGCGTCGGGCATCACATTGCCGAAGAACCGGGCGTCCAGCGCGAAGTTGGGGTTGGGGTTCATGAACCATTGGCTCTGAAACGTGTTGTGCCCCGTCGCTTCCAGTTCGGCGAGCATGGAGTTGAGCATTTCCAGCCGCGTGATGGTGAGGTTTCTCTTGGCCGTCTCCTGCCACTTGGCGAACCCGCCGAAGAGAAGGCCGATCAGGATCACGATAACGCCGATGACGACGATCAGCTCGATCAACGTGAATCCGCGGCGGGGGGAAACGCCAATACGAACGCCGAGAAGCCGAGAAGCCGAAGAATTCAACTCTTTCAGATTTTCCCGGCTTCTCGGCTTCTCGGCGTTCAATCTTGTATTGGAAGACACAGACGATCGCGCATCACGAGCGACGCGGTTAAAAGCGGCGTTTGAAGATGTCGGTCGTGCGTTTGAAAACATGGCCATGCCTATGGGTCAAAGCTGTAAACATTCTCCGATCGGTCGATGACCTGCTGCCAGGCCAGGATGTCCTGCTGGATTGTCACGCCCACGATGGGCGGGCTGGCCAGGCCGGGATAGAGGTCGGTGAATTGGCCGTCCGGCCCGGCGGAGCACATGAAGTATTTGGTCTGCACGGCCAGCGTCTCGACGGTGCTGAGGTCGTTGCCCGACCCGCCGATGATCTGATAGCCGCTGGTGTTGTCGATGGCGTTATCGCCGTTCTTGTCGCCGAGTTTGAACAGCAGCGCCGCGACCTGCCCTGTCGTCCACTGCGAGACCTGGCCCGTGGCGGTTCCGCAAGTGGTCAGCGGACCGCTCCAGAAAATCGAGGGGCCGGTATAGCTGTCCACGGCTTGATAGGGCTTGGGAAGAATCGTGCTGGTCATCGGCGTGTTGTATTGGTACGCGAGATTGCCGGTGCTCGGCACCTGCTGACTTGACGGCGTTCCGAGCAGCGGGCCGATGGTGACGGCAGCCTGCAGATTCTGAAGCGCCGGCCCCGCCGCGATGGGGGCGCATTTTTGACCGATGACCGCCTGATTCGTGTAGCTGTTGTACGCGGGGAAGTACAGAATCGGATTACCCCAGATGTCCAGCAGCACCGGCAGCGGCAGCGGCTCGTAGGGCAGAGCGCTGTATGGGGAAATCGCGGGAACCGACAGCGTGTAGACATACGCGACCTTGAACTTGTCCGCCGGAAGGTAGGCCGGATAGACCTTCCCCGTGGGGGCCAGAAGGCTGACGGTGGTGCCGGAGGGATAACTGCGCCAGATCGGCGTGGCGACGCCGATCGTCGTTGACGTGACTCCCTCGACTTGCAGGTGCGCGTCGGGAGAGCCGGGTCCGCCGATCGAAATGACCGTGAATGGCGGCTCCATGCTGATGCCGGTCGTATTGTTGAAGGTGTTCGCGATGTTCCCATTGAATGACACGCTGATGGGCGTTTTCGGAAGTTGGCCGGACGTGATCCCGCTCGCGAGAGTCGCGGTTCCGACCAGCGTCATTTGCGTTCGGAATCCCGATCCATCGGCGCCGTCCACGTCGCCGTTGGGATAGATGGGGTTGCCGGGCTGATTCAACTGCTGGAACTTCGGCGACAGGTACCCCACCGAGGCGTACGGCCCCGGACCGATCAGGGCCATGGCCAGCGTGGGGTCGGTGCGCGGCAGCGCCGAACGGTATTGATCGACGGCCGTCCAGTTCGCCGAGGTCGAGCCGAGGTAGGTGCTCGAATAGTCATAGACGTTGATCGGCGGCGGATCGAGCAGGGCCAGTCCGTTGCGCGGGTAATCGCCGAAATCGCTCTTGTATTGCTCCAGCGCGTCGGCAAGGGTGTGGAAGTCCGCCTTCTGCGCCGTCATGCCGGCGAGCTTGCGCGCCTTGTTGATCGCCGGAAAAAGCAGCGCGATCAGCACGGCGATCACGAAGCAGACGGCCATCAGCTCCACGAACGTGAAGGCTCGGCGGCGACCTCGCGCGTTTAGCGGCCCCGCTTGCGGGGCGCTTTGGCGGGAACGCGCCCCGCAAGCGGGGCCGTTAAACGAAAATGAGTCAGCACGAGTTTTCATGTTGCGCGCCCCGTCAGCGATCACGGCTCCACGTCCCCGAAGCTGGTGATGTCGTCGCTGGTCCCGTAAATGCGGTCGCGGCCCGCCGTGATGATGATGAATTCATCCTTGGCCCGCGGCGTGCCCGTCGCGTTGATCAGGTCCGCGTTCTGCTGGTTGTTGTAGGTGTTGGGCGACGAGACGTAGCCCGGCTGAATCGAGGCGTCCAGGAAATATTCGCCGGCGTTGTAGAGATAGTTGGTCGGGACCGGATGGTCGTACCCCTGATTGGCCGGCGCGGGAAAGCTGACGGGGAAGTAGGGCATCGCGCCATAACTGCCCGTTCCAGGATTGTCGCCCACCGCTTGCAGGCCGTGGCCGACGATAGGCTTAATCTGAGGAACGGTCGGCGGCCCTGGGTTCGGCGCCCCGGACGTTGAGTATCCCGCGAAGTAAAGGGTGTACGGCAGAAGCCCGGTGATGTCGTAATTGTAGTGCGCCGTCAGGCCGCCGATCGTCGGATCCGTCATTAGGGTCGGACTGCCGCTGCCGCCGGGCCAGTTGCCGGGGCCGGAAACCACGCCATGCGCGCCGACCCGCGCCCGCAGATAGAGGATCGGCATCGAATCGGGGAACTGATCAGTGAAGACAGGCACCGCGCAATCGCCAAAACTGCGGCCGTTGTAATCGTGATACGGCGCCTGGCCGTTTTCTGGAGAACCGTCGCCGTTATACAACAGCTTGGAGCCGGGAAAAGTCAGTGGAAGGTAAGAGGAATATTGTTTGTTATTCGTCGGAACCGCCGCCCCGGCGGCGCCCGGGGCGAGGTTGCGCGGGCCGGTGCCGATCAGCGTTGTCGGATTGACGTAGGTGCCCCCGCTGCTCCCGTTCGTGTTCTGGCCGTTGACGAACTCAAGCTGTGGGAGATTGGTGGTCGTATTGATATTGTTAGGGTTGCGCCACAATCCGCCCAGCAGGCCGAGCACAAGATTTTCCGAGGGCGTGAAAAGCATGAATCCGGTTCCCGCGGCGCTGGCAGGCGTGTTATAGAAAGACCCAGTCCCCAGAATCTGTTGAGAAGCATTGGTATTGCCGCACAGTAGATTCTGCTGGCTGCCACTGGGTCCAATCGGGAACGGCTCCGAAGAGTAATAGATGTTGTTCATGCTCGGCTGGCACACGTTGAAGGGGTTCGTGCTGGTGCTGAAGGGCTGCGTGACCGTGCTGTTGCCGTAAATCATGCTTTCCATGTCCGTATTGCTGACCGGGCCGGGATAGGCTCTGAAATCCTGATAGTAATTGTTGCAGGCTGAAACGATCTGCTGCACTTCCTGCTTCGTGGCCGCCTGGTAGCTGGCCATGCGGACAGTCGTGACCGTCGGAATCAGCAGCGCAATCAGCAGGGCGATGATGCCGATGACGGCCAGCAGTTCCATCAGCGTGAAACCGCGATTGCCAAAGCCCTGGGAGCTTGCTCCCTGGGTTTTTGCCGCGACGGGAGAGGATAGTGGGTGCATGGCTGTCATCTTTCTACTCTATTATTCGTGTTGTCCAGTGACTTTCGGCCGCCTGTGCGCGGAATTTTGGCCTCCGCCCGGAGGGTCTGGGCGCTCGGACTGTTTACCAGACGCCGATTTTCTTGTCTAATCCGCGTTTAGCGGCCCCGCTTGCGGGGCGCTCCTTTTGCCGGCACTCAGGAATGGAGCTATCCCAATGCCCGGTTTGATGGAACAGTCCGCTCGCGGACAAGTGATTGAGGTCCGTGACGGCATGGTGGTTTTCAACCCCGCCGGCACGCGCTACCAGATGCACCTGGTGGCCGGCAAATACGCCGGGCCGCTGCATCAGCCCATCAGCGCCATCGTGCGCGTGACGGCCCGCAAGGTTTATACCGTTCCCAGCGGCGGCAACTTCATCGCCCCGATCTTCGGCCAGCCGCGCACGCTGCAAGGGCGCGTAGTCAGCGTCGATGACCGCGTCATGGTCATCCACGCCGGGCTGCCGGTGGTGGTGGACCTGCCCAGCGCTGAAACGGCGATTGATCTGGACAACGGGCAGATCACCGTCGGCTCGATGGTGAACGTCGTCGCCCTGCCGCAGGCGCGATTCAGCACAACAGAGCCGGGCCGCGGCGGCCCGGAAGAACTCGCTACTGATCCAGTTCGGAAAACAATGAGCTGAGGGAAATCTTCAACCCGCTCAGCACCGGCTTGCCGGTGAGCGTCTGCTTTTCGCCCAGCGTGGTGAATTTGTCGGGGGAAGTGTAGACATCGACAGTCTTTTTTCTCGCGTCGAATTCCCAGACCAGTTTCGTGCCCGCCTGGAAATACTCCCGCCGCTTGCGGGACATTTCGTTGGTTGTGTTGCTTTTGCTGATAATCTCAACAGCCAGATCGGGAGCAATAGAAAAAATCGCGTCGTCTGGAAGCTTACGGCCGGGGTAACTCCGGCGCGAGATGAAAGCGACGTCCGGGATGAGCACGAGCCGAGCGCGCAGTCGCAACATTCCGGCCTCGCCCAACACCGCTCCAAGTTTTCGCGGGGTTACAAAATTCAGCAGTGCGCGGCCGATCAACATCGCCAGCATGGATTCGCGTGAGCTCATGGTCTTCTCCACCAGCACCCCGTCGTACAGCTCGCAGATGCGGTCTTCGTGGTCGTCCAGATCCAGAACGTCCTGTTCGGTCGCCGTGCCGGGAAGGGGGACCATCAGCACGCGCTCGGGCGGAACGTCGCCCAGAATGTGCAGCAGATCGCTGACCGTGGGACGCTGATGGAATCGTTGAAGCGTTGCGTGCATCGTTTACCATTATAATATGCGATTCACGCCGCCGCCCGCAATGTTCGCAGCACAAACCACGGCGTCCAGATCGCGCAGCGCGCGACGACGGCGACGATCGTCCCCATCACAATCCCCCGCAGACCCAGCCCGAAATAGCGAACAAAAACAAAACTACACAGCACATTCGTCGCCCCCGCGACCAGCACGGCGATCGTGAACGGCTTCACTTTTCCCACCGCCAGCAACACCGACCGCCCCACCGCGCTGCTGCCGCCGACAACGGTGTGAATCAGCACCAGCGGCAGAATCGCCCGCGTGGCGGGGAGCGAGTCGTGCAGCCAGAATCGAAACAGCGGCGCGCTCATCAGCCAGACGGCGATCGCGCAGATCGTCAGCAACAGAGCGCTGGCCAGCGTGCCGAGAATGTAAAACTTGCGCACGGCGGCGATGTCGGATCGGGCGTGGGCCAGAGCGCTATGCGGCAGCAGCACGGCGGCCAGTCCGCTGACCAGCAGGAGCAATCCCGCGTCGATCTGGATCGCCGGAGCGTAGACCGCCACCGCCAGCGGATCGACGTTGCCGCCGTGCCCATTTACGATCAGCAGCCGCCCAAACCCGATCGCGCGCAGGCTGCGCGCAACCCCCGCCAGCACGCCGCGGAACTCGGCGAAACTCAGGCTGATGGTGCCGCCGAACGGCAGATGATGCTCGCTCATGCCGGTCCACATGCCCGGCAGCACCAGCACCGGCATCGCCGGCGCTGCCAGCCGCGCGGCGCGAATGGAAATCTCCCAGGCGGTGCGGGTGTCGGTGATCACCGGCAGATGCGGGCCGTGCTGCTCCAGCGAACCCACCGGCAGCACTGCCAGCGCGTTGCCACGGGCCGCCACGGCGCGAATGTCGGGACCGGTCAGGCGGGTCCAATCGACTTCAACAGTCATTGCTGCGGCGCCCTGCCGAAGCCGAGGAAGCCCGCCTGTGGCGCCGGTGTGCCGGGGTCGCTGCTGAGCGCCTGATGCCGCTGCGGCGGGTCCGCAGCCGCGGACCGCGTCGCCACCAGGGTCGGCGTCGCCGGACGGTGCGCGGCCGGTGCTGCCGGCGCTTTCACCGGATGCGCCCCAGGCGCGCCGGTTCTGGTCCCCGCCGCGGCCGTTTTCGCGCCGCTGCCACCCGGCCCACCCCGGCTCGGGCCCGAGGCGCCGCGCAGCGACAGCATCAGGAAGGTGATGTCGTTGCGGCCAAGGTCGACCGAAAGATCGATCGGCGTCAGGCCCAGAATATTGTGCGCGCCCATGTCGGCGCCGCGATTGGTCGCGTCGCGGGCGTCGGCCAGGTCGCCGCGGTTG
>Ga0182024_10014659_pt1 | contig 15127 bp, 14 predicted proteins | sample P32metaG_FD_120480 | JGI IMG/M metagenome (GOLD analysis project Ga0182024, IMG submission 120480) | Permafrost microbial communities from Stordalen Mire, Sweden - P3-2 metaG (Illumina Assembly) | ecosystem: Environmental > Terrestrial > Soil > Wetlands > Permafrost | place: Sweden: Stordalen... | reverse complement strand
GTGACCATCGCCGTGTCGGACGGGATCTCGATGGGTCACGAAGGCATGAGAGGTTCCCTGGTCTCGCGCGAGATCATCACCGATTCGGTCGAGTGCGTCATGCACGCCGAGCGTTTCGACGCGCTCGTGGCGTTCGCCGGCTGCGACAAAAGCCTTCCCGGCATGTTGATGGCCGCGGCCCGCATCAACTTGCCGTCGGTGTTCCTGTACGGCGGTTCGATCCTGCCCGGCCACTACAAGGATCAGGCGCTCGACATTGTCAGCGTCTTCGAGGCTGTCGGCGCCTGCTCGGCGGGAACGATCACCGAGAACGAGCTCGGCGAGATCGAGCGTCGGGCCTGCCCGACCGAGGGATCGTGCGCCGGCATGTTCACCGCCAACACGATGGCGTCGGTGAGCGAGGCGATCGGCATGGCGTTGCCCGGCAGTGCGAGCGCACCCGCGGTCGACCGACGTCGTGACGACTTCGCGTACGAGTCGGGGCGGGCGGTGATGCGGCTGCTCGAGCTCGATCTCCGGCCGCGTCAGATCATGACCAAGGCCGCGTTCGAGAATGCGATCGCGGTCGTGATGGCGCTCGGCGGTTCGACCAACGCGGTGCTGCACCTGCTGGCCATCGCCAACGAGGCGCGGGTGGAACTCGAGCTCGACGATTTCAATCGGGTCGGCGCGCGGGTGGCGCACGTCGCCGACATGAAACCGCACGGCCGATACCACATGACAGACCTCGACGCGGTCGGCGGCGTGCCGGTGGTGATGCGACAGCTGCTCGAGGCGGGCCTCCTCCACGGCGATTGCCTGACGGTGACGGGCCGTACCATCGCCGAAAACCTCGCCGAGCTCGCGCCGCCCGCACCGGACGGTTCGGTGGTGCACCCGCTGTCCGATCCGATCCACGTTCAGGGCGGCATCGCGATCCTGCGTGGTTCGCTCGCACCCAACGGGGCTGTGGTGAAAGTCGCCGGGATCGACCAGCCCCGGTTCGAGGGAACCGCGCGCGTGTTCGACGGTGAGGACGCGGCGATGGACGAGATCCTGGCCGGCAAGATCCAGCCCGGCGATGTTGTCGTGATCCGCTACGAAGGACCCAAGGGTGGTCCCGGCATGCGGGAGATGCTCGCGATCACCGGCGCGATGAAAGGCGCAGGCCGAGGTGACGACGCCGCGCTCGTAACCGACGGGCGGTTCTCGGGCGGCACCCAAGGTTTTTGTGTCGGCCACGTCGCGCCCGAGGCGGTCGACGGCGGACCGATCGCGTTCGTCGCCGACGGTGACCGCATCGTGATCGACGCCGATGCGCACACGATCGATCTGCTGGTCGACGCGGCCGCGCTGGCCGTTCGCCGCAAGGACTGGAAACTTCCCGAGCCGCGCTACACCAGCGGTTTCCTGGCCAAGTACGCCAAACTGGCCCAAGGCGCGGAGACCGGCGCGATTACGAACTTCTAGCCGACCGGACGCCGATCCGCATGCCACCGCGGCGAGGCGCCATCGCAGGCGCGGGCCGGGCCGGCGTTCGTCGCCGCCAAGGAAGATCCGATGCCTGAAGTGTTGGAGGTCGAGGCCGCTCGTGCCGTCCTGTCCGGGTACGCACTCGATCGGGAGATCACCCGCGTGCACGCACCCGACGGATGGTTCCTCAAGCGCGGAACCACGGCGGCCGCGCTGCGCCACGCGCTCATCGGCAACCAGTTCACGCAGGCGCGGCGGATCGGCAAGCAGATCGTGCTCGACACGTCAGATCCCGGCGTGCGCGTCGGGGTGCACCTCGGCATGAGCGGCCGAGTGCTCGTCGACGGTGAAGAGGCGGGCGATCCGCTCCTGCACGCGAGCAACCGGCGCGTCACCAAGTGGCACCGCTTCGGGGTGTACTTCGCCGACGGGGGGTCGTTCATGCTGCGCGATCCCCGCCGCCTCGGTGCGGTCGAACTCGACCCCGACGAATCACGGCTCGGACCCGACGTGCTCAGCCTCACTCCCGGCCAGCTCGACCGCGCGCTCGGATCGCGTTCGGCGCCCGTGAAGGCGGTGTTGATGGACCAGGCCCGCATCGCGGGGCTCGGCAACCTGTTGACCGACGAAGCGTTGTGGCGGGCGTCGATCGATCCGGCGCGGATCGCGGCCACGATCGATGCGGATGAGCGGCGTCGCCTGCACCGTGCGATCCGGACCACCGTGCGAGTGCTCGGCCGCCGCGGCGGCTCCCATACGGGCGATATGCCCCGCGACGTCGATATGGCGTGCCCACGCGACGGCGGAGCGCTGCAACGGCGGCGAATCGCCGGTCGCACGACATATTCGTGTTCGGTCCATCAGATCTGACCCGCGTCGCCCATCGTGGCAAACGTTCGCCTACGCTCGTCCGAGAGGCCGGCAAGGGGGTTGCTCGTGAGCGCACCACGGCAGAAGGTGTCGAGTCGGTGGCCGGTCTTGGCGGTCGCGCTTGCCGGAGCGCTCGTGCTGGCCGCCTGCGGGAGCGGCACGAAGACGACCACGACGACCACCGTCGCACCAGTCGCCGGTTCGGGCGCGAACGTGAACGCTCCGCTTTCGAAGACGATCGGTGTCGGCGTGACCGCGAGCACCGTCAAGATCGGTATCGCGCTCGTCGACTTCAAATGCATCGCCCCGTACATTCAGATCACCCGCATCAACGAGGACGAGGTCTACAAGGCGTTCATCAAGAACATCAACGATCACGGAGGCATCGCGGGCCGGATGATCGTGCCGGTGTTCCATACGTTCTGCCCGATTCAACCGGGCCCGGCCCTTTCGCTGTGCACCACCTTCACCGAGGACGACCATGTGTTCGCGGTGATGGGAGATTTCACCGACCTCACCGGGCAGGCGCAACCGTGCATCGCCGACCAGCACAAGACGGTGCTGATCACGATCGATCTGACCCAGGCGATCATCGATTCGTCGCCGCCCGGAATGATCATCGGCTTCGATCCCATTCAAGAGCGGCAAGTGTCGGTCTTGCTCGAACTGCTGCGCCGCCAACACATCCTCAACGGGAAGAAAGTCGCGGTCCTCGGCGAGGCGACGACCGAGCAGTCGGTCCAGAAAGTGCTCCTGCCGGGCCTGAAGCAGATGGGCGTGGATCTCGGATCAACCGCGTCGCTCACCATCTCGGGAGCGGACACCACCGCGGCCGCCGCGCAGCTTCAAAGTTTCATCGAGAAATGGAAAACCGAGCATGTCAACACGGTGATCCTGTCGGGTCTGCAGGTCTCGGCGCAGCAGTTCGTGCCCGCGCTCGTCAAGGCCATGCCCGGCGTTCAGCTGATCGCCGACAACACGAACGTCGACGGGTACGGCCAGGACCTGCAAAAAGCCGGTGTCCGGCCCAACCCCTACGAAGGCATCCTCGCCGCGGGCGGGATGAGCTCACAGGCGTACGACCGGAGCGCACATTGGAAGACCTGTGCGGCCATCTACCAGCGCTACTTCCACACGACCGCGCCCAACGCCGAGGCTGTCATTGCCGGTCCGGACGGGCACACGGTCGACACCTTCGGATCGATCACCGACGCTTGTTCCGAGCTCACGCTGTTCCAAGACATTGCCGACCGCGTCGGCAAGTACCTGGACGACGCCAACTGGGTGAACGTCGTCGATCACTACGGCAACATCCCGGCGATGGACTCCCTCTACGGTTCGCTCCACGCCGGCAAGTACGACGCCGGCGACACGTTCGCGCTCGTCGCGTTCGACTCGAAGATCGGGCCGGAAGGTGACTGGCGATACCTCACGCCCGTGGAGGACGTCCCGGCCGAGTAGCGGCTCGGAATCGCACTTCTCGTGGTCGCCGCCTGCGTGGTAGGGTGCGGCTGATGTTGTCGACGACCATCCTCGTAGTTATGTAGCGCACGGCCGCCGCGACGCGCCCGTGCGCTCTTCCGCCCCTCGCCAACCGGCGAGGGGTTTTTCGTGCCCGCTGCCGTGTTGTCGAATCCAGCCGAAGAGGAAACCATGAAGCTGACCGGAGCCCAGGCCCTCATCAAGAGTCTCGAGACCGAAGGCGTGGAGGTCATGTTCGGCCTCCCGGGTGGGGCGATCCTTCCTGTGTACGACCCGCTCATCGACTCGTCGATCCGCCACATCCTCGTCCGTCACGAGCAGGGCGCCGGGCACATGGCGTCGGGTTACGCCCATGCGACCGGTCGACCGGGCGTCGCGATGGTCACGAGCGGACCGGCCGCGACCAATATCGTCACACCGCTGTGCGACGCCTACCTGGACTCGATCCCGATCGTCGTGATCACCGGACAGGTCGCATACAAGGCGATCGGCACTGACGCGTTCCAAGAGGCCGACACCGTCGGCATCACGATGCCGATCACGAAACACAACTGGCTGATCTCCGACGCCAACGACATCCCACGCGTCATCCGCGAGGCCTTCCACGTTGCGACGACAGGGCGGCCCGGCCCGGTGCTCGTCGATTTCCCGAAGGACGTCGCCAATCAGCAGATGGAGTGGTACTGGCCGGAGAAAGTCGACCTCCCCGGCTACAAGCCGACCATCAAAGGTCACCCGAAACAGATCAAAGACGCGGCGCGTCTCATCCAGAGCGCGACCAAACCGGTGATCCTCGCGGGCGGCGGCATCCTCAAGGCCAACGCGACGTCAGAGCTGCGCGAACTCGCCGAGCTCGCGCAGGTGCCCGTCGTCACGACGCTGATGGCTCGCGGCGTGATACCCGACGCGCATCCGCTGTGTCTCGGCATGCCAGGCATGCACGGTAACTACACCGCGGTGACATCGATGCAGAAAGCTGATCTGCTCATCAACCTGGGCGCACGTTTCGATGACCGCGTCACCGGAGATCCGAGCTGCTTCGCCCAGAACGCCAAGGTCATCCACGTCGACATCGATCCCGCCGAGCTGGGCAAGGTCCGCCGGGCCGAGGTGCCGATCGTCGGTGACGCCAAACACGTGATCGGCGAGCTGATCAAGGCCGTGCGGTCGGAACAGACCAAACACGGCGTCCCCGACACGTCAGCGTGGATCGCGCAGCTGAACGCCTGGCAAGAGCAGTATCCGCTCAAGTACCAGCAGCTCGAGGGAGGACCGTTGAAGCCGCAGTTCGTCGTGGAATCGCTACGCGCGAACACGCCCGACGACTGCATCCTCGTGGCCGGCGTCGGTCAGCACCAGATGTGGGCGAGTCAGCTCTGGCAGTTCCGTCAGCCGCGCACGTGGGTCAACTCCGGCGGGCTCGGCACGATGGGGTATGCGGTCCCGGCCGCAGTCGGCGCCAAGGTCGGTCGTCCGGATCGCATGGTGTGGGCGATCGACGGCGACGGTTGCTTCCAGATGACCGCGCAGGAGTTGGTGACCGCGAGCTCCGAACGGATCCCGGTCAAGATCGCGATCCTCAACAACGCGTACCTGGGGATGGTCCGTCAGTGGCAGGAGCTCTTCTACGAGGAGCGCTACAGCGAGGTGTACCTGTCGCCCGACCTTCCCGATTACGTGAAGTGGGCCGAAGCGATGGGTTGTGTCGGCATGCGCGTCGACAACGCCGACGATGTCGTCGCGACGATCGAAAAGGCGAACGACGTCGATGATCGGCCGGTCGTGATCGACTTCCGCACCGACTGGCGCGAGAAGGTGTACCCGATGGTGCCGGCCGGCGGGTCGAACGACAACATCATCCTCGGTCCCGAGTTCGGTGAGGGGGGTCGGTAGTCGTGGCCAGCGGGCCGCATCACATCTTGACCGTCACCGTCGAGAACAAGCCGGGCGTGCTTTCGCGCGTGGCCGGCCTGTTCTCGCGGCGTGCGTTCAACATCTTCTCGCTTGCGGTCAGCCCGACCGACGACGAACGCTTCAGCCGGATGACAATCGTCGTCGACGCCGAGACGGCGCCGCTCGAACAGGTCGTGAAGCAGCTCAACAAGTTGATCCCGGTTCTCAAGATCACCGAGATCGCGCCGGGCGACGGCGTGGAGCGCGAGCTGATGATGGTCACCGTGCAGGCGACGGCCGAGTTGCGGACGCAGGTGACCGAGTTGGCGTCGATCTTCGACGGCAAGATCGTCGATGTCGGATTTGAGGCGCTGACCATCATGGTCGCCGGCGAGGCCGACAAGCTCGACGCGTTCAGCGACCTCGCCAAACCGTTCGGCATTGTCGAGCTCCAACGCACCGGGCGGATCGCGCTGGCGCGGGTCGCGCGCCAGCCCGCCCGGCTCCGGTCCGTGAAAACTGCCCGCGCCTAACTTTCCACCGTTGCATCAGTGACCGACAATGTGTGGTCACAGACGCATCGACCTTGCCCCTTTGACCTGGGAGAACGTTGCATGGCTGCCACCGTCTACTACGACAACGATGCCGACACGAGCCTGATTGCCGACAAGCGGGTCGCCATCCTCGGGTACGGCTCACAGGGTCACGCCCACGCGCTGAACCTGAAGGACTCAGGCATCGACGTGATCGTCGGGCTGCGCGAGGGTTCGGCGTCGAAGGCCAAGGCCGAGGCCGCGGGTCTGCGGGTGCTGGCGACCGCGGACGCGGTCCGCGAAGCCGACATCGTGATGATCCTGCTCCCCGACACCGAGCAGAAGAAAGTCTACGAAGCCGAGATCGAACCCAACCTCGTCGACGGCAACTCCCTCGCATTCGCGCACGGATTCAACATCCATTTCAAGCAGATCGCGCCGCCCAAGGGTGTCGACGTGTGGATGATCGCGCCCAAAGGTCCCGGTCACCTGGTGCGGCGTACCTACGACGAGGGCGGCGGCGTGCCGTGTCTCGTCGCGGTCGAGGCCGACGCGACGGGCAAAGCCAAACAGACCGCGCTGGCGTACGCCAAAGGCATCGGCGGCACACGCGCCGGCGTGCTCGACACGACCTTCGAAGAGGAGACCGAGACCGACCTCTTCGGTGAACAGGTCGTGCTGTGCGGCGGCCTCGTCGAGCTCATCCGCAACGGCTACGAGACGTTGGTCGAGGCCGGCTACCAACCCGAGTCCGCCTACTTCGAGACGCTGCACGAGGTGAAGCTCATCGTCGACCTCATCTATGAGGGCGGCATCGCGGCGATGAACTATTCGATCTCCGACACCGCCGAGTACGGCGAGATGTCGCGCGGTCCCCGCATCGTGACACCCCAGACGAAAGCCGAAATGAAAAAGATCCTGGGCGAGATCCAGTCGGGATCGTTCGCCAACGAGTGGATCGCCGAGAACGACAACGGGCGGCCCAACTTCAACAAGATGCGCGAAGCCGCGGCGAAACACCCGATCGAGAAGGTCGGCGCCGAGCTCCGAGCGATGATGCCGTGGATCGCGGCCGGTAAGCAGCGCGTGCAGGACGTGTCCGGCGGATAGCGCCTGTTCAGGGTTGGGGCTCGACCAGCCGTCGTATCTCGCGCACGTCGCGTTGAAGCTGTTCGAGGAGTTCGACGATGTGGGCGTTGCTGGCGCGTTTGACCGCGCCGGCGACTGCAGTTCGAGTCCGCTCGTCGACGGCCGCGGGCTCGTCGTAGCCGGCCGCGCTCATGAGGTCCCGGTAGGCCAGACCCAGCGCGTCGCCCAGACCGGCCAACACCCTCGGCGACGGCGTGCGGACCTTGTCGGACTCCAGCTTGTGGACATAGCCGGATGAGCAGCCGGCACGCTCGGCGACGTCGTGAAGTGACAGCGCGTGCGCAGCCCGAGCGCCGCGCAGGAGGCCACCGAGGGTTTCGACGGACACGGCACCTCCCGTTGCTTACACTATAGTAGATATAGTATAAACTATAGTAGATGCCGGGTCGGACGTCGACCCGCGCCGGACGGAACCGGGCGGCCGATTCGCTCAACTCAGGTTCACGAGCTTGCGGATGCCGTCGACGTCGTGACGGACGTCGCGTGTGAGGCGTCGGCGTAGGAACCGCCCACCGGGCCGCGGGACGGCTTCGAGCTGCGCGTAGCGTGTCCGGTCCGAACCTTCGGCTTTGGCCGCCATGACGACGATGAATGCCCGACCCGGGGCGCGCATCAGGCACCAGCCGTCTTCGAGCCTCGCGGTGAACCGGATGGGCACCCGGTGATTCGTGGCCGTGAACACGATGTGCTCGCCGACGCCGTCCGGGTCGGGCTGACGACCCACGATGCTGAGCGTGTCGACCTGCGCGTCGAACGCGGGGACCGACGTCTCGAGATTGCTCAGCCATGCCCACGCCCGGGCGTACGGAACGTCGAGCACCACCTCCGCGAACCCGCCGGGAACGGCGGCGGCCAGGATGCGGGCGCGACGAATCGGATCGAGCGCCGCGGTGGGCCAACGCGGCTCGGTCATCGATGCCACCGTCCCGAGAACTCGGTGCGGGCCCGATGCAGACGTGATTTCACGGTCCCTTCCGGGACGCCCAACCGCGCCGCGACGTCGCGTTCGGACAGTCCGTCCATGTCTCGCAGGACGAGCACCGCGCGGTGCTCGGGTGTGAGTTCGGCCAACACGGCGCGGACGTCGAGCGCATTTGCGACATCGACGTCGGGTGCCGGCCGATCGGCGGCCTCGACCGCGGGGTTTCCGGCACGAGCCTGTCGTATCGACTCCCGTACCGCGATGCTCCGCACCCAGCTGTGCAGCGCCGCGGGTTCCCGCAACGAACGAAGGTTGGCGAACACCGCGATGAAGGTTTCCTGCATGGCATCGTCCCCGCGATCGAGCGCGACGGCTCCGCAGATACGTCCGACGTACGGCGTGAGGGCGCGAACCAGTGCGTCCATCGCCAGTGGGTCGCCCCGCTGGGCGGCGCGAACGAGCTCGTTCACGTCTCTAAGAGACGATCGGACGGCCGGAAGGTTCCAAGAAAAATGGAACGTAGGCCAACGCGGCGCGCCTCTTTAGGTCATGACGACTATCCAGGTGATCGGCGGCGGGATCGCCGGCATGGTTGCGGCGATCACCGCGGCCGAGGCCGACGCGACGGTCGAGGTGTGCGAAGCCCACGAGCAGCTGGGCGGAAGGGCTCGTTCGCTCGCCGGCGACTGGGCCGCCAACTGGGGTCCGCACGCGCTGTACAACGACGGCCCGCTGTGGGCGTGGCTTGGGGAACGCCACCTGATCCCGGCGGTGCGGCGCCCCGCGATGGGTGGGCTGCGCTTCCGATGTGACGGCGCGGCTCGAAGGACCCCACCGCGGTACATGCTGCGTTCAGCCGGCCTGCTGCGCGCGCGTTCGGTCCCGGTCGACCGTTCGTTTCACGTCTGGGCGGCGCAGCGCTACGGGGAGCGGGCCGCGACGCGCTGGGCAAACGCGGCCGGGGTCGCGACGTTCTGCCACGATCCCGGCGCACTGTCCGCCGCGTTCGTCGTCGAACGTCTTCGCCGCGTGTTCGGGGTACCGCCGGCCGCGAGATTCCCGGTCGGCGGATGGTCCTCACTGGTCGACAGGCTCGAGGCTCGGATGCGCGACCTCGGTGTGCGCGTCCGCACCGGCGTGACCGTCGATCGGCTCGGCGACCTGCCGGTCATCGTCGCGTTGGCGCCCGCCGCGGCGCGGCGGTTGCTGTCCGACGACACGGTCGCTTGGCCCGGGGCCCGCACCGCGTTGCTCGACGTGGGGATGCGCGCACGGCATGCAGACGCGTACATCGTGTCCGATCTCGATCAGGCCGGATGGGCCGAACGGTTCTCGCGACGTGATCGCAGTCTTGCTCCGACTGGCCACAGCCTCGTGCAGGCACAGATCGGGCTGCGGCCCGGCGAGTCGCTCGACGGAGGAATCGGCCGGATCGAAGCGGTCCTCGACGTCGGATTCGCAGGTTGGCGCGAACGCGAAACTTGGCGGCGGCGGGCCGTGGTAGAAGGCCAAAGCGGTGCGTTGGACATGCCGGGCTACCGCTGGCAGGACCGCCCAGCGATCGATCGCGGCGACGGTGTTTGGCTGTGCGGTGACTACGTCGCCGCTCCCGGCCTGCTGGCCGAGGTCGCGTGGGCGAGTGCCGTCGCCGCCGGCCGAGCGGCCGCGGTCAGCCGCGCATCTTCATCCCGTCGAGCATCTCACGGGTCGAGTCTGCATGTCCGGCGTGATGCGCGGTCTCCTCAATGAGGTGCAACAGCACCCATCGCAAGTCGATGGGATCCTCGAAAGCCGAGCAGCAGATGCGCGGGCCCGAGTCCGCGTTCGTCGCCCAGGCACGGCGCCTCGAGGCTCGGCGCGGCGCGCACGATGCGTTCCGAACGTCGAGCCTGCCGCTCGTAGGCGTCGATCACGTCGGTGCCGGTGACGTCAGTTCCCACCGAAAATTCTTCCTCGCGGGCGGGGAATTCGGACCCGAGGTAGCGACCCTCGATCCAACGCCACTCCATGTGCGTCAAATGGTTGACGACGCCGATGATCGGCAGGAGCCGGCCGCCGGGAGTCCATCGAAGCTGCTCCTCGGTCAGACCGGTCGCGGCAGCGACGACCTGTTCTCGCTGCCACCGTACAAAACCGAGCAGGAGTTCGGTCTCGTCGGAGGTCGGCGCGGGGGACCGCGGTTCGTTGAAGCTCACCCCAGTCGCTCAGCTGTCCGAGTTGTCAGATGATCTTGAAGACGTCGAGGATGCGGCCTGCGTAGGCGGCGTCTCCGTCGATCGTCGTGAACGTGCGCCACGGACGGCGCTGGGTACCCCACATCACGAAGTCGTGCGTGTCCGACGACACCGTCGCGACCGAGTCGGCCGCTACCCCTTCGCGTACGAGCACGCGGTCGGCTTCACCGCCGGGACCGATCGACCATGTGCCACCGCCGACACCGGCGAGCACAAGAGTGATCGGCCTGTCAACGAAGGTGAGCTTGTCCGCGCACATCCACGGAAGACCTGCCAGCATCCATTCGATCGTGGGCGCGAGTCGCATCTCGTCCCGTGGCGGCTGCGATCGGTCGATCGGGCCGTTGGGCTTGAGGATGTCGTTGCGGAGGTGACAGTAGTTGTCGAACAGGAACGTGCTCGGCATGATCGCCATCGGGTGGGTTCCGAGGTCGCCCATGGGGAGCAACGTCTCCGACATGGGCGGTTCCTGAAGTGTCGCGCCGAGGTCGGCGACCTGAGCGCTGTAGGTTTCGTACTCGGCGAGCACTTCCTCAATGGTCCACGCACGGCGCTCGGCGACCGGACCCTCCATGCCGTTCTCGGTGCCGCCGCTCAGGTCGGGCATGACCGACGGGTCGGCAACTCCGTGCAGGATGCTCGCCATATGCGCAACGACGTCGCGCACCGTCCAGCCGTCGCAGTCCGATTGGGCGACCCACTCGCCGTCGGTCAGGCTCTTCGCGATCGTGAGGGTCGCGTCCCGCTCCGCGCGGAGTCCCTCGACTGCCAACGTGCTCATGGTGTCCCTTTCGGTTGTCGCACTTCAGCTCCTCGGCACCTGCGACCACGGCAGGTCGCGGTCGACACGCGGCTCGCCCGGCAATCCCAGTATGCGTTCACCGAGGATGTTGCGCATGATTTCCGACGTGCCCCCTTCAATGGAATTCGCGCGCGAACGCAGGAACAGCTTGCGCGCCGAACCGGGCGCGCCATCGAGCAGTGCCTCGTTCGGTCGGCGGAACGTGTAGTCGTAGTCGACGATGCCGGCCGCGCCGAGTGTGTCGATGCACCACTCGTAGACCGACTTGTTCAGGGTCGCGAACGCGAGCTTGGCGATCGATCCCTCGGGCCCGGGATTGCCGGTCCGAGCCTTCTGGGCGGCACGCATGTTCGTGAGTCGAAGCACTTCCGCGTCGCACCACAACTTCATGAGTTGATCGCGTCGCGCGGGCGAATGGTCGGTGGTGGTGTGCTTCCACGTGTAGAGCGCTTCCGCGATCGAGCCGCCGCCGCGTTTGGGACCGCCGACGCCGGCGCCGATCGTGGTGCGTTCATTCATCAGCGTCGTCATCGAGACGCGCCAGCCGTCGCCGATGTCACCGATGCGGTCCGCGTCGGCCACACGGACATCGGTGAGGTACACCTCGTTGAACTCTGCTTCACCGGTGATCTGGCGTAACGGCCGCACCTCGACGCCGGGCGCGTGCATGTCGACCATGAAGTACGTGAGGCCCTTGTGTTTCGGCAACTCCGGGTCGGTGCGAGCGACGAGCATCCCCTTGCCTGCAAGGTGCGCGAGCGTGTTCCAGACCTTCTGACCGTTGACGACCCATTCGTCGCCGTCGCGTACGGCTCTGGTGGACAGACCGGCAAGATCAGAGCCGGAACCGGGCTCGGAGAAGAGCTGACACCACACGTCTTCGCCGGTGAACATCGGGCGGAGGGAACGGTTGCGCAACTCGTCGCTGCCGTGCGTCACCATCGTGGGCCCGGCGAGATAGAGATTGAAGAACAGCATGCTTTGCGGCGGTGCCGCACCGGCTTCGCGGAGCCGGGTCTCGATGTGGCGCTGAAGCCGTGGTTCGAGACCGAGGCCACCGAAGTGCTCGGGAAAGTGGACCCACGCCAGGCCACGGTCGTATTGCGCGCCGCGCAACGTCACCGAGTCGGTCGAACGGGGATCGTGCGAGGCCAGGAGATCGTCGACGAGGGCGTCGACCTTCGAGACCTCGGTGTCATTTCCACCCATGGTCCGAGCCTATTCTCACAGCGTGACGGGCGTCTCGGGTGTGGTCCAGCCCGACCTCTTCTACGCACGGGAGCAGATGGCGCTCTCGCTCGGGAGCCACATCATCGTCGCTTGCCTCGGCATGGCGTTCCCGTTCATCGTCGTTCTCGCGGAGTGGCGTGGATCGCGTACGGGCGATCCCGTCTACACGATGCTGGCTCGGCGCTGGGCCCGGGCGATGGGCGTGCTGTTCGCGGTCGGCGCAGTTTCGGGCACGATCCTGTCGTTCGAGTTCGGGATCCTCTGGCCGCGCTGGATGGGCCGCTTCGGCGCGGTCATGGGCCTGCCGTTCGCGATCGAAGGATTTGCGTTCTTCCTCGAGGCGATCTTCATCGGCATCTACCTCTACGGGTGGGATCGGCTGCCCGCGCGTGTCCACCAGCGCGTCGGGATCGCAATCGGTGTCGCCGGTCTCGCATCTGCCTTCTTCGTGGTCGCGGCCAACGGCTGGATGAACGATCCCACCGGTTTCCACATCGTGGACGGCAAGGTCGTCGACGTGAAGCCGTGGGCCGCGCTCTTCAACTCGGCGCTGTGGCCCGAAGCGACCCACATGATTCTCGCAGCGTTCATCGTCGCGGGCTGTCTGGTCGCGACACCGCACGCGTGGACGCTGTTGCGCGGGCGCGGCAGTCGTTACCACGAGACGGGCTTGGCGCTCGCGTTGACCGTCGCCATGGTCGCGGCACCGATACAGATTGTCGCGGGGGACTGGGCCGCACGTCATGTGGCCCAGAAGCAGCCGACCAAGCTCGCCGCGATCGAGGGCGTCACGCATACCGAAACAGGTGCGCCGCTCCACATCGGCGGCTTCTATGTCGACGGCGAAGTCAAGGGTGCGATCCGGATCCCCGACCTGCTCTCGTTGCTCGCGTACGACAATCCGCACGCAACGGTGCAAGGTCTCGACGCGGTGGCGGCGGCCGATCGGCCGCCGGTCAACGTGGTGCGCACGTCATTCCAGCTGATGGTCGCGATCGGTTTCGGTTTCCTCGGGCTCGGGGCTTGGCTCGCGTTGGCGTGGCGTCGCCGCCGCGCGTTGCCGCGCTCGCGGTGGTTCCTGCGCGCAGCCGTGTTGGCCGGGCCGGCCGCGGTGCTTGCGTTGGAGTGCGGCTGGGTCGTGACCGAAGTCGGACGTCAACCATGGATCGTGTACCACGTGATGCGCACGCGCGACGCGGTCAGTGATGCGTCCGGTCTGCGCTACGGATACTTCTTGCTGATCGCGGTGTACATCGTGCTCGCGTCCGCGACGTTCACGGTGTTACGGCGACTGGCGCGTGTTCCCTTATCAGAGAGCGGCACGTGAATCTGGCCAATGTCGTCGCGGCGGCGATGTTCAGCGGCGTCACGCTCTACGCGTTGTTTGCCGGAGCCGACTTTGGGGCCGGCTTTTGGGATCTCGTCGCCGGAGGAGCTGATCGTGGCGCACCGGCCCGCGAGCTCATCGAGGAATCGATCGGTCCGGTATGGGAAGCCAACCATGTCTGGTTGATCTTCGTACTCGTCACGCTGTGGACCGGGTTCCCGAGCGCGTTCGCGCCGATCATGTCGACGTTGTACGTGCCGCTGACGCTCGCCGCGGTCGGGATCATCTTGCGCGGCTCAGCGTTCGCGTTCCGTAAGGCCTCCCGCACGTCGAGTCAACGTCGGCTGTTCGGCGTGGCGTTCGCGTCGTCTTCGGTCATCACGCCCTACTTCCTCGGCACCGTCGTCGGCGGTGTCGCGTCTGCCCGCGTTCCGGCCGGCACCCGCACCGGCAACGTGATCACGAGCTGGTGCAACCCCACTTCGGTCCTCGGCGGGGTCATGGCGGTGATCGTGTGTGCGTTCCTGGCCGCGGTCTACCTCGCGGCTGACGCGGCGCGCCGCGGCCGTCCGGAGCTGGTGGACGCGTTTCGCCAACGCGCGTTCGGCGCCGGCGTTGCCGGCACGGCAGTCGCGGTAGCCGGCGTGATCGTGTTGCACGCCGATGCACCCGACCTGTTCCACGGGCTCACACATCGTGGGGCGCCGTTGATCGTCGTCTCGGCGTTCTCAGGTGCGTCGACGCTGGTATTGGTTGCTCGGCGCCGATTCCAAGTCGCGCGCTACCTCGCCGCGTTGGCGGTCGTGGCGGTGTTGTGGGGCTGGGCGACCGGTCAGTATCCGTGGATGCTTGAACACGAACTCACGATCGGGGCCGCGGCAGCACCCCGGGCGACGTTGGTCGCGGGTCTCGTCGCGCTCGGCGCGGGATCGGTGCTGCTCGTGCCCGCACTCACGTGGCTGCTCGTGCTGGTCCAGCGCGGCGATCTGGTGAACGAGTGACCTGGCGTTGACCAGGCGGCTATTTCGTCGTCGCGATTCCGCCGTCGACGGGTATCACCGCACCGGTCAGATAGGAACCGGCACGACTTGCGAGGAAGATCGCGGTGCCGGCCATATCGTCCGGTCGACCGATGCGACCCAAGGGCGACGAACGGGCAATGTCGTCGCCGAAGTCGCGCAACGTTGCGGCCATCATCTTCGATTCGAATGGTCCGGGCGCGATCGCGTTGAC
>Ga0182024_10014658_pt1 | contig 15128 bp, 12 predicted proteins | sample P32metaG_FD_120480 | JGI IMG/M metagenome (GOLD analysis project Ga0182024, IMG submission 120480) | Permafrost microbial communities from Stordalen Mire, Sweden - P3-2 metaG (Illumina Assembly) | ecosystem: Environmental > Terrestrial > Soil > Wetlands > Permafrost | place: Sweden: Stordalen... | reverse complement strand
TTTCGTCGCGATACACATGATGGGGCAATCGCCGAGGCGTCCGAATACGGTTTTGAAGGGTTTGCAATACCAGCAGGAGCCGGAACACGCCTGGGAGGAACTGCTGGAATTGTCGAATGCGGTGGAAACGCGCGTGGCTGAGCTGGAAAGCGCCATGGGCGCGAATCCGCGGAAAATCGGAATTGCGATCACGGAGGGCCATCTGAGCCTGGGCCCGCGCAATACGCATCCGATTCTGTTCGAGTGGCTGTCGTCGGTTTATCACGCGAGGTCGCTCAATATTTACCAGCGGCACGGCGCCAATGTGAAGATTGCGACGGCGGCGGATTTTGAAGGCACACGCTGGACTAACAATGCGGTGATGCTCGGTGTGCCGTCGGGGAAAACGTTTATGATGCCGGTGGCGTCGATCGCGCGGCTGTTCAAACGCTACAACGGGACGCAGGGAGTTGCCATGGGTGCAACTCCGCCGGGGCTGGATATCGCCGCCAGCCGCGCCGGTAACAAGGTGTATCTGCATGTGGCGAATCTGCGGTACAGCGGCAGCGTTGAGACTTCGTTCGCGGTAGCGGGTATGAAAATCGCGAGCGGGAAGACGTGGGCTATCGCGCCGGAGAATCTGCGGCAGTTTGTAAGCGTCGATCAGACGGATGTGTTCATGCCTGTGGAAGCGGCGATTCCCGTTGGGCCGGTATTGAAGTGGCGATTCCCGGCGGGCTCGGTGACGGCTGTGGAACTGACGTGCGTGTGACGGTCAAAACGCGGATTTCAGCACGCCGCCTTCGGCTCGGACCGCCGCTCCATTGATCGCGGAAGCGAGCGGGCTGCAGACGAACGCCACTACCGCGGCGATCTCTTCCACGGTCTCGAATCGACGGAGCAGGGAAGTGGGCCGCACTTTTGTGAAGAACTCGCGCTCGAATTCGCCGAAGTCTTTGCCTCCCGAGAGCTTTTCGACGAAAGCGTCCACGCCTTCGGATTTAGTAGGGCCGGGTAGCACGGAGTTCACGGTGACGCCCGTACCGGCCGTTGTTTCGGCAAGGCCGCGAGCGAGAGAAACCTGTGCGCTTTTGGTTACGCCGTAGTGGATCATCTCGGCGGGAATTTGAAAGGCGGATTCGCTTGAGATGAAGACGATGCGGCCCCAGTTGCGCGCCAGCATATTCGGAAGGTAAGCGCGACTGAGGCGGACTCCGCTGAGCACGTTGACTTCGAAGAAGCGCAGCCAGTCCGCATCCGGAATCTCGTCGAAGGGTTTTGGTTCGAAGATGCCGAGGTTGTTGATGAGCACGTCGATGTTTGGGTGTCGGGATACCAGAAGCTCAGTTCCCGCTTGTGTACCGGCGTCGGCGGCGACTCCGGAGACGGAGCCCTTCGCGACGGTGCGGATTTTCGCGATTGCCTCGGCGACGCGGGCTTCCGTTCTGCCGTTAGCGATGACATCGGCCCCTTCGCGCGCGAGTGCGGCGGCGATTGCGAGACCGATGCCCGCGGTGCTGCCGGTGATTAGGGCTTTCTTGCTTTGAAGTTGTAGGTCCATAGCTTGATCGGGAGCACGTTACTTGCCATGTGGCCCGACGAATTGCACAGTGACGCCGAGCATCACATTTACGGGCTGCCCGTCCCGCGTTCCCGGTTTGAAGAGCCATTTCTGTACGGCTTCCAGTGCCAATGGATCGAGAACCGGGTGAAGGGAGCGGGTGACCGTCGCTTTGCTAACAGTTCCGTCCTTGCCAACCAGGACTGACAGCATCACGTTGCCGGACATTCGCAGCGAAGCCGCCTCGGAGGTCAGGGTCGGGGGCACTTTATAAGTGGGGACCGGCGCAACTACTCCGGGAAAATTGGCCATGACGAAGCCGGGGTCGCCGGACAGCGGCTTCTGTTGTTTAGCCAAATCTACCAGCTTCAGCATCTTTTCTTCGGTCATGCTGCCCTGTTCGATTCGATAGATCGTGCCGCGAGGAGTAACCACCATCGTGGATGGCAAAATCTGAACCCCGAGTTTGTCAAGCTGTTCCGGTGTAGCGTACACAGCGGTGTAGTCCGGCGATTCGACGGCAGGTACTTTTGCGGGATCTCCCACGAGAACCCGCACTGCATGGCCTCCCGTTTCCCTGAGTGCCTTTGCCGCAGAATTAAAGCCGACGCGATCGGCCGCGCACGGAATGCAATCGTCCGCGCCGAAACTGAGCAACGCGGGTGCGCCGGCCAGAGTCAGCAGACTGATCGGCGGGCCTCCGGGCGACTGGAATAAAAAATCCGGGCGCTGGGTCGGAAGTGCCAGCAGCAGGTCATAGAATACGTCGTCGTTTTCCATAAACCCGGTAGTGGGCGGTAGCGCGAAGTTCATCGACTGGGCGGCATCGCCGCTGACAAGGTGCGTCACCGTCACGGTTGTGTGTCCTGAACGTAAGTTGTCATGGCTGGAAATCCATTTCAGAGGGAGTCCGGTTTTCTGATCAATCCATACCTGGTTGGTGGGCTTCGTTGATGAGGCCGGGATGTCAGAAGTAACCCTGAGCACCGTGCACCGGAAACTCGCGCCATCGATCTGTAGTGTTTCTTCTCCCGTAACCACCGCCGAGGTCACGTTGTAGACCCGCTGCCTCATCTCACTAAAGTACGGAGCAGTCAGAAACGTGTCTGGCCGCAGAACTCCGGAACGCGTTCCGTAATCGTGTTTGTATCCGTCGAAGAGCGATATCGAATTACCAGACAAGACAAACGTATCCGTGGTCCCATTCATTGCCAGCGATACCCTTACTCCGTTGGGTCTGCGAACAGACATGGAAACGTGTTTGGTGTTGATCCGCGGAACTCCGGTAGTGGGGATGGAGTCTTCAATTTCGAAATCCACATCTGCATTCGAAAGGCGCTGAAAGGCCTGTTGGGCTGCCTCGCGGAACAAACGTTCCGCTTCAGGCTGAACCTGCGCGGTTGCCACGCTCGCAAGTATGAATATCAGTACAATTAGCCGCATAGTGTTCAAGTCTACACTCATTTTCCACGCGAAAGGACCCTCCGAATTATGTAAGATGACTCCATGAGCAGCAGCAAAGTGACTCTGTCCGGCAGTGCGTGCAGGCCCGTCGGGACGCGGGTGGGGGACCAACCGGCCGACGAGGCGATCGACGTTTCGGTCATCCTGAAACCGAAGGCGCGGGCGGCGGTGCCTCAAAGCGGCGGTGCGACCACCACGCGAGCGCAGTTCGCGGCAGATTACGGCGCCGATCCTGCCGCGGTCGCCCAAGTCAGGCAGTTCGCTCAAGAGTACGGGCTGACTGTCATTGAGGAATCTGTGCCACGCCGCACCGTGAGGCTCGAAGGCACCGCGGCCAATATGATGAAGGCGTTTGAAGTGAAGCTGGAACGCTACGAAGATCAGGGACAGCAGTATCGGCTCTGCACCGGCAGTATCAGACTGCCGGCGGACCTTGCGCCTTCAGTCGAGGCGGTCCTCGGGCTGGATAATCGTCCGCAGGCGAGGACGCACTTTCGTGTTCTCAAGGCCGCGGCCGCCAGCGTTTCGTACTCGCCACGCCAGGTTGCGCAACTTTATCAGTTCCCGCTCGATGTGGACGGCACTGGTGAGACTGTGGGCATTATCGAACTGGGCGGCGGATATATCGCGGCCGACCTGACGAAATATTTCACGGGTCTGGGAATCAAGGCGCCGTCGGTCACCGCGGTATCGGTGGACAAGGGCAAGAACGCGCCGACGAATGCGAACAGCGCCGACGGGGAAGTCCAGCTGGACATCGAAGTGATCGGTACGATTGCGCCGGGAGCGAAGATCGTGGTCTATTTCGCGCCCAATACGACGGCGGGATTTCAGGACGCACTCACCACCGCGATTCACGACACCACACATAAGCCGTCGGTTATTTCGATCAGCTGGGGCGGGGCTGAATCCACCTGGCCGGCCCAGGCGATGACGGCGTTCGATTCGGCGGCGCAGGATGCGGCGGCACTGGGCGTTTCGATCTGTGTGGCATCGGGAGATGGCGGATCGAGCGACGGCGAGACGGATGGCAAGAATCACGTGGATTTTCCATCGTCGAGCCCGCACGTGCTGGCTTGCGGAGGAACCAGCCTGCAGAGCGCCAATGGAGCCATCACGAGCGAGACGGTGTGGAATGACGGGACGCAGGGCGGGGCAACGGGCGGAGGCTACAGCGTTCAGTTCGCGTTGCCCACCTGGCAAGCGAGCGCCGATATCAAACCTCCCGCAGGCGGCGGTCGCGGCGTGCCGGATGTGGCGGGCGATGCGGATCCGGAGACTGGCTATAACGTGTCGGTGGATGGCACGGCGTTGGTTATCGGAGGCACCAGCGCGGTGGCGCCGCTGTGGAGCGGGCTGATTGCTTTGCTGAACGAAAAGCTGGGCAAGCCGGTGGGCTTTTTGCAGCCGGTGCTGTACGGCTTACCCACGACGGCGGCAGCGTTCCACGATATTGTTAAGGGCTCGAACGGTGCGTTCTCTGCGGGTCCTGGATGGGATGCATGCACGGGGCTGGGCTCACCGTCGGGTGCGAACCTGCTGAAGGCTCTCGGCTGATCACAAACGCAGGAGCGGCTTATCGAGAAATTCCACGAAGGGCGTTATCGCCTCGAAGCGCGTGACGATTTCGCGGAACAGCTTCGGAGTGGTGGCGATATCCGGGTCAAGCTTCGTGAACAGGATGAAGTTTTTGTGACGGAGCAGATCGGCCGCGGGATGCTCCGCAGGGAAACCTTTCGGCAGGCGTTTGGTCTGCTCGCCCTGGAGTTCGCCCATCAGCCGGCGTACAGTTTTCGCTTCGAACGTGGCACGGAACGCGGGTGTTTGCGCGGCGATTTGTTGCCGCACCGCGAGCAACGCCGCAGGCTCCGCCATATAGAGACCGCCTCCGACAGCGACCTGTTCGGGTGAAATCGTAATATAGAAACCGCCGCCGGAGTTTTTATCGAGGCGATTGTGCCAGAACAATGCTTCCGTGCTGGTCTTGTAAGGCGTCTTGTTCTTCGAAAACCGGGTGTCGCGGTATATGCGGTAGACGCATTTGGCGGGTTCTCCAACGTAAGAGGGCGCGAAACGCAGCATGGCGGCGTGGAGGCTTCCGACGAGTTCGAGCATCGGCTCGCGAACCAGCTGCTTGTATTGTTCGAGCTTCGGGGTAAACCATTCGCGATCGTTGTGCTTCTTCAGTTCGCGCAGGAACGCGATGCCTTCGGTGGGGAAGCCTTTGAATTTCATATCCAGTACCTATAATGAAACCTGATGAATCTAAATTCGGAGGTGTCCGGGATCTTTGATCGCATCGGCCGCCTCAACGGCATCACGCTGCTGCGCGATGTCCCGCTTTCACAATATACGAGGTTCGGTATCGGCGGCCCGGCGGACTTTTATATCGAGACGGCAGATCCTGTGAGTTTTGCGAAGGCGCTGGCGATGGTGCGGGCGAGCGGAATCGAATCCGTAGTGATTGGTGGCGGCACCAATCTGATTGTTTCCGATGAGGGCTTTCGCGGCGTGTGCCTGAAGCTGATCAGTGACCGGATTCGCGCCGACGGACTTCGCGTGGAGGTGGAGTGCGGCGCGGAGTTGCAGGCGCTGGTCGATTTCACCGTTGAACGCGGGCTTGCGGGGCTGCAGACGATGACGGGCATCCCAGGGTCGGTGGGCGCGGCGGTTTACGGGAACGCGGGAGCGTACGGACATTCGATTCAGGAACGCGTCCGGGTGGTGCGTTTTCTCGATGGTGAGACAGTCCGCGAGTTTAACAATGCCGAGTGCGAGTTTCGCTACCGGGAAAGTATTTTCAAGAGCAACAAGCAATGGGTCATTCTTTCGGCCACGCTCGAAATGGAAGCGGGCGATGCGGTGGTGTTGCGGGAGACGGCGGACCGCATTCTGACGACGAGGAACCGCAAGTATCCGCCGACGATGAAATGCGCGGGCAGTATCTTCAAGAACTTTTTGCTTTCACAATTGCCGGCGGAAGTTGTGGCTGAGATTCCGGGGACGGTGGTGATCGAGGGGAAGGTACCGTCGGCCTGGTTTCTGGAGCAGGCGGGGGCGAAGGGGATGAAGTGGGGCGGGATTGAAGTGGCGGATTACCACGCCAATCTGATCTACAACGCGGGCGGGGGAACGGCGCGGGATCTGGTTGCGATTGTGGACGAACTGAAGCGCCGGGTGTGGGAGCGGTGGGGAATTGCGCTCGAAGAAGAGGTTCAATATGTTGGGTTTACGGACGTCGCACGGCATGTGTGAAATTCTGGAACTAAATTTCGGGCTCCGTCAATACTTAGCAGAGTACCCTTGGGCCGCCGATTAGCTCAAGCATTTCCTTACAACCCTCATGGCTCGGCGGCCTTCCCTCTTATTCCCCATAAGGCTTCTCCATAAGGCCCCAGTATTTGGTTGTCCGGCATTTCGGGCTGATCGATTTCGCCGCCACCGGCTTTCGAGGTCGGCCGTCGCCCAACTGATCGATTACCCTGAATTCATGAAGCTCATTGCGCTGTTCTCTCTGGGAGTTGTGTCGCTGGTTTTCGCGGCCGATTTGCCAACAGGTGAAAGCCTGATCGAACGATGCATCCAAAGTGAAGGCGGCGCGAAGGCCCTCGCGCGGGCGCAGACTGCGACTATGACCGGCACGGTGGAAATTACCGGGCATAATATTTCCGGACCGCTTGAGCTGGATCAGAATGGCGATAAGTCTTACACGCAGATCGAATTGCCGGGGATCGGCAAGGTGGAAGAAGGCTTCGACGGCGAGGTTGCCTGGGAAATGAATGTGCTGCAGGGCGCGCGGGTCAAAGACGGCGAAGAACTGGCGGCGGCAAAGCGCGCGTCGCGCATTTCAGTGTTGAGCAACTGGAAGGAATACTATAAGTCCGCAGTGACGCAGGGCGCGGAAGACGTTGGCGGGAAGCCAGCATGGAATGTTGTCATGACCCCGACGGAAGGTCACAGCGTGGAGCATTTTTACTTCGATCGGGAGTCGGGTTTGCTTGTGAAGATGACGCAGACGCTGCCGACATCAATGGGGGATGTGCCGGTGGAGATGAACCTGGGGGATTATCGCGCGGTGGATGGCATTCAGACGCCGTTTCTGATGACGCAGAGCGCTATGGGCCAGAACATGGCGATGCATATCGAGAAGGTTGTTTATAACGCGAAAATTCCGTTGGGGAAGTTTGATTTGCCCGCGGAAGTGAAGGCGCTGGTGAAGAAGCCTTAGCACTCTTCGAGGAAAGTCTTCAGGCGGAAGCTGCGGCTGGGGTGCCTCAGTTTGCGCAGCGCTTTCGCTTCGATCTGGCGGATGCGCTCGCGCGTGACGGCGAAGCTTGTCCCAACTTCTTCGAGCGTGTGTTCGCTGCCATCTTCCAGCCCAAACCGCAAACGAATGATCTTCTCTTCGCGCGGCGAGAGGCTCTTGAGCACTTCCGCCGTCTGGTCGTGGAGATTCACGTTCACCATCTGCTCGGCGGGCGACTGGTGTGCCTGATCCACGATGAAATCGCCCAGATGCGACTCGTCTTCTTCACCGACCGGAGTCTCCAGCGACACCGGCTCCAGCGCGATGCGCATCACTTTGCGGATCTTCGTAACCGGCATGCCCATCTTCTCGGCCAGCTCTTCGTTGGCCGGTTCGCGGCCCAGTTCCTGCACCAGCGCGCGTGAAGTGCGTACCAGCCGGTTGATGGTTTCAATCATGTGTACAGGGATGCGGATGGTGCGCGCCTGATCGGCAATCGCGCGGGTGATGGCCTGCCGCACCCACCAGGTGGCATAAGTGGAGAACTTGTAACCGCGCCGATATTCGAACTTCTCCACGGCCTTCATGAGTCCGATGTTGCCTTCCTGGATCAGGTCGAGAAACTGCAGACCACGATTGTTGTAGCGCTTGGCGATGCTCACCACGAGGCGCAAATTCGCCTCAATCAGTTCCTGCCGCGCCGATTCCGCCTCGTGATCCGCGCGGTTGACCAGTTCGAGCGCGCGCCGCATCGACGTTGCCGTAGAACCGTATTTATCCTCGAGATCCTTCATGGCTTCCGCGAGTTGACGTTGCTCGCGACGAAGCTCGCGCAGTTTATCGGCCTTGCGTCCCGCGGCTTCAATAGCGCGGTGATTGCGGGCAATCTGCTGTTCGAGCGGGCGGACTTCATCCACAGCGCGGCGCAGCGAAGCAATCAGGACCTTGACGGCAGCATGCTGGAGCGGAATGGCGCAGGCGATTCGCGAAATCCAGACAGCGAGGCGGCCGAGTTCCCAACGCAGCCGCCGATTCTGTTTCGGCTTGCTTTGCCGCGGAACGGCGACCAGGCGCTGACGCAATTGCAGGAACTTACGTCCCATGGCGGTCAGCTGTTCGCAATCGGCAATGAAGGCATCGACTGTGCCCGGATCCTGTATCTGCTCCGCGCTCTCCTCATCGTCCTCGACGGCCTCGGTTTCAGGGTCGTTGATCTGCAGGACCGCTCTGGCTTCGAGAGAGCCCGTGTTGATTTCGGTGCCCAGCCGAATCAGCTCCTGAATCACCACGGGGCAGCGCGAAAGCGTACGGCGCACTTTCTTCTGGCCGCGCTCGATGCGGCGCGCGATGCCGATCTCGCCTTCGCGGTTCAGAAGTTTGACGGAACCCATCTCGCGCAGGTAGAGGCGGACGGGGTCATGAGTTTTATCTAAAGGATCAGTATCGAAGACATCTTCGGCATCGTCGAAGCGGCGATCCTCGTTTTTATCTTCGAGAAGGACGGTTTCGGCAGAGACCTCATCGGCCTCCTGCGGCAGGATATCGGGCTCGTCGAGATCGGGTCCGTCCTGGAGCAGCGCAAGAGCGCCTTCCTTGCTGACCTGAGCGAGCGGGTCAACCGCATCAAAATTATCCTCCGCCACTGTGACAGATCCCCCTATCCTTGAGCGACGTCGTCAGGGCCGCAAACGATCCGGCGGGCGACGATAACGGCTTCATTGTACAACGAATTCGGCGGCATAATTCCGCTTATACAAGAGTGACGCCGGGCGCTTCATCGTTGCAGGGCCGTCAGGAATTTGTGCTTTTGCTCAGTTGCGCCATCAGGCGGAGCGCGTCTTCAAAGCGGCCTTCCCGTTCAGCCTGTTTGATTTGCGCCTTCAGGTCACGCTGCGTTTCGCCGTGGATTTCGCGCTTCCATGCCGCGATACAGGCGAGCCCATCTTCGAGAGAGGCGACTGAAATATCGTCCCTGAGGACAATATCTTCGAGCAATTTCTGCAGCGGTCCGGGCAAGCGTTCATGGACCGTGACAAAGCTAACGGGCTCGCCCGCTTCATGCATGGTTATAAGGGCTTCGTAAAGAGGACCGGTGGCGCCGAGACGTGGCGCGCCCAATTCGCGAAGCGCCGCGATCAGTTGGGGGCGGGCATCGTCGTTGGACAGCAGAAGCGGCAACAGGATCTGATCCGTAGAATGGGCCGTCAGCTTTGTAGCCGACAGGGGAGCGCGCTCCGTGTGATCGGCGGCCTTTCGACGAAGGTGATCGAGAACGACGCTGGCCTCCACGCCCAGATATCCGGCGAGATCGTTTGCGACGGCACTACGTTCCACTCTGTTACTCAGGCCCTCAATGACGGGGAGCAATGACTGGAACGCGTCCATGCGGCCCAGCGGATCGCGCATGTTGAATTTCCCGCGGGCACGCTCAGCCAGCCAGTGGAAGTAGGGCCTGGCCGCATCCACACGCGCGCGGTACGCTTCCGCGCCGTGCTCCTTCGCGTATTCGTCGGGATCGAGGCCGCCTTCGAGTTCCACGATACGTATGCGCATGCTTTCATCGAGCAGCAGTTTGATGGAGCGTTCGGCGGCCTTCGAGCCGGCGGCGTCGGGATCGAAATTCAGTTGCAGATTCTGCGAATGGCGTTTCATCGCGCGGATCTGTTCGGTGGTCAGCGCGGTGCCGCAGGTCGCGACCGCTTCGACGACACCGGCCTGCGTGGCGCCGATCACATCCATGTAGCCTTCGACGAGAACTATGCGGTCGGCCTGCATCGCGGTCTTTTTAGCGCGATTCAGATTGTAGAGGATGTGCGATTTCTTGTAGATCTCGGTTTCCGGCGAATTCATGTACTTGGCCGGTTCGTTGGGATCGAGCGCGCGGCCGCCGAAGGCAATGACTTTTCCGGATTCGCTGTGGATGGGAAACATGAGCCGGTTGCGGAACCGGTCATACAGCGAGCCGTCGTCGCGGCGGCCCACCAGCCCGGAGGCTTCCATCTGCTCTTTTGAAAACCGTCGCGATTCGAGAATGCGGAGCAGGCGTTGACCGGATTCTGCGAGACCGATGCCGAACTGGCGGACGGATTCCTCGGTGACTCCGCGTTGTTTGAGATAAGCGCGCGTGGCTGCGCCGTTGCTGCCTGAGAGATTATCGCGGAAATGATCGGCCGCGATTTCGTGCATTTCGTAGAGGGCGGCGCGGAGTTTGGTGGCGTCGTCGCTGGCGAGCGATTGTTTGGGCAGCGGGATGCCGTTTTGCTCGGCCAGTTTTTTCAGAGCTTCATAGAACGAAAGGCCCTCGATTTTCATGACGAATTCGAAAACGTCGCCCTTGGCCTGACACCCGTAACACATAAAAAACTGGTTATCGGTGTAGACCGAGAAAGATGCGGTCTTCTCGTTGTGGAAGGGGCAAAGTCCGGTGAGACGATTGCCGATGCGCCTCAGACGAACGTATTCGGCAACGACGACAGCGATATCCACCTGGGACTTGAGATGATGTTTGAACTCCATTCGGGCAGGCTTGGTTACCATTATCGCTCTGGCAGCAGGGGTGCCCGGATGCGATACTGGCATCGCGTGACTGAAGAAGAAGTTTATCCAACAATCGGCGGAGACGGGTTCCGCAGGCTGATAGCTGCGTTTTACCGGCAGGTGCCCGGAGACAGTATTTTAGGGCCCATGTATCCGGCTGACGATCTGGAAGGCGCGGAATACCGGCTGCGCATGTTCCTGATCGGACGCTTCGGCGGACCGCCGACATATATCGAAGAGCGGGGCCATCCGAGGCTGCGCATGCGCCATCTGCCGTTTCAGGTGAACCAGGCGGCGCGCGACCGCTGGATGCAGCTGATGACCAGGGCGCTCGATGAGACCGCGCTGCCGCCGGATGCGGACGCGGTGCTGCGGCATTTCTTCGAGGGCATGTCGTCGTTTATGATGAATAGCTGAAATGCCCGATAACAGCTTCGACGTCGTATCCGAGATCGTGATGCCGGAGGTGAATAACGCCATCCAGCAGGCCATGAAGGAAATTATTACGCGCTACGACCTGAAGGATTCCAAATCCAACATCGAGCTTATTGAGAAAGACAAGAAGCTGATTCTGACGAGCGCCGACGATTATAAGCTCAAGGCCGTCACCGAAATTCTGCAAAGCAAGCTGGTGAAACGCGGCGTGCCGCTGAAGAATTTCACGTATGGCGTGGTGCAATCTTCGGCGGGATCGTCGGTGAAGCAGGAAGTTACGATGCAGCAGGGGATTCCGATCGAAAAGGCCAAAGACGTGGTAAAGAAGGTCAAGGACAGCAAGCTGAAGGTGCAGGCTTCGATTCAGGGCGATGTTGTACGGGTGACCGGCAAAGATCGCGATACGCTGCAGCAGGCGATTGCGCTGATCAAGGGCTCGGATTTCGGCATCGATATTCAGTTCACGAACTTCCGCACGAATTAGCCGGCGAGGCCTGTCCTATGCCGCGTCGTATTGAATCGCATTTCATTGCAGGTCCGGCAGGGCGTCTGGAATCGCTGCTCGAAGAACCGGAGGACCGGGAGCCGATTGAGGCTTGCCTGGTCTGCCATCCGCACCCGCTTTTTGGCGGGACTATGCATAACAAGGTTGTGTATCGGCTGGCGCGCGGGTTGCGGCGGACGGGGTGCGTGGTGCTGCGTTTCAATTTTCGCGGCGTGAATCTGAGCGAAGGTGTGCATGATGAGGGCGCAGGCGAAGTGGAAGACGCGCGCACGGCGCTTGGATTTATAAGAGAGCGGTATCCGGAATTGCCGTATTCGCTGGCTGGTTTTTCGTTTGGATCGCGGATTGCGCTGCGGCTGGGTTGCACGCTGGCTGAGCCTCGGCCGCGTCGCGTGATTGCGGTGGGCTTTCCGACGAAGATGGGGCATTTCGATTATCTGGAATCGTGCGGTCTGCCGAAGTATTTCGTGCATAGTACGAACGATATTTACGGACCGAAGGCGGAACTGGAGAGGGCTTTCGAGAAGTTTGCGGATCCGAAGAGTTTGCAGTTTATCGAGGCGGGAGATCATTTTTTTGCGGGTTCGCTCGATGCACTGGAAAGTACGATTGTGGGGCTGGCGGAGTAGCACAGGTTCAGAGAATCGATGCTGAAAGTCGCCATTGATTTAGCCGTTTTCGCCATGGGTGATCTTCCCAATGCGCTAGATATAAGCCAAATGGAGTGCATTTTATTAGCGTTAGGTCGTTTTGGACACTGATATATATTCTCGCATGATAATATCGAGTGTTTCAAATAACGGACATATTGAGGGTTCCGAACAAATATGCGTCTGACGCCTGTCGTACTTTTTATCGCTGTTATCGCGCCGTGGACCGCACCCGGCCAGACATACAGCATCTCTACGTTCGCGGGAGACGGCTTGCCTGTATTGAATATCCCGGGAACAGACGCCAGCATATACTTCCCAACGTGCGTCGCCGTGGACAAGACAGGGAATGTTTTTTTCGCTGACGGCGAAAGTATCGTCATGCGACTGGATGCAAAAACAGATATTCTGACAGTAGTCGCAGGGAACGGGACAGGCGGTTTCAGCGGCGACAATGGATTGGCTACTAGTGCCCAACTCAATAGCCCCCAAGGCATCGCCATCGATTTAGTTGGCAACCTTTACATCGCAGACGACGGCAATGGGCGCGTCCGTAGGGTCTCAAACGGAGTGATTACTACCGTGGCTGGAACAGCCGGCTTTGCCCCGGGAAGCGTCGCTTTGGACACCGCTGGCAACCTGTACATCGCGGACGCTGGCGACCAGCGAATACGTGAGGTCACGAATGGCGTGGTCACGATCATAGCTGGGAATGGAACGGCGGGTTTTAGCGGCGACAACGGTCCCGCCACCAGCGCCCAGTTGAACGCGCCTTCGGGCATTGCTGTAGACTCCGCGGGAAACCTGTATATCGCCGATACCGGCAACCAGCGAATCCGTAAGGTCTCAAACGGGGCGATCACCACCATAGCGGGGAACGGGACGGCTGGCTACAGCGGCGACAATAGCCCAGCGGTCAGCGCTCAGTTGAACGGGCCTCAAGGCATCATCGTCGACTCGGAGGGCCGTCTTTTTATTGCCGACTATTCTAACCATCGTGTGCGAGAAGTGTTGAACGGTGTGATTACTACCGTGGTCGGAACCGGGTCGCAAGGATTTAACGGTGACAACGGTCCTGCCGTTAGCGCGAATCTGACTTATCCTATCGGCCTCGCCTTAGACGCTGTCGGGAATCTATACATCGCCGGCCATGGCGAAGGTCGAATCCGGAAGGTCACGAACGGGGTGATCACTACAGTAGCGGGAGACGGGACGGAAGGCTTCAGCGGCGACAACGGTCCCGCCGCTAACGCTCAATTGAGTGGCGCCAGGGGCGTCGCTGTGGACTCTGCGGGCAACGTTTACATCGCTGATTACAGCAACAACCGAATCCGGAAGGTCACAAACGGGGTGATCACTACAATAGCGGGAAACGGGACGGAAGGTTTTAGCGGCGACAACGGCCCAGCGATCTTCGCACAACTGGCCAATCCCTATGGAGTCGCGGTTGACGCTGCTGGCAGCCTATACATAGCTGACACCTATAACAACCGAGTCCGCAAGGTATCGAATGGCGTGATCAGCACCGTGGCTGGCTGCGGGTCCGGGGGCCTCGGCGATAACGGTCCAGCCACCGGTGCTCAGTTGAGCCCCTACGGCGTCGCCGTGGACATCGCTGGCAACCTTTACATAGCCGACTCCAATAACCAGCGAATCCGGAAGGTCTCAAACGGGGTGATCACTACCGTAGCGGGGAACGGGACGGCCGGCTATATCGGCGATAATGGCCCAGCCACCAGCGCGGAGTTAAATTCTCTATTAGGCACCGCCGTTGATGCTGCAGGCAATCTGTACATCGCGGATCATGGTAACCATCTGATCCGCAAAGTTTCAAACGGAGTGATCAGCACCGTGGCCGGGGGTGGGCGCGGTGGCCTCGGCGACAATGGCCCCGCCACCAGCGCTCAATTGAATTCTCCCTGGGGTGTCGCCGTGGATGCTGCAGGCAACTTATACATTGCAGATGACGTTAATCAGCGCCTCCGCGAAGTTACGAAGGGTGTGATTACCACCGTTGCTGGCGGCGGTTCGGTTTGGGGCGATGGTGGCCCGGCTACGAACGCCCAACTAAACTATCCGTCGGGGTCCGCTGTCGATACTGCAGGTAACGTCTACATCGCCGATAACAACCGTCGCATTCGGCTCTTAACTCCTAACGCAATCCCGAGTATTACTCCGGGTGGAATCGTTCCAGTCTACAGCCCCGTTCCGGTCATTGCGCCAGGTTCATGGGTATCGCTCTACGGAACCAATCTGGCTGGCGGCACGCTGTCCTGGAGTGGCAATTTCCCGACATCGTTAGGAGACACCACTGTCACAATCGACAACCAGCTGGCCTATCTGTGGTTTGTCAGTCCAACGCAGATTAACCTGCAGGTACCCTTAGATGCTAGGACTGGCCTGGTGAGCGTCGTTGTCGCGACGCCCTCCGGGACTGCTACATCAACCGTTACGCTAGCGCCGTACGGTCCGTCATTCAGTCTGCTCGGAGACGGTAAGCACGTAATAGGTGAGATCCTGACTGCCGGCGGGTACGACCTCGTGGGGCCCTCCGGCACCTTCTCTTACTACACTCGGCCGGTTAAGTCAGGCGAGACTTTAGTGCTTTACGGTGTGGGCTTTGGACCGACTAGACGTCTGATGTAAGTCAGATCTTAATAAACGGAACAAGTTTGTCGCGCATTTCAGGAAGCCTTGGTTTGCGGGAAAGCCTGATAGATCAACTCATCGAGTTGGTTGTCCACGCGATCC
>Ga0182024_10014657_pt1 | contig 15129 bp, 13 predicted proteins | sample P32metaG_FD_120480 | JGI IMG/M metagenome (GOLD analysis project Ga0182024, IMG submission 120480) | Permafrost microbial communities from Stordalen Mire, Sweden - P3-2 metaG (Illumina Assembly) | ecosystem: Environmental > Terrestrial > Soil > Wetlands > Permafrost | place: Sweden: Stordalen... | reverse complement strand
GGGACTCCCAACGATCATCTGGAAGGCTCTGCTCGGCCGGCGCCGACCGCGCCTGGTGCGCTGGGTACTTGCCCCGGGCGCAGACTTTGTCTAGTTCTGATCCCGATCTGTGAATATTCGCTCGGCACTCTGAAATTTTCGGCGGTTATTATTTTTACTGAAGACTTCCCCGGAGCAAACCGGAACCTCGCTACTTGTACTCGTCGTTCCTGCCGTGGCCGATTTGATTTCGCTGTTCGGCGTCCTCGCGAGCGCGCTTTTTGGCCTCGTGTCGACCGATGACGCAACCGGCGGCCGCACCCAATACGCCGTGGTGACCCGCGTAGTGTCCGGCCACGCCGCCGACGATCGCGCCTTTAATGCAGCCCTTCGCATGGACGGTTGGCGCCGCCACCAACGTTATGAGTATAGCCGCGGTCCCGACGATTAACTTCATGGAGGTCTCCTCATCTGAACTTACCATTGGCAATTCGGGCCGAGGATTATCGTTCCGTGGCGAGCTCCGTTCCTACGCGATCGGTCTAAGAGAGCCATGAACCTCGCATTTTGGATGTGCGCTTCGCACTGCTTTAGCGAAGGCCCCGAAGGGCCGTGATTGAATAGAAGTATCAGCCAAACTCACTACCCATCAGCGCGCAGATGATCTCGTCAGGTTTCTTTCCCGCCTGCGTTTTGGCCCACGCTTCGAGGAGAAGGCTCCTATTATCCTCTATCCATTCACGAACGCTCCTGTCGTACATTCTGTCAAGCGTGCCGGCGAGGCGACCGCCGTTGTCGATCGCATATGAGGCCACGTGATAATCGGGGCCGTAGTCGACGTGAATATGTGGACGATTGTGGTTCTTATCGCCGTCCATTCTGAGCGCGATCGGTTGATTTCGCTTTAGTGAGTACTCGACGCGGCCCGGTGGGCTCCGATGCGTTGAGAGATCAACCATCGCCAGCGTGGACTGAAGGAATGCTAGCTCCCTCTCCAAAGACATGGGACCGCATCGCTCCTCTATCGCGTCAAACATGACGCGTGTGTAGCCAATTACGAAGACAACGGCGGGCAACATATTTAATTTGACGTCCGACTCATGACCGAAGATAGCAGGCCGGGCGACCGGAAAAATCCCGGCGCCCAGCATAATCCGTCACATAATCGGCTTGTCGCGGATATCGATCGCCTTGTCGATCTTGATTAGCACGCCGATGCCGGCCTCCGCACCGACGTGGGTCTGTTCGCGCGGCAACAGTTTGGCGAAAATCGATTCGCGCACGGGCCCGCTCTCATGCAGTTCGACTTGGCCGAAGAAGCGCAGGAAGCCACTCTCCAGCACGCCGTCACGCTGCGCCTTGAAGTTTGCGTACATCACGCACACGCGCTTGTCGTATGACAGGTTCTCCAGCACTGCGCGCTTGGAGCGCTCCCACCACGCCAGGTGGGCATCGTCATACACGATCATGCTACCCTTGGGCGTAATATTGGGCCCCTCCGGGCCGTGGGTCGCGAGCAAGCAGGGATTGCCGTCGTCCCAAGCATCGCGGATCAGGGTCTTGATGGTATCGGAGAGCGGCATGGGATTACCCGCAATTTCTGGAAGCGACTATCCTAGCATCAACACACAGAGACGCGAGCGAAGTGAGCCACCGCAAGGCGGCTATGGTTTCGCCTTTCGAGGCCAGTGCATGCGGACATCCCAGCTCGCTGAAAAGAAGCAGACATTGGCGGGGATGCATCGCTACCAGCGTGATCTGCTGGTCGTCCTGGCCCGTCGGTCGCTGGTCCGTTCCGGCCTCCCGGGCCGCCGGATGACCCGTGGGAGCACTGGTGGCCCATCCTGGTATCCGACCATTCCGAACGCGCCCGAGACTCTCCTGGGACATCTGGCGGGATTGGGAGGCTGGCCGGCCCGTTCCAGCTTCCAGCCCCCGGACGAATTCGCGGTTGGGCCCTGGGTCAATTCGCCAGCAAGACGGGCAAGGCAGCAGTTGCCAATACGTGTTTGGTCGTCCCGCCGAATATCATCTGTCTCAATCGGCTCTGCGTGTAGGCGCCCTTGATCAGAAGGTCGCAGCTCAATGATTGCGCTGTCGCCAGGATGGTCTCACCGGTATTTCTGCCATCAAGCCCAACGGTCAGCGGCTTTGCCGCAATGCCATTGCGTTGCAGGTATTGGATAGCTTGTTCAGCGGACGGCCCCGGCACCGCAGCTCCGCCAGTGACGGTCAGGACCGTAACGCGATCGGCCTTCTGAAGTAGCGGCATCGCAAGAGCAGTGGCTCGCGCCTGCTCCGTGCTGCAGTTCCATGCGATTAGCACGTTGGTGGCGATCTGGCGTGGCGGCGACGGTGGAGACAGGAGTACCGGCCGACCGCTCTCGAACAGGCCGGATTCTATCGCTCTTTGGTACAGGCCGGTCGAATCCGCATCGGGCCGATTCATCACGATCACATCGAAAACGCGACCGTAGCTGCCAACGAGGCTCTCCCCTTCCGGCGCCTCATCCAACCAGCCGAATGATGGGCCCGCAGTCGTCTTTGTCGAGCGCGGAACGTTGTGCTCCTGCATGAACGACTCAAATATTTGGCGCGCTTGCTTCGCCTCCTTTGCGGTGTCCTGGCTGAACGTATCATAGGGAAGACTGCCCGTTATATCGCCTCCAACGATTTGGTTGATACTCCACCGCAGCGCGAATCCTTCGATGTAACTGTCGTGCCGTCGAGCCAATAGCAGCGCGGTTTCTAACGCTGATCGCATGGCGTCATGGTTCTCCATCGGAACCAAGATGGTCTTCATGCTCATCGTCGCCTCCCATAAACTTCGTCGTGAGCGCGTATTCACCGACGAACGGCAATTAAAGTGTCCGTGGCCAATACTACTGAACCTGACACGTCCGTGGAATGGGGTGGGCGACGAGCGGAAGGCGTGAAACCGTCAAACCCAGGCCGCCTCGAAGCATAAATAATTCATCGCAACGCGACGTAAAAACGGAGAACAAGATCGTGGTCAGCCTCAAGGAATACATCACCCGCCATGACCTAGCGCGACGGAAATCGCGCACGACGAAGCCGCCGAAATCGCGTCGCCCGTTGCGCGAGGACGTCGGCGACGTCAGCATCGCGCGCTCACCCGGCCTCGACGCCGCGAGCGTCGCGCTGCCGGCGGGCATCGACCTCGAGGACCGCGCGGCGCGAATGAACGCGTTCTGGGACGCGCTGGTCGACCTTCAGTATCGCGACGTGATCGTGGTCGCCATGTGCGTGGGCGACGAGCGGTAGCGGTACTCGGCCGGCTCTCGCGATGTCTGCTATGCACCCGATAGCGACCAAATTTTGCGGGGCAGCGAAATGACGCTAAGTGCCAACAGAAGACATCGGAACGTCCTCAATGTAATTCGCATATTGAAAGATTACGAAATATCGTGGCTTGACGTTGGTCTAAGGCGCTTTCAGCGGCCCAGGAAGCTCTCGCTCGGCCTCACTTTGCAGTTGGGCCTCGTGCTGCCGAAGATAAATCACGGCTGCAGCGATTAGAACCAACGCTGTCAGCCCCGCTCCAATCCCAGCATACCGAGTAAAGAGGTGCATCTTTCTTCCTAAATAATAAGCTCCCGCCCCATAAAGTATCGCCCAAGCAACCGCCCCCGCGATATTGAAGAGTTGAAATGGTAGCCACGTCATACGATTTGCGCCGGCAAGAAGCGCGCCAAACACGCGTATCACTGCGATAAAGCGACTAAAGAAAACGATCTTGCCGCCATGGCGAAGGAATAGATATTGGCCGAGCTTGATTCGCTTTTCAGTCAAATGGAGACGGGGACCATATCGGAGCAATAGGCGATAGCCTCCCTCGCGTCCGACCCAGAATCCCGCCGTGTTGCCCAAAATGGCGCCGAGAGCTGCAGCGCTGATCACAAGCCAGATGTTCAGGTTTTGGCTTCTGCCGGCGTAGATAGCCGCGGCGATCAGGATTGTCTCACCAGGAAGGGGCAATCCCAGGCATTCGAATCCGATGACTAGAACTATCACCCCATAGCCATAAGTGGAGATGAAATGGATTAGCTCATGGTGAGAAAACAAAGTATCTAACCGTGCCAAGTATCGTTGAATGCGATCTGAATTTATCTCCTTAGCGTGGCCAGGCCAACGGCCAGTTTGGGTCAAAGACGGCCTAGCTGATCAAAGTCGACGCCCTCGTTTGTCCGCTGTGCACCCAAGAGCGACCGTTCTGGGCTTGGGTCTGAAAGGCCGCGAAGTGCCATGAACGGACATTCGACAGCCGGTATGAATGGCTAAACCTCAAAAATGCGGCGGCAGTTCTATTTGCAGGATAAGGGGGTCGGCACCCTGAAGGTGCATCGGCATAGAACGAGGCGTGCTACAGTGTCGCTGGCACTACAATACAATTTGGCCCAAACGGCCTGCGGGCGCCATGAACCAGAACATCCGCTTTTGTAGGTCCGCCGATGGCGTGAAACTCGCCTATGCTATCAGCGGCGAGGGACCGCCGCTGGTGATGTCGGCGACCTGGCTTTCTCATCTTGAGCATCAGTGGCAGAGCCTTGCTTGGCGGCCTTGGCTTGAAGCTTTCTCCCGTGAGCACAAACTATTGCGCTACGACTCCCGAGGATGTGGGCTCTCGGATCGGGATGCCAGCGACCTTTCATTTGAGAACTGGGTTCGGGATTTCGAATGCGTCATCGAGGCTGCCTCATTCCGACGATTTGATCTGTTGGCCACGTGCTGGGGCGGGCCGTCGCCATCGAGTACGCGGCCCGGCATCCCGAGCGTGTCAGCCGTCTTATCCTCTACGGCACCTACGGGCGCGGACGTTTGCGGTGGAACGATCGGCCGAAAGAGACCGATAAGGCACGGGTGTTGCTCGATCTCACGCGGCTCGGCTGGGGACGGGAGAACCACGCCTTCCTGCAAGTCTGGGCCTCGCATTTCCAACCCGGCGGAACGCTTGAACATTTGCGGTCCTGGTGCGATCAGCAGCGCGCGGCAACCTCCGCCGAAACAGCCGTTCGCTTGCTCGAAATCGGTTGGAGCGTCGACGTGCGAGAAACCGCTCGCAAGATCAAATGTCCCGTTCTCATGGTGCATCCTGAGCGCGATGCGGTGGTGCCGATCGACGAAGGCCGTATGCTTGCGAGCCTCATTCCAGACTGCCGCTTCGTCCCACTCGATAGCGAAAATCATATGCCACTCGCCGACGAACCAGCGTGGCCGCGCTTGCTCGACGAGATGCAGCGATTTCTCGCCGAACCGAGTACAGCCCCCGCCACCGGCCGCAACGCCTTGCCGCTCGACAAACTCACACCGCGTGAGCGAGCGGTGCTCGAAGGGATTGCCGAGGGTCTGGACAACTCAGAAATTGCTGCATCGCTTGAGCTTTCGGAAAAAACGGTTCGCAACCACATCACGCGGGTATTCGATAAGATTGGCGTCGAACATCGATACCAAGCCATCGTGCGGGCCCGCGAAGCGGGCCTTGGGATGAAAAGCAGGCTAGCCCGAGTTGATGCGGGACATCTGTCCCTGAATACAGCGCCCGCTAATAATCGCGCCGGGGCCTGCGCCTCAATACATCCGCCTTCAGCTAGGCCAACTTCATCCGCAGGTCATGCGTCGTGCATGCCCGAATAGCCAAGCTGGAGGGAGACGCCATGCCCAAATTCGTGATCGAACGGGACATAGTCGGAGCCGGAAAACTGCCGAAGCAGGAGTTACAAGCCATCTCGCAGAAATCATGCAGCGTCTTGCAAAGCATGGGTCCGAAAATTCAATGGGTCCAGAGCTACGTCACCGATGACAAGATTTACTGCATATACGTTGCGCCCGATGAAGAGACCGTACGAACGCACGCCGAGAAGGGAGGGTTTCCGGCAAACAGCATCGCTCGCGTGCGCTCGGTGATCGATCCAACGACGGCCGAATAGTCGCAAATCAAAGTTTTCTCCTGGATGCTGATCAGGCCCGATGTCCGGACGGCCGATTACCCCATCTTTGGGTCAATGACGGCCTAGTTGGTCAACGTCCGAGCCGCCCTTTGTCCGTTGTTGTCCAATTGCGTCCTAAATGGTGTGTCGCGGCGAACGCAGTCATGTGCCAGATGCAGACATTTACGATCACATAAAGCCCGGATTGCGTGGCAGATACTGCGTCCAATCGCCATAGCCGGGCGATGCCATCAGCAGCATCGGAAAGGTGATGCGCATGCCGTGATGGACGGCAAGGCTGAGCGCGCTGTCGCATGTACCTGGCAGAAATGCCGATATTTTCTCGGAGGGACCATCGGTCGCCACCTTCAACGCAGTCGTGAAGGCATCACCAAGGACCTCGGCCCGCGTGACCGCTAGGGGTCCGACATGCCCGTTGGAACCGAAATAGGCATAGCCGACGCACTCGCTGCCGGCGCAGAGCATGACACCCGTGGTCGCCGGGTCATTGAGCAGGTAGCGGTGATGCTTCTCGCGCGCGACGCCTACAGCGCGGGCGTCGATCTCGGCAAGCCTTTTCATGTGCGCGGCCGAGTTGTCGATCGCGATGCTACGCAATGGCGGTTCAGGCAAAGCGGCCATCACCCGTTCGCGCGTGGCGCCAAAAAAATAAATCGGCATCTTGGGAAACAGGCCGTGCCGGATGTAGAGGCCCTGCGAGACACGGTTGAACGTGAAAGTAATCAGCGCCTTGTGGGCCACTCCTGATTTCCGGGCATGTTCCAAGGTTAATTTCAATAGTTCATTCCCGATGCCACGACCCTGTTGGGCGGGGTCGACGAATAACTGGGCGAGAAACCACACATCGCCGCACACCCAACTCCAGGCAAAACCTAGGATGTCGCCGCTGTCCTCCGCGATCCAGAGGCCGTCGGGGTCATCCTTGAGCGAGAACATCTGAAAGTTGGGAGGGGTTGCGGTCGCCATCGAGCCGAAGCCATGACGCTCGGTAAGGTCGTTGATGCTGGCAACGACTAGCGCCTCGGTCCCCGCCAAATCCTGGACTTGGGCGGCCCTGTAGACGAGTGACATTGGACAACTCCATCACAGGAACTTTTGCACAAGTTTTAGGATCGAGCGTCAGGCCGCGACGTCAGTAATATTGTGGCGCGTTATTCGCTGGTTGACAAACTTCGCAGCGATGCTCGCTTTGGGTCATTCGCTACCGATCCATTCAGCGCCCGTGCCGACCTTTGCCCGCTATGCTCCGAAAGCGACCGAATTTTTTGGTGCAGCAAAATGACGCGAAGTGCCAATCGCGACCGATGCACCGCAGCAAACAGTATCTCTATTCGATCACCTCGTCGGCGCGCAGCTCACGCGGCAATGGCAAGGTCATGGCTTGGTGATACACCCACCACATTCACGGCGGCTTGTGACGACGTGGCTGCTTGCGCAGCATGCGGAGCTGTCGCGACGTAGGTGTTGACGAGAGCCTCAGCCGTCGTGACGCTCGACGCGCTAGACGTCACGGCAGCAAGTGCGGCCAATGCGACAGATTGCGAAAACTGGACATTGTTGTTGAAGATCTGCGTGTCGAAGTAATCGCCCACGGTCAACTTGTTGGCGAGGACGAGCAAGTCGTTGCCTTGCGCACCGCTTTCGATAGCGATGATCGTCCCGCCCACCGTGTTTTGTCCATTTTGCAACTGCTGGACATAATACGTTTGCCCAGCGGCATCAGGAGCGCGACCGAACAGATTTTCATAGATCGCAGCGATAAAGCTATCAATCGCAGCCGTACTGGAGGTATTCGGATTGGCCAAGAATGGGTAGAGCGCGGTGGACTCTGTCTGCACGGAGTAAGACTGCGCGATCGCGCTGAGGCTCATTCCGCCTGCAAGCTGGGTGACCCAATAGTTCTCGCCGGACGGGTCTGGAGCGCGATTGTAGTAGCCAACATAGAGTTCAGTAATCAGGTCGTTGATTACATTGGCTGGCGGAGTCTCGATCAGCACATCAATACCGGTCCCCGCTAACACGGTGAAATCCGCAGACGTGTACTGCCCGGCCAACGTGACCGAGGCAATCGTCGCGCCGGCGCTGTTGAGGACCGAAAGCGTGCCGGTGCCTCCGTTCTGTTGGAAGATCGCGTGATCGCCAGACACGAAATTAAGGTATCCGAACTCAACAATGTCGCCGATTCCGGTGCCGGAGATCGTGGTCTGTGTGCTGAACGGTGATTCCGTTTCAAGTATCGCACCGCTGCCCGTGAATTGTATGGTGCCGCTAACAAAAACGCCGGGCTGCAGGAGAATCTCGCTATTGCTGCCGATATTGACCACGCCACCGTTGCTGTTGGTGATGTTGCTGAACACGTCGATCCCGCCGCCGGCCGACGCGGCAATGATACCTTGATTGGCAATAACACTGTTGTCGTCCATCACGCTGCCAGAGATGGCTTCCAGTACCCCAGTAGGCTGGATTGTCGTCGCGACCGGAGAAAACGCCATGGTACCGGACTCGGACAGGACATATGTCAGCGCTCCGATGAAGAGTGTTAGATGATCATCGCCGAGCTGGCCGACGCCGGCCAGCGTGCCGCCGTCGAAGATGATTTCGGCGGCATGTCCGTCACTCACGATGACGTTGCCGGCGATATTGGAACCCAGGCCCAGAACCTCGTGGTTTTGCAGGGTTAGGGTGCCGGCGATCTCTATAGTGCTCTGGGTGCCTTGAACGCTGTTCTCAAGCTCGATCAGATCATTGTTGATGATCTTCGACGTCTGGCCGTCCATGCCAAGAATGAGGATGCCGTTGGGGTCGGCAATGAGCAGATTTTCGTTGTCGAAACTGCCGCCCCCGGCGCTGCCAACGATCTGCATCGTGCCAAGTTCGAGAAAGTTGTTAGTTTCAAATGTGCCGTGATTAATGATGTTCAGGTCGGCGCCGACGGTGCCGGTCCCCGAAATATTGTTGTCGTCATTGATGAGGTTTGAGGCAACTCTACCTCCTCCTTGCCCCTGGATGACGGCATTCAATGTCTGATCATTACCCTCCAGCACAACCATGCCGGCACCGTTGAGCGTCACGGTGCCACCACCATTGTCTGCCAAAAACAGAAAGGCCCCCCCGGACGACTGGTCCGCTTTCACAAAGATCAAGCCGGAATTGTTGATGGTCCCGCCGAAGACATGGAATCCCGCGTCCTCTAGGTCGAGGGTCCCAAAATTCCCATTCGGCATGCCGTTGGTGAGGTTGAAAGAGCCGCTAAATTGGCCGTTAACTTCGCCGTTGATGGAAAGCTCGTCGTTCGGGGTGATGTTGAGGGTATTGATAGTCACACCACCTGTACTGGTCACCGTGGCGGCGCTGCTGCTTGAGCCGATAACAACGTCGTCCGATAGTCCGGGGACGCTGCCGGTGCTCCAGTCCGCCGTTGTCGCCCAATTACCCGCTCCCGAGGCAATCCAGAAATCAGTCGCCATGACACTTCTCCCCCTGAAGTCATGAAGATCCTATACGAAGTTATGAACACCCTATATGCGGGTTGGGTAGATTGACACCGCATTTACGGCCCTTAACCCAAAAGCCTGTTTCGGCCTTTGACCCAACCTTAACACCCGAGCATTTTCAATTTGTTGCGGGCCGCGCGCCTCCGGCTGCCAATAGCGGACATGCAGGCGCCGGCAAAGCGCCGGCGCCGCAAAATCCAAATTCGCCAATCAGGCCGACTTTCGCCAGGGGACGAGCATCGACACCCGCTGGCGGTAATGTCGATAATCGTCGCCGAACATCTCGATCAGGTCGTGCTCTTCTAACAGAGCACCGACAACGATGTACGCCGTGGTGACGGCCGCGAATAGCAGATGCCCGATAGTCATGGTGGGCGCTGCCCAAAAGGCAACGATGAAGCCGAGATAAATCGGGTGCCGCACTAGCTTGTAGAACAGGGGCGTGCGGAAACGCGGCGCCGGCATCGGGCGACCGGCGAGATTATTGGCGACCTGATGCAGCCCGAACAGCTCGAAATGATTGATCAGGAATGTGCTGGTCAGCACGACCAACCAGCCGACGAATGAAAGGCCGATGATCGCCATGGCGATCTGCGGATCAGCGACCTGCCACACCACGGTTGGAATTGGCCGCCACTGCCAGAACAAGAGGACAAGTGCCACGCTAGCGAACAGCACATAGGTGCTTCGCTCGACCGATTTCGGCACGTATTGCGTCCACCATTCCTTGAATTGCCTGCGCGCCATCACGCTGTGCTGCACAGCGAACAGCGACATCAGCAGGATGTTGACGATGAGCGCTTTCGTGATCGGCACGACCGATCCGGTGTCGATTGTCTTTGGTACCACTAGGCCGCCGACGAAGCCGATAGCGTAGAGGAAGCTGGCGAAGAATACGGCATAGGCCGCCAGCCCGTATAGAAATGCGACGAACCTGCCGACGAGACTTCGCCGTACGTCCTGGCCGATTGCTTGAGTGTGAGTCATCGTCTCCTCCGGTCGATTGCGATCACGGGGATCTGGATCGTGATGCGCGGAAGTTGCCGGATGTGCGGCCAAATGACTTTGCCTCGCGCTTGATTTGTCCTTGAGATGGGCTTGATTATTCCTTGAGGTCGGCGTCGTAGTCTATTTTTTGGGTTAACCGCCGTGAAATTTCTCTTTGCAAATCATGTACTTGATATCGATCGGCGTGAGCTGCGCCGTGGTTCCGAGCCCATTGCCGTTGAGCCGCAGGTGTTCGACCTGCTGGTTTACTTGGTGCAGAACCGCGACCGGGTCGTGAGCAAGGATGATCTCACCGCTTCAGTCTGGGGCGGCCGGATCGTGTCGGATTCGACGCTGACCAGCCGCATCAACGCCGCGCGCAAGGCGGTCGGCGACAGCGGCGCGGACCAGAAGCTGATCCGCACAATCGCCCGCAAGGGGCTGCGCTTCGTCGCCGACGTGCGGACCGAACAGAATGCAGCCGGACCGGCCCGCGCCGAACCCACGCGCCCGGCCTTGCCGCTGCCCGACCGGCCTGCCATCGCCGTGCTTCGCTTCGCCAACATGAGCGGCGATCCAGAGCAGGAATATTTCTCCGACGGCATCAGCGAGGACATCATCACCGCGCTGTCCAAGCTGCGCTGGTTCTTTGTCATCGCGCGTAATTCCTCGTTCATCTATAAGGGCAAATCCGTCCACATGAAGCAGGTCGCCGAGGAGCTCGGCGTTGGCTATGTGGTCGAGGGCAGCGTGCGCAAGGGCGGCGACCGCGTGCGCATTACGGTGCAACTCAACGACGTCGCCACAGGTAGCCACATCTGGGCGGAACGCTACGATCGCGGCCTCGCCGATGTATTCGCCGTGCAGGACGAGATCACCGAAGCCATCGTCGCTGCCATCGAGCCGCAGCTCTACGCCGCGGAAAATTTTCGCGCCCAGCGCAAACCGCCGGAAAATATGGATGCATGGGACTTGGTGATGCGGGCGCTGTCGCATTACTGGCGGGTGACACGACAGGACAATGTCGTCGCGCAGGCGCTGCTGGAGAAGGCGATCGCCATCGACCCAAACTACGGCCAGGCGCTCGGAGTTCTTGCCACCAGCCATACGTTCAGCGCCCACATGGGTTGGGCAGACATGGCGAAAGCAATGCCGATCGCCGAACGCGCCGCGCTGGCGGCGATCCTGGCGGACAGCGAAGACCCCTGGGCGCACCACGCGCTGGGCAGCGTTTATTTGTTCACGCGGCGCTTCGATGACTCGCTGGCCGAGTTCGAGGTGGCGCTAGGGCTTAATCCGAATTTCTCACTGGCCCAAGGTTATTACGGCCTGGCGCTGTCCTATTGCAGGCGCTGGGAAGAAGCTACCGCGGCGGCGCAACGTGCGCTGAGGCTGAGCCCGCGCGATCCGTACTCGGCAGTTTATTATGGCATCGCCGCCTACGCCCAGTTCATCGGGCGCAACTACGAGGAGGCAATGAGGCTGGCGCGCGAGGGCATCCGTCAACGCGGCGATTTCGTCGGCGCCCACCGAGTGCTGACCGCCGCCGCCGGCATGGCCGGACAGAACGAAGTCGCCAAAGCCGCATTGCACGAACTGCGCCGCGCCCAGCCCAATATTTCACTCGCCTGGATCGCAAACCAAATGCCAATAAAGCAGGAGGCCGACCGGGAGCACTATTTGGAAGGCTTCCGCCGCGCCGGTTTGGACTAATCTGGCCTCGTCTGCCGACTAACCCGAATGTCCGCTCCGGGTCATTCACGTCATTGCCGGGGAGGGCAAAATTCGGCCGTTGTCCGCTTTACTCCGTTAGCGACCATTTTGGGCGCGGGGCCGATTGGTCGCTATGTGCCACAAGCAGACATTCTGTTAGACCGCGAGCAAGCAGTTTTAACAATCATTCCGGCAGCCCGGCTTTGCGCAGGCCGTCCTGCAACTTCGCGAGGTCTTCCAGCCGGCGAAGTGGGACCCAATCCTTGAGGTTGCTCACGCGTGACGAGGGGTCGAGCTCGCGCAGGCGAGCCATGGTTTTCCGCGCTTCCGCGAGCCGCCCAGCAGCTGCATAACTTGCTGCCGCAATCCGCAATGTGGTGACGTAGTTCGTTTGCTCCCACAAAGCCTTTTCTGCCCAGGTCAATGCCTCATCATATCGACCGACTAGAAAATGACAGAACGCCGTTCCAGCCTGCATCGCGATGATCTGCGGATCGAGTGGGCTCAATCGCATGGCTTGCGCAAGATGCTTGATCGCCAACTCTGGCTCACCGAGCCAGATCCTCGTCCACCCACTGGCGTACCACGCCACCGCCAGATTCGGATTGAGGATGAGAGCGCGCTCGACGAAGCTGGCAGCGGCGTCCAGATCGCCAACAACAAAACCGAGCGTATGGGCGCCGCGAGCGAGTGCGACTGCGTCATCCGGCCCCAGTTCGGCCGCGCACCGAGCCAGCCGTGCGGCCTCAGCGATTTCTTGTATGCGGTCGGTCATCCAGCCGTTTATCTTGCGCCAGCCGTAACACCATGCGGCCATTCCGTAGGCCGAGGCAAAATTTGGATCGAGTTCGATCGCCCTGTAAAACAGCTTCAACGCCTCGGCGATGGCCTCCTTGTTACGCTGATAAAAGCTCGCCATCCCGCGTATAAAATAATCATAGGCGTCGAGGCTCTCAGTCGGCTTGCGCTTGGAACGCTCGATTTCGGCCTGCTCCAGTTGTGGCGCAATCGCGCCAATCACGCTCGCGGTGACCTGGTCCTGCAAATCGAAGATATCCGCGAGCGCGCCTTCGAACCGGTCGCCCCAAAGATGTGCCCCGGTCGAGGCATCAATAAGCTGCCCCGTCACCCGCACGCGGTTCGCGGCTTTGCGCACGCTACCTTCAAGCACGTAGCGCACGCCCAATTCGCGACCGACTTGCTTCACGTCCACCGCGCGGCCCTTGTAGGTGAAGCTCGAATTGCGCGCGATGACGAACAACCAGCGCATGCGCGAGAGCGCCGTGATGATGTCTTCCACGACGCCATCGGCGAAGTATTCCTGCTCCGAATCGCCGCTCAAATTCTGGAATGGCAGGACCGCGATCGACGGCTTGTCGGGAAGCGGCGGCGCCTGTTTCGGATCGTCGTGCCCAACCGGCGACGGCGATTTTGCGCCGGTCGGCGACCGCACTTCGCTGACGTCGCCGACAAAACGGAAGCCCTTGCGGGCAATGGTGCGGACCAGGCCCTGCTCTTCGCCGCTGTCGCCGACCGCCTTGCGAACCGCATTGATGTGACTGGTCAACGTCGATTCGGAGACGATCCGCCCACCCCAGACGCTCTCGATAAGATCGTCCTTGCTGACCACGCGCTCGCGGTTCTTCACCAAGTAGACCAGCAGATCGAAGACCTGCGGCCCAACCGATATCTGCTCGGACCCGCGTCTCAGTTCGCGCCGGTCGACGTCGAGCGCATAATTTCCGAATGAAAACTGCACGGTATCGCCCCACAACCCGTGTGCAGTTGTGGCACTCGGGCAGCCCGCCGGCAAATGTCCAGCATCAAGTATATCATTCATGTAAACCATTGAAAATACGCCATTAACGGCAAGCCAGCAGGTTCCTTGACGGGATTTTGGACGAATAATCAAGCCAATTCCAAGCTGTGTCCAAGCGTGCTGCAAAGTCTTTGCGGCCGCCGCTCGGCATCCTCCTTCGCATCGATCGCGATCACCGCGATCCATTGAATGGAGGATGCCATGTTCAAGACCATCTCGATTTGCACCGCGCTCGTCGTTCTTGGCACCGGTGTGGTCAATGCCCAACAGCAGCAAGCAACTCTGCAGAGCGTCGGGTTACCCGGCACCGGCCTCGATATCATCGTGGCCACCCCGAAGTCGCCAGCAACGACCCTCGACCTCGCCATGTCGCCCGACGCCCTCGTCATCAATTTGTTCGGCGGCAAACTTGCGCTGGCGCTCAATAGCGAAAACGAAATGCTGAATGCTTGGGACGTCCTGCGGCGGCCGGGTTGCGCATTCCAGTCGCAAGGCAAGGACGGCACGGTGCAGCCCATCTCCGTCTATGTCGTTCCCAATTACACGGTCCCCGCCACGATCCGAACCGCGTCGCTCGTCGCCCCGCAGTCCGAGCCGATCATGCGGAAAGTGGGGGTGCCGGGGAGTGATTTCGACGTCGTCTTCGCGATGACCAAGACACCGGTCGTAGTAGACACCAGCGACCGCCTAGACTCGCTCGCCGTGTATTCAGTTGGCAGCGAACTCGCGATGGCAACCGAGGGCGATGTGGAACGGATGTTCAAAGACGTCGGCCTATCGCAACTGCCCGTCTGCGCCTTTGAGGTAGAGCATAAAGGCAGCAACCCGCCGCAGTCAGCCTCAATCTACATTTTCCCGAAACTCTAAGCAGCCACGAGAATTGATCTAAAAGGCAAATAAGGCATCGAGCCGGCCATGTCTGCATTCATAGAGATGGCCGGTTTTCTACGCCTAGATACGGAGACAATGTCTCCTTCTCTAATCGGCCGTTTGAGGTCAAGCACTTTCAGACTATCCACCACTGCAGTGTTGATGTCGCTCACGGGCTTCTCTAATCGGCCGTTTGAGGTCAAGCACTTTCAGACTATCCACCACTGCAGTGTTGATGTCGCTCACGGGCTCGCGCTTCTCTTCGGAATCGGCACCAGGGCCCTTCCATTATGGGATT
>Ga0182024_10014656_pt1 | contig 15130 bp, 15 predicted proteins | sample P32metaG_FD_120480 | JGI IMG/M metagenome (GOLD analysis project Ga0182024, IMG submission 120480) | Permafrost microbial communities from Stordalen Mire, Sweden - P3-2 metaG (Illumina Assembly) | ecosystem: Environmental > Terrestrial > Soil > Wetlands > Permafrost | place: Sweden: Stordalen... | reverse complement strand
TACCCACAGCAAAAGCAGAAGCAGCAGGAAGCGGCTTAATCTTTTTTTGAAGGACAAGAGCAGGCGCGATTACACCTTAAGTCCAAGCCCCCGTGGTCCCGCGAATGGGGTCCACTTCAAACACTCGCTTCACGACTTCATTTTCGCGCGGTCAACATGCGCCAAAACGGCGATCTTATCGACGCGTAATCAGTTATTCGGACGTAATCATAGCACGATCTCGTCCCGTGAAGATGTAGCATTCGTCACACATCTCCACCGACAGACTATGCCAGCGGCGGAGAAGAAAAACGGCTGGGCTCTCCCCGACCCAATGCTTGCACCGACGGTTGGCGACCGCGATTGCCGCGAGCGCCGCTGCGAAATGAAATTCGCTTCAACCTCAGGGCATTCCCCCGCGGGCATTGCCAACTAATCGCGTCCCGTCAGCGGCGGGCGCAGTACATCCAATCCCGAGCGGAGATCAGGCCATGACGGCGCGCCACTCGGCCATGGCGGCGGAGCGCCTTCTTTTGTAGATTTCGCGACTGACGAGATGACGCTATTGATTGAAATGGCTGTGGACCTCGGCGTGAAATTGAACTGAACTTACGCGGGGGTCGATGGGCGAAACAATGGCCACAAAGTCGCACTCGACCGCGTCCCGCATGTGGAGGTTTGGCAAAACGAGCATCGGCGTCCATTTATCCATTTGGATTCATCCTTTCCCGTTCGGGCGTATAGCACGCTAATTGCCACGATTGGATGCTGCAAAAAATCGAGACATTTGCGCCGACCGCGCGGGCCGCGAGCGGAGGCCTGCCCGGTCGACAATCGCCGCGAGCGGCTCGCGCTGCGAAGCTAGGCAGCAATCATTCGGGAGACGGTGGTCGCGGCAAGGCGAGGCGCGATAAGGGCCGCTTGCGGAACGTAATGCCATGGGAGGGCGTTTATCTTTCAGTCGCGTTCCACCAATGGAGGAACCTATGCGAAAACTGATCGTGATGGCGACCGCTGGCCTGCTGCTGACGCTCGGCGCGGCAAGCGTCGACGCCGCCGCTGGAAAGGCTCAACCGAGGTTGATTGAAGGGCGCGCGGCATACGTGGTGCCGACGCCGCCAGTTCTGTATCGGTTTAATGACTTCGGCCCGGACTACGGCGCGCCCGACCCGTTCGCGGGGAAGGCCGGTTAAACGGTGCCAGATTGCACTGCTGCATGGCCGTGCCAATCCCGGCATTGTGTGAAGAGGCGCTTAAGCGGCCCGCGCCAGTGCATTCTTGACGCTCATTGCCTCCAAACGGCGGCCGCGCAGCGTTCGAACGCCGCGCGCGGCGTTGTGATTGAGCGCGCCGTTGAGCAACGGCCGCTACATTCGGCATCGGCTCTAAGAGGGCCTACGATCCGCAGCATCACACCGCTATCATTCGGGGGACGGCGGTCGCGGCGTAGCGACATCCACCATCGCACCTATCGAAGCTGCGGAGCGGTTCATCGCCGCGACCAACTTGGCTTTTGGCGAATGGCCGAGCGTCTTCGTCGATCCTAAAATGACGACGGCGTTGGAGCGGCGCGCGCGACGGACATTGATAACGGCTCCGTGCAAGTCAGTGAAGACGGCTTTGTTGGCTTAGAGGTCGTCCCGAGCGGCGGCCTCACCCACAGAGTGCGAACCCAACGTAGCTACTCTTGGTCGAAGGGCCAGTCCTCGCCCCAACTTTTCCGTTGCCTGACCGGGCGGGCATTGTCACGTTGCCGAACAAGGAACGCGATAGGGCTGCGGAACGTGAGTTCTCAGGCGACCTCGGCCGCCTCGAGCCACATGCTCATCGCCGCGGCGCGGAAGATGCGGTGCGTTCGCGCGGAGGTGAGGTGGCGCTGGACGTTGAAGATGTTGTAGACGGCGGCATGGGTTGAGAGAAATTTCTGGGTCGAGCCTGGGCTCTTGAGCCGTTGCATCTTAAGCTCCCTTCGGCGGGTCGGCTGATGCGAATTCTCGGCCCGATTATTCCACCATCGACCGCGCTCGTGGCGGCTCGCGATCCCGAGATCGTGGGCGGCGGCGGCATGTGGCCGAAACCGGGCAGGCAGCTTCTGGGCGGAGTAGCGATGAAGTGGACCTTCAGCACGCCCCTGATGATCCTGGTCCTTTTGTCAAAGCCGCATCCCATAGGTCATCTGCGGTTCGGCGAACCGTTGCTCAGGGTGATTCGGCACAGGATGGCGAAGTGTCAAGGGGGCGCCCTTCCTCGCGCAAGCGACGAACCGCTTCCAGCCACTCGGGCAGGTTGCTGCCGGGCTGCCTCCAGTGCCCCACGCTCGCCTCGTCGGCCAGTCGGCAAGGTGCGGCATCGCCTTCCGGTGCGCGCCGCTGGCCCCGGAGGCACGCATCGCATGCTCGTCCCGCCAGACCGTCACCGTCCAAAACGCAAGGTAGGCATCGCGCTGGACCGTTCCGGCCACGAAGCCATCCGCCTTGCGAATCTGCGCGATCGTCCGGTTCGCGTGGAGAACGAAGAACGGGACGAAGCGGATGGAGCGCAGTCGAAAGCGAGTCACGCTAACCAGGCTCATGACGGGCCTCGCGACGAGCTGGCAGCCGAGTGCTCGACCGCCTGGGGGGAGTTCCGGGTGTCGAGAACGTGCGCGACCGAGGCGCGGAACCGGAGCCGCGCGCGGGGCAGGATCGATCGGATAGGACCGGGTCACCGATGCTGTCCGCCGCCAGCGCATCGACGAAGCCGGCAAAGGCGTCAGGCGGCATTCCAGCCATCCTGCAGGCATCGGCCCCACTGCTCGCAGCAGCACCCTGGGAACGCGCAGCTTGGCAGGTGGTGACCCGCCGAGTACGCTGGCGCCGAGCACGGGCCGTGCCGCGCGTTCGGTCACAGCGTCACCACGAGCTTGCCTGCGGAAACGCCCAGACGCTAGCGCTCGAGCGCGGCCGGGTCTTGCGCCAGCCGGGTGCCGATCACCGTCGGACTGGGCGCTGCAACGAACCGAGCCTCAGCCAGGGCCGTCGGCAGGAACGCCTCGAAGATCATCGGACCGACCTCGTTGGCAATTATGCGCTGCCCCAGATGAACTTGGTGCGCACGCCCTTCCGCTGGGCCTTGAGCGTAAGCGTGATGTTGCCGGTGATCATCCGCGCCAAAGCCGGCATCAGCCGCCGCCGCCGGCCGCGTCCGGGCGGGCAAATGGGCGGCGCAGACCGGGCCCCGAAAGGCGCCGAAATTAGTTGTTTGTTGCAGTTTCCCGCGCGGGACAGACGGCGGCGTCACCACTAACTCGCGCTACCGTCCCACAATTCCACGCGAATCAAGCCATTGATATAAAACCGCATTATGGCTGGCTGACGACGCAGTGGGGATCGAACCGGTCTGGGGCAAATTCCCTGCTATCAGGGAATTTTACAGGGAACGTTCCGAAAAACTGTGACTGGAGCCGATTTCGTTAAAACAATCCCACTATTTCAACGGGTTGGGATAACAGTTCCCTGTAAATCAGAGCGGGGAATTAATTCGCTACGGCAGGGATCTAATTCCCCGGTGGGGCCATTATCAGGGAAAGCTTGTGCGTTCCTCGCCGGAAGAAAATGGGCATAACCTCTCAGTCGTATTGGTGGGTTGGGTCCGCGACCCAGACGCAAGTCTAATAATCGCGGATGCACAAAAGCGGTGCGGAAAGCTTGTTTTTGCAGCGGCTTAGGCTACAACAAACGTCCTAGAAAAAAGGGCCACCCGAAGGCGGCCTAAGTCTAGGGAGGAAACGCCCAAGGAGGGCATGCGATGAGAGATCATCGCATGCCCACAATAGGGCGCGTCGCGTTAACATCCAATGGCGAAACCGCCGACGCAGTTGATAAGTGTTGTTAACTGCGTCGGCGTGTCTTTATTGCATCAGGGCCTTGCCAGCATCTCCCGCTATTCTCGCTCCTGGATATCGGGACGGCTCATCGTCTTTTGAAAAGTTGGCGAACGACGTTGGGTTGATCGCCCACGACGGAAGCCGACGCCAAACCGCGGGGCCTCATTTGGAGCGATGACACATGGCAGATTCGTCGAGCATTATTGAACTCGCCGCCGAGATCACGTCCGCTTATGTTTCCAACAATTCTGTTCGCTTCAGCGACCTTCCCGGATTGTTCGGCGATATTCATTCGGCGCTCGTCCGCATTTCAAGCGGAACAGCGGTCGTCTCTGTTCCTGAAGCGCAGACGGCCGCCGTCCCAATCAAGAAATCGGTCGCCAACGACCACCTCATTTGTCTGGAGGACGGGCGAAAATTTAAGTCGCTGAAGCGCCATTTGCGCGCCAACCATGACATGAGTCCCGAAGAATACCGGCAGAAATGGCATCTGGGCTCGGACTATCCGATGGTCGCCCCGGCCTATGCGAAGGCGCGTTCGGCGCTCGCCAAGAGCCTTGGGCTTGGACAGACGCGGCGCAAGCAAGAGAAGCTCACGGCTCCCTAAGCTTTAGTCGCGCGGGCTCGCCGAGGGCGGCTTCGACGCTGACGGAGGGTGGAGCATTGTGAGCGCCGGTGGCGGCGCGTCAGACTCGCATCATAAAAAATACGCCGTTAGCGCCAGGAAAGCGCGAGTGAGTGTACGAGCCTCTGACGATTTCGTCTCCGCCGTGTGCGTCGTGAAAAGTTGAGACGCCGGCGAGGTTGGGCAAGCTGGTATAGGACGTTCGGCAGGTCAAATCGACGTTCCCGCCACTGACCACGCCAACCGCGGAGCAACCGCCATTTGGCCCCGGCATTGTCGCATTGGCCAAGAATAGGCGGTTTGCGAGGGGATTTGCTATAAGAGCGAGTTCCCTAAATCATTGATTTTCCTCTATGCGGTCCTCGAACGCGCCTCGCGATTGACAAGTAAAACTCGCGAACGTGACAATGCCTCTCGGGCGGGAATCGGTAGCCGGAGTAGCTGAGTTTCTACGTCGCCTTGTCTGGCGAAGCGTCAAGTGGACCGCAGGCCCGAGACGGCGTGACAATGCCTCCTGTATCTACCGACTGCCTCCAATCGTGAGCCTGGAATCGACCGAACGGACTGCGCGCGGATTGCGCGCTCGTCGCAGCATTAATTCGCCGCGGCCGCGACGACAGGCCCGCAGCTTTCGCCGAGCACGAGCGCCGGCTGGAACACGACATTGCGCGGCGGCATGCTGTTGCCCTGATTGATGCGGTCGATGAGCAGCCGCAGCGCTTCGTTCGTCATGTCCGTGATGGGGTGTTCGGTGCGAGTGAGGCGCGGCCGCAATCCTCCGATCCCGGGAATAGTGTCCGTTGAGGCGATCGAGACGTCCTCCGGGCATTTGAGGCCAAGATCAGCCATGGCGCGCATCACGCCAAGCGCCATCACGCCATTGGCTACATAAAGGGCGCTCGGCCGATCGGCCCGCTCCAGGATTTCGCGAGCGACGGAATAAGCGACGTCCTCGCGGAATTCCCCAAGTCTGATATGGCCGGGTTGCGGGGCCAAGCCACGCGCCTGCATCGCCTGTATCATTCCGTCCAGTCGGCCGCGTCCCGTAGTGAGGTGCAGCGGTCCTGTAATGGTCCCGATGCGCCGGTGGCCGAGATCGAGCAGATAATTGGCGATCTGCTTGGCGGCAGAAATATTGTCGATCGTCACGGTGTCCGATCGGTCGTCGTCGACCGTGCGTCCGAACAGCACCGTCGGCAGACTGGGGCCCTCAGCGCCGCGCTGGTCGCGCTGCACGGTCGCGCCGACCGGTGCCAGAACCACGCCGTCGCAGGACAGCGTTCTGATGCGCGCGAAGATGCGCCTTTCGTTTTCCGGCTTTTCGTCGCTGTTGAAGACGACGAGCGAATAGCCCCAGGCCGCGACCGCCGCTTCGGCGGCGCAGACGACGCGCGCAAAGAACGGGTTGGCGAGATCGGCCACCACCAAGGCGATCAGCTCGCTGCGGCCGCGCCGGAGATTTCGCGCCGCAAGCGAAGGCGCGTAATTCAGCGCGCCGATCGCCGACAGGACGCGCGCGCGCAATTGCGGGCTCACATAAGCGGTTTCGTTGACCACCGCTGAAACCGTCGCTGTCGATACGCGCGCCGCATGGGCCACGTCTTTAATCGTTGCCACCGAACACCCAGCTAATCGTTTCGCTAACTCTGGGCGCTCAAAATCGACTTGTCTACCCGAATATTTCAATAATGCTGCAAATTCTGCTTGCCTAAGGCGCTAAGATCGTAAAGTCTGACGAAACGGTTAGCTTGTGTTCGCTGATCAAGCGCGCGACAAGCGCGGTCATCAAGGGAGTGAAATATGAAGAACCGCACAATCGGATTTCTCGTCGCAAGCCTCATGCTGACGGCGAGTTGGGCGCAGGCGGCGGACAAGCCGCTGCTAGGCGTCGTTTCCATTTCGGCGAACGAGGCCAACAATGCGCGCTACATTGCCGGCGCCACGGCCGCGGCAAATGAAGACGGCTGGACCGTCTCCGTCATCGACGCGGCGGGCAGCGCCGATCAGGCGAATGCGGCGATCCAAAATTTCGCCCAGCGCGGCGCTGGTGCCATTATCGACATGGTGTTTCCTTATTCGTCGATCGGCGCGGGCCTCGCCGCCGCCAAAAACGCGAACATTCCGGTCGTCACTTGGGGAGGCGGCCTCGGCGGCGCCGTAGCGGCTACGAATGGTTCTGGCGCCCCTGTCGCGCAACCCGTGCTGGAAAAGATGGTGGCGGACCTCGGCGGCAAAGGCGACTTGTTGGTGCTCGCCTATCGAACCGGCGAAGTCTGCCGCAACCGTGAGGTTCTCCTGGATCAGATCGTCGCTAAAAGCCCGGAGATCAAGGTTACGAAGAACGAAGTTCGCATTCCCGGATATTTCGAAGACGGCGCGCAATACGCCAACGCTTGGCTTGCGTCCCATCCGGCCGGCGCCGGCAATCTCGCGATCTGGGGCTGCTGGGACGATCCGGCGATCGGCGCGATCGGCTCGCTGCGCCAGCAGGGGCGCGACGACGTGAAGGTCTACGGCGTCAACGGCAATGCTCAGGCGATCGAGAATATTAAGAACGGCCATATGACGGCGACGTCATGGCAGGACAGCTACACCGAAGGGTATCAGATGGTGAAAATGCTGAAAGAGATCAAGTCCGCCGGCGCGGGCTGGACTCCGAAGGCGGCCGAGGTGGGCGCGTCATTGATTACGCAGGCCAATGTCGCCCAATTCATCAAGGACCACCCTGACGCTGTCGGCAAATAATGCAATAAGCTTGTTGGGATGTTGGCAGAAGAGAATCCACAACCGCAGGGGACGCCGTCGGCGTCCTCGCTTCTGGATGTTGAAGATGTCGCCAAGTCCTATGGCGGCGTCCGTGCGCTGAAAGGCGTTTCCCTCTTTCTGAGGGCCGGCGAGGTGCATGGCCTTGTCGGCGCCAATGGCGCCGGCAAATCGACGCTGATCCGGATTCTGGCCGGTTTGACGCAACCAGATCGCGGGCGCGTCGCATTGGATGGCAAAGTCGTCAGCATCCCCACGCCGCATCGCGCGAACGAGTTGGGGATGAACTTCATCCATCAGGAGCTGGCGTTTGTGCCCGGCATGACCGTATTGCAGAATATCATGCTCGGCGTGCCGAAGAAGACGCGTCTGGGCATGATCGACTGGCGAGCGATCGCCCGGGATGTGGAGCCCATCGCCCGGCGCGTCGGCATCGTCGCGCCGCTTTTCGCGAACGTGAAAGGCCTCTCGACCGCCGAGAATTGGCTGATCAACATCTGCCGCGCGCTCGTTCGCAAGGCCCGCCTCATCGTCATGGACGAGCCGACCGCGTCTCTCGCAATGAGCGAGAGCGAAAAGTTGCTATCGATCGTACGAGATCTGTCGCGATCGGGAGTCGCCGTTCTCTATGTCTCGCATCGTCTCAACGAGATACTTGGGCTTTGCGATGCGGCGACAGTGTTTCGCGACGGGCTGACGGTTGCGCGCATGGAGCGAACCGAGCTGTCGCGCGCCGCCCTTGTGGAAGCCATCGTCGGGGGAGGGGTCGAGCGGTTGGCGAAGCCCGATCGCAAGGCGCGCCGAGACGAAATCGCGCTGAAGGCGACCAATCTTGCGCGCCTGCCCAAGGTCCGTGGAGTTAGCTTCGAGCTTCACCGCGGCGAGGTGCTGGGCATAGGCGGCCTCGTCGGCGCCGGCCGCAGCGAGTTGACGCGGCTTGTCTTTGGCGTCGACAAGGTCGATGCGGGAACGATGATTTTGGACGGCGCGCCTTTCAGCCCCCGAAATCCGGCCCAGGCGGTCAAAGCCGGGCTTGGCCTCGTCCCTGAGGAACGGCGCGCCGAAGGCCTCGTTTTGACCAAGAGCGTCGCCTTCAACCTGCAGATCGCCAATCTTGCGCGCATCGTCCGCAGTCCGCTACTGCCCTTGATCGATTATCAACGCCGGGAGTCTCTTTCGCTGTCGATGATCCGCGATCTCGCGATCAAGACGGAAAACATCGAGACGCCGGTCGGCCGCCTCAGCGGCGGCAACCAGCAGAAAGTGGTGATCGGGCGCTGGCTGTTGCGCGCGCCTAAGGTCTTGATCCTCGACGAGCCGACGCGCGGCGTCGATATCGGCGCCCGCGGCGAAATCCATCGGCTAATCCGCGATCTGGCGGCTAACGGGATGGCCATCCTCGTGGTTTCATCGGAACCGGATGAATTGCCCGATCTTTGCGACCGCGTGCTCGTAATGGCCGAAGGGCAGATTGTCCGGGAACTAACGGGCGACGCCCTTTCGCGCAACGCCATCATAGAGGCCAGCTACGCCGGAGCGACGACGCCCCGAGAGGCGTTCAAATGACAGAGATCGCCACCGCCAACCGCCGACTCTCGCCGGGAGCCAAGGCCTATCTAGGGTTCTTCGCGCGTTATGGGACGATCATCGGTCTGATTGCGATGATCGTCGCCTTTTCAATACTCTCGCCGCGGGCCTTTCCGACCGTCGGCAATTTCACCAATGTGCTGAACCAGGCGTCGCTGGCGATGATTATCGCCGCGGGCCTGACGCTCGCCGTGGTAGTTGGAGAACTCGATCTGTCGATCGGCTTTGCCGCCAGCCTCCATGGCATCCTTGTGACGGGGCTGATCGTCAGCAATCAGCTGCCAATTCCGATCGCGATCGTCATCGTCCTTACCGTGGGCGGTCTGGTCGGGTTGATCAACGGATTGATCGTAACCAAGATCAGGGTCAATTCGGTGATTGCGACGCTTGGCGTCGGCACCATTCTGACGGGCCTGGCTTTTGCTTATTCGGCGGGCGTGCCGATCGTAGCCGGCGTTCCCGAGGCCTTCCTTCAGCTCTCGCTCGGCCGTTGGCTTTTTGGTATCCCTAACAATATCCTGGTCATGGCGGTGGTGCTGGGCGGGCTGTGGCTTCTCGTCGAGCGGACCTCGCTCGGGCAAGAGATCCAGGCGGTCGGGGGCAATCCGGCGGCCGCGCGTCTTTCGGGCATCAATGTCGACCGCATCAAGATCCTCGGATTCGTCATTTCGGGCGTCTGCGCCGCATTGACCGGCATTCTCCTGGCTTCGCGCCTCGGCAGCGGCACGGCGAGCGCCGCCGACGGCTATCTTCTGACGGCCTTCGCCGCCGTGTTCCTGGGGTCGGCGACGCTGCGCGACGGCGAGTTCCATGTGCTCGGCACGCTGATCGGCGCGCTGATTATCGCCTTCTGCTTCAACGGCCTCAACATTTTCGGCGCGCCGACCTTCTCGCAATTCATTCTGCAAGGAGCCATTCTCATCGTCGCCGTCGGGCTTTCGAGCCTCGGGCGGGCCATCTCCGAAAGCTGAAGGAAAATGCCGATGTCAGACGCTCCTAAGCCCGCGTGGGATGTCCACGTCATTGAATACGCACGTTCGAAGGACCAACCGATCGCCAGCCTCATCCAAGGCGCCCATGCCGATGGCGTCATGGATGTGCCGTTTTCCTTCGTTCTCGCCAGGCATGCCGACAGAACCGTGCTCGTCGACACCGGCTTCATGCGCGAGGGGATCGGCGAGGCGATGAGCGTCAAATTCAACGTGCCGTACTGGATCTCGCCGCTTCGCATGCTCGCCGAAATGGGCGTTTCGCCCGAGGCGGTGACGGACGTCGTAATCAGCCACGCGCATTTCGATCATATGGGATCGATCGGAAAATTCACGAAAGCCCGCCTGCATATCCAGAAACGGGAAATCCTCAGCTGGACCGAGGCCATGGCGCTGCCGCCGCAATTCGGCTTCCTCACCGAGATCATCAATCCCGACGATCTGCGGCGCGCCTTCGACGCCTCGGTCGAGCATCGCCTGAACCTGGTGGACGGCGACGTCGACGATCTGTTGCCGGGCATTCATGTGCGGCTTGGCGAAGGCCATACGCTTGGCCAGCAATTTGTGATCATCGAGACGGCGCAAGGCAAACGTGTCGTTTCGGGCGACTGCGTTTACGCCAAGCGCAACCTGTGCGGCCACAAGCACGACGGCGTCTACGTGCCGCTCGGCAACGGCGTCGGCAGCATTTGGGAACAACTGAAGACCATGGACCGGATCAACAAGGAAATCGGAGGCGATCTGAATCGGCTCATCATCCTTCACGACAGCGATCGATGGAAACACTTGCCGATCGTCAGGGAAATCGAAGGCTTTCGCATCTTGAAGGCGTCTTGACTACGCGCTTCGCCATTGCTTCGCTCCGTTCGCAATGTCAGTTAGCTTGAGGTCCCACTCCGAGAGAGCCGCCTTCTTCGTCTGAATCGGCGCGGCCTCATTGAAACAGACGCCGGCTGGAACAAGGGGAAGCGCGGATGGGGATTCAGCGTTGGCGACGACGGCCTCACGGATCAAACTGGGGCGATTTCGGTCCGGATGATCAACGAGGCCGGCTCAACCTAATAACTCAGGAAAAGGTGCAACAAGGACTTGCCGAGGCGAGGGAAGGGATCGTGTTCTGTTTAAGCTTGCCGCTCGACTATCCCGGCGGGTCCGCGCTGAACCCTCGACGTCATCCGCCCGTCCTTCGGCCAACCTTGCGCGATGGGAGGCCAAATTTCAATTGCACGCTGACCGGCCCCGAAAGCGATTGCACGGATGTTTTCAACGACGACCTCGCGGTCCTACATCTGCAATATTCAACACAATGGGATAGCTTGGCTCATGTCGGGGCGCTGTTCGACGCCGATGGCGACGGGGTGGCCGAGCGGGTCTATTACAACGGCTTTCGTGCGGGAGCCGAGATCGTCGGTCCGGTCGACGGACGCGACGCTGGCGCTGTCGGCCTGATCGGGGTGAAAAGCACCTCTGGCGCCCACGCGCTAGGCATTGAGCAAATGGCTGCCCATGGCGTGCAGGGGAGGGCCGTCCTAATTGATCTTCACGCCCATTTTGGCGAGAGCCGCAAGCTTGTGGGGTACGACGATCTGATGGCTGTCCTGGCGGCCGACGGCGTTGAGATTGAGCACGGCGACATGGTCTGCCTCCATACCGGCTTCGCTCAGCTTGTTCTCGAAATGGGGAAAAGCCCAGATCCGAAGGTGCTGCACGGGACTTGCTCGGCGCTCGATGGGCGCGATGCGCGCCTTCTAAGCTGGATTTCTTCGAGTGGTCTCTCCGTCATCGCGGCGGACAACTACGCGGTGGAAGCCGTTCCAGCCTCGCCCAGCACCGATGTCTGTTGCTCGATCCTACCTCTCCATGAGCATTGTCTGTTCAAGAGCGGCATTCATCTCGGAGAGCTCTGGTATCTCACGCCGCTCGCAAAATGGTTGCGCGAGCAAAAGCGATCGCGCTTTCTGCTGACTGCGCCGCCCTTGAGACTACCTGGAGCCGTAGGCTCGCCTGTGACGCCAATCGCGACGGTCTGATGACCAGTATCGGGGAGCAGAGGGGCGCTGTCACGTTGTCGCATCAAGAATGCGAAGAGCTCGTGCCGGCCGTTATTTCAAGCGCCCGCGGCCGGCCCGTCATGACGAAAGCCTTGGACACGCCTTATCGTTTGGGAGATCATGGCCCCAGGCGGCATTGCGATCTCGGGATCGAGAACCGTCATGAGCGTGGTCGATGGAAGAATAGTCGAGCTGAGAAATCGCATCAGCCGACCCGGCGAAGGGAGCGGAAGATGCACCGCTTCAAGAGTCCGGACTCAGCGCAGAAATTCCTTTCAACGCATGCTGCCGTCTACAACATTTTCAACGTCCAACGCCACCTCACGTCAACCCGAACGCGCCGAGCGTTCGCGCTGCGGCGACGGAAGCGTGGCGCACGGCTGTTGCAGCCGCCTGAAATTTCACGAGCCGCAGCGTCATCGCGTTCCTTGTTCCGCAACGTGACAATGCCGCGGCGAGTTTTATCGTTGGGCTAGTTTCGCCGTCACGCGAAGTTAGCCCGCGTATTCCCGACCTGAGCCGCCACCCGCCCCGTTCCGAGCTCCACCCGCTCCGTCCTCATCGGCCGCGTCAAGGTCGGCCGTCGTCGCGCAACGTCCGCACATAGCTTGTCCGCGCGGGAGCGGCGTCAGCTCGCCTTCAGGCGCGGCAATCGCTCGCGCTATGACGCGCGTATCCTCCGCCCCGATGCGGAATGGTGCGACGGCGCCGCAGCTGCCGAGCACCGCCTCGTTCAGTCCGTTCTCGGATATCGGCGTGTGAAAGAGTGACCGGAGTCATGCCCTCGCACACTGATACGAATTGTGCCCGACAGTTCAATATTCGTACATGATAGGTAGTGTGGAGAGCGGGTGAAGAAGCGCACCTGTGGATATCATGTGGAGCGGCTTGGCGACGGCCGAGTTTGCCGACAAGCTGAAAGGCTTAAAGATGGGAGCAGGGTCTCTGTTCACTAGATTGATCCAAAACTGGCTCTTCTCATCATTGATGCCAGTCGTCGCGCCTGCGATCGAGTAGCGCGTCGCCTCGGTGAATTCTTCTCCGTCACAAAATCCAGGGACCGAACGGCCATATCTCTGAAAGTCCTCTTCATCGGTGGTACTGGCAACATTTCGCTGCCTTGTGTTGCAAAAGCGGTTGCGGCCGGCCATCGCGTGAACGTCTTCAACCGTGGCGCAACCGCCGCGGAACTACCGCCTGGCGTGACATCAATCATCAGCGACATGACGGACGCCGCAGCCTACCGCGAGCTCGGCAAGGGTGGCTTCGATGTCGTCTGCCAGTTCATAGCCTTCACGCCGACACAGATGGCCGAAGACGTTGCCGCCTTTTCTGGCCGTGTCGGCCAATACATTTTTATCTCATCGGCTTCGGTCTACGAGAAGCCGCCGCGGCACTACATTATTACCGAAAAGACGCCGACGGTGAATCCTTACTGGAAGTACAGCCAGGATAAGATCGCCTGTGAGGCGATGCTGAAGGCGGTGAACAGGCTCACCTGGACGATCGTGCGGCCAAGCCATACGATGCGAACAGGTCTGCCCACAATGTTCAACGAGGGTGATTCCGTCGCCCATCGAATGCTTGCCGGAAGGCCGGTGATCGTGGCAGGCGATGGCGCGACGCCGTGGACACTGACACGGCCCGCCGATTTCGCCGTCCCGTTTGTCAATCTCTTCGGCGAGGACGCCGCGTTTGGGGAGGACTTCCACATTACGTCCGACAATGCTTACAGTTGGGACAGCATCTACAGAGCAATCGCCGCCGGGCTGGGGGTCGAGGCCGACATCGTTCATGTGCCCACCGATACGCTCATCCGCTATCATCCCGACTGGGAGGGGCCCCTCATGGGCGATAAGACCTGGGCAGCTCTGTTCGACAACACGAAGATCAAGCGCGTTGCTGGCAACTTCACGTGCACGAAAGATCTCAGCGAAGTAATTGCCGAACCGATCGCGCACTTCAAGACGCGCCTAGAGGCGAAGGGCTCTAACGAGTGCGAGCTTGACTTGCTGATCGATCTAATCGCCCGGCAGCAGCGTGCGCTCGGCGTCCAGTAGCGCAGATCGACCGGCTCCGGTCAGAGGTGTTGGCAATGTTGTTCCATTCGTTGTTTGCCTGATCGGCTCAATAAGCCATCCGGACAGATCAACCGCCGGTTCTGGAAGAAGATGCCGCAACTTTCTTCGAGAGCTTTCCCTTCCAGCTTGGCACACTTGACCGGACTTCGCTTCGAACGAGAGCAATGTCGTGGGTGACGGAGCGCCGACGATCCGACGAAATTCTGAGCCTGGACGGATGATGCGAGCGCCGCGTCAAGCTAACAGGGCCTATGCAAGTCCTCGTGATAGGCGCAGGGGTCGTGGGGCTCGCCATCGGGCGGTCGCTATCTCTCAGGGGCCATGAGGTCATCGTCGCGGAAAGGTCCCATGGCGTCGGGACCGGCATCGGCCCGACGTCGAATGGGTGGAAACGCTCGATTATGATGTGGCGCCGGAGAGGGCGGACAGCTTTTATGCCGCCATCAGACGTACTGGCCCGGCCTACCGGACGGCGCGCTGTCGCCCGATTACGCCGGCGTCCGGCCCCAGATTACTGGCCGGGGACAGCTCGCCGCTGATTTCGTCATCGATGTTCCGAGCGAACATCATATTCCCGGTCTGGTTCATTTGTTCGGCATCGAGAGCCCTGGCCTCACCGCGAGCCTGTCGATTGCCGAAGAAGTCGCCGACCAACTGGAGATTTGAGTTCGGCGTCGTCATTGCCTTGCAAAGCTGTCGGTGGAATCAGTGAATTTCGGAGGCCCGCTTTAACGCCTCCCGCATTTTGGCGCTGGTGAAACCCGGGGCGCGAGCCATGTCGAGGATCGCCTTCTCACGACGCGCGATCAGCTCGCGATGACCAGGCAAGGCGCTTAACCGAGCCCCGCATGTTCAATGCCGACCACCTTCGCCCCCATGTTCGGAGTTCGCACGCTCGCCGCCAAACCAAGGTGTGGGGTTGTTCAACCCAATGAGGCATTCGAATCAACCTCCGTAGGATGGATCGCTTTCTCTTGTCCGAACTACGCTGCCAACAGGTTGGCAGGCAGATCTTATCGCGCTTGGGGAGTATGATGCGGAGCTTCATGGAACTAACTGAGCGCGAACTTTGAAGTGGATCCCGGATTTAGGACCACCGGTTAAGGTGTGAAGCGTCCTGCTCTGTCGCAGCGATGGAGCGAGTAATGACGAAGTCACGCAAGAAGTTTGATGCGGCGTTCAAGGCGAAG
>Ga0182024_10014655_pt1 | contig 15130 bp, 15 predicted proteins | sample P32metaG_FD_120480 | JGI IMG/M metagenome (GOLD analysis project Ga0182024, IMG submission 120480) | Permafrost microbial communities from Stordalen Mire, Sweden - P3-2 metaG (Illumina Assembly) | ecosystem: Environmental > Terrestrial > Soil > Wetlands > Permafrost | place: Sweden: Stordalen... | reverse complement strand
GAAAATACCCTTGGCGAAATTCGCCGCCGCCTGCTTGCCGAAGATCCGCTTGGCTCCCGAGGCCGGCGAAATCTTGCTCAAACTCGGCTTCAGCGACTCGCCGGACCAGACCAGCCGGTGCTGCAGCAGGTTGCCCGCGATCGCCGCGATCATGAGCATCAGGAACGGCACGCCGAGTGCGGCGATCAGCAGGTATTCGAGCTTTTGCGTCAGCGCGAGCAGGCTTGGACCATCGGTGCGGAACATCCATGAATTGGCGATCAGGTTGCGCAGCGGCGCCTCGATCCCGCCGATGGATCCGGAAAACGACGAAAGTACCAGCGTCGCCCCGGCGATCATGAACCAGGTGTTGACCTCCTGGCTTTTCGCGACATCGCCGCGATCATGGGCCTCATCCAGCCGCTTTTGCGTGGGGTCTTCTGTCTTGTCGGCGGTATCGTTCTCGTCGGCCATCGATCGGGCTTTCAGCTAGGGCGTCAAATCGTGCATCACGCCGACAAAATAACTGAGGAAGGTTGCCATCATCGCGGCGAGCACCAGCGCGAAAATCAGGAAACCGGCAAGGATCGACAGCGGCACGCCGACAAAATAGACCTGCATCTGCGGCATCAGACGCGCCAGCACGCCGAGCCCGATATTGAAGACGAGGCCGAACACCAGAAACGGCGCCGACAATTGTATGCCGATCTTGAAGGCGGCGGAGAAAGCGCGAGTGGCGAGCGCGGCGACGTCGCCGCTCGGCATGATCTCGCCGGGCGAGAAGATGGCGTAGCTGTCATTGAGTGCCGCGATGACGAGATAGTGGCTGTCGGTGGCAAACAGCAGCGTCACGCCGAGCATGGTGAGGAAATTGCCGACCACCACGCCCTGCTGGCCCTGGGTCGGGTCGACGGCGGTGACGAAGCCCAGTCCCATTTGCTGGGCTATCACCGCCCCCGCGACCTGCAATGCCGAAAGGGTTACCCGCGCGGTGGCCCCGAGCACGACCCCGATGATGATCTCGCGGACCATCAGCACCAACAACGGCGTCAGCGACTGCATGTCGACGTGGTAGGCGTCGCGGTGCAACGGCAGGATGATCAGCGTCAGCAACAACGCGATCGAAAGCTTGATGCGAACCGGAATGTTGGACTCGCCAAGCGCCGGCAACAGCATCACCATGGCGCTGACGCGGGCGAACACCAGCATGAAGGCGGCGGCGAGTGCGGGAAGCAGCGAGACATCGATGCGCATGGTTCACGCATAGTGCATCAACCGCCTATGATTCGCGACGATATCCGCATCATGTGGCTGTGCAGCGCGTCCGCCATGAACGGCAGCGCCAGCAGCAGGGTAACGAAGATCGCCAGGATTTTCGGCACGAACACCAGCGTCTGCTCCTGGATCTGGGTGAGTGCCTGGAACAGCGACACCACGACGCCGACCACGAGGCCGACGATCATCAGCGGCGACGACACCACCACGATGGTCCAGATCGCATCGCGCGCCACATCGAGGGTTTCAGCACCGGTCATTTTCTGCCTCGCTCGGGTTGTTTTGAATTGGTCATTCCGGGGCGCGCGTCAGCGCGAACCCGCAATCTCGAGATTCCGGGTTCGATGCTTCGCATCGCCCCGGAATGACGACGTTTCGAAAACTCAGATCGCCATCTTCATGATGTCTTCATAGGCCGAGATGACCTTGTCTCGCACCGACACCAGCGTCGAGACCGCGACGTCGGTTTCCGCCACCGCCGTCACCACGTCCATGACGTTGGCCTTGCCGGACGCCATCGCCACGGTCTGCGCGTCGGATTTGCGACCTGCATCGATGACGCTCCCGACCGCATCCTTGAGCACCGAACTGAAGGAGGGGCCGGCGGCTTCCGGACCCTTGGCGGCGGCGCCGGAATCCATCATGCGAGCAAGACTGGCATAGGCGTTTGCAGCGACTGTGGGTGAAGCCATGGTTCATGGTTCCAGTTCAGGACTTGAGGATGTCGAGCGTGCGTTGAACCATCCGGCGCGTCGCGCTGATGATGTTGAGGTTCGCCTCGTACGACCGCTGCGCGTCGCGCATGTCGGTCATTTCGGTCAGCGGATTGACGTTGGGATATTTGACGTTGCCGGCGGCATCCGCCGCCGGATTGCTGGGCTCGTGCTTGACCCGAAAGGACGACGCATCGGGCAGCACCTTGCCGAGGCCCACCACCTGGGCGTCGAGCGTGCGATCCAGTGTTGCGGAAAATGTCGGTACCTTGCGCCGGTAGGGATCGCCGCCGGCGGTCGAGGCCGTGGAGTCCGCATTGGCGATATTCTCCGAGATCACCCGCATCCGCCCGGCCTGCGCCCGCAGGCCTGAGGTTGCGATGCCCATCGAGCGGACGAAATCGTTTGCGTCGTCTGCCATGATATCCCTGCTCCCGCGCTATCCGCTCTCAGCTTTTGCCGATCGCGGTCTTCAAAAGACTGAGGCTCTTGCTGTAGAGCGAGGTTACCGCCGCATAGTCCATCTGGTTGGCGGAGACCTTGAGCATCTGGTCCTCGAGATTGACGGCGTTGCCGGCGGGCCTGGTTTCGAAAATGCCGTTGTGATTCGCCGTAAAACTGTCTGCCGCGCCTGGCGGGGCGATATGAGCGGCGCTGGTGCGCAGCATGGCCAGCGATCCCCCGGCCCCGCCGACCGCCGCGCCCTTGCTGTCGAATTTCGGCTCGACCAGGTCGCGCGGCTTGAAATTCGGCGTGTCCGAATTGGCGACGTTTTCCGACAGCACGCGCTGCCGCTCCTGGTGCCACTGCATTTTGGTTCGCAGTGCCGCCAACACCGGAAAATCGCTGATCGACATCGCAAGCCTCCGCTCGCCGTTGCTGGGGATAACGCCCCCGAGGTAGGCAGAATTTGCCGCCTGTATGGTTAACAACGGGTTAAGGGCGGCCCCGCCACGGATCGCGGGGTGCGCCCGGCGCGAAATGCGTCCGGCATCGGTCGAGCGCATTTTCGCCACGAAAGCTGCGTTAACCAGCCGCACGACGCGTTTTGGCGACTCAGAAGTCGTTTTGGCCCAAGCGATTCTTGGTCTATTAGAGAGGCGGACGGCAGGATTTGCCGTGGGGAATTAAGAAATAAGGCTGCTTTGCGCTTCTTTCGCCGTTTGACGGACTTGCGGTCCGCATTGGTGGCAATGGGAATTTGAGGAGAGCCTTGTGGGCCAGGGACCGAACATGCAGGCACTGACGTTCTTCTTCGCATTCGTGGCCGTTCTGGCGCTGATCGGCGCGGCGGCCTGGCTGGTTCGCCGATTCGCCGGCAGCCGGCTCGGTGCCAATACCAATCGCGGACGGATGCCGCGGCTGGCGGTGATCGACGCCGCCGCCGTTGACGGCCGCCGGCGGCTGGTGCTGGTACGACGCGACAACATCGAGCATCTGCTGATGATCGGCGGCCCGACCGACATCGTCGTGGAACCCAATATCGTGCGCGCCACCGCCACGCGCGATCAGATGTCGCCCCGGCCGGCCGTTGCCAGCACCGAACCTCAGCCCCGCGTGGCGCCGCTGCCCGATCCCGGCTGGAGCGATGGCGACGCGGCGCGAACCGATGACTTCGATCATCCGGAGCCGCAGATGCCCGAGCCGCCGCGGCCGGCCCGCCCGTCGTTTGCCGACGAACTGCGCCGTCCGGCGCCGGCGGTGCCGGAACGGCGCGGCGATCCGTTGTCCGGGTTCATGCCGGAGCCGCTTGGTGGCCGGACCGAGCCGCGGCCCGAACTGCGCAACGAGCCGCTGCCACCCCGAGTGATGCCGCGCAGCGAGCCGATCATGCCGCGGCCGTCGCGGCCGAGCGAAGCGCCGAAGGCGCCGCCGGTGCGCGTCGCCGAACGCGCCGCGCCGCCATCACCGCCGCCGCCCCCGCAACCCGCCCCGGCGATATCTTCGGCCGACCAGAATCTTGCCGAGATGGCGCAGCGGCTGGAGGCGGCGTTGCGCCGGCCGGCCGCGGATACCGGCGAGCCGCGCGTCGGCGCGCCGCCGGTCGCCCCCGAGCCGCCGCCCATGCGCAGCCCGCCCCGCGCCGAACCGACGGCACCACCGGTTGCCGCCCCGCCACCGAAAACTGGCTTCGAGAATCTTGAAGACGAGATGGCGTCATTGCTGGGCCGTCCAAAGACCCCTTCGTGAGATCGGCATCAGCCCCGCGTAGAGTTCTATTTTTTGCCACACTGATAGCCGCCGGATCGCTGGCCGACCCGGCGCTTGCGCAAGACATCAGCATCAATCTCGGCCAGGGCAATGGCGGCGTCACCGAGCGCGCGATCCAGCTGATCGCGCTTTTGACCGTGCTATCGATCGCGCCGTCGATCCTGATCATGATGACGTCGTTCACGCGGATCGTCGTCGTGCTGTCGCTGCTGCGTACCGCGATGGGTACCGCGACCGCGCCGCCGAACTCGGTGATGATCGCGCTCGCGATGTTCCTGACCGCGTTCGTGATGGGCCCGGTGCTGCAGAAATCCTACGACGATGGCATCAAGCCGCTGATCGCCAACCAGATCAGCGTCGAGGAGGCGCTGCAGCGCGCCTCCGTACCGCTGCGCGGGTTCATGGAAAAGAACGTGCGTGAAAAGGATCTCAAGCTGTTCATGGACCTCTCGGGCGAGCCGCCGCCGGCCACGCCTGACGACATGTCGCTGCGGATTCTGATGCCGGCGTTCATGATCTCCGAGTTGAAGCGTGCCTTCGAGATCGGCTTCCTGCTGTTCCTGCCATTCCTGATCATCGATCTCGTGGTCGCCTCGGTGCTGATGTCGATGGGCATGATGATGTTGCCACCGGTCGTGGTGTCGCTGCCGTTCAAGCTGATCTTCTTCGTTTTGGTCGACGGCTGGTCGCTGGTGGCCGGAAGCCTGGTGCAGAGCTACGGCGGTTAGGGTGGATTGCGCCGCCCGTCAGATTCCCTGACGGCCGGCTCAGCCCTTCAGATCATGTTGCTTGCCGAGATGATCGCCGATCTGAACCAGCATCGCGACGCATTCGGGATAGCCTGGCTTTGCAGCCGTCGCCGCATCGGCGCTGGCGCGAAATTCCCAGGAATCTGCGGTTCGAAGCACGCTGATGACGATACCGTCCGGACAATCGGCGTGAACTTTCAGCTCCGCTTTCGCCATCGCGATGAGTTCGGCTTCGGTCTTGCTGGTCCTGCTCATGATGACGGCATCCTCCGGAGATGACATCAAGGCAGGTTGCCGCGTCGGCGGCCATCTGTCGAGGGGACGAAGCCGCGCCCGGCGTACTACCGCACGGCGTTGACCCGCTTCGATCCGACGATCGCCGGCAAGGAACCGGTCGGCGGATCGTCCCTGGCGATGTCCGGTGGCGGCATCGCCCGTGCGGTCGCGTCGGGAAACCGCGTTTTCATTTCACGAAGGAAGCCGTCGAGCGTATCGACGCTTGCCGCCAGCTTGGCGATCGCTCCGAATTCGGCGCTGCTCGCCGCCGCCGGCTTGCTCGCGGTTTCGAACGCGGCACGGTCGGCGTCGCCGCTCATGAAGGGGGCATATTTCTCGCGGAAGCGCGCCAGGCCGATGGCATCTTCCGCCAGCGCATAGCCGACCACGGCACGGATCACGTCGCCCTTCTCCACCGGGTTCAGCGGCCTGAAGTCGCGCCAGCGATCGCCGTAATACAATTCGATCTGCTCGGAGGCCTCGCGCCACCGCCGCGACGCCCAATAGATGTCGGAGCGCAGCCGGATCGCCTCCCTGCCGCTGATGTTCGAGATGATGTCGAGCGCGAGATCATGACGGCCGACGTCGCTTTCCGCACGCGCCTCGAGCAGCAGCCGCTGCTGGCGCAGCTCGCCGGAAAGATCGGAAATCCGCGTGGTGCGCAGCGCTGCAATGGCGCGGTCCGGCTTGCGGCTGGTCAGGTAGACCATGGCAAGGCGCGCCGCGACCTGGGCTCGCGCCGCGCCCTCCAGCCGGTGATCAACCTGATACTGCAGCAGCTCGCTTGCCTGGTCGAGCAGATCGACCGCGACCAGCCGATCCGCAAGGCGGCGGATCATCTCATCGCCGCGCCGCCCAATCGGGGTGAATTCACGGAACTCGTAAAACATCGCCAGCGCGTCGACGGGCGGCAGATCATCCCCCTTCGACCCCAGGAAGATCTGCGCAAACAAGGCCGACCCCTCGTCCTGACCCTGTCGCGCGAGTTCGGAATTGGGCTCCAGCCTGGTCGCGGTGCGCACCGCCGCGAGCGATTCGGCAAACCGTCCCGCATCGGAATAGAGGCGCGCCAGCATTTCCAGCGTCCTCACCTCGAGCCCGTCGCCGCGCCACATCACCGAAAGCGTTTCCAGTTCGCGCAATGCGTCGGCCTGGCTGATTTCGTTGCGCTTCTGCTTTAGCGCAATCTGGTACAGCCTGGCTTCGGCGGCCGCGCCGCGATCTTGCGAATCCACCGCCGTCTGGTAATCGCTCACCGCGTCCGCCTCGTGGCCGAGCGCTTCGGCGAGCCGGCCGCGCAACACCGCCGCTGCCGGCGCATGCTCGGTCGAAAGCCCGATGATCTGCAGATCGCTGTCGCGTTTCGCCGCACCCGAATAGTCCCCGACCTCGATCGCCGCGCGCATCGCCGCCAATATCAGGATGCGCTGCAGGTCGATCGGCAGCGCGGTGATGGCGGACTCGGCATTCTTGAATTTTTCCCGGGCCTCCGCCCACTTCCCGAGCCGGGCGTCGGCCAGCGCCTTCCACAGCTGCGGATCGTATTTGGTACCGATCGCCGGGCTGGCGAGATCTTTCAGTCCAAGCCTCGGGCGACCCATCAAGGTGCTTGCAACCGAATGCACAATCAGCGCAACCGGATCTTCCAGACCCGGCTTGACCTCCGCCAGCGCAAGATCGAGCACGCCTTTGGCTTCCGGATACATCGCGCGCGACAGAAAAAAGCGGGCCAGATCGATCCGCGCCGGCGTGCGCCGGTCGGGTTCGGCGGCCGCCGCGGCGGAAATCAGCGCGTCCTCGCGCGCGATAAAGCCTGCCTGCTGATTCTCGCGCCACTGCTCGACGTCGAAAATCGGTCGCACCGCGGTTGGCGCGCGATCGGCGGAGGTGTCGGCCGATGACAAGGTCAGGCCGCCGGGCCTGCCAAGGATGATCTTGTCGGGTGCAGCCTCGACCGTGACATCGTCGGAGTTCGGGTGAATCGCAATGCCGTGGATCGATTCCAGCAGCGACAGCTCGACAAAGTCCTGCCGCTTGATGAAGCCGCGAACCGGCGGCGGAGCCGTCACCACGATCAAGGCATCGCCCACCTCGGGATCGACGAACCGGTACAGACGCCCCGGATTGGCCAACGACACCGTGACCTTGGCATGCGCAGGATCGGAGATGTTTCGGCTCACGGTCAGGGGTTCGGTCGGCGCCAGCATCATGTCGGCGAAGGTGAGTGTCCATCTCGCGACGCCGTCCTGGTTGCTGCCCGCGAGCGAGGGCATTTGCGGACGGCGGAGCCGAATACGGACCGCCTCGCCCTTGTCCAGCGCCAGCAGGCTGGCGTCGGCGATAATGGAGCCGTCGCTGCCGCTGATCGGCGCAATATCGAGCGGCGTCGTCGAATCAAATACCAGCCAGACAGTGTCGGCCCGGCGAAACAACGCCGCCGGCGTGGCGGTGGCAAAGGAAAACGTCAGGTGCAGCCCGTCACTGTCGCGCTCGGTGCGAACCGTGACGGCGTTGTCGGCGGACCTCGCTTCGGCCGGCGGCGGCGACGCCGCGATCCTGGGCGGCGGCTGCGCCGGAACCTCGGGCGCTGCGCTGACCGGCGGCGCGGGCTTCGATGTCTCCGGCTCTGTTGCTTGCGGTGCCGGCGATGGTTGCGGCGCCGGTTCGGGCTGGATGGCGATGTCGGCCGTCCTGGCCGTTTTTTCCGACGGCGGCGGCGCCGCTTCGCCGGACTTCTGCGGCACCGGCATTTCGTCGGCAGGTTTCTCCAGCGTGGCCGGCGCGGTGACCATCGGCGCTACTTCCGCCGGCGCGGCAGCGGGCGCCGGCATCGCCGCAGCGGCCGCATTCAACGCCGCCGCGGCTGGCGACAGCGCCGACGATTTTCCCGATTGCTGGAACGCGACATCGATAATGTAGTTCTTGTCCTCGCGGAACGAGTGGACATCGACATCGCCGATCAAGGTGATTTCGACGGCGGAGGTTTCGCCGTCGATCTTCTGACTGATCGCTGCGACGTTGGGCGGCGCCGCCACCTTGGCGTCGGCGAGATCGAAATTGAGCACGGCGTTGAACTGCAGCGTCAGTTTTTGATCGTTGAGCACGGACGAGACGTTGACGCCGTTCGGCATTTCAAACACGAAGCGCACGAAGGTCGGCTGCACCGATGCGCGGACGCGAATCGGTGGCCGCTTCTGCGCGGCCGCCGCGACGCGTTGCAGACGCAAGGCGCGTTCGGCGGCACGCGCGCGTTCAGCCAGTTCGCGTATCACCTCGGCGGGAAGGCTCGGAGGCGGACCGGCCCAATTGTCCGGCAACAGATCAACGAATACCCGCTCGCCGGCCGACATGGTGTTGACGGTTACCCGGCGCGCCAACGACAGCCGGATTGCCGAACCATCGGGGTCGCGCCGCGCCGACGTGACATAATCCGGCACGGCGTCGGACAGTCCGTCGACCGCAATATCCACCGGCTGCTTGAAGCGGATCACCAGGATCGAGCCGGCGGTGGTGACCTCGGACTCGACATCGTCGGCGAATTTGAGCACCAGCCGGGCGTAACCGCCGGCCGCCGAGAGCGTGGCCTCGCCCTTGACCGGATCCGCCCGGCAGGTCCCGCAAGCCATGGTTCCGATCAGCACCAGGCACACCGCAAGCCACCACGGGCGCAGCAAGCCATGTCCGACCGTCCGCGCAGCAGCGCGAACTCGCGACCAAAATCCAGCGGCAGCCGTTCGCGCCATTGTTCGATGGGTCTTTCGGTTCACCGATCTGATCGGCAGCGGGACGCCCTCGCCCGCGCAGGTGAATCTAGAATTGGCAAATTAAGGACTTGTTAACGCCATCTCGTTGATTTCCGCCCCGCGAACGCGCGGGGCCGTCGCGCCGGGTCGACCGGACGCTCACGCGTTCTACGCAAAACCGCTTGGGCTACGTCGGGGTTGCTCTCTAAGGTAGAGCGTTTCCTTCAATACACACCGAATGTCCGCTGCTCGACCCATTCGGACGTTTCGATCAAAGCGGAAAACGCGATGCAACCGGTCTCACGGCTACGGCGATTACGTCGCCGCGCCGCGGATTTTGTCGAAGCCAGGCGTGGCAACATTGCGGTGATTTTCGCGATCGCGCTCATTCCCGTCCTGGTCTTTGTGGGCATGGCGGTCGATTACAGCCGCGCCAACATGGCGCGAACTGCCATGCAGGCGGCGCTCGATTCGACGGCGCTGATGCTGTCCAGGGACCTCGCATCGGGCACCATCACGCTACCGCAAATCAATGCCACGGCGCAGGCCTATTTTGCCGCACTCTTTACCAATCCGGACGCCCAGTCGGTTGCCATCAACGTCACCTATACGCCGGGCAGCTCAGGCGCGGGCCAGACCATTCTGCTCAACGGCTCGGGCGCGATTACGACCGACTTCATGAATCTGGCCGGCTACCCGACGATGGGCTTCAACGTCAGTTCGACCACAACCTGGGGCACGGACCTGCTCCGCATCGCCCTCGTGCTCGACAACACCAGCTCGATGAACGACTACAACAAGATCGGCGCGCTCAAGACGGCGGCCAAGACGCTCGTCACCCAGCTCTCGGGACTGGCTGGGAACGCCGGAGACGTCTACATTTCCGTCATTCCATTCGAATCCGACGTCAATGTCGGCACCTCGAACGTCAGCGCGCCTTGGCTGCGCTGGGATCGCTGGGATCCCAACGAATGGCAGTACGCCAGTTCGCAGCAGACCTGGTGCAGCGACGACGGCTGGAGCGAGACCCTGGCCCAATGCCAGGACCATGGCTATTCCTGGAATCACAGGGTCGGCTCTCCGGGTCATCAGCAATGGAACGGCTGTGTGACCGACCGCGACAAGGACTACGACGTCAACGCGACGGCACCCTCCGCCGGCAATGTCTCTACACTGTTCATCGCCGACCAGGAGCCATTCTGCCCGGAGACAACGATCCTCCCATTGACCTACAACTGGTCGCTGATCAACAGCACCATCGATTCGATGTACGCGAATGGCTCGACCAACCAGACGATCGGCCTGCAATGGGGCTGGTTTTCCCTGCTGCAACAGAATCCGCTCAACGCCCCGCTGGAGACGTCGGGCAAAAGATACCAACACATCATCATCCTGTTCACCGACGGCCTGAACACGGTAGACCGCTGGTACGGCGACTATGACGACCAAAGCCCGGATGTCGATGCGCGCATGACAGCGCTTTGCAACAATATCAAGAACGATCCCCGCGGCTTTACCGTCTATGCCGTGCAGATCGACACCGACGGCGCCGGACCGTCAGCCGTACTGCCGTCTTGTGCCAGCGGAACGAGCAACTTCTTCATGCTGACGAAGCCGAGCGACATCTCTGCAGCCTTCGCGCAAATCTTTACTTCGATCTCCAGGCTACGCGTGGCCAGGTAGAGATCGCGCCGTTTGCCGCTACGCGGCGATGGCTTGGGCGAGTCCCCGTCAGTTGGGTTTTGGCGACAGCATCTTGCCTTCGATCTTGGGAAGCTCGGCGGACGCGGATTTGTCCGGGCTGGCCCGGCGTGCCATCTCGACCGTCAGTCGTTCGGCCGCCTCCGGCGACATCAGGCCGAGGATGTCGGACATCTTCCGCGGCGCGATCTGCGAAGCGATCTGAAACAGCACCGGCATCTCGAGCCGGTCGAACACCTTGGCGGCATCCTTGGGCTTCATCGCCTCATACATGGTGATGATGCCCTTGAAGCGTGCAGCGTCGGCTTCGCTCTTCTGTTCGGTCGCGGTCGAAATCCGCGATTCGACACCCTTCAGCTCTTCGACGTGCGATTCAACGCGCTTCTCGGCGGCCTTGAGCAGGCTTTCGCGAATATCCATTTCCCGCGCGCGCGCATCCAGTTCCTGCCGCCGCGATTGCAGCCGCTCCAGGATCGCCCGCTCGGATGCGGACACCGGCTGCTCCGGAGACGGATACACCATGTCGGGCTTCGCCGCTTCGACGGCCGGTGCGGCTGGCTTGGGCGCCTCCGGCTTGGCGGCTTCCGGCTTGGCGGCTTCCTCCTTGGGTTTCTCATCGACCGAGCCGGTGATGTCGGCGGGGTCGCCCTTGCCGGTCGGGAAGTTGAAGGCGCTCTGCGCCCAGGAGCGCTGGCTCGGATCCGGCTGATAGTCGAACACATATCCGCCGTCGATGACGAGGCCGGCGATCTTCAAAACGGCGAAGCCGAAGATCGCGACCACCACGACGGGAATGACGCGAATGTCACGGACAGACTTCATGCGGCGAGGCCATCAGTCCTTCTGCGCTCGGAAAACGCCTGTGCCGCCGCGGCCACCGCCTTGGCCGGCGATATGGTGGCGACCGCGGGCTTCGGCGCCGCGTCGGCGGCAGGTCGCGCGGCGAGCGCGATTTTGGACAGCCGCCGGACGACATTCTCGCCTTCCGAAAGCTGCTTCTTCAGCTGCAGCGACATCTCGCCCGCAGCTTCGAGCTGTTCGCCGAGATTCACGTTGACGTCGCGAACCGTGTGCTTGAGGCCGCCGATGGCGCGCTCGGCGATTTCGGTCGCGGTGATCAGCTCCGCGATCGTCGCCTTCAGCGAGTTCTCATCCGCCCTTAGGCGCTTCAACCGCTTGTTCAGCAGCATGCAATAACCGATCGTGATCATTAGCAAGATTGCCACCAGGCTCTCGATCGCCAATCCTAATGAGTGACTCATTGGGCCTCCATCAATTTGGTTTGTTCATCGGCCTTCTCGAACATCGCGAAGGTCGTATTGGGCTTGCGCAGCTGCTTGGTGACGCGAATGGCGACGCGATCGCCGACCCGGCCCATCCGGCCTTCGGTCAGGATCACGCTGCCGCAGCGTACCGCCACCAGCGCGTCGGCGCGCATTTCAAGCGGTAGGGTATCGCCGACCTTCAGCTTCATCAGCTGCTTGAGCGGGATATCGGCCTCGTAGAGCACGGCATCGACCGAGATCTCGGCCTGCGCGACTTCGGTGGCGAAATGACCTTCCCAGATCGGATCGCGGCCAAACTTCTCGCCCATGAACATCTGCAGCAGGACGTTGCGGATCGGCTCGATGGTCGCATAGGGCAGCAGCAGCTCGATATTGCCGCCGCGATCTTCCATGTCGATGCGCAGCCTCACCAGAATGGCGGCATTGGCGGGGCGGCTGATGGCGGCGAAGCGCGGATTGGTCTCCAGCCGATCGATGCTGAAGGTTACCGGCGACAGCGGCCTGAATGCCTGCTCGGCATCGGACAACACCACTTCGACCAGCCGCTTGACGAGGTTGGTTTCGATGGTGGTGTAGGGACGGCCCTCGATGCGCAGCGAGGTCTGGCCGCGGCGACCGCCCAGCAGAACGTCGATCATCGAGTAGATCAGGCTGGAATCCACGGTTGCGAGGCCGAAATTCTCCCATTCCTCGGCCTTGAACACCGACAGCACGGCCGGCAGCGGAATCGAGTTCATGTAATCGCCGAACCGCACCGAAGTGATGCGGTCCAGCGAGACTTCGACGTTATCCGACGTGAAGTTGCGCAGGCTGGTGGTCATCAGCCGCACCAGCCGGTCGAAGACGATTTCGAGCATCGGCAGCCGCTCGTAGGACACCATCGCCGAATCGATGATGGCGCGAATGCCCGAATTGTCATCGACGTTGACATCGCCAACGCTGAACCCGAGCAGATTGTCGATTTCTTCCTGCGACAGAACCCGTTCGCCGTTGTTCTTGCTGCCGCCGAAGTCGCGGCCGCCGTCTTCGACCATCGCGGCCCATTGCAGCGCCATGGTGCCGGAGAGCTCGTTGGCTGCTGCCGCTTCCGCCGCCTGCGCCGGATCCTCGGAATCCAGCGACGCTTCCCATTGCGCTGCGATGGCGTCCTGGTCGACCTGGTCGTTGCCTGCCATAATGCTAAATCCGCCCCGTCACTGAACGACGATTTCCTTGAACAGCACCGCGCTGACCTGGCTTGGCGAGACCGCGGCATTGACGCGCCGGGTCAATTCCTCCTTCAGCCGAAACAGGCCTGCGGAACCGTTGAGGTCGCTCGCCCGCAGCTCGCGCAAATAGGTTTGAAAGATATCGGCGACCCGCGGCATCGTCGGCTTGATCGCCTCGGCCTGCTTCTCTTCCTTGACCTCGAGCACGACCTTGACCTTGAGGTATTGCACCCGTTCGCCCGGCGCGCCGACGAGGTTGACCAGCATGTCCGGCACCTCGACGAAGACCGGCGGCTTCGGCGGCGGCGCCTCGGCGTGCACCTCTTCGCCGTGATGACGGAACAAGAAGAACCAGCCCGCGCCGCCACCGAGGATGAGCAGGACTCCGGCGGCCGCGAGGATCAGCTTCAGCTTGCCCTTGGGCGCGGCCGGCGCAGCTTCGGCGGCTTCGCCCTCTGCCTGATCTTTGTCTGCCATCGCCCGCCCCGGTTCCGAGTGAAATGGATGCCGCCAGGCAGGCTTCCCGACGCGAAACAATGCCGCCCGCGCACACGCGCTGTCTAGCTGCGGACGCTAAGGGAATAATGGTTAACGGAATCTTTCGTTTGCCCGTGGACTAGGAAAAAGTTGCCGGGCAAACATGGTCAACAAGACCTTATTGCCGCCCGATGGCTGCCCCCGCGGAACAGCTAAGCCATTACGAAATATAAGTTTTCTAAACTGGCACGGCTTTCGCTCTGATGCTCTGCGAACCGCGGCTTGGGAGAGCCTTGTCGGTTCGCAGGATCCGCAAACAAGCCTGGGAGGGTTTCGGCTTGCGGCTCATTCAGGGGAGAACCATCGATGGAGAACGCGCTTCTCATCGGACTTTCGCGGCAGACCATCCTGGAACGACAGCTCGATGTCGTTGCCAACAACATCGCGAACGTCAACACGTCCGGCTTCAAGGCCGATACGTCGCTGTTTGAAGAATATCTGATGCCGGGCGCGCACGAAGACAACTTCGTCGGCAGCGACCGCCGCGTCAGCTACGTGCAGGACCGCGGCACCTTCCGCGACATGTCTCAGGGTCCCGTCGCCGAAACCAAGAATCCGCTGGATCTCGCGATTTCGGGCAACGGCTTCCTGGTGGTGCAGACGGCCGCCGGCGAGCGCTACACCCGCGATGGCGGACTGCAGCTCAACAACCAGGGCCAGCTGGTGACCGCCGCTGGCGATCCGGTTCTCGGCAATAGCGGGCCGATCGTGCTGCAGCCGACCGACCATGACGTCAACGTATCGCCCGACGGCACCATCACCGTGGTGGAGGGTACCGGACGCACCGATGCGCTGCGCGGCAAGCTCCGGCTGGTCAGTTTCGCCGACGCCCAGAAATTGCTGAAGGAGGGCTCGAACCTCTATTCGGCGGGCGAAGGCGCGGCACAGGCCGACACCAAGTCCCAGCTGCAACAGGGCTACATCGAGAAATCCAACGTCAATGCGGTCACGGAGATGAGCCGCATGATCGAGGTGACGCGCGCCTATACGCAAATCGCGACGATGCTGCAGCAGGAAAGCGACCTGCACAAATCCGCGATCGAAAAACTCGCCGACGTTCCAACCTGACACCGATTCGGGAGATAGCACATGCAAGCGCTTCATACCGCAGCGACCGGGATGGCGGCCCAGGAACTCAACGTCCAGGTCATCTCCAACAACATCGCGAACCTGCGCACCACCGGTTACAAGAAACAGACCGCCGCGTTCCAGGATCTGATTTACGAGCACATCCGGCGCGTCGGCGCGCAGTCGTCGGACCAGGGCACCATCCTGCCGGTCGGCATCGATATCGGCGGCGGCGTCAAGACGGTGGGAACGCCACGGTCGATGACCCAGGGAACGCTTTCGCAGACCGGCAACGATCTCGATCTCGCCATCACCGGCGAGGGCTTCTTCAAGATCCAGATGCCGGACGGCACCTATCAATATACCCGCGACGGCACCCTCCAG
>Ga0182024_10014654_pt1 | contig 15132 bp, 20 predicted proteins | sample P32metaG_FD_120480 | JGI IMG/M metagenome (GOLD analysis project Ga0182024, IMG submission 120480) | Permafrost microbial communities from Stordalen Mire, Sweden - P3-2 metaG (Illumina Assembly) | ecosystem: Environmental > Terrestrial > Soil > Wetlands > Permafrost | place: Sweden: Stordalen... | reverse complement strand
CATAACATATCATCATCCGTGGCAGTGTAACATTGCGCCCGCCCAGCGCCGTTCTTCTCCCTGTTCGAGCTGGTGGTCGCTTTTAGTCGCAGTCCGATTGGCAGGAGACGCCCCCCGCATAAATAATTGGATCCGTCCCTCACGAGGCGGCAGCATTGTATAAGGATCGCCCGTCGCCCTAGTCTCGAGCCTCTTCCCTGCCTGCCTGCCTGCCTGCCCAACCTTAGCCGGGCCCCAACACCTGCCTTCCCCCCTCGCCATCCGTCATGCTATCACGGCGTCATCTGCCAGACCAAGCGCAGCAGATCTCCTTCTCGTCGTCCCGGCTGCGCCAGGCTGCTTCCTCCAAGCGCTATCATCCATATATGGCGCACGCTCGCCGGTGTCAAGACTCTGTCGACTCGATATCTCCGTCCCCCTTTTCCATGTCATATATCCACGCTAGAATTGCGCCGGCGCGAGTGCAACTTGATTATCTGTCTGCGCTTCCACAGGAGTTGATCGAAGAGATAGGTCTCTTGACATGTGTTCCTCCCTTCACCGGCGACCCCTCGCAGCCCTTCTTTCTCGAACGACATCTGCTGCGAAGCCTGCATGCCTTATCCCTCGTCTCAAAACAGTTTCATCAGATCTTCGCTCATCGGCTCTACCAGGAACCTCTTGTCATTGATACTCAAGACGCCCCATCCTCGACTCGACGCAACTCCGCGGCTTTATGGCAAAATACCTTAACTTACGCAAATGGGCGTCTTGCAAAGCGATTCACGCTATGGCGACCACCGTCGGATGAGGCATGGACTGAAAAGCTCAGACCGGTCGAACCATTCGGCTTGTTACAGATGCTCTGTAATCTTCACGAATTGACACTATCCGGAAACTTTTCGGATCCTTTCGCGAAGAACGACTATTACAAATCAGAGACGAGCTTGACCGCTGTTTACGTCCCTAATTTGTCTTCAGTTCGGATTATTGACGTTGATAACGCAGAGGCGATTCTTACTATTCTTTACGGGATCGCTCCCTATATCAAAACTCTCGTCATTCGCCCTTCGTCAACCGGACAAGGAGATGAAGTGTATAATCCACTTTTAGTCTACAGTGCTCTTCATCCTATCATCAAAAACCTCACTGCCCTGACATCTTTGACAGTTTCACTACCGAGCGTCAGAATCAATCACTGCAACCACGGATACAAACTCCTCCAAAGATCGCTCCTCTCTCTCCCCTATAAGGATAGACTCAAACACTTCACCCTTACCTTGCCTCCCTTCGATTGTCGCTCCGAACAGTGGGCCGATACCTCCGACTCAGATGACGAAGGGCTGGACGAAACAGGAATAGTAGATCACGCTTGGTTCTGGATGACACTTCAAAATCACCTTTCCGGTTGCACGGAATTGACGACATTTACTTTTACTGGCAGCTTGGCATCCGATCAAATTCGACGCAAAATAACGGCAGCCTCTCCCAAGACAACGATGTCATTTGTCAAGGCAGAAAGCAGACCCCCTTGTCACCATCGGTTTAATGTCCACAGCTTCGAGATTACTGTACCAGATCTACCATCGAGGTCAGTGCCGACACAAACTCAATCCTACGCGACCCCAGCACCCGCCGCTCCTGTGGACCCTCCTGCAGCCGCCTTCTTTCCAGCGCATCCCCACTGGACTGAGTTTACCGGCCAATCTCCTGAGACTCATCCTGTGGACCCAATCTCCGATGATACCTGGTCCGAAGTCCCCACTTATCGTTACGAGCAAGTGCCTCCGCAATTTTCCAACGTTGGCGTCACTACTCCCCCACCTTTCCTTCCGATGTTCAGTGAGTTGCATGACGATGAGAGCCTTCACGACTCCTTCCTTGCCATCCCGTTCGATTACGATCAACCTTTCGTTTCGCAAAGTTCACAAGAACCCCCTCTGTCACAAGCTTATTCTGTGGATTCGGGATTCGCATCCCAAGAGTATCCCATCAACTCGCATTTTTCATCTCAAAATCCATTGACGGCGCAGGAGGGACATCTCTCGACATCTCTGAGCTTGCCGCATTGGAATGCTGGAGAGTGGTCAGCTCCAGCGGATGTTGAATTTGATTATTATATCAAGTACGACTAATATGTATTTGTATTCCTGGTATGTTTTGCTCGGTTATTCTGGGGTTGGTGATTGTTCACTGCATTTTGAGTTGCATTACGGTAGCTTCGGGGGAGTTATTCTTAATAGCGGGTGCATCATTTGTTAGCTATATAGGGTTATTCTGATATGGAATGGGAGAATTATATTCAATCTTTGGAGTCTCATCTATCAAATCCATCTGATACTAATCTGCTAGGTCCAAGCTCAGTCCAAAAATCCACCATGAAATGGGATGTCACCGAACGGATCAAGGCCGAAGTTGTCGGTAAAGGCGTCCCAGAGATCTTCGGAGGCTTGGCATCCCCATACTTCCGCCCGGGAGGTTGCACTTTGGTTGTGCTTACTTGGCTTCAGAGACGACTTTGTCCTGTCCAGAAACCGGAAGACGATCGTCGAATTCCGTCGACGAGCTGGAAACATCGGCAAAGGGCTTATGTCCAGTCCCCTGTTTCGTATCATCTTTATTCTGCTCAAAGGAGGTAAGAAGTAGCACCACCGTACGGATTGACGCCTCTTCAAGCACCAGGTCGAATGGAATATTTCTTGTATCTGTGTCATATGGAATACCTCCCACCGGAAGTCGAACAACTTCGGAAAAGCCGCGTTGAGTAGAGGCTCTGGCGTCAAACAAGTTGGGCAAAGCCCCATGGAACGCCGACCGGTAACTGGGGTCCCTCTCGCTTAGAATTTCAGCGCAATAGCGTCTCAGTTCGCCATTTAAACCCATATTTCGAATGAACATGACGACAAGTCGGAATGGAATACAGTGACGACGAGTGTGCGAGCGGAGGAGTTTAAATCCAAAGACCGCCCACCTTGCTTATCATTTTGCCGTTTCCTAGTCTGCCTCATATTCGAACGCAACTCACACAATCATGCCTGATCAGATCAGACCCAACCACAAGGCGTTGCATCTGACGTGTGGGCGATCACAAAGATCAGATCACACACACACATTCCAACGGTGATACTCAAATTCCACATCCACCAATGAAATCTCCGCAGACAAAATTAAGCCTCGCGCACCGTAGACATCTTACCAAATTAGCGCATCTACCGCCAATTGGACGGCAAGATTCGTGGCATCAGGGGGGGTTGTGCCGCATATCTCAACGGTCGCATTTCTCAGATCTTTGTTTCTCGGGACGGAGTCTACCGGCTGAAGAGGGAATGGCGTGGTGTTTGACGTTAATAAATAGGATGCGATGGGCGCGTGGCAGTTACGACACGTTTTTCTGAGATTGATCTGAGATTGATGGAAAGTTAACTGCTCAACACAAGGTCTTCCAGTCGCATTTTCGAGACTTTTCTTTGGATCTACGTACCTCTACGCTCAATTCTGCAATCACATCCTCGGCAATATGAAATTCACATTATTCTCCCTTCTTGCTCTGGTCCTAAGCGACCTTGCAAGCGCGGTCCCCCATCCAAGTACAGCCCCTCTCTTCTCTTCCTTAATCGCCCAGGCAAACACCTAGTCCGTCGCAAAAAGTACGGTCTCCCCGACCCCATCCGTCGCTACGCTTTCGGCGAGCCCGTCTCACGCCCAAACCCCAACTCCGTCTCCGGAGGCTACAAGCCCCACGCCATGACCTATTCCCCTTTCAACGACGATTTCAGTTGCAAATCCTCCGCGCAAGTTCTCGGTGATATCAAACGCATGGCTACGAAGGGAGTCCAGAGCGTGCGAATTTATGCCACCGAGTGTAATACTTTGTATACCGTTGCGCCTGCGCTCAAGACGTATGGGATGAAACTGATTCAGGGGTTTTATATGACTTCGCAGGGGGTGGGTAGTATTGATTCGCAAGTGAATGACTTTATCAACTGGCTTTGGGAGGATTCGTCGAATGCGGCCTTGGTAGAGATGCTGATTGTGGGAAACGAGGCGATTATGAATGTACGTGCGTACTTTCTTTTACCCAGGGACGATGAAGGGTGGGAGCTGATTGTAGAATTGGGTTTCAGCGAGTGCATTGTTGAATAAGATTGCCAGCGTGAAATGGCAGGTTCAACAATACGGATATTGGGGCCCAGTGACAACGGCTGAACCGCCCTCGGTGTACATGCAAAACTCGTTCTTGTGCACCTCGTCAACATTGGATATAGTTGGAATCAATGCACACTCGTACTTTGATCCATACTCCACTCCTTCGACTGCGGGATCATTCCTATTGAATCAGATAGCCATCACAAAGAATGCTTGCGGTGGGAAGAATGTATTTGTCACGGAAGCTGGATATCCTCATAGAGGAATCACCAATGGAGGAAATCGGCCTAGTTATGAGAACCAGGGAATTGCATTGAGGAGTTTGTTTCAGGCTACACAGGGATATGTCACTTTTTTCACGTTTAGAGATGGTTATCCGTTCTTTGATTTGGCTGATAGTAGATTTTTGGAAGGATCCAGGGCCATACGGGGTCGAGCAGTCGTGGGGTATCATTGACGGCGGAGTTGATTTCCTTTGAGATGGCTTTCAATATGAATTCTGTAGCATCTTTGGAGACTGTTGCATTTGTCGACTTATTAGAGCATTTTGTATATATTAACTATCCATAAGATTGCCGCGTAACTCATGCGCTCTCCAGTTGCCCCCTCGCGAGTATGCCGCCATCATCTCAGTATCCGACCAGTGTCAGATGTGGGAATTTCTCGGGCTGTCTCGATCTGATCAAGCCCATCCGGCTGTAGTCGCAACACAACTTTTCGTGTCACCATTCTCCTGTTCCAGCTCTTCAGTCACGTCTTCTCGCCCCTTCATCTGCTTGGAGCATATTCTTCACACAGCTGGTATTGCACAAAGATGTCGGAGTCCAGATTCTCGAACCTGATGCGGAAATTCAAGCTTGAATTCCTTGGAGTCAGCATAGGCAGGCCACAACGTCAAGACTCTCTTTAAGAGGATCGCATAGGCTCTTCCAGAGACGGGATCAGCTCAAGAGGCCGCCAGTGATGGCATGACAACAGTCGAACGGAATTCTGGGAAAGGTCAGACAGAAAGCAACTGTCAATGTCTGTGGAGATGTACAGTATGGTTGTGGATTGGACCCTCGGTGGAGGTGGACGAACGGATTTATTGGAGGATTCACACAAGTGAGGAGGGTACAATGGAAGTGACCTTTGCTTTCTATTGATTTATCAGTGCATCGTGCGTACGATTCTGTGCATTCTAGCTCTGAGAATCTCCTTTGAGGGATAAATATATAACGTTCCTTTGCCGCTAGAATTTAATCCAAACAGTTTCAAAGTATTTATGTCACGAATTCCTGCTCCGTACTAGGTCCTAGGATGTTGGCGAAGAAGACCCGAGATAATGCTTTCTAGAAAAAATGCCATCGTTATGGCTGTAAACTTTTCTTGAGCTTCATTACGGGTCGGCCGTGGGCCGTGGGGCGTGGCGACTGCGCGGGATTGTCTGACCACCAACGAGAACAGGTTAAACTCCCACGACTTCGTCTCACAAGTCCGACCCGTTTGGACCGAGTCCAGTGGACATGGAACTCAATATTAATGTAAGTTAGATTCATAGTGAGGATGGTATTCCTCGAAGTAGTCAGGAATCTGATGATGCTATATTTTAACCTATTTTACAGGGTCCCTCCTTGGCATTCTCTTTGGATATGGTCTTTTTGCAATATATTTACGAGCCGATGGTGGCAGTAGCGGTAGCAACCCCCTCTTCATCAATAACATAGCAGCACTCCCCAACTGTCGTCTGATATCCGCATAATCAACATCATGAGCTACCCGTCAACCATACATTCAACAAGCAATGGGAAATTACTATCCTCCACTTCTCCCCACATCTGAGTTTGGAAGCGCACTTCCAAATTTGCGAGTTCGCTGATTCCCTCGACGCCGTATCGTCGACTACCGCATTTGTCGGGGGATGTATATTCCATGATAAGTCGACTTCCTAGGAGAATGCTCTTTGTGGTCATCACGGCCCGTTCCAAAGCACTCAACTCGAACGCATTGAGTCTACAAGTCAGTCCATGCGTCCGCGGATCCGCAGCCATCCACCACAGACCGTGCAGCGAGAGATCCCGAACAAGAATACCAGGAGGATAATCGGGGTGTTGGGGAAACTACGTCATCATCCAATTCTTCAACACATTCCTAGTCTTCCAAGGCTGCCTCCCAAAGTTCGCAATACCCTTCTCCGCACTCCTCGGATAAAGCTCCCAAAACGCATTTGTCCCCCAGCGTATCAGCGGCTGCCACTCCTCAAGCTGCATCTTGACCAATTTCCCCTGCGCCTGGTCGCGCGGCGCGAAAAACAGAATCGTATCCGTGTCAATGTACCGGTGTAACTCCTCGATGACCTGTTCGCGGATGTTTTTTGGGTTTGCCGGGTCCAGATGGTCTAGCGCGCGACAGACAAGGGAGGTCAGGGGGAGGGAATGTTGTCTTATGGAGCCGGTGGTGACGACGTTCCATTCTGCGCCGATGAGGTGGGCTAGGATCCCTAGCTGGGGCGGGATGAGGATTTCTGTTCCTATGGGTGTGCGCAGGGGTTTCGAGTCGAGCATGATTTGGTAGCCTTCTATAATGATGGTTGTTAGCTATGTTCAGGTATCTTGGGTATTTGGACAATGCATATGGCGAGGTTATACAGACGGACGAGGGATATGTACCTGGGCCTTTATTAATGTTTACGATACGCCAGAACCGTTTCAATCGAGCTTCCGCAAGTTTGGTCTGCGGCGGGACTTCTGTCGCACTTGTCGCCGGCGTGGAATGTATCCGTCTGCACTGCGTTGGAACATTAAATAGAGGAGCTGAGCGTGAGGCTAGGACCGTCCTTGCTACAGTCTGCAGCCGTTTGGTTGACATGGTTGAGTCTCGAGGGGAGAGACTTGAGAGTTCGCGGTGACAGATTTCGGGCTTTAGAGAGCAGAGAAATTTATTTAGGGGTCGATCAACAAACCTTAAATTTCCAACCAACGCCCATCCATACTATCTGCAGTATCCCGTCACCTTGAAGCGGGACTCATTCCCCTGTCCACTCCCTCCGTTATGGGTGACTCGGAGTCTCTCCCTGAGCTGTTGCAGGCCCTTGAAAATGCATGTAACAGTATCGACGTATTTGCCTCTCTTAATTTCGCTAAGCCCAGAATCCTCGAACGAGACACTCTGCTGAGGTGAGAATCTCTTGGACCTTGGGTGTTGATATTATAGGGCGTGTTGAATGCGTTCAAGGCTTCTCCGAGACTGCTTCCGAAATGTCAGTATCTGCTGGAACACACGCAGCAGCCTATGCTGCAGTTTCAAGTTGCGAGTGCAATTCAAGAGGCTATTGTTCGAGAGTATGCAGAGTATCAGGAAGACGATGTCACTATCTTCGTTGTCTGGCTTGTGCAGTATTGCATTCATCACACAACGTGCTTACCTGGGGAATTGGCGCTAACAGGAAGGTTGCAGAGATATATCCGAGACGCAATCTTGCGTGCTGCTGCCGTTGCACTTAAACGACTGAGCATGAGTCTCACGTTCAACATCACCCCACATATAATATCCCTCGTCCAACATCTGGCCGAGCGTTCTGCCCCAGACCACACAGTACCTCCGTCCCATATCAAACTGAAAACAGAAAATTGTATATCTAACCTGCTTGTCAGAATATCTCGACACGTACATCCCCTCTCAAACAACCAAACACACAAAATTCCATCTCCCTCTCGAACAACACATCCACTCCAAAGCCCAGCTCGAGTCCAGCATCCTCCAGCCTTTATGGGTCACCCTAACGCAAGTCCTCGAAACAGGCATCTCACACCCCCAATCAGACACAAATCTCGTTCAAAAGGCAATTCTCTGTTGCGAAACGATTATCAGTTGGGACTTTGGGATCGAAGAGGGAACGTTCCGGAGAGTGAGTTTTGGTCCTGCGACTGCGGTGAATCCGAATAACGATGATGAAGAGGAGGAAGATGAGAAACAACCTGTTTGGCCAGGAAGTTGGGGCACCGTCGTAAACGAATTTGTCGTGGATTTGATGTTTAAGGTATCCTTCCCCAGATCTCGAGGCGTTAATGAAGGTGTATGCGTATATGCAAAATACGTCGAATTCCTTTGGGAGTAAACATGCTCGACAGTGTCTAATTTATCTTGCCAAATTACATGGTCCAGCATTATCGTCTTCACAAGAACGTCAGGAACATATTTACTCTTTCTTCGGTAACCTAGAAACTTCACTTTCGACTCTCTCTCGCGCTTCCCGCCAGCTTCACGAACCTGGTCCTCACGCCCTTCATCTCGCCACCTTGACACGCACTCTTCTCCACGAACTGCGCATCACGTCCGGCTTAGGTCTTCTATGCCAGACTCCGACATTACTCACCAGTGTTACTCTCGCATGGAAGTTCCTATTATCCAGCGCACCCTACGATGATGGTTCATGGTATTGGGATGCTGCCTCCCAATTAGCTGCAACGTGGGCTTTAATCCTTGAGGGATTGGGGAAAATGGAATGGGATCCGATGGCGAGGGGTGTGGTCCGGGATTTAAGATCACAGGGTGCGGATATGGCCGCAATGTATGTTAGAGGAAGACTAAATTGGGCGGAACGACAGGCTAGTGTGGAAGAAGATGAGGAGATGGATGTTGAGATCGAGATCAAAGATTGGGAATTGTATGATGAGGAGTTGACTAACTGGGCTGGTGTTGTGCGACCTATCTCTTCGGAAAGTTTGAACTTTATTCTGGAGACCGTTTCGTCTCTAATGGACGAATTCGCTCGCTTCGACGATCTAAATAACAGTCATGGTACTCGCCTTTTGTCACCGGCATGCTAAGTCAAGTGCTATATATTCTTCACGATCAGATCCACTGGTGTCTCCTCATGACAGGTTTCTTCCTTGCCGACGAACCTCCCAAATTACCCTATCCGACGCGCCACTACATCACGACTTCCGCCCTTGCAACCTCAATAGCGCAACGTGTCCTGGGATTCTTCAACTCTATGACCGATGAATCAAGCGATAAAATGTCCCCACAAGTAGTAGAGACACTATATTGGTGGTTTGAGCGATGGGGATATACGTACTTATTTGCTCCGGACACTGAGTTAGGAGAGCAGGTAGGGATCCCCGGTGGAGGAGATTGGAAGGGATTGGCGTCGTGGGGCATTGCGAGGATGAGAAAGGATGTTGAGGGATGGGCAGGAGAAAAAGAGATCATCTCACAGATTATCAAGGCCTTGAAGACGTTTTCCAGAGTTGCCCGCGTCAGGCATGGCTTACTTGTTTGTGGTATTTTCCCTTGATTGCTCGAACCGGGAACTGATGCAGATAATATGCCGGATCTGGTTCAATATCTAATTGCCAACATCTCAGATCTTCCCCAAGCATCTCACTCGTATTCGCCGTCCTCTTGAGTAATCTAACATAGTGATCTCGTTTCAGCAATAGTTTTGCTCGCATCCGGCGTAGAAAATACCCAAATCCGAGACTTTTACATGAACCTCCTAGTCGATCCCATCCAACAACGTTTCAACCCCGCCTTCAACACCAAAGACCTCACAAGCAAACAAATGGACCGCATCTGCGACGGCATCGAAATGCTCGAAGGCATCTTCCATTCCTCTCAATCCACCACTCTACCCATGATTTTCCGCTTCGTCACAAAGTTTCTCCAGCCTATAGCGTCGTTGCTCGCACGAGTGAATATCGAGGGGAATGTGGCAGTTGCAGCGTTGCGACTGTTTGAGTTGATTTCGAAGAAGGCGGACTTGACGGAGGAATGGGCTGTTAACGAAAGAAAGCGGACCGAGGTTGCCATAGGGGCGCTGTTGTCGAATTATAAACGATGGAATGATGGTACTAATATTTGCCTGGCTGCCGAGGTGCTAACTTGAGATACCAGTGGCGTTATCGACGAGGACGAACCTTTTGTTGATGTTTGTTATATTTCGGATATGTTGGTTAATATGATCACTGGGGATAGTCAACAATTTGGTAATTGTGCTATACTACGGCCGTCTAATGTAGATGCATTTACGCCTTGGAGTTTTGAGGTCTTTGTGTTAGGTTTAGACATTATACTACCAAAGATGAGAGAGGAGAATTTCAAGGTACTGTGGTTCATGGGGAAATACTGATGATAGATCCCTCAACCAGCTGCACATTTCTCGACGTTATTGCAAAGAATGTTCGAACATCAAACGCCGCAGCTGTTGGCGTTACCATCAGAACGGATTTCAGCTTTAACTTCCTGTCTTATTTACTGCATCCATAATCCTCTTCACGATGTCCAAGAATCTGGTTTCCGCGGAATTCTTTCCTTAGCAATATATATCCGCACAAACTCTGCATCACCGGCAATAAAAGAACTACTGGAATACCTGCTCACAGAGACTATGAAATGTCTCTTCGTTGGCGCAGTCGATAGCGAGAGCGTCTCCAACGCCTGTGCAGCGGTCCATGGTCTCGCTACAATCCTCCCCGTGCGTTATCCCCGATGATCCCACTGATTGAAGGAAAAATATGAAATTCTATTGCATGGCGTTCTTGAGGGTTGCGATGGGGAAAAGTATCAGAGACTGGGTCGAGCATTGGAAAAGTTTACGTTATCTACGAGGAAGAAATATGAGAGTATGGGAATTTCAATGGATCCTGAGGGGAATGTTAGGGATATGGTTAGTGCGAGGGAGGTGGAGATTAATGAACAGGAGATATGGGCCAGTTTGGAGGTCATATGGGGTGTTTTAAGGCTGCGATAGATGCATATACAGATGTTGCATTATTAAAGGAAGAGGTCAGACACGTACCCGGATATCCTATATTATCAAGTAGCGAGAGACTATATTTAATGACTCGTATGTCGCGCCGGAGGATCGATTGCTGTATCAGTATCTCTTCAGTGATGAGTTTGCAAATTCCGAAGTTGGTTACGGCGTGCAACCACTCATGCGGATCTCCGCTCGAGCTCATGGAGGCTATGTTCGATCTTCTCTCCTTCGATATATTGGTTTGTGGGCCGCCGCACTTGCGTTGGGATTTGAATCTATGTCGGTATCTGGCCACTATGGCCAGAGTGTTCAAGAATTCCACAAGTCCTTGAATCAGTTAAGCATCGATCCCGATGGGTTCTGGGCTGTACTTTTGTGCCATCCTCCGGCACTGGGTATTCACGATGACTCACAGGAGTTTTTGCTTCGGTGGCTTCTGCGGTCCCGTGGAGTATTTCCAAGGAAATTTTTCGCTTGGCTGGTTCTAGGCGTCATAGTAGATGGAGCAGTCACCAACCCGACAGCCTTTGAGCATTACTTCTCTCGGGTTCAAGAGGCATATATGCAAAGTTGGAGGCCATTTGATACAATTGACGGACCTATGTATCGGTGGTACGCGGAGTTCAATAGATTTGTGGAGCTATAGTCCCCATCATGGTAGTTAATTGAGTAGTTAGTGTAGTATGCCTTAGACTATATACTGATAATATTCGCACGTCCATCGAAGACGAGAGCGCCTATTTACTGATGCGTGCAAATTACAAGGAGTGGCCGATAATCAAAGCACGCGTGCCAGCCTGGTAAGTTTCGATTAATAGGAGATATTTTTGCACGATTGGTTGGCCATAATAAGCTTTTTATTGTCAGTTGCATTACGGGCACAGAGCGCAGTGCGATAGTGGACTCGTAAACGGAGCAAGGTTGAAGCGTGCAAAAAAGCCAAAGCGTGCTGATTCAGCGTTGATGAATGATTGGCTGGAGGAGGGAGTGGCGGGGGCAGGAACGTGGCGCCTTGATTTAATACAAGCAGGCGGGCGCCTCTGTGGATTAAATATTTATTACGGTGTGAGCTGTAAATTTATATGAGCAAGCCATCCTCGGCCCTCCGAATTGCAATTTACAATCCCTGCAAACGGCGCTTCCTCAACGAACGCTCCTCGCCTGCCCAGCCTGTTGCTCGCCTGCAGCCGAGTCGGAACAACAGCGCTGTTCCCGGGTGCTGCGCTGCACGCTGTCTTGACGATAATCAGCTCGGCTGACTGCCCGGGCGGGTTGCCGCCCTGGGACTCGAGTCACCGCTGCCGCCTACTGCAAGCGGGAAGAAGAAGCTCGATCTTGACCGACCGATCTTCACAAACCGATCCACAAACAAAACGATCCCGTCCCTGCTGATAAACAATTAACGCAGCAATGGACAATCCGTCAACAAGACTGCCAGCTCGATTGATTATCCCGGGACCCGCCCGGTCGACCTCACAGCGCTCGAGTGCATCTGCGCCAGGGCCACGCTCGCCGGTGTCGCCACGTGCAACGCCAGCCTACAATCCTGTCTCCAAGACCCATGTCCCGATACGGCCGTCTCTGCGCCGTCCTTCTGCGTCCTCTCCCGGCCTGAACACTGTCCCCGATCCGCTTCCTCCAATGGGAGTCATTTCACCACCTCTTTCCCCACGTCCGGAGTCTGCGGCAATCCATCATGTGCTTGAAACACACCACATACAGCGCCACCACAACTTCGAGACCGGCAATCCGACCATCAACAACTATGAAATACTCGGCGAAATCGGCGCAGGCGTCCATGGAAAGGTCAAGAAAGCAAAGGATTCTGAAACCGGCGCTATCGTCGCTATAAAAATTGTCAACCGAGTCACAAAGAAGAGACTAGGAAATTACGACCCCAACGAACAGGAGAACAAGATCAGGAGGGAAATCGCAATCATGAAGAAATGTCACCATCCAAATATCGTCAACCTCATCGAAGTCATTGATAATCCGAATAGCCAGAAAGTCTATCTCGGTAAGGCCCTTGCAAAATTTAACTTACGTAGTGCTCGAATATCTTGAGCGAGGCGAGATCAAATGGCGTGATAAATATAACCGACCGATTCTGACCGTCGATCAAATTCGTCCGATGATGAGGGATGTCGTTTTGGGGCTGGAATATCTCCACTTCCAGGGGATCATTCATCGCGATATCAAACCGGGGAATCTTCTCATGTCCAACACCGGTACTGTCAAGATCTCCGACTTTGGCGTGTCCCATTTGGCCAAGATGGATGAAGCAGGGAATGCATTACCTGAGAACGACTTGGATCTGGCAAAGACAGCTGGCTCACCGGCATTCTTCGCTCCCGAGCTGTGTCAAGTAGACTTCGACAAGCCGCGCCCGGCAATCACACAAGCCATCGACGTATGGGCCTTGGGGATCACATTCTTCTGTCTCCTCTTCGGACGAGAGCCATTTCCAGGAGTTCACGGCGAAATGGAACTATACGACAAAATCTGCAATGTCCCAATAGAAATCCCAGAGGAATACCAAGATGTCCTAGACGTTGACACGAAAGACCTGCTTCACCGACTTTTGACCAAGGACCCCAAGGACCGCATCAAACTCCCTCAAGTCCGTCGTCATCCATTTATCACAAAAGACATCCCCGATCCCAAGAAATGGATCTGTGAGACGGATCTCGCTAAAACCTCTCAACCGCTCGAAGTGAGTCCCGCAGAAGTCGAGTCCGCAGTCACACTCTTCCGTAATATCGTCCGCCGGACCCTTGCACAAGTCAAAATGACCGCCAAACGAAGCATGTCGTATCTCCGTCCCCGTCACACTCCCGGCCGCATCCTCTCGGGCATCCACGTCTCTGGTGCGATCTCCCCCATCACCCTCCCGAACTCGCCTTCTGGAAATCTGTTGAGCGCTGGCGTGAAGGAATCTTCTGGAAGTCCGAAATCCGACATCACTGCGAATCGCCCAAAAATACAACACCACGCCTACTTTGATGTAAAAAGTATAGATACCTTTATTCCCCCTACTCCACCGCATTCGAGTAAAGTGGGACATGCCGTGCCGAATGGAAATGGCCATGTGAATGGACGCTCATCAAGCCCGCATTCACGAAGCCCGGTCACTCCTTTGACTCCGCCTCCCGCGTTTCACAAGATGGAAGAACATCTCAATGATGATTACAGTAATTTGTATTATTCTGATTCCGAATTTGGAGACGATTCGGACGATTCGGATGATGGTGATCGCCTCGAAATGAAGTTTGGATCAAGGAAGGCAGGAGGCTGAATCCTTGAGAAGTTGTATAGGATGTTGAAAACGCGAATAAAAAACTGCATTCATGTAAGGAGTTAGTATTTGTATCTGCATAGGATGGGTCTTGGGTATAATAGACTGCATAATAGACTCAATCCCCCTGTCATCTCTCTGCGTTCTTGCTCGTGTGATCTCTGGAACACTAAAAGCCATTTTGGCGTTTCACAGACCATTCCCGAAATAATATCTTCGGATCCGACTCTATCGTTAAGTAGCTCCTCCATGACTTGGCTTCTTCTATCGAACAGTCTCCTGCTTCAATCTTCGGTCTCCTATACCAGATTCACGCAATTGTCGGACTGCGGAAGGTAACTTCTGAAACTGGGGGATTTCTATTCCAAAAGGAATACCTATCGCCTCTATAACGGACTCAAAAATATATGTTCCAAGCAAGTCTGGATGTCTTGGGGTATTACGTCGCCAGAGTTAGACTGCGGAACTTTGTTTCGAACGGTTCCCTGTAAGAAGCATTAGAACTCTCTCCTCAGATTAGCGTTCCATATAGTATGGGTCCAATGTTGTGCCCTCAACGCCAAGAACCAGACGAGCTATCGAGTGAAGATTTTGCACTGAAAGATTGAGAACGACTTCATCCTTCGATTACACAGTTAAAGATAGATGACTAACATTCGAAGATTCCATCTGCCGCAAAGGTCTACTGCCCGCCGGCCTAACTGGACAGACAGAGTAGCATTTTCGACCCCCCTAAGAGCAATAAATACCAACGAGCGCTTTACAAACACATTCCCTGAACGAGTAACTTAGCATTGGTCCAGATACTTGAGAAATCGCTTCCAAAAGGTGCAAAAACAGAAACGTCAGATGCAAAAAAAACGCGTTAGCCCGGGAATCCGTAAACTAAAACCAGCAAAAAGCGAATGCCGGGAGCAAAAAGCCTAAAGCCGATCAAGAGGAGACTCGAACTCCCAGCCTTCGCCGAATT
>Ga0182024_10014653_pt1 | contig 15133 bp, 13 predicted proteins | sample P32metaG_FD_120480 | JGI IMG/M metagenome (GOLD analysis project Ga0182024, IMG submission 120480) | Permafrost microbial communities from Stordalen Mire, Sweden - P3-2 metaG (Illumina Assembly) | ecosystem: Environmental > Terrestrial > Soil > Wetlands > Permafrost | place: Sweden: Stordalen... | reverse complement strand
GATCGGGAGTGCTGGAGCGACGAGCGTCAGAAAGATTTAGATCGTCACTCAGGAGCAAATGACCAATTCACAAGCAAAGCCCAAGGTGCTGGTAGCTGATGACGAGCGAGTGATCGCGGACACACTTGCCATTATCCTAAACCAGAGCGGGTTTGAAGCCACAGCTGTATACAACGGCGAAAAGGCCGTAGAAACAGCGCGCACACTCCGGCCCGACATGCTCATCTCCGACGTCATCATGACCGACATGAACGGCATCGACGCCGCGATCACCATTCGGACCATGCTGCCCAACTGCAAGATTTTGTTGTTTTCCGGCCAGGCTGCCACTGCGGACCTTTTGGACCGTGCGCGCGTCCAGGGCCACGAATTCGAGATTCTTGCCAAGCCCGTACACCCGCAGGATCTACTGGCGCGTCTGCGGAGTTAGGCCATTGGTTCGGCGCGGCCGCTGCTTCGCCGATATCGATTTGATCATCAGGCGGGGAGTTCCGAGAGGAGCGAATGGAATCGCTGCTCTCGCCGTAGCTTCCTGCATTAATCTTTTCACCGACAATTCATCAAGCCTGGCGCCTGAAGGCAGCCGGATGTGGCGGACGACGTTCCCGCTCCCCAGTAATATTCCGTCGCAGGCAAATGAATGGGTGGGCAATCTAAATTTGATGGGCTGGTAGGCTGATGCGCATCGTGGTCCCGATTCCAGGCCTACTGTCCACCAGTATCCGCCCACCGTGCCGCTCCACAATCTCATTGGAGATATAGAGGCCCAGCCCGTTGCCGAGATCGCCCTTGCTACTAAAGAAGGGCTGGAAAAGCTGTCGCTGTACCTCTTTGCTCATCCCCGCTCCCTCATCTCGGACAACGATTTCCATCGTCTGTTCGTGGGTCACAGCATCCAGCCAAATGTGGCCACCCACCGTTACCGCATCCAGCGCGTTGGATACCAGATTGGCCATCACCTGTCGCATCTGGCCGACCACTCCATAAAAACGAACATCTTCTCCGCCTATGATCGTGACCGTAACCTGGCGATTGCGCGTTTTGGATGCGAACAATCTGACTACGTCCTCAAACAGTGTGCCTACCTTGCCCAACTCGGCATTCTGCACACTTTCTTTCGACCATCGAAGCGTCTGCTTGGTGATGCCGGAGATTCTCTCCAATTCGTACTGTGCCTTTTCGATGTAATCCAACGACTTTGCGTTAGCGCGCGTTTCTGTGCTCAGCAGGTACAAAAGGTTGGTGATCGCCTCTAACGGGTTGTTTATTTCATGCGCGATCACGCTCGTCATTCGCCCGGTCAGCTCCAGTTTTTCCGCCATGCGGAGCGCGGTCTCGCGCGCACGCCGGTCGGTAGGTCGGTACAGGTACCGACCCATCCTGCACGGACGCGATTGGCCCGCAGAAAAGGAACGGATCGTACCAGACTCCACTTCTCGACGCGATCCACGCCGCCGCGAAACCTCAGCTCCGCTTCGAAGGCCACTCCCCCATGCACAGCCGTCTTCCACAATGCGCCGCACTCGGCTTCTTCTTCCGGCGTAAGCCCTACCTGCTCATACCATCGTCCCTGCTTACCAAAACCCTGGTCGAGCCACGTCTCATTCACGTTGTCAGGTTTCGAGGTGCGCATGCCCCACTCGAGTTGGCTCCGCGGGATCCCCGTTGAAACCTTGTCTGGTCCAGTGCAAGATAGTTGTATGACAGGGAAATCAGCGAAAGAAGGAAAGAAGCATCCAGCGGCACCCACGTCCGTACAGTCAGGCGTCAAAACGCGGGCAAAAGCATCCGCTGCCGTCGTTTCCAAGGGTGCGAAGAAGACGGTGAAGGATCGCCCGGAGATACTCACGGAGGATGCGCGCTACGAGCTGGCACGCAAAGCGGCGGAGGCCCGCATTGTGAGGCATGAGCAACGAGACCAGCTTAGGGGTAAAGCATAGAGCGCCCTGGGGCTCCAGAGCCTCGTCGTACTTGCCATTAAGGCACATAAATCATTGACAACAGGCTGCTTGCTATTTCAGCAAGCCAAAGACAGCGACACTGTTGGTGGTGCCCACGTACACCTTCCCATTCGCAATCATCGGGGCGACGAATTTGTTGTCGGAAAAATGATCGCGGTTGTTCGGCGCCTGATTGCTGTCGTACAGCTCGGTGGGTATGTTCGTCGTGTCGTAAGCGTGCAACACCGCTGCGCCACCCTGGTTTTCGACCGCCCACACAATGCCGTTCTGCGCTCCATTCGAGCTCACGCTCGGGGTCGCGCCGGGATAGGCAAAAGAGGCTACCGACTCGCTGGCCGGAGTCGTCGCCAGCAACGCATTGGTGATCGGAAACGCCTTCAGGTGATCGCCGACCCCTGCGTAGTAGACGGTGTTATTGAACAGGGCAGCCATGGAGAAGGCACCGCCACTGAGGGCATTCGGCAGTTCCTGATAGACCGCATTATTGCTGCTGGCATTGAACTTACCCATGTTGTCGCGATCGACCACATAGATATTGGTGTCTTTGCCGGCGCCGACGGCGAGATGGCGCGTGTTGCCATGGACATCGGTTTGATCAGGCAGAAGCATTGCGCCTCCGGAGCCCAGATCCTGGTCCGCGTCACTTTCCGACTGCAGGTTATAAGCCGCGAAATAATCCGCCGCGGCCAGCGCGTTCCCCGTTGTGGATACCTTCATGAAGGCGTTGCCAAAGTCTCCTTGGGCGGGAAAGCCATTCGCGGTCAGGGTTGAGTCGAAGGTCCCGTTCGCATCCAGGAAGAAAATATTGCCCTGCGTATCTCCAGCCAGACCGGCGCCGCTCATCCACACCGAACCTTCGCCGTCACCAAAATGAGGGGTGGAAGGGCCGTTCGGTGTCAGGTTTAACACGCTGGTTTGCTGGAGCGTGCTTTCACTGTAGGCCATGAGCCAGCCTGTATAAGGATCTTCATCGCAGTGCGAAGTCCATGCCAGGTAAATCTGCCCATTCATCAAGAGGAGACCCACCCGCTCTGCATATTGACCGGGATCGAAGACCTGCATCCCGTTGCTGGAACCGTACCCGGTGCCGGGGAAGCTGGCCGCAATCTCGGTCGGGCTGCCCTGCAGTTCCGCACCGGTGGTCAGGTCCAAGGCATGCAGCCGCTGATGATAATTGCTGCTCGCGTCCTTCGACATCGCGACCAGGAACACGGTACCGTTGGGGCCGTGGGTTCGGTCGATGACTGGAGTGTCGGTGATTCCGATCTCCGGCGTGATCTGGCCGCAGCCATGATCGTCACTGGTGGTCTCATTCGCTCCCAGCGCGCTTACCTTCCAAAGCTGGGTTCCCAAGTCGGCGTCGAACGCATAGGCGCTTCCGTGCTCGGTAACTGCGATCAGCACATTATGCGTCTGCCCAGCCACAGATAGGCTGCTCACGTACAGAGGCTGCCCATCGACCCTGCCGTCGACCGGCAATTCAAGTAGCTTGCCAAAGCTGTTGAAGTTGACGTTCTGCGGAGTCAACACCGTCTCAGAAGCATTCCATCCGTCGCGTGCGGTGTCGTTGTGATACGTGGTTACGTTTACGCCGGAGGAGGCAGCCACCGTGAGAGCCAGGGTGGCGGTATGGGTAAGTGACCCCGAGGTGCCGGTGAATACGACGTTGGCACTCCCCGCCTGGGCGCTGTTGCCTGCCGTAAGCGTAACGCTTTGGGGTGTGCCGGGAGTCAGTGAAACCGAAGCTGGGCTGGCTGTCACCCCGGCAGGTAATCCACTCAGGGCCACGCTGGTTGTCCCCGTGAAACCGTTCAGCGCGGTCGCCGTCACCTGCACCGGTTGTCCCGCCCCGCCGATGGTTAGGCTAAGAGACTGAGGGCTCACCGCAAGCGAAAAGTCAGCCTGTGCCGGTGGTGGTGCGGTTACGGTGATGGGCAGCGAAGCGGTATGCGTCAGGGCGCCCGACGTGCCGGTCAACGTGGCCGTCGCCGAACCGGCGGCTGTTCCTGTGGGCGCCGTCAACGTGAGCGTGGCGGCCGTGCCCGGAGTAAGCGTAAGCGACGAAGGCTGTGCCGTCACCCCGGTGGGCAGCCCAGTGATCCCTACTTGCACGCTGGACGAAAATCCGTTCTGCGCCGTCGCCAGCACAGAAACGGTCGCCGCCGTGCCATTGGCCGTCAAGGTCAATGACGTCGGATTGACGCTGAGTGAGAAGTCCGCCAGCGCCGTCGCCTGGACGGAAAGCGAAGCCTGCGTGCTGGCTGTCTGGCCGTTGACGGCGGCACTAAACGTGACCATAGCGGTTGTCGCTGCAGCCGAGGACGCCGCGGTCATCATAAGCGGCAAAGCGACGCCCGGAGTCACCGACAAGGTCGCTGGGGAAACGGTGACTCCGCCAGGCAATCCGGAGATCGAGACCGTCGTCGCACTCCCGCCACCCGGCGCAGCCAACAGCAGGGAAGCCGGTTGACCCGCCGCGCCTGCGGTTAGATGGATGGTGGAGGGAGAAAGAGTCAGCGTAGGCTGAGATCCAGTGCTGTCACTATTGCCTGTAGTGCTGTTACTGCCACCGCTACAGGAAACAAGCCCGCCGGCGAGCAGGCCGCTGGCGAGAAGTGCGACTGAACCCCTGCATAACCAATGCAAGCGACGCGTCGAGAGATACATGGCGGGTCCCCGGGAGCCCGGCTCTCGTGGCCGGGCAGAGTCTGTGCGCTGTCAAGTCTGATCCGCGGAAAGCTATCGATGGCCCGCCTTGACGCCGGCTCCTATGCTAACTCCCGCAGAGCTCAGAGTTGGTGAATTATGTCATTACCATCCTGCCGAAAGTGTTATGGAACAATCCCACGTGGGGGTGCTTGCGGCGGCAAACCGCACTCCGCTCGGCGGAGAACCTCCGTTAATGTCAAAGGAAGTAGTGTTGTTTAGGGTGCAATCATGTTGATGTGATGGCAAAACCAGAGAAAGTCTTTGACTCAATAAGAGTTTATTTGGTAACTGTAGATTAATAGTTTGACTCCCGCCCTGTTTTCTGCCGTTCCGGCGCGTTCTCGCCCCCGCTGACTATGGTACCTGGCAGCTATCGTGGAAAACATACGACGTACCGTCGTAGTTGAGTCCCAGGCATTCTAAATTTTCCTTCCCGGCTCCTGCGCACTATAGCCACAACCATCATCTAACTAGCGTGGACGAACCTGCACGTTGCAGCCACGTTTCACGCTTACGCTCCTTTCAAGGCCCCGATCGCGGATGGGTTGTTTACGTCTGTGATGAAAATCAAGAGCCCAAATCGGTGGCGACGAGGACTCACGTGACACTGCGGCACTCTTCCCGCATGCGCCATGCTGACGAGAAGAGCGAAGTTCGACTCCGGAGGCACCTATGAGAGTGCTCACCTACCTGCCGCGCAGTGATCTGAAGAGACGAGTTGAAAAAGCTCTCAGCTCGGGCCAGTTTGTGGTGGCGACAGTGGACTCGGTAGACGATTGCTCGTATTTTAATCAGGTCGTAGAGTACGACGGAATTCTGATTGATTCGGATTCTCTCGTCTTTGCAGAAACACTGGTCCTGGTAAAGCAACTGCGGCAGGAGAATTTGAACGCATCACTGTTCGTGTTTGCACGATATCTGGATTTGGAGCAGCGCTTAGGTTTGTTCGACGCGGGTGTGGATGATTGCATACGCGAGCCATTCTTCGTTGCGGAGTTGGCGGTCCGCCTTGACCTTTCGATACGGCTGCGTCGGGCAGCCTCGGTTCTGGGGGCGCCGGACGCGGTGAGTAAGCTGCGCTCCGGCGATCTCGAACTGGATCTGATCCGGCGAACAGCCGCGCGGCTAGGCAAAGACATCGACCTGCGGCCAAAAGAATTTCTGTTACTGGAATACCTGGTGCGGAACGTGAACCGCCCGGTTACGCGGACCATGATTCTGGAGCATGTGTGGAACACCTCGTTCGAAGGTCTAACCAACGTCGTTGATGTGTACATCAGCGCTCTACGGAGTAAGATCGATCGCGACTTTCCACAAAAACTGATTCAGACCAACCGAGGTATTGGCTATACACTCACCTGTGTGACCGCCTGCCCTGGTGTCCCGGAGGACCGCCCCAGAAGAGAAAGCGGCAGCGCGCATGCATCCGGCGCTCCTCAAGGAAAGCCGCGCTCACCATTGCCGCAGGAAATCTAGCGGATCGTAGAAATGCGGTCTTGCGCTTCTAATGCGAAAAGGCCCTGGACTGAAGAGGAAACGGGCCTAAGCAACCAGTTGTGACCTCGATATAAGTTGCTCGCCAGAGAAATCCTCAAAGCCCTGCTCCCCACAGGACTAAGGGAAGCGGCCGTAGCAATGAGTGATTTGCGATGACAACTTGGGGCAGCAGGGGAAAGGTTCGGTATGGCAGGAATTGGTGCAAGGCTCCGTACGATTCGCCGGCAATGGCAACTCTCTTTGCGAGAGGTTGAGGAACGCAGTCTTCGCTTTGCCCAGGAGCAGGGCAATCCGTCCTACCAGGTCTCTGCCAGCTGGCTTGACCGGCTGGAACGCGAAGAACACGAGTTAACCGTCAACAAACTCATCGCTTTGGCGGACATTTATAACATGCCGACCGAGCAACTGCTCCGCTCCATGTATCCGGGCAAGGAACAGACCTTGATTCTCAAGCAGCTTTCCAGTCCGAATGCAACCCTATTACTGAGCGAAGGGCCACTCGCAGTGCAGGCAAGATATTTGCTCCCGGATTCGCCTGTTGCTGATCAATTGCCCAACGAGACCACGCTGCTCGCGACAGAGAATGATCCGTTACTGGCGCCTTATCGGCGCGGCATCATTGGGAAACGCGACCTCACCCTGGATCCCATGATCCCGGCGGGCTCAATCCTTCACATCGATACCCAGAAACGCGCCATCTGTTCGCGGAAAGACTGGACACATGAATTTCAACGGCCCATCTACTTCCTCATGACGCGGGAGGGCTACGTCTGCGGCTGGTGCGAATTGGACAAATCCTCGGACTGGTTGACCATGATCCCTCATCCCCTGTCTCCCGCTTCCAGCCGAAGATGGAAGTACCGGACAGAGATAGAAAACCTGGGACGGGTGATTGTGGTGGCTATCCGATTGGCACCGTGACTCGCTCTATAGGGCCCTTTGCAAATCTGCAAGCATGGAGAAGTTTCCCGCTTCATAGAGGGTAAGCAGTCGGCGGGTCATGAGGTAATAACTAACCACCGCCCGCTGGGCATAGAAAGGAAAAGAGACCTGCAAGTTACCATTGCGAGCTGCTCCTCGCAGACGCCCAACGTGCCACTTCAGTTCCGTGGCATCCTTGCGCAGCCGTTCTGCAATGACTAACGCCTCCGGATACGACTGCTGGACATAAAAGGCCAGATCGATCAGTACCTCGCTATTTCGCTCCAGGACTTCGAGTCCATCCAGCCCACCGGTCAATGTCCATATCTGCGATGGTTCTAAACTCGCGGCGTCATCGGTCAATTTATGCCCGCCTGATTCGTCGACAAGGTCCAGGGCGACCTCGGCAATCTTATTACGATCGATCCATGTTAGTTTGGCAAACAGGTCTTCCCAGCTCGCTGCAGACTGCCGGCGGCTTTGTAAGTAGTAATATCCGGCAACCAGCAGGAGAACGCCAACAAAAACGCCGACTGCCCCGAGGAAGTAAAGATTAGGCGTGTTCACTGGCTTTTCCGTGACCGCAGGTTCTGAAGATCGTATTCCACCAGCGTTTGCAAAGTAAACATGTTTTCGCGCATTTGTGGCGTCATCCTTCGTGCCGGCCGTTCATCACGCCACAAATTGATTATCCAATAGGTAACGCAGGCCAAATATGCCGCCATACGAACATGGGACAAAACGATAAAGGCGGGCAGCTCCCGGCCGACCCCAAAGTAACTGTGTCCGGTCTCGATCAACACCCCGAGCAGCGAATAGGCGCCCAATGCCTGGGCAATCTTGGCCACATGCGTTTTCCATGGAAGCCTCGCGCTGATAGAGAGCGCCATCATGGCGACGAAAAGTTCGCTCTGCAGGGCGGCTGCAAACAGGTTGCCCTTGGTCGCGAAAGCCTGCATCCAGGTTCGCGCCGGCGGACTTGCCAGCCAGGTCAGACCAGAAGCCACGCATACACTCAAGCTCAGCAGCCAGAGGAAATTGTTTTGTACGTCGTTTCCCCCACACATCCAGCGGCCTGAAAACGCGCGAGGCAATCTCATAAACGACGCAAAGTTGCAGTATCGTATCGAGCACCGTCAGCGACCAGTAGGTATAGAAATACCAATCTTTCGTTCCGTAGTGCAGCACAAGATACAGAACCATTGTTTTGAGGACAATCAGCGTGATGAGGGCTGTAAAGAAGGGGAAACTCCTGGCTCGGCGTCGATACCAAAGAACCAAAAGCAAGCCAAGATTCTCGAGAAAACCAGCTGCCCAGAAGAAGAGATCCAGACCGGTAGGGTGCATTCCAGAGTACCCCTTCGTGCCGGCCGGTCAAAGAACGAGCGCGACCTTGGCGGTTTCACAATTGGCGCAGGCGGCCCAGATTTCCGGGTGAGCCTGGCGTTTCACCCAACCTCAAGCGGCTTTCCGCGAAGAAAGCCGCATAGGATTGCCTTTTGGTGAGGGCCACGCTACCGGAATTCGATCGTGGACGTCAGAGTGATTTCCTGCCAAGGGAAACCCCTTCACGATCGTATCAGCCACGGTGATTGTGAAACCGTGTTCACAAAAAGTCGCTTACGCCAAATTACGCCACACCGAGAAAAGCAAGGATAGTGTGGATAACCCCTGGCTCGGGATCCGTGCCCAGAGGTGTGGAAGCGAGAGCGGCCGGCGTAACGAGCGCGATGAATGTTGCACCGATGGCGAGCTTGCGAGCAATTTGTTTCAGCATTGGAGTTTCTCCTTGGTGGCGCAGATGTGCACTGCCCGGAGACTACGGCGCTCAGTTACAAAGCCCGAGCGTTTCGCCGACGCTGTTGCTTACACGTAACAACGCACTCCGCTGGTGATCCCTAGCCGGACTCTTAGACCCTGCCCTGGATAGCTTGCCGTTCCTGGCTTTTCTCGTCTCTCTATATATCTATGTTGCCGATACGCAACAGCTGGAGAGTCTCGCTCGCAGCTTTTCCAAGACTTGGTTTATTCATCGGGTGCGCTGTAGCAGAGGCTTGATAAATGGGAAAAAGTACGCAATCCACACCGAGCAAACCTGATCATGAGGTCCGCACTCTTGTTAGTGGCAATCAGTGCTTGTTACGAAGTGAAATAGACAGATTGACAGAGTAAAGTAACTTCTGTTATTGCTTTTCCACCATGTAATATTTTCCTCGTCCAAACTGAGGTTGTCGCTTCTGTCTTGTGACTTACTCCCCGCTCCAAGCTGTATGCGGAGTACCGAATACGGCGGCCAGTGAAAGACCTTCTAGGATGGGTCCGTTCCGTCGCCGGTATAGTTTTTGGAGATATTGATGAAAGTACTTACTTTCTTACCTCGATGTGATCTGCAAAGAAGAGTCGCAAAGGCGCTCAGCTCGGCGCAGTTTGTTGTGGAAACGGTTGTCTCTGCGAGAGAGTGCCTGCAGCTTACCCGCTTTGCCCCTTACGAGGGTGTTCTCGTCGATTCTGATTCCCTCATCTTTGGAGATATTGTGCTTCTGGTGAAGCTGCTGCGGCAGGAGAACTCCGACACTTCACTGTTTGTCTTTGCGCGATATCTTGACCTGGAGCAGCGTTTGCAATTGTTTGAAGCCGGAGCCGATGATTGCGTGCGGGAGCCGTTCTTTGCCTCGGAATTGGCAGTCCGTCTTGCCCTCTCGATACGGTTACGGCAGGCCGCCGCCGATCTCGTCGCCGCCAGCAAGGTGAATGTGCTGCGCTCCGGCGATCTCGAATTGGATCTGATCCGGCGAAGAGCCGCGCGACTGGGCAAGGCGATCGATCTCCGGCCAAAGGAATTTCTGCTGCTCGAGTACCTGGTCCGAAACGCCAACCGTCCAGTGACCCGCACCATGATCCTGGAGCATGTATGGAACTCCTCGTTCGAGGGTCTGACCAACGTGGTCGACGTATATATCAGCGCGTTAAGAAGCAAGGTCGATCGCGACTTCCCACAAAAAATGATCCAGACCAATCGCGGCATCGGCTACACCTTTTCCTCCGGGGACGCTCTGCCGGCGGTATCTAACGGCCACGGTGGGGAACCGCTACCTCCGCGCCCAATGCCATTCAACGGGCATGTGCGACAGGCGTAGCCTGTTCGCCCATTGTACCCCGGCCATACTCTCCGGACCACTCTCTTCGGATCTGCGATAACCGTCACCTCCGGAGCCGAACGGCGCAACGGGACTGCCGTTGACTTCGGAGTTCGCCGACCCTTGCGAAAGGGCCGCCGAAACCTATCTCTTCAACTCCAAAGCAGCACCTGAAGCCGGACCTGCGATACCTCAATAAACAATTTTTAATTGTGCTGCGCGTAGAGTCTTCAGGTTCTCCTACTAATCTCTCGCCTACAATGCTTCAACAATGGTTGTCGGCCAAACCTTAATTCACCGCGGAGGTTTGGTTCACAGTAACGAGTAAGCCCTCGGCTGGCGCCGCGTCCAGGAATTCTGAAAACTAATAATTGTTTCCGGGTTTTTCCCGGGGGGAAACTACGCCGCGCAATTCTCATAACGTCACCACGACTGTAAAAATACTGCAGACCCAGGCATTCGGAGGCAAACATGGCTTCGGTAACCGCACTCCCGGTAGATGCCGGCTTTCTGCTCACCAGTCCGCCCAAAGTCCGCTGCCACCCGTTGCCATGCTCCCTGGTGTTCTTCGCTTGTGACGGGGTTGCCATCATGCTTACGGCAAGCCTGGTCCTCTTGGGCAAACGCGCCAGCGGTGGCAGTCTGGACATTCATCGCTACTTAGCTCTTTGGCCTGTTCTTGGAGTGTTCCTCGCCATATTCTTCTCCTCTCATCTTTATCCCGGTGTCATTCATAACGCGGTCACTGAGCTTCGCCGCCTGGTTCTCGCAGTGACACTTAGTTTCCTGGTAATGGGAGGCTTGATCTTTGTTACCCGAAGCTGGGACAAATACCCGGGTCGTCTTCTTCTCTTATGGTGGATGGTGGCGATGGTTGTCACCCCATTGCTGCGATCCGTGGTGCGGGGGCTCATCTGCCATAGATCCTGGTGGGGAATCCCGGTGGCCGTCTTCAACACCGGCGACGAATCGGCCGCGATCATCCGGGAGCTGGAAAAGCATCCGGAGATCGGGCTGAGGCCTGTCGTCGTTCTTTCATCCTCGTATCCCACGCGACCCAGGCACACTCTACCAGTCGTGGATATTCGGCTTTCCGCCGCGGTGAGGGCCTGCGGCGTGGAGCGCGCCATGATCGCCCTGCCCGATGCAGGTTCCGGGAAGCTGCTGGAAGAGCTGGAGAAGTTCGAAAGTATATTCCCGCGCCTGATGATGATGCATAGCTCTACGGACCTCTATAACCTGACCGTGGACGCCAGCCCGCTGGGCGGTTGTTTGGCGGTTGAGTTCAGAAGAGATCTGCTGCTACCTATCCCCAGATTTACCAAGCGCGCGATCGATCTGTTGGCTGTCGCCCTCACCGTTCCGGCGGTTGCGCTCACTATTCTGGTGGCTGGCATCCTTGTGAGACTGGAGTCCCCGGGGCCCGTCTTCTATGGTCATAGCCGGATCGGCCGCGGTCATTCGACCTTTCGCATCTGGAAGATCCGAACCATGAAACTCAACGGGGATAAGTTGCTGCAGGATGCCCTGGCTAGCGACGAAGCCCTGCGCGAGGAGTGGATGCGGGACCGCAAGCTGCGGCGTGATCCTCGGGTGACTCGCGTGGGCAGATTTTTGAGGAAGACAAGCCTCGATGAATTACCCCAGTTCTGGAATGTGTTGCGGGGTGAGATGAGCCTGGTTGGCCCGCGCCCGATTGTAGAAGAGGAGATACCGAGTTACGGACGGAACTTCCCTCTCTATTGCAGAGTTACTCCGGGTCTCACAGGTCTATGGCAAGTCTCCGGACGGAATGCAATAAGTCGGCGAGATCGAGTTCAACTGGATAGTTATTACGTGCGCAACTGGTCTCCATGGCTCGATCTTTATATCCTGGCACGTACCGCGAGGGTAGTCATCACCAGACAGGGCGCTTATTGATGGAAACACGATGGCATCAGAAACGGATCACCCCTGGCATCCAGACAAGTTATGGATGCAATCAGTAAGTTGGAAGAGCACGCGAGCATAGACGGCTTGCAGTAAGTGAGAGAGAGATTAATGATGAAACAGATAAAAGACAAGCGCATTCTTGTTACCGGTGCCGCTGGTTTCATTGGCGCACATGTCGTCCGCCGGCTTCTTGAAGATGGGTTTGAAGTAGTAGGTGTAGACAACCTTAACAACTATTACGACCCCAGGCTCAAGGATGCGCGGCTGAGGAGGCTGTGCATAGGACCCCGATTCTGGTTCTTCCCGCTTGATCTGGCAGATAAAGATCGGGTGGAAAGTCTTTTCCGCAACGGGGAGTTCGAAGCCGTCGTTCATCTCGCAGCCCAGGCCGGAATAAGGCACTCGCTTACCAGTCCAGAGGAATATGTGGCCAGCAATCTCGTCGCCTTCTCCAATGTACTCGAAGGCGTTCGTAGATGTACCTGCCGGCATTTTGTGTTTGCCTCTTCCAGTTCCGTCTACGGCTCTTACAATAAGATCCCTTTTGCCGAAGAGGACTCCACCGATTATCCGGTCAGTCTCTACGCGGCGACCAAGAAGAGCAACGAGGTTGTGGCCCACGCGTATAGCCACCTCTTTCACATCCCGACTACGGGACTGCGATTTTTCACCGTGTATGGTCCGTGGGGACGGCCGGATATGGCGGTCTTCAAATTCGTGGATGCCGTCATGGCAGGTCGCATCATCGAGCTCTATAACTTTGGCCGCCTGCAGCGCGACTTCACCTTTGTCGACGATATCGTGGAAGGAATTGTTCGCCTTTTACCGCTGCCGCCGAACGGAGATAGCACCCAGGGGCCAGGCTCACAGGCTCCGATGCGGCTATGCAATATCGGGAATCAACAGCCAGTCGAACTGCTCCACCTGGTTCGCACCATCGAGTCGTGCCTGGGCAGAACGGCGGACATTCGCCTGATGCCCATGCAGCCGGGCGACGTCTACGAAACTCAGGCCTGCGTTGACAGGCTGAAAGCAGTTACGGGGTATAGCCCTCACGTCTCCATTGAAGACGGCATACGCCGGTTTGTGGCGTGGTATCTGGGCGAATACCTGCCTCTCGGCCTGGTGGATACGCCTCATTTCCCATTACCCCTTCCGGTGCAGAGCGTGCACCTGAACGTACCAGCCGCCATCGCTAGTGAGGGATAACGGCTCACGGGCAATGCGGGTGGAAAGGAACAATTATGGACACGTTAGCGACAGTTTGTATGTTGGCAATCAGCTGGCTCCTGCTGGTTGTGCTTCTCTTGCAGGTGCGCAAGCTTTCTAACCTCACCGCGAAGGCGATTGACCTGTCGTCGCCTGTCCTTAACCGAATCGAGTGGCTGCAGGCACTCGTGGAGCAGTCGGACCGGTCCGGACGCGACGAGAGCGCCCGGAATCGCCTGGAGCAGACTGCCCAGGCGCAAGGTCTGCGTTGTGAGGTCGTGAGCTCACTGACCGGCATCGGAGACTCGGTTTCCGCAAAACTGGAAGGGTTCACCAGGGTGAACGATCAGAGGCTTGAGCTTCTTCGCTCGGGAATGGAGCAGCGCCTGGATTTCTTTACCACGGAATCCGGCCGCAAAGCCGATGGGCTAACCCAAGCCGTTGTTGTTTCGTCCGCCACCCTGCAGGATGAGCTATCGGCCAGGCTGGTTGAGTTCAAGTCTTGCCTGGATACAACGATCAGGCAAACTCACTCGCTGCAAGGCCAGCAAGCCGAAGCCGTTGCCAGCGCGATCCGGTTCCTGCGCTCAGGTGTTGACGAGAGCCTCTCGCAGCTGCGCGAGGAAACTGGAAGTTCGTTCAAGAACCTCGGCGACAGCGTGTTATCGACTCTTACCAGCATCTCCCGGATACAGAAGGCCGAGCTGACCGAGATGAGAAACACCGTTGATACCGGGTTGCTGCAGATCCAGATTGATAACGAAAAGAAGCTGGAGCAAATGCGGCAGACGGTCGACGAGAAGCTGCAGGGCACGTTGGAGGCCAGGCTGGGAGAGTCATTCAAGCAGGTCAGTGAGCGCCTGGAACAGGTGTACACCGGGCTGGGCGAAATGAAGACCCTGGCTACCGGGGTAGGCGATCTAAAGCGAGTGCTGTCCAACGTCAAAGTACGTGGCACATGGGGAGAGGTGCAGCTGGGCGCGATCATCGAAGAGATCCTTGCCCCGGACCAGTTTCGTAAGAATGTGGCCACCGGGCGCTCTCACGAGTGCGTCGAATATGCGGTGAAGTTACCAGGCCGCGATAGCCACGGCGAGCCAGTTTGGCTACCTATCGACGCGAAGTTTCCCTTGGAGGACTACCAGCGTTTGCTGTACGCATCCGAACGGGGCGATGGGGAATCAGTCGAGAGAGCCTCCCGGCAATTGGAAGCCGCGTTGCGCATGGGCGCAAAAAACCTATCTGAAAGCTATCTTGCGCCGCCCGGAACCACCGACTTTGGCATCATGTTTCTCTCTTCCGAGGGGCTATATGCAGAAGCCATGCGCCGCCCTGGTCTTGCTGACTCGATCCAGCGTGAACACCGTGTCGTGCTGGCTGGACCGAGCACGGTGGCCGCACTCTTGAGTGCCCTGCAAATGGGATTCCGCACCCTTGCTATCGAAAGACGATCGAGCGAGGTCTGGGAGACCCTGGGCTCAGTAAAAATGGAGTTCGGCAAGTACTCCAGCGTCCTGGCGAACGTAAAGAAGAAGCTACTCGAGGCACAAAATACGATCGACAGCGCCGAGACCCGCACCAGGGTCATCCAACGCAGGTTGAGGGAGGTGGAAGTCCCCGAGGATATCGACCTTGCCGATGACGTTCTCGCAGAAGAGGAAGCTTTGGAGGAGATCCCTGTCCTGACCGGCGGGAGCTGAGGTCCGCAGTACATCTAAGCGAAATCGCTCTCGCGTTGGGCAAACATTCTTCATAATCGGTTTTGCT
>Ga0182024_10014652_pt1 | contig 15133 bp, 20 predicted proteins | sample P32metaG_FD_120480 | JGI IMG/M metagenome (GOLD analysis project Ga0182024, IMG submission 120480) | Permafrost microbial communities from Stordalen Mire, Sweden - P3-2 metaG (Illumina Assembly) | ecosystem: Environmental > Terrestrial > Soil > Wetlands > Permafrost | place: Sweden: Stordalen... | reverse complement strand
CTGACGACGCCCGGCTCGCTGCTCTACTCGCAGGCTCCCGAGCCGGTTGCCTGAGACCCGGCGAAGCTGATCGAGGCGCCGCCGTGGCTCGGCGGCGCCTCGTCGGGCGCTGTGGGGCGCTTAAAGCGCGATCGCGAACTGGCCGACATAGTTGGCGTGAGCATGCGGCGTCCACCCTGGCGCAGGATGACGTGGGTCCTCATCGTCTGGTGCGCCCTGGCCGGCGGCTGGATTGCCGTCAGCGCCGCCACCGGCTCGAACGTCCGCGCGGCCCTGCCGATCGGCTTGATCGGCCTGGTCATCCTCACGCTGATCTGGCGCCTGAGCCGATCGAAGGCCCCACCGCCGGAGCTACCGGCTGCGAGCGTGGGCCCGACGTTCGAGTGGTGATGGGCCTCGGCTGGTAGCTGACCTGTTCGGCCTCTTCCAGGCCCGTGAGGCCTATGAGCTCCGGAGCCGTCTGGGCGGTCGAATCGAGGTCTTGGAATGGAGGCGCAGCAGTGACTCGACAGCGAACACGACGATGAAGATCGAGGCCGCGAAGATCCCGAGCAGCTCAGCAAGTTGCGGAATGCCCGCGACGGCGTCCCGAGTTCCGACGATCCACCACAGGTGGTAGCGAAGGGCGAATGGAACGAGCACGAGGATGCAGGCGAGTACACCCGCGTCGACTGCGCGTCGCCGCACACCGTGCAACGGGTTCCGACTACGGACGAGTCCGAGGTAGGAACCGGAGCCAACCAGCAGGCCAAACATGCCGCAGCCGAGCAGCACGACAGCCATCAGTGTGCTCGGGACGTCATACCCCTCGCGAAGGCCTTGGTTGACCCCGACTGCGGCGCCAAATGCCAAGCAGACCAACGCCGCAGACCACAGGGTGTGACCGCGTACCACGCCGATCAGCCGTCGCTCGATGCAGCTCAGCATTCTCAGGGTCGGGCGGCGAAGCGGGCCAAGGCGGTGGCTCTGACGCGCGACGATGACAACCATGTCCGTGAGCCAGTCAGACGTCGGCTGCGCGTCCGCACCCCGATCGAGCACCGGAGGCTCAGCGCGACGCAGGTTGACAACTGCTCGGGCGGTGAGAATCGTCAGCAGGGCGAGCGCCCCGACCTGTAGCCAGGTCGCTCCATCCCATGCTGACCGGTTGGCGCCGGCGGCAAGGGCGATCCACTCGGTCAGCAGGGTGAACGAGATCGCTGCGAGCACGACCTGGCAGCCGCGGAGCAGGTCGACCACCCGCGGTTTCGGAAGCGGCTCGAATCGCCGGCACAACAGCACGCGGACCAGGCAACAGGCGGCGATGAGGGGAACCAGGAACATCGCGAAGGACACGACCGTGTCGTAGGGATCGTTGAGCCAGGGAGCGTGATCGTAGAGCGGCTTTATCTGCTTGACCGGCCCCGTGAAGATCGAGAACACGAAGGCCGCCCAGAGGGTCGACAAGATGGCGCTTCCAACCAGCAGCCGTCGTGGATCACCGACCGCCATCGCGTGAGCCGCGCCAAGCTCGAAGGGTTGCGCCACGCTGTCATACGCCGGAGTCGGTCGTTCAGGACGCACCGACGAGACTCCAGCCCGCTTCAGGAATCACGATTCCCAGAGCTTACGCGGGCAAATCGTGCCAGGCAAGAAGCGGTAGCCCTGCATCGCAGCGGCGCTTGGCTCGGCGTAGAAGGTCTCCCTCCACGAGTCATAGTCGGCGAGATGCTCGAGGGGCATGCATATCGGCATTGCCTGCCTCCCCTTGCCGGTGAACGGTGCGGCGCACAAGCTACCAGCGGGCCGCGGGGCGGCCGGACGAGCCGAGATGTGTCACTGCGCAGTCCGACTTGCAGGGCTACGCGAAAAGTGATATCTATTAGCTATCACTTTTATGAAGCACTGCTCCCACGGGGAGGAATCATGAACCAGGCCGTGCAGCCATACCGCCAGCCCGAGGCGACTCCGGTCGGGCACTCGGGGACCCGCGTCGATATCCACGAGCGCCCCGCCTGGTCGATCAGCGGCTGGTTCGGCGTGCTCATTGTCGCCGCCTGCATCGCGGGCGCCGTCCTACTTGCCGGCTCGGCGTGGATCGTGGCGCCGATCGTGATCGGGGCCGTGATCGCCAGCTCGCTGGTGATCGTCCAGCCCGGCCACACCAAGGTGGTGCGGTTCTTCGGCAGCTATGTCGGCACCGTCCGCCGAACGGGTCTGTGGTGGATCTTGCCGCTGTCGGACCGCCGGAGCCTGAGCATCCGGGTCAGGAACTTCGAGACCAATCATCTGAAGGTCAACGACGCTGACGGCAACCCGGTGGAGATCGCCGCGATTGTCGTGTGGCAGGTGGCCGATACCTCGCGGGCGGTGTACGCCGTCGATGACTACGTCAACTTCGTTCAGGTCCAGGCCGAGTCTGCGTTGCGCCACGTCGCGACCACCCATCCCTACGACGACCCCGCGGGCGAGGGCACGTCGTTGCGCGGCTCGGTCGACGTTGTCGCCGGTGAGCTCGCCCAGGAGGTGGCACAGCGGGTCACCATCGCCGGGGTGGAGATCGTCGAAGTGCGCATCAGTCATCTGGCCTACGCCCCGGAGATCGCCCAGGCGATGCTGCGCCGACAGCAAGCCAACGCCGTCGTAGCGGCGCGCGCTACGATCGTCGAGGGCTCCGTCGGGATGGTTGAAATGGCTCTCGCCCGGCTGGATGAGCACGGCATCGTCGAGCTCGACGAGGAGCGCAAAGCGGCGATGGTGAGCAACCTGCTGGTTGTGCTCTGCGCTGACCAGCCGGCCTCCCCGGTCGTCAACGCCGGGACGCTCTATACGTGAGCCGCGAGCGCAAACAGGTGCCGCTACGGCTCGACCCGGCGGTGCATGACGCGCTGGCCCGGTGGGCCGCCGACGAGTTCCGCAGCCTCAACGCGCACGTCGAGATGCTGCTGCGGCGAGCCCTCGATGACGCGGGCCGGATGCCTCAACACGCGGCGCCCGTGCCCAGACGCGGCCGGCCCCGCACCCGTAACGGCTGAGTGGCCGACTCTCGCCATCGCGCGAACGTAGGCGTCTGGGCCAGGCGGCGCGCGCCTTGAGGCAGGCCTTCTTACAGGTCTCCGCCGGGCAGGCGTCACCGATGTGCAGACGACCACCAAAGTCAAGCTCAAGTTCTTCACCGCCGAGCAGGCATTGTTCGCCAAGGCCAAGTCGCTCAAAAAGGCCAAGCGGAAGGAGGTGGCGCACTGGCTCGGGGAGATCGTCGCCGACCTCCCGACTGTCGACACCGACTTTGTCGCTGTGTACACCGACCTGCAGAACGTGTCTCGGGACCTCAGCAGCGACGATTGCGATTCCGCGCAGACGGACCTCACCGCGACATCGACCGCCAACACCACCGCGTCCAACTCCCTGGCAACGCTCGCCGAGGACACGTCCGAGGTCCAGAGCGCGCTGCACAAGAAGTAGGCGGGGGCGGCGGCGCAAGCTGGGTATCGGCGGGCCTCCTCCGCCTTCGGAGCACTGCCGGCCGCAAACGGCGAGCTGCAGCGACGACAAGCGCCGTCGGGTACGAGTGTTCTAGGGCCGTTCTATCAATTCAATCCGATACCCGTCGGGGTCGCGCACGAAGCAGATCCGTGAGCCGCCCTCGCGGATCGTGTAGGGCGGGCGCTCAGGCTCGATGCCCTGCGCGGCGAGCTGCGCGAGCGTGGCGTCGAGGTCGTCCGAGGTGATCGCGATGTGGCCATAGCCGGTTCCGAGCTCGTAGCTATCGACGCCGAAGTTGTAGGTCAGCTCGAGCCGCGGAGACTCGCCGTCGCCGGGCTGGTTGAGGAAGACGTTCACCGCCTCGTCGCGGATCGGCATCCGGCGGATCTCTTCGAACCCCAGTGCGCGGTAGAACGCGACGGAGCGTTCGATGTCCGTGATCCGATAGCACGTATGGAGCAGCGCCACGACCCGCAGCTTAGCGACGTGCGACCATGAGCCGATGATCATCGAACACTCGCGCAACGCTCAGTATCTCTCGAACACCTACCTGGTCTGCGATCACGCCGGCGGCAGTGCCGTCGTGATCGACGCGGGTGGGCCGGTCGAGCCGCTGTTTGTCGCTGCCGATCGCCTCTCTGTCAAGCCGTCGATGGTTCTGCTCACCCACCACCACTTCGACCACGTCAGCGAGGTGGGGGAGCTGCTCCGGCACTGGCCCGAGATGCCCGTGCTGATCAGCCCACTGGAACGCGACCTGGTGTCGGCTGCGACCGACACGATCGACACGGGCGACCGGCTGACGCCCGGCGAGCTCGTGATCCGCCCGCTGCACACGCCCGGTCATACGCTGGGCATGCTGTCGTTCCTGGTTGAGCACCACGGCGCCGCGGCGGTGTTCACCGGCGACACGCTGTTCCGCGACTCGGTCGGAGGCGTGCGCGCGCCCGGGCACACCACCTATCAGGCGCTCAAGGACTCGATTATGGGGACCTTGATGGAGCTGGATCCGGCGACCGAGATCCACCCCGGCCACTCCGAGCCGACAACCGTCGCGCAGGAGTGGGAGCACAACCCGTTCATCCGAATCTGGCGCGGCCTCGATCGCGAGGGCTCGCAGTCGTGCGTCGCGCTCGGCGACGCCGCGACCCTGATCCTGCTCGGCCCCGACTACGACGGGGGCCACAAGGCATGGGTGCGCTGGCCCGATGGGTCCGACGACATCGTGCCCGGCTCGCGAGTCGAAGCGACCGCCTAGTGAGCCCCGCTGGGAACTCCGACGCTCGCCCGCAGCGCGACCGACCTGCGGGCGGGAACCGCTAGCGAAATGGCCCGCGAGAACATCCCGACCTCGCGGGTGGTGCGCTCGGCGACGATCGGCCGCCTCGCGGCCGGACAGGCCGTCAGGCAGTTCGGCACGCGCGCGGCGAATCTCGCGCGCGGCGAGGAGGCGAGCGAGGCGGCGCTGGCCCGTCGCCAGGTCGAGACGGCCGAGCAGATCGTCGCCGTGCTCGGAACGATGAAGGGCGCCGCGATGAAGCTCGGCCAGGTGATGTCGTTTCTCGACGTCGGGCTTGTCGCCGAGGAGTATCGCGAGGAGTTCCAGCGCAAGCTCGCGGAGCTTCGCGACTCGGCACCCCAGGTTTCCTTCAAGGAGATGCGCAAGGTCATCGAGGCCGAGTTCGACGAGCCGCTCGAGGAGATCTTCGCCGAGTTCGAGACCGAGCCGATCGCGGCGGCCTCGATCGGCCAGGTCTACCGGGCGACGCTCCACGACGGGCGCACGGTCGCGGTCAAGGTCCAGTATCCGGGTGTCGCGAGCGCGGTTCGCGCGGATCTGAAGAACCTCGGAATGATCATGCGGCTGCTCTCGCGCATGGCGCCGGGCCTCGATGTCCAGGGGATCGCGCAGGAGATCCGCCTGCGGATCGACGAGGAGCTCGACTATGAGCTCGAGGCCGCCAACCAGCGGGCGATGGCGCGAATCTTCCGCGGCCATCCGTTCGTCTACGTCCCCGATGTGGTCGGGTCGCTCTCGCGCGAGCGCGTGATGGTCAGCGAGTTTGTCAGCGGTACCGGGTTCGAGGAGCTCAAGCGCTCCGACGCGGAACAGCGCAACCGCATCGCCGAGATCGTCTTCCGCTTCTACTTCGGTTGCATGTACCGCCATCACCAGTTCTCCGGCGACCCCCACCCCGGGAACTTCATGCTGCTGGCCGACGGTCGCGTCGCCTTCCTCGACTTCGGGCTCTACAAGCGGCTTCCAGCCGAACTGGCGGAGTACGAGCTGCAGATCGCCCGGCTCGGCATCCGCGGCCAGGGCACTGCCCTGATCGCGCACCTGCACGCCGGCGGCTTTCTCGCCGAGCCCGATCGCTACACCCCCGAGCAGATTCTGCGGCAGTTCGAGGATGTGACCTGGTGGTACACGAGCGACGCGGAGATCGAGCTCACACCCGAGATCGCAACCCAGATCGTGATCGACATGAGCGACCCCCGCTCACGCCACTATGCCCAGCTGCGCCACGAGAACCTGCCGCCCGACCATCTCTTCGGGCGGCGCACCGAAACGCTCACGCTCGCCGTGATGAGCCAGCTGCGCGCGACCGGGAACTGGCATCGGATCGCCCGGGAGTGGATCTTCGGCGACCCGCCGGTGACCGAGCTCGGCCGCGCCGAGGCCGCGTTCTACGCGCTCACAGGGACTGGATCTGCATCAGGCTCGTCGTCCCCGGCACACCGCTCGGCAACCCCGCCGTGATCCCGACCCGTTGACCCGGGCGACACCAGCCGAGCTCGATGACGCGCGCAGCCGCATCCAGGATCAGCTCCTCGGTCACCTCGTGGCGACGCATCCAGGCCGCTTGGACCCCCCACATCAAGCCGCAGCGCTGCACCGTCTCGTGGCCGGGAGACAGCGCATAGATCGGGACGTTCGGCCGGTGGGCGGACACCAGCCGGGCTGAGCGCCCCGACAACGTCGGCACCACGAGCGCGTCGAGCTCGAGCTCGCGCGCGGCGACGCAGGTGCTGTAGGCGACGGTGTATGCCGGGTCGCGTGCGTCCCGGCGGACGCGGTGCTCGTTCCACTCGAGGTAGTTCGCGGTCGCCTCGGTGCGCTGCGCGATCGCCGCCATCATCGCCACGGCGCCGACGGGATGCGCGCCGACGGCCGTCTCCTGCGAGAGCATCACGGCGTCGGTGCCGTCGAGGATCGCGTTGGCCACGTCCGCGACCTCGGCGCGGGTCGGGCGGCTCGAGTGCACCATCGAGTCGAGCATCTGGGTCGCGGTGATCGACGGCCGGGCGAGTGCCCCGGCGAGCTTGAGCAGACGCTTCTGTACCAGCGGCACGTCCTCGATCGGCAGCTCGATGCCGAGATCGCCGCGGGCGACCATCACGCAGTCGGCGGCGCGCAGCACGGCCTCGGCGTTCTCGACCGCCTGCGGCTTCTCGATCTTGGCGACCAGCGGCAGCCGCGTGCGCTCGCGGACGAACTCGATGTCGGCCGCCGAGCGCACGAACGACAGCGCGACGAGGTCGACGCCGATCGACTCGCCATGGGCGAGCAGCTCGAGATCACGCTGCGGCACCGCGGGTAGACGGTCGACCGGCCCGGGAATGTTGAGGCCCTGCCGCGAGACGACGGTGCCACCGATCTCGATCTCGGCGTCGAGCTCGCGGAGATCCGGGCGTGTCGCGAGCACTCGCAGGCGCACCGCGCCGTCGGCCAGGTAGATGATCGCGTCGGGCTCCACCGACTCGGCCAGCTCCTTCCAGCTGACCGACATGCGTCGATGGTCGCCGATCGTCTCCTCGCCGCACTCGAAGGTGACCGTTTCGCCGGGGGTCAGCTCGGCCATCCCGTCGCGCAGCCCACCGATCCGCAACTTGGGTCCCGGGAGATCCTGGAGGATCGCCACCGGGCGCCCGACTCGCGCCGCTGCGGCGCGCACCCGCGCGGCCGTCTCGGCGTGCTCGTCGAGGCTGCCGTGCGAATAATTGAGGCGTGCCACGTCCATCCCAGCCTCAACCAGTCGGGCCAGCACTTCGGGCTCGCGCGACGCGGGGCCGATCGTGGCGACAATCTTCGTTCGACGCATTGCGCGCGCCACCTTAGCTGAGCGGCTGTCCCGACACCGCCCGCGCACCGCCGGCGGAACACGGCGGCGTATCGAGGCGGCCGCTCAGGGCGCGTCGAGGTCCGGAAAATGCGCTGCACAGTGCTCGCGCAGGCGATCGCGCAGCCACGCTCGTTCCTGCGCCGAGGCGACGCGCAGTCGCGCGAGCAGCTCGCGCTGGCCCGTCAACGCAGGCGTGTCGGCGATCCTCCAGCTGACCGCGAGACGCTCAAAGAGGAATTCGACGGCTCGCTGCCAGGCGTCCTCCCGGCTCGCGCCCGGCGCGAGCGCCTCACCGCTGCGGATCCTGGCGTAGCTCGCCCGGGTCGCCGGTGAAAGGACCCCGCGCAAGACGATCACATTGCCGTCGAGGTCGCGGTATTCGCTGCTCGGCGCGCGCAGCCGCTCGCGTCGAGCCATCAGCGGTCCGGTCCCGGCTCGATCGCCAGTTGCTGCGCGACGAGGCTGCGGCCGTCGTGCTCGTAGCGCACATCGACGGAGTCGTCCTGACGGTAGGTGCCGATTCCGAAGGCGCCGACGAGCCAGCGCCAGCCCGAGACGCGGTCGCGGGCGAGGCGGCGCGGAAAGTGCAGCGCGCCGGCGCGCAGCTGATAGTCGGTTCCGGCCTGCTGCAACACGCCGTTGACATACACCTCGAAGGGCTCCGCGACGCCGGCGGGCAGGCGCACGATCGATGTCTCGCTCACCGGCGCGATTATCCTCCCCACGTGTCCGCGGAGATCCCCTATCGAGTGCGGCGCGTGGCGCGGGCGCGCCGGGTGAAGGTCCGCGTCGATCCGCAGCACGGCGTCGAGGTGGTGCTCCCGGCCGGTGCGCCGCTGCGGACCGCCGCTGCGGCCGTCGCCGAGCTGACGCCCTGGATCGAGCGCCAGCTCGCTGAGCTCGCGCGGGCGCGCGAGCGGATCGGGCGCGACGGAGCGCTTCCGTATCTCGGCGAGCGCCTCGTGGCAGTGCCCGAGGCGGGCCGCGTGCGCGCGCACCGCCGCGGCGGGTTTCTGCTGATACCGGCGGGCGACGCCGCGCTCCCGGCCATCGAGCGCTGGTATCGGCGTGCGGCACGCAGCGAGATCTCCGGGCGCCTCGATGCCGCGAGTGCGGTCATCGGGACGCCCTACACGCGTTTGACGATCCGCAACCAGCGCACCCGCTGGGCGAGCTGTGCGAGCGGCGGCGCGATGAGCTTCAACTGGCGGCTGCTGCTGGCCCCCGAGCGGGTGCTCGACTACGTCGTCTGGCACGAGGTCTGTCACCTGCAGATCGCGGATCACTCGCCGGCCTTCTGGGCGCTGCTCGACGAGCACTGTCCCGGCTGGCGCCAGCAGGCGGGCTGGCTGCGCGAGAACGGGCTGGGCCTGGTGTTGTGAACGACCTGCACCCGTGGTTGCGGGCTCGGGCGGCGCTTTGTACCGTCGGAGAGCATGTCGCGCAAGCTCTGTTGGATCATCGCCGTGTCCGCCGCCGCCGCCGGCGCGACGCCGCTCGCGAGCGCGCTCGCGGCCCGGGGCACCGCGCCGCGGGCGCTCCCGAAGGGCGATCTGGTCGTGAGCTTCAGCGGCACCGGCGGCGGCAGCTACCGGTTCCACCAGCCGCCGCTCGGCGGCGATGGAAGCGCCTGCCGGGTCGCCGACACCAGCTACATTGCGATCGACAGCTACCGCTGGAGCTACCGGTTCGTGCTCCCGCCCGGCGGCGGCTCGAGCGACGCGCCCTCGACGCTGGCCGGCGGCGGGCAGCTGAGCGGGACCCAGCAGCTGCTGCAGTGCGCCGGCGCGGCCGCCGTGACGAGCACCTGTACGCAGGCGCTGCGAGCGCCGCTGAGCAGCAACTCGGCAGACCTCGCCTATCCGGGTGTGACGGTCGGTGCATCCGGGCGGTTTGTCACGGTCGGCGCCGTCGGCGAGCTGGTTCGCTCGACACCGCAGCCGATCTGCGACGGCCTCAGCGTCCGGGTCGGGAACCTCGTCGAGGGTTTCTCCCAGCTGCAAGCGAGCGTCAGCTTTCCCCGCGCGCTGCTGGCGAGCACGGGCGATGCCGTGCGGCGCTTCACGATCGCCGGTTCCGGCCTCTATCGGGGCGTCACGCTGAGCGGCGCCTGCGACTCGGCGTCCTGCGCGGTCAGCAGCTGCACCGATGGCAGCGGCGGCGTCGGAGCGCCCAGCGCGTGCAGCTTCAACGAGAGCTACAGCGGCAGGATCGAGGTACGCGTCGTCAGGTAGCCAGTACGCGTCGCAGCGCGTCCGCCGCGGACTCGCCGCGACGACACTCGATCACCGTGCGTCGCACGCGCCCGGTGAACGCCTCCGCCGAGCCGTCGCCGCGCAGATCGACGCCGCCGCGCACGGTCCCCCGCAGCCCTCGCCGCCCCGCGATCTCGACTCGCGCTGCCACCTGGCGCTGCGGTTCGATCCGCCGCTTCAGGAACTGCAGCTCCTCGCGGGAGGCCCCGGGCACCAGGGTCGTGACGCGTCGCGCGAGGGCATCGAGAGCCGCCTCGAGAGTCTCGAAATGTTCGCGCTCAACCTGCGAGCCGGCGCGGCTGGTGAGCGTCCACGCCGGTGCGCTCAACCACGCATCTCGAGCGGGACGTATTCCCGCGTGCGCTCGCCGGTGTAGATCTGTCGCGGACGGGCGATCTTCTGCTCGGGGTCCTGCACCATCTCGAGCCACTGCGCGATCCAGCCGCTCGTGCGACCGATCGCGAACATCACCGGGAACATCGACATCGGCATCCCGAGCGCCTCGTAGATCAGGCCGGAGTAGAAGTCGACGTTCGGGTACAGCTTGCGCGAGACGAAGTACTCGTCCTCGAGCGCGATCGTCTCAAGCTCGGTGGCGATCGCCAGCAGCGGGTTGACGCCGGTGACCTCAAAGACATCGTCGCAGGCTCGCTTGATGATTCGTGCGCGCGGGTCGTAGTTCTTGTAGACGCGGTGACCGAAGCCCATCAGGCGCTCGTTGCCGGCCTTCACGCCGGTGATGAAGTCGGGGATGTTCTCCTTGGTCGCGATCCTGTGCAGCATCCGTACGACCTCCTCGTTGGCGCCGCCGTGCGAGGGGCCGTACAGCGCCGCGATGCCGCCGGCGACCGCCGAGTAGGGGTCGACGAGCGAGCTGCCGATCGCCCGGACCGAGCTCGTCGAGCAGTTCTGCTCATGGTCGGCGTGCAGGATGAACAGGACGTCCAGCGCGCGCGCGATCCTCGGATCCGGCTGGTACTTCAGCTCGGTCATCTTGTAGAGCATCCCGAGCAGGTTGCCGGCGTAGTTGAGATCGTTGTCGGGATAGACGTAGGGCATGCCCATGTTGTGGCGGTAGGAGAAGGCGGCGAGCGTTGGCATCTTTGCGATCAGGCGGATCGTCTGGATCGCCCGGCTCTCCGGGTCGTGGATCTGAGTCGCGTCGGGGTAGAACGTCGACAGCGCGCCGACGGCGCCGAGCAGCATCCCCATCGGGTGCGAGTTGTGGCGGAAGCCGTGCATGAACTCCTTGACGTTCTCGTGCACGAAGGTGTGGATCGTGATCAGGTGCGTCCACTCCTCGAGCTGGGCCGCGGTCGGCAGCTCGCCGTGGACGAGCAGGTATGCCACCTCAAGGTAGCTCGAGTGTTCGGCGAGCGTCTCGATCGGATATCCGCGGTACTCGAGCACGCCGGCGTCGCCGTCGAGGAAGGTGATCGCGCTGCGGCACGACGCCGTGTTCATGAACGCCGGGTCGTAGGCGAGCAGGCCGAAGTCCGCGTCGGAGGTTCGGATCTGGCGCAGATCGAGCGAGCGGATCGCGCCGTCGACGATCGGGATCTCATATGTCCGGCCGGTGCGATTGTCGGTGACCGTCAAGGTATCGCCGGGTCCGCCTACGCCGTTGGGCCCCGCTGTGGTCTGCGCCTCTGTGCTCATCGCGTCTCCAGTCGGCCGTTCGCTTGCTCCCCGATTATGAGCCACGCGGCACCTCGGCCGCGCCACCGTAGCGGCTCTCGGTCGCCGCGATCTGCCCCTGGTAGTGGCTGCCGAGCTCGGCGTGGCCGTACGGACGCTGGGCCGGCGCGTCGAGCGCCATGAACGAGAGCTGTGCGATCGGAAGCCCCGCCCAGAGCTTGATCGGCACCCGTGTGAGGTTGTTCAGCTCGAGTGTCAGGGTGCCCTTCCAACCCGGATCGCAGAAGCCGGCGGTCGCGTGGACGATCAAGCCCAGCCGCCCGAGCGAGGACTTCCCCTCGATCCGCGCGACGATGTCGTCGGGGATCGCGACGTACTCGAGCGTCGCCCCCAGGCAGAACTCTCCGGGATGGATCACGAACGGCTCGTCCTCGCCGATCGTGATCGGCTCGGTGAGGTTGGTCGGCGGGTCGCGCAGGTCGATCGCCGACGCGCGGTAGTTGTGAAACACGCGGAAGGAGTTGCCGAGACGCAGATCCACGCTCGCCGGCTGCACGAGCGCCGGATCCCAGGGGTCGATCGTGATCGTGCCGTCTGCGATCAGCCGACGGATCGTCCCGTCGGAGAGCACCGATGAGGCGCTCACCGGCCTAGCCGTTCCCGGCGCGAAGCACTCAGTGCTCGACCTTGCGCGCGAGCGCGACGACGCCTCGCGTGCGCGGCGGCGCGGCGGGCCGGGCTCCGACATGCGGACCGCGGCGCGGCGCGTACGGCCTGTGGGGACGTGGCGCGCGCGGGTGCGAAGGCCCCCGGATCTTGCTGCCGCCGTCCTCGTCACCGCCAACGACCGGCCGCTCGTCGGTCTTGTGGATCGCCCACCAAACGATCCACAACATCCCGCCGATCGGGATCTTGAGCAGCAGCATCAACCAGATGAAGGTCCAGGTCATGCGGGCACGCTGATCCTACTACCGGTCGGTTGCGGAAGCGAGTGATCCGCCGGGCGCGCTGATGCAAGAAGTGGCGACAAGGGGAGCCCCGCTCCCGACCCTTCACGGCTTCTGGAGGTCCCATGAGCGAGCTCAGCACCGATCGGCATTTCAGCCGCGCCCAGTTCCTGCGCAACACCGCCAAGGGGAGCATCGCGCTCGCCGTCGGCGGCAGCGTGCTCGCATCCGTCGACGGTGTCGCCTTCGCCGCCGCTGGCGTCAGCGACAACTCCACGCTCCAGGCCGCCTACGCGGCGGAGACCCCCGAACGCCTGATCGGCGCATAGCGACGCCCGCTTCGCGCCGGCGCGGAGCCGTCCGGGACCTCCGCCCGGGCGGCTCTGCGCTCAGCCGCGCAGCGCGATCGGTGTGTCGATGAAGTGCGTGACCCGCTCGAGCTCGCGGACGCGCTCCGCGATCTCCTCGCCGGTCAGCCGGGCGACCCGCTCCGTTCCGAACTCCTCGACGTTGAAGGAGGCGAGCGCAGTGCCGTAGGCCATCGCGCGGCGCAGCAAGCCGTTGTCGAGCGCGTCGCTGCCCTGCGCGGCGATATAGCCGACAAATCCGCCGGCGAAGGTGTCGCCGGCGCCGGTCGGGTCGACGACGGTCTCCAGCGGGAACGCCGGAAGCGAGAAGTAGTCGTCGCTGGTGATCAGCGCCGCTCCGTACTCGCCCTGTTTGGCGATGATCGAGACAGGGCCGGGCGGCCCCCAACCAAGGACCTCGCGGGCTGCGCTCAGCGTGTTCGGCCTGCCTGTCAGCTGCCGCAGCTCCGCATCGTTGAGCATGAGGCAATCGACGGTGCCGATCGTCTGCACGAGCGATTCGCGGGCGATCTCGATCCACAGGTTCATCGAGTCAAGCGCGGCAAACCGCGCGCCCGTGCACTGGGCGCGCACGGCCCGCTGCAGATCGGGCTGGATATTCGCCAGGAACAGGACCTCGCTTTCCCGGGCGGCGAGCGAGAGCTTAGGCTCGAAATGCTCGAACACGCCCAGGCGCGTCTCCAGCGTCTCGCGGCTGTTGAGGTCCCAGCCGTACTCCCCGGCCCAGAAGAAGGTCTGCCCGCCCGCGACGTGCTCGACGTCGCTGACATCGACGCCGCGGCGGCGCAGCACGTCGAGCTCGGCGTCGCCGAAGTCATCGCCGACGGGCCCGACGACGCGCACCTCGTCGAAGAAGGATGCGGCCAGCGCGAAGTGCACGGCGGCCCCGCCGAGCATCCGCTCGCGCTCGCCAAACGGCGTCTTGACCGCATCGAAGGCGATTGATCCGACGACTGTGACCGACATGCGGGCGGGAAGGTTACTTTGCCGGTCGTGGGCATGCGGTCCGGGACCCGTGCGGCTGGACTGCGCGCGATCGGGCCGGTTGCGCCTGTTCGCCGGAGTGCCCGGCCGAATAAGCTGCAAGCAATGACATCCTTCGAGGACCTCGGACTGTCCGAGCCGGTGCTCGCCGCGCTGCGCGAGATCGGCTACCAGTCGCCGAGCCCGATCCAGGAGCAGGCGATCCCGCCGCTGCTCGCCGGACGCGACGTGATCGGCCAAGCGCAGACGGGGACGGGCAAGACCGCCGCCTTCGGGCTGCCGATGGTCGAATACATCGATCCGGAGCTCGACGAGGTGCAGGCGCTCGTGCTGACGCCGACGCGCGAGCTGTGCATTCAGGTCACACAGGCGCTGCGGGTCTACGGCGCGACGCGCGGTGTCGACGTCGTGGCCGTGTTCGGCGGCGCGCCGATTCGCAACCAGGAGGCGCAGCTGCGTGGCGGCGGCCACATCGTCGTCGGCACCGTCGGCCGCGTGCTCGACCTCGTCTCGCGCGCCTCGCTGGTGCTGCACGACTGCCGCTACGTGGTGCTCGACGAGGCTGACGAGATGCTCGATCTCGGCTTTCTCGAGGACGTCGAGAAGATCCTCGCCGCGACGCCCTCGGGTCGCCAGACGGCGTTGTTCTCGGCGACGATGCCGCCGCCGATTCGTGCGCTCGCCGACCGCTACCTCTACGACCCGCTGGTCATCGAGGTCGAGGCCGCGACGCTGACGATCGACACCGTCGAGCAGTTCCAGCTCGCGGTCGAGACGCGCGAGAAGGCAGCGCGGTTGGTCGAGGTGCTGCGCGCGGAGCAACCCGACCAGGCGATCGTCTTCGTGCGCACCAAGATTCGCTGCGACCAGCTGTTTCGCACGCTGCGCGACAAGGGCATGAACGTCCGTGCGCTGCACGGCGACCTCACCCAGGGCCAGCGTGACGGCGTCATGCTCGCGTTCAAGGGCGGCCGCGTGCCGGTGCTCGTCGCCACCGATGTCGCGTCGCGCGGGCTCGACATCTCGACGGTCACCCACGTCATCAACTTCGATGTCCCGACCTCGCCGGACACCTACGTTCACCGGATCGGCCGCACCGGTCGCGTTGGGCGCTGGGGCCGTGCGATCACCTTTGTCGAAGCCCGCCAGAAGCGCGAGCTGGAGGCGATCGAGCGCCGCAGCGGGATCGAGATCGCACCGTGGTCTCCGGGTGCCAGCGCCAAGCCGGCACCGGTGACGGAGCGCCCGCGCCGCCACTCCAAGCCGCACGTGCGCCATCCCGCCGACGAGCCGCGCACTCGGCTGCTGGCCAGCGGCGGGCGCGCAGCGGGCATCGAGGTCGCCGACCTCGT
>Ga0182024_10014651_pt1 | contig 15133 bp, 11 predicted proteins | sample P32metaG_FD_120480 | JGI IMG/M metagenome (GOLD analysis project Ga0182024, IMG submission 120480) | Permafrost microbial communities from Stordalen Mire, Sweden - P3-2 metaG (Illumina Assembly) | ecosystem: Environmental > Terrestrial > Soil > Wetlands > Permafrost | place: Sweden: Stordalen... | reverse complement strand
TCGTCCGCCAGCCTCCCAAACCGCCTTCTCTCCCTTCTGCCGTCTGGATCAACAAGCCACCCGACCAGGAGAAAACTCCTTAAACTTTCACGCCGTGTGTCTCATTTTTATTGACACGCACCGCACTCAACTCACGCCCAACCGCTGGGCAGCGGCCCGCATCTGATCCCCTGGGTTCGTCGTACGCTTACGCTTAGAATACACGCAGAAGCCTCGGCCGAGCCCAGAGGACAGGCGCATACGGTGAAGTAGTTATGATGCGGCGCATTCCTCCAAGATGCCGAACTGGTTTTCGTGATGCCGCACACGCACTTCCGCGGCAAGGATATGAAGTACACACTGGAATATCCGGACGGACGCAAACAGGTGGTGCTGAATGTGCCGCATAGTTTAATTTAATAGCGCTTGCTCCACACCGGGCACCCGGGGAAATAATTGCCCTTGGCGAGTTCGGAGGCACAACGCTGGCGAGCGCGCTCGGTCCCGCCCTTAATCAACTCGTCCACCTGCTCCATGCTTAGGACATTCGGATGCTCGCGCCAGACCGAATGCACCGGCGAAATTTTCTCTACGTCCAGTTTGTAATATTCGATCAGGTCGCGAAAGTTATCGGGCCAGAACTGATAATCGTAGGAAGCCGTGGCAATATCGCCTTCAATGGCCACCTTCTGGGCCGGCGCATAAGCGAAAACGGCGTCGGCCATATGGATGTTGTTACGCGCCCACAGCACATCCAACGTCATGGTGTCATCGGAGAGGCGCAGCCGCTCGTCAACCGGCATGAATTTGAGCGGCTTTGGAGACTTGGCTAAGTCATCGGGAAAGTCCGGCGCCGGATGCGTCGCCATCTCTCGAAAGATGCCTTCATTGCCACGCCGGGAGATGATGGTCAGCCCTTCCGCCACCGCCTGCCGCACGCCCGCCACATGATCGAAGTGAGCGTGCGAGACGATCAGCTGCGTAACCGGCTTGCCGGGCGCCAGAGTGCGAGCATACGCAATGTTCGCCTTGGCCTGATGTACGTCGGTGTCAAGCTCGAACAGCGTGATGTAATCCTTGAACTCGATGACGGTTGTGCCGGCCTGATCGATTCTCCAAATGCCCTTGCCGACCGGAACGGATGTCACGGCTTGGACTGGATGGGACGGCGGCTCGGGAGCGTTGCGGACCTCGGCCGGAGCTTCCAAATTTGCGATCTGGCCGTCCACTCGATAGCTGTCTACGTAGACCTTGAAGTAATCGATGTTGCGCCAGTCCATGCGCGTGTCGTAGCCCAGCGGCAATAACAGACCATCAAACACTCCGTAACCGGTGAAATGCGTCGTGAAGGTAGCCTGGCCAAGATCGGTCTGCGGGTTGGACCAGCGCACCCACGCCGGGAGATGATTGCCGAAGAAGGCGGCCGTGAGTTTATCGCCTTGCTTCAACCTCACATCGATCACCGTCAGACCATTTTCCTTGCGCGGCAACGAAAGTTCCGTGCCCGGATCCGTTAGTGCGCGGACCAATTCCACCGGGTTATTGAGCATCCACATGCGCCTCATATGGACGCCATCGAGCTGCAGAGGGTTTTCGCTCCAGCGCGCCTCGCGCACGGCCTTGTTCCCATTGATGTCGAAGGCGACGTCGCCATCCAGAATCAAATTATTCAGCGCGTAGCTATGGCCGAACAGCGCCAGGAAGGGGAACAGCATGTTGCGGCGTTCGAGCTGCTGGAAGCACCCGTGCTCCAAGTCATAAACCCGGCGGAGATCATTAGCGGCCTGATATTTTTCGGGCGCGTCCGGCGACCCGGTAATGCGCCCGCCTCCGAACATGTACGCATACTGGCCGTAGCCGACCAAGGTGATGTTTTTGACGGACTGCACGCGCTCGGAGCCACCCAGGGCTTGAGCCGCCTGATTCACTACGGTTCGAGCCGAGGGTTGTGATGCGGGCGCTTGTGCATGAGCCGGACTAAAGCTAACGCTAGTTAGTAGCACCGTTAATAGAAAATTCGTATTTGAAGATCGCATTGTCATAAGTCACTCATTAGAACGTGTTGCTCACCGGGCAGCCTCGCATAGCCAAGTGCGATTTCTCGACGTGATCGCAGAGATCTTGAGCGTTCCTGGTCTGCTTGCGAAGGAGATCCAGCGCCTCTGAATAGGTGTGAATATTGCCATGCACCGGCAGATCGCGCTCCACATCCAACTTCCAGTAATTCACGCTGTCAGGATAACTGTTGCCCCACCATACAATGTCCCAGCCCTCGTCTACCAGATCGCCTTCAGCCACGATCTTCGCCGCGGGGGCATATGCGAACACGCCATCGGCCATGTGGCTATTGTTGATGGCGCGGTAAACAATCACTTCCATCGATTGGTCCTTCAACACCAGCTTGTCATCCACCGGTATGATTTTGATCGACTTCGGATCCTTCCCCATCGCATCGGGAAAAATCTTCGCTGACCTGGATGTCATTTCTCTGAAGATCCCCGCATTGCCGCGCTCGGTGACTACTGTCAGGCCTTCGGAGACGGCCGCACGCAAGCCGCCCGAATGATCGAAGTGATGGTGCGACACGATCACCTGCGTCAAAGGTTTGGATGGCACCAGGCTGCGTCCCTTAGCGATTACGGCCTTGGCACTGGCCTCATTGCCGTAGGCTTCAAACAGCGTCAGATGATCGTCGAACTCGAACACGGTGGAGTTCCCGGCTCCCCCCCGCAGATACCAGATGCCTTGGGCGACCGGCACCGCTTCGATATTGATGGCACGCGGCTCCGGCGCTGGCGCGTCACGGACCGCAGCAGGGACCGCGAGATCGTCCGCCGGCCGGTCCACTTCATATTTGTCGATGTAAAGCTTGCGCCAGGGAATGTTCCGCCAGTCTTCGATGGTGTTGTAGCCCCAAGGGAGCTGGACGCCTTTCACCATCTGATAGCCGGCGTAGTGAGTCTTGTATGTCAGCTCGCCGAGATTCGCATCTGGCCCAACCCAACTCATCCATGCCGGCAGATGAGTCGCGCTGTCAAAAGCGACCACAACCTGATCGCCCTTCGGTGTGGTCAGGTCCATTACCCGCTGCGCTCCGTCCTTACGGAGGTTGGACAGTTTCGACGCTGGCTCAAGCGCCGTCCGCACTATCGAAACCGGATTGTCGAGCATTTCGATGCGCCGAGCCCGAGCCGCTGCTTCGGGCACGCGTGCGGCCTTGGCATCCAGGCCGATATTGAACGCCACGTCACCATCCAATCCCTGATTCACGCGCACGTCTCCATTCATGTTGCGGGTGTAAGCGAACACGAAATCCCATACCAGGCGTTCCTGGAGTCGCATTCGCCCGTGCTCGAGATCGATGGTCCGCACTGAGCCATTCACGTTCACCCATTTCTGCGGAGCCTCCGGCGCACCGACAATGTTTCCACCACCGTTTTGGTTAGGCATCCTGACCATAGCCGTAAATTTTAATCGTTCGGATGGAGAGAATCCGATCTTTCCCGCCTAGAGCATCGGCGGCGCTGTTGACGATCTTCATTTCGGGGCTTTGAGCGTAAGCGCTCATCACCGTAAGCGCGGCTACAAGGCAGGTAGCGAATTTCATAAGTTGCTACAGGTGCGCATCCGCTAGAATACGCGCGCAACTGAAGATTCGGCAAGCTGTAACGGTCCGCGTAACGGTCACAGGGTTGCGAAAGTTATTGAAATGGGGAGGTATCTGACTTCTGACGCGGGATTTATGGCGAGACGATCAGGCGCAGATCCAGGCTACCCTGCAAGGAAGGGGAGATCGTTGATGAAAACACTGTGCAAGATTTCACCGAAAATAATCAGCGTTTTCAAAGCGGCAGAGAGATCCACATTCTCGGGTCGCGGTCGATCGGGATGCCGACCGATTAGGACAGCTTCATGCGCCGGAGTAATTCCTCAAAGCGTGGGTCTGAGCGCAAAGGATCATAGATCGGATCGGCTCTGAGTTTGAGCTGCACTTCGTGGTTATCGACGGCTTTTTGAAGCCATTCGTAGGCGCGGTCCTTATCCTTGAGTCCGATGTAGGCCTCTGCGATCGCCATCGCCGGAAAAGCGCTGTACTGGTATTGCTGGAGAAGTTCGTTCAATAGTTGGCGAGCCGGTTCGAGCTGGCCCGAGACCGCGTAAGCATAGGCGAGCTGGCCGTCGGCCCAAGGGTTGCTCCCCATCAGCTGTCTGGCGAGTTGCAATTCCGAAAGACCCTCGGCGTACTTCCCGCTCGCTATGAAAGCCATGCCCAAACTCTCCCGTGTCATTGCAAAATTGGGCTCCAACGCGAGGACTTTCTGGGATTGGTCAATGGCATCCTGGTAACGATGCAACACATAAAGCGAGTCAGCCATTCCTTGGGCGAGGTAGGGAGACACAGGGTCGAGTTCCAAGGCCCGCTTGTTTTCCGCCATGGCTTCATCCAGCCGGCCCATCTTGTTCAGGTAATAGGCATACCAGCGATGAGCTACGGCACTGGCCGGGCTAAGTGCTAACGCTTTCTTGAATTCTTGCTCGGCTGCGTTCCAGCCGAAATCGAAGGTATAAGCTTCGGCCAGGTCGACATGCGCTTCGCCCAAGGTGCCGTCCAAATCGAGAGCTTTTTGGGCGGCTGCCCGAAGCTCCGGAATCACCTCTCGTGCCGGTGTTGCAGTCATGACGGATAAACCGGTATAGCAACGGGCCAGCCCCAGATAGGATAAAGCAAAATCTGGATCATTCTGAACGGCTTGCTTGAGGTAGCCGATGGCGATGTTAATACTCTCGGGAGTGTTCTTGTTCCAGAAGAACACGCCCTTCAAATAATCTTCGTAAGCTTGCGGATTGACGCTGGCGGTCTCATGAGCGGTGCTGTTCGAGCGCCACCGACGGCTATTACCAGCCAGCGCGACACCGAGTTCGCTCGTGATTGCCTGAGATATCTCCCGCTGGATGGCGAGCGCGTCTTTGGCCTGGCGGTCGTAGCTCTCCGACCACATTCGATAGCCCGTGCCGGTATCGTCAAGCTGAACGGTAATGCGCAAACGGTCGCCATATTTCCGCACTGTTCCTTCGAGCACGGTTCGCACGTTCAGCTTACGGCCGATCTCGCGGACGTCCAGCGTCTTGCCCTTGAACTCGAAGGCAGAAGTTCGAGCCACGACTTCGAGGCGCGGCACGCGGCCCAGCGAGTCGATGAGCTCATCGGTCAAACCGTCACTGAAGAATTCGTCGTCCTTGTTGCCGCTCAAATTAAGAAAAGGCAAGACTGCGATGGAAGGGTTGCCATTTGCCCGCACGCTTCCCTGCCGCAGCCGCCATAGAACAGCGGAGAAACCCGCCAGCAACAAGACCAGAAGCAAAAGCGCGGCTGCCTTCCAACTTAGGAGCCAGAGTCGATGTCCGGGAGCACTACGTTCCACTGCCACTTCCCGGGCAGGCGTCTGAACCGCGGCCGTCTCCATGAAGGCGGGTGCGTAGCCGCCCTTGGGCAGATCAATCCGGACCGGGCTTTCGCAGCCCTCCGTTTGATAGTATTTCGCCAACCTCGCACGCAGCCGATTCGCCTCGGCCCGGACAATGTTATTCACGCGCGGATCGAAAGACTTGCCACGCCCGAAGACCTCCACACCGATCGAATACTCTTTAATCTGATTGGCGCGGCCGGCCAGGGTCTCCTCCACGACGTACCGTAGAAAATTCCCCTGCGCCCGGGCGGAGCGAAACGCCGGGCTGGCCAGAATGCTTTCGAGTTGAGACCGGATCGCCTCAGCCGGCGGACTGGCGTGGAGCCGCGCATCCGCAGTCTCGACAGCCGGTTTCAAGCCCTGCGCCGTACCTACAGAAGCTCCCATGCAACTCCTGTGCTCTCTTGAAATTAACTCGAACAAGTAACGCTCGCGTTAACCGTCACAGCACCCTTTGATCTTTCTTTTCCCCGAGGTCGGCGTTCATCATATAACGGTACCGGCTGCTGTTCAAGGTATGCAATCAGCAGGAGCGCGGCCACGCAAGGGGGGCATGTGAAAGCTTTCAGGAGAGTTATCGTCGTCATCGCAGTTTTGGCAATGGCGGTGATCGGGACACTTCGCTTGGACGCGCAGGCGACCACCGCGACGATCTTGGGCACGGTCACGGATATGTCCGGCGCGGCCGTTTCAGACGCAGCCGTTCAAATCAAGAACGTCGGAACCGGCCTTACTCAAAACGCCAACACAGACACTGGCGGAAGGTATCGAGTGCCAGACCTCGGACTGGGCGCCTATGAAGTGCAAGCCTCCAAGGCGGGGTTCCAGACGGTCGTCCGGCGAGGCATAACGCTTGCCGTCGGAAGCGAGAGTGTGGTCGACCTGTCATTGCCTGTTGGACAGCAACAGCAGACCGTCACGGTCGAAGGGCAAGCCTCCCAGGTCGAGACTACTTCGGCCGCAGACGGCAATGTGGTGGAGTCCGTACAAATGCGCGACTTGCCGCTGAACGGCCGCAGCTATACGCAACTGCTGACCTTGGCGCCGGGCGTGACAACCGCCGCAGCGCCGACACAAAGCGCGGGCAGTGCCTTCTACGAGCGCGGCGCGCAGTACTCGGTGGCGGGCAGCCGCCTCTATGGCCAATCGTTTCTTCTCGACGATACCGACGTGGCGGATTTCTTTGGCCACGGCGTAGGCTCGGCGGCCACGGGTGACGCCTTGGGAGTGGAGGCCATCGCTGAGTTTCAGGCACTGACAGCCACTTATGGCGCGCAGTTCGGCGGCAACGGCGCTGTGCTGAACGCGGTCAGCAAGTCCGGCACAAACGACTTCCATGGCTCGGCTTATAAATTCTTCCGCAACAACGTTCTGGATGCCCGGGACTATTTTGACCTGCCACAACAACCGGATGGCGACCGCAATCCCCCGTTCCGCCGGAATCAGTTTGGTGGAAGTCTGGGCGGTCCGGTGAAAAAGGATAAGGCGTTCTTTTTCGTGAATTATGAGGGCTTGCGGCAACTGAAAGTCGCCGATACCCCGATCTTCGCACCCGACGCCAATGCGCGTAATGGCTTTCTGCCTTGTGCGGCCGCTCCAGGTTTGCCTTGCACTGGCGGTCTCGCCAATGTAGGTTTCGCAAGCCCCGCGCTTCGCGACGTCCTATCCCTGTTCCCGGCAACCGGAATTACCACGCCAACTGGAGTGGCAAACATCATCGCCCCCCGGCAGCCAGATAGCCAACGAGAACTATTTTTTAGGCAGGTTCGATTACACGTTTTCAGAGAAGGACTCTCTGTTCTTCCGCTATGTGCTGGACCGCGCAAACTTCCAGCTGCCGGCTACGGTTCCTATTTATACTGAGCAAGATCTCTCACGCAGTCACATCGCGACCCTCGAAGACCGGCACGTTTTCTCGGCGAGCCTGGTGAATCTTGCCAGAATCAGTTTCGTACGACCGGCGGAATACGGCAATTACCTAAATCCGATTGCCACGGCGGCCGATGGATCTCATCCGCTAAACTTCTACCCAGGCTCAGGGGTTCAGGATGGAGGCTTGACCATTGCTGGTATCGGCAATGGCTTTTCTTCCATCGGTCCTTCCGGTATCCTACCCACGGCGGTTGTCCCCAACCGTTTCACGGAAGGCGACGACATCTATTGGACCCGCGGTGCCCATAATCTCAAATTCGGGATCTCCTTCGAACGATTCCAACAAAACGACGCGAGCGGATTTTACGGGCCTGGCGATTACATGTTCAATATTCTGGAACAATTCATGCAGGGCATCACGACTCTCTACCTGGGCAATCTGCCGGGGCAATTCAACGACGCAAGATATTTTCGCGAATTGTGGATCACGCCGTACTTCCAAGATGACTGGAAAGTGACTCCGAAACTGACGCTCAATCTCGGCTTGCGCTATGACTGGGGCGCGAATCCATCGGATGCGTCGAACAATCTATATCAAGTTCTTAATCCGCCGGGCTTAAGCAATCCTACAGGCGCCCCAGTTTTTCCAAACGCGCCGGCTTTTGTGCAGGTCCCGAATGTCTGGGAAAACAATCCCAACACCAAGAATTTCGATCCACGCATCGGACTGGCCTACGATCCCTTCGGCGATCATAAGACCTCGATCCGGGCTGGCTTCGGCGTTTTTCACGAACTCATTAAAGCAACCGTCTACCAAGCTGGTTATGTGCTGAATCCGCCGTACACAAGCATTGCCGCGCCGAACATTCCGTCTCCCGCACCAGGCATACCGCCGATCTGCGCCCCCGTGTTTGGGCCGGTTACTCCCGGCGGGAGTGGAGCTGGGAATCTCAAGTGCCCGCAGCAAGTCTCGAACTCACAGGGCTATTGGTACCCGACCGATTCCACACCCTACATGATGCAGTACAACTTCAGCATCCAACGCGAAATTGGGACGGGCAACGTTGTGACGCTCGGATATGTAGGTTCCCAGGGGCGTCATTTATGGACGCAGCACGATTTGAACGCTCCGCTCGCGAACACACCGACAGCCGGCGTACCACCGGGATCTCCTTGCGGACTGCTGGCATGTCTGGAGGGCCCCCGGGTGGTCTCCAATCCACGCCCGAACGCAACGGCCGGTTACCTGGTCTACTTCCAGCCGGTCGGCACGTCCAACTACAATTCACTTCAGGCCAGCTTCAACCACCGCTTCAGCAAGAATTTTCAAACACAACTTTCCTATACGTTCGGCAAGTCATTGGACGAGGTTTCGAACAGCATCGGCCTGGAGGCTGGACAGGGACAAAGCGGAACTGGTGCGTCGAACCCCTACGATCGGAATTACGATTACGGGCGTTCCACCTTCGACAGAACACACAACTTCATCGCGAGCGGGCTTTACCAATTGCCGTTCAAGCAGGATCGCGTGTTGGGCGGGTGGCAGTTGAGCGGCTTACTTACCGCGGTCAGCGGTTTTCCGTTTAACCCAGCGGTCGGGTTCGATAACGAGGGCCTCGGCGCGCCGACCACGACCAACGCCGAGCGTCCGAACATCGCTTCCGGTTGTACTTACGCGAGCGCCGTGCAGGGCAATCCCAGTCAATGGTATAACCCGTCCTGTTTCGTGTTGCCTCAGGTGGGAACACCTGGGAACATCGGAAGGGACGTGCTGAATGGACCCGGTCTGTTTGATATCGATTTTGCGGTGTGAAAAACACGAAGATCGGGGAACGAGTCAACTTGCAATTCCGGGCTGAGTTCTTCAATATTCTAAATCACCCCAACTTCGGAATTCCGAACGCGAACACGTTTGTGTCGGGCGGCGCGATCGCGCAGACAGCGGGAGTGATCACCAGCACGACGACATTCCAGCGGCAGATCCAGTTCGCGCTGAAATTCATTTTCTGAGGCGCACATGCGGGCGCCGCGGCACATCCTATTTGCAGGCGGGATCGTGCTGGCGCTGGCGATTTCGCCGGCCAAGGCGCAAATGGATCTCTCCGGCGAATGGGGCCAGAAGTTCCACGAAGAGGCGCCCGAGCGCTTAGCCGGCCCGGACATCGGCGACTATACCGGCATGCCGATCAATGATCGCGCCCGAATGCAGGCCGATTCATGGGATGCCGCGAAATGGACCATGCCTGAACATCAGTGCGAGCCTCATCCGGCCGATTACGCGGTGCGCGGCCCGGGCAGCATGCGCGTATGGTCCGACATCGACCCGTTAACCAAGGAAGTGACCGCATGGCACACCATGATCATGTGGATGAACCCGGAGCGGACCATCTACATGGATGGACGTCCGCATCCATCCGAGTTCGCCGCGCACACCTGGGGCGGCTTCTCCACCGGGCAATGGGTCGGGGACATGTTGAAGGTAGACACCACGCACTTGAAAGAAGGCTGGCTGCGCCGCAATGGGCTGCCGCGCAGCGAGAAAGCGACCATGACGGAGTACTTCCTCCGGCACGGCGATTATTTGACCATCGTCACGATCATCAAGGATCCGGTGTTTCTCACCGAACCGTTCATTCGTACATCAGACTGGATTCTCAATCCCGGCTATGCACCTACGCCGCAAGCTTGCGTTCCGAGCCACGAATTCGATCGGCCCGAAGGCTGGGTTCCGCATCATTTGCCGGGCACTAACCCATGGCTGAATGACTACGCGATCAAGCACGGCTTTCCCATTCCGGCGCTGCGCGGCGGTGCTGAGACCATGTATCCGGAATACCAGGACAAGCTCGAGATTATGCCGATCCCCGCGAGGCCTGCGGAGAACAAGAAATGAGCGGCAGAACGCCGTTTCACCTGGCTGCGTTGAGTCTGTTTGCCGTTGCCTGCGGCGCCGCGCAGCAACTTGACATCGTCCGCGTCAAGGGAAGCGTGTATCTCATCGCAGGCGCCGGCGGCAACATCACCTTGCAGGTGGGAGATCAGGCCGTGGTACTGGTCGATTCCGGACTCGCGCGATATAGCGATCAGGTTCGCGCGGCAATTCGCACGATCACCGACAAACCCATCGGCTTCATCATTAATACAACCATCGATCGCGACCACACCGGCGGAAACGCGAACCTCGCCCCGGGCGGTTTTTTTATGCTGGGTTCTGCTAACCAGCAGCGTTCGCAGGCTTCGGTGGTCGCGCATCTTAATTTGCTCGATCGGCTGAATGCTGGCGACCAGGAAGTTGCGATTCCACAGGCCGGATGGCCGACCGACACTTACGATAACGGCGAGTGGAAACTCTACGCCAACGACGAACCCTTGTTGCTGGAGCACCCAGCCTCGGCGCACACCGACAGCGACACCACCGTGTTTTTTCGCAGATCGGATGTGGTGGCAACCGGCGATCTATTCGACATGACCAAGTACCCGGTGATCGACCGCAAGCGCGGCGGAAGCTTGGCCGGGATTCTCAAAATGCTGAATCACATCTCGCTCGACATCGCGGTGCCGAAAGAAAACGAAGAGGGCGGCACCTATATTGTTCCGGGCCACGGCAGGATTTGCGATCGCTACGACATCGCCATTTATCGGGACATGCTGACCATTATTCGAGACCGCATTCAGGATCTCGTCAGGAAAGGCAGAACGCTAGAGCAGGTGAAGGCCGCCAAGCCGACCTACGATTACGACGGCGAGTTCGGCGTAGAGACCGGCCCCTGGACTCGAGACATGTTCATCGAAGCCGTTTACGACGAACTGAGCGAGCGGGGTAAATCAAAATGATCTGCCGCGTTGCAGGTGTCATTCTGCTCGCCGCAGCGATTTTAGGCGCACAATTTCCCGGTGGGCTGCCTCCGCTGATCGGAAAACCGGCGGCTGTGATTGACATCACTGGCTACTGGGTTTCGATCGTCGATGAAGATTGGCGCTGGCGCATGGTTACGCCGCCGAAGGGCGATTACGCGAGCGTACCGTTGAACCCGGAAGGGCGCCGCGTCGCCGACACGTGGGATCCCACGAAGGACCAGGCTGATAGCAATTCCTGCAGGCCGTATGGCGCAGCCGGATTGATGCGTCTGCCGACGCGCCTCCGCATCACGTGGGTGGACGAAAAAACGACGCAAGTGGAAAGCGACGCGGGCGAGCAGAAACGCCTGTTCCATTTCGACGGCTCCAAGTGGCAGGGCGGCGAGCCACAATGGCAAGGCGACTCCGTCGCATCCTGGGAGAAACAAGCACAGAGCCGAGGATTCGCGCCACCGTTCGGCGGTCCGCAACCTGGAAAAGGCGGCGCGCTGAAGGTGGTCACCACTCACATGCGGCCCGGGTATCTGCGCAAGAACGGTGTTCCCTACAGCGGCAATGCACGGCTGACAGAATACTTCGATCGGGTCGAATTTGAGGGCATCCCATATTTGATTCTTACGAGTGTGGTGGATGATCCGGAGTATCTGGATGAAACGTTTATTACCAGTGAACAGTTCAAATATGAGCCTGACGGCTCGAAGTGGAAGCCGAAGCCTTGCCAAGCAAAATGATGCTGAACCAAATGCGATGAGCCGTACTCCGAAGGATGGCTGCCGCGCCATCAGCCACGCTCGCGCGCGGCGCAGGATTCAAGCTGCTTGGTGGAGATGAGAAGAAGTTTCACGAGGATGCGATCACAAGGCTCCGCCGGGAGCACAGGCGCATTCAGGACAGAATCGACGCCAGGTGTATGGACAAGTTAGATGGCCGGATTGATACCGAGTTTTTCGACCGCCAAGCGAGTGCCTGGCGCGCTGAGCAGGTGCACATCTTACGAAACATCGAGACCCATGTCGCCGCCAATCAGAGCCACATCGAGGAAGGAATCAAGCCGCTGACGCTAGCGCGGCGTGCTCACGCGCTGTTCGAAAATCAGTGTAAACTACATGCGAAATACCGGCAACCCTTTGATGTGCTGGTAATTGCAGTCGCGTCGGACCAACCTACAAAACTCGCGGAACCGCCTTGCGCAGGCAATTGTGAGAATGGGCTCCCCGGCATGGATTCGAACCACGAACTTGACAGGTTTTTGAAGTCTCGCAACTTAATTGATTCTACAAAGTCGCTGAAGTCGTCAAAAGCCTCAAAATCAGGCGCGCGGTACAAAATCGGTACAAAATACTTTTCCCACGAAATCGGATGGAGCGTTGCGTCCCACTCGTCAATCGACCTCCACGGCCGGATAGGCTTCAAGATGCTCCTCGCCATTGGAGCCATGGTAGCGACACCTACCCATTATGGAACCCCATGCCGATTAGCCCCGGGTTGCCGAAGCGAAGCCGAAGTGCAAGCCCAATGCGAATGATGATTTAAATTTCCTGCTCCTGCCAGAAATCTGTCATTGTCAGGTCAGTGGGGTGCGACGAACGTAGGCAAACCCGCGTTAGCCGCACAAGCGGCAGAGAGGATGTTCACTATGGGACCGAAAGGCCCCGGGCCTGCATCGCCCCGTCACGACGTTTTCCTATTTGTTGAACTATGCAATTTTCAGCGAAGGCCCAGATCCAGAGGGCTATCACTGCCCGTAACTTCGTCCTTTACGGCGTCCACGGGTCGCGCGTGTATGCATTGGCGCTCCTGATCTTCGCTTCGCCCGCACCTCGGTTCGCCGCCGGTTCGGGATCGTTCCGACTTGGCGAATCTCGCCTCCGGCCTCGGCCATAGCTACCGTGATCGTCTCGGCGTGGACATCTAAACCAACCAAGCGTACTTTAGAGGTGTGCGACCAACTCCTTTCGTAGGTGGGTCTCGCCACTGGTTCTTCACCTATCGCAGCTTAACCCGCGTCGCCACGATTCGGTGGTTGGTCGCTCCATTCTGCCTAGCGCAAATTGCCGAGCGTGTACTGCAACGCTGCGTACTGCGCCTGATAATCGTATTTCGCGTTGAGGTTCTCGATCGCGGCCTGGGTCTGGTTCAACTGCGCCTGTGTCAGCTCAACGATCGAGGAAAGCCCCAGATTGTAGCGGCCCTGCGCCAGATCGAGCGCAATCGCGGCTTGCCTTAAAAATTGCGCCGTGACGTCGATGCGCTGGTAGGCGTCGTTGGTGGCCGCCCAAGCGACGCGCACATCGCGTGAAATCAATTGCTGTTCGACGCGCAATTGCTGATCCGATTCCATGGCGCGCTGCTGCGCGGCTTCGCGCCGTGCCGAAAATAGATGCCCGTTGACAATTGGAATGCTGACGTTGGCCGCGACCGCTTCATATTCCGCCGGCATTCCCGGCGAATTGATGTAAGGAATAAATCCGCCAGCGGCGATCACACTCACCGTCGGTCGCTTCAGATCTCTTTCCGCTCCGGCGAATTTGTACGCCGCATCGCGCGAAAACTTGAGACCGGCGAGCTCCGGCCGGTTGCTGAACGCTTGCGTGACCAGATCGTCGGGCGATGACGCCGGACCCGGTGGCAGAGGCTCGTCGACCAGTTGATCCGTCGCGGGATGATCGGAACCGGTGGCGCGGCCAAGCTCGGCGCGTGCGGCTTGCACGGCGTCCCTGGCGTGCAGCAGCAGCAGTTTCGCTTCGGAGACGTTCACGTCGGCGAAGCTCACATCGAGCTGCGATTTGATCTGATTCTTGGCAAGCTCGCCTACCTGGTCGGCCAGCAACTGGCGCGCGTCGACGGTTTGCTGCGCGACCTTGACGATAGCTTCGGCGCGCGGGACATCGAAATAGGCGCGATTCACTTGGAGCAGCACGTCAAAACGCGTCGCCTGCGCGTTCTGCGCTGTTGCCTGGGCTTGCAGACGCGAACTCGCGACCAAACTCGGCGTGCGGCCCGAATCCGCAATCAACTGACGCAGGGTCACGCCCTGGCCGAATCGATCGAACACTCGGGTGTCTGAGATATCGCCCGCGCCGATCCGCGCCAGATTGTTCGCCTGCGACCCCGTGATGTCGCCAGCGATAGTGGGGTAGTAGCCGGATCGATTCACGACGATCTGCTGGTTCGCGTAGTTCACTTCATTCTGCGCGGCTTGAATCTGCGGATGATTTCGAATCGCCAGCGTCTGCGCGTCCTGCAAAGAAGCTTCCCGGGCGTTTGCGCCATCGCAATTGGGAGCAAGAAAGCGAATCTAGTCAGTTTGTGGAACATGTCGATGCCTTCCTCGATGCACGAGCAAGTATGCCGCCGGCACGATAAACACCGTAGAACCACGGACGAGGTCAGCCCGCCGATGATGGCGCGAGCCATGGGCGTGTACTGCTCGCCGCCTTCACCCAGCTTCATCGCCATCGGGATCATGCCGATGATGGTGGCGAGCGAGGTCATCAGAATCGGCCGCAGGCGCACGCGGCACGCGGTGACCACGGCGTCGGCGACGGACAATCCCTGCTCTTCCAGCTTGTGCGCGAAGTCGACGATCAGAATGCTATTGGAATCGGCGATGCCGATCAGCATCAACACGCCCATCAGCGACATCACGTTGAGTGTCGTGTGGGTCAGCGGCAAAATGATCAGCACGCCGACGAATCCCATCGGGATCGCGAGCATGATCAGGAAAGGATCGATCCAGGAGCGGAACTGCGCCACCAGAATCAGCAGCAGCAGGACGAAGGAAATCCCAAAGCCGTAAGCAAAGCTCTTGAAGGACTGATCCATGCTCTGCACCATGCCGCGCAACGTCACGCGAATGTTCGACGCCAGATGCTCGTCGTCGATCGTCTTCGCGATCGCCGCGCGCAGCTTGCCGAGATCCTCGCCTTTCGGCGTCACATAGACGTCGACGATGC
>Ga0182024_10014650_pt1 | contig 15135 bp, 11 predicted proteins | sample P32metaG_FD_120480 | JGI IMG/M metagenome (GOLD analysis project Ga0182024, IMG submission 120480) | Permafrost microbial communities from Stordalen Mire, Sweden - P3-2 metaG (Illumina Assembly) | ecosystem: Environmental > Terrestrial > Soil > Wetlands > Permafrost | place: Sweden: Stordalen... | reverse complement strand
CCGAGAGCCATCTTCCAGTTGATGAGCAGCATGATGGCGATAAAGACGATGAAAGAGAAACCCTTTTGGCAGAGATCGGCGAGATATTCACCGAGAGCGTAGCGGGCACGCTCCACGTCGTTGATGGTGGTCGAGATGATGCGGCCGGTGGGATTGGATTGAAAGAAGGAGATGGGCTGGCGGATGAGGCGCGCGTAAAGCTGGTTACGCAAATCGCGGACCGCGGCCTGGCCGGCGTATTGAATTTCCGTGGTGCCGATATATTCGGCGAGGCCTTTGAAGAGGAACAGAACGAGCAAGGAAATGGCGAAAATGTTTTTAACGTTGTGAATGCTGGCGGGAAAATATTGGTTGAGGTAGATGGTGTGGCCGGTCCAGGGAAGGGTCACGAGGGGGAGACTCGAAGTCACGATGGAGGGATTGAGGACGTAGTCCACGGCCAGGCGAATCATCAGTGCGACGGTGCCTTCGGCGAGGGCCATGAAGGCCAGCATGCAGACACCGAGGCCGAGGCGGAAACCGTAGGGACGGACATAGCCGAACAGGCGTTTAAGTTTTGGTGAAAACAGTGCTGCCACGCTTGCAATGCCCCCTGATAGCCGTATTGGTACGCTAGACGCCGGGTGCTGGCGTGTCAAGTTTTGGGGGCGAAAAAAAGATGCGTATGTGCCTGCGTTTGCGGCGAATTCTTAGAGGGCCGGTGAATCATCGCCGAGCATGGCCTTGCGGACGATCTTGATGGCCGGGAAACCCTGGCGCAGAAAATCATCGTGAAATTTTTGCAGAGAGAAGGCGGGGCCTTGTTTCTTTTGCACGTCTTCGCGGAGTTTCAGGATTTCGATTTTTCCTAGGGTGTAATAGAGGTAGGTGGGGTCGGAAGTGCCGCGCTTGGTTTCGGTAAGGCCGGATTGATGGGTTTGGTAGCCCTCTTTGACAAAAAAATCGATGCCTTGATCGAAGGTCATTTTACCGCGATGCATTTGAAGGCCGACGATGAAGCGGGCATCGCGGAGCAAGGCGTCTTGTAGTTGGCCGAGCTGGATGAGGCGAGTGTCGGCGAGATTTGCGGCGCCTACGCCGGGCTGGCCATAACCTTCGTCGAGCATCATTTCTTCGCAATAGTGGGCCCAGCCTTCGGCGTTGGAGTTTGCGCCGAGGAGTTTGCGAACTTTGCTGATGGCCACGGGCGTCCAAAGAAATTGGATGTAGTGGCCGGGGTAAGCTTCGTGGACGGCCGTGCTAACGATGGTGCCGCGATTGAATTCGGCCATGCGTCCGGCGACCTCTTCTGGAGAATCGCCGGGAGCAGGCAGCGTGACGTTGAAGAAGGCTTCGCTGGCAACTTTTTCGAAGGGACCGGGAGTGTCCATGGAAGCGGTGGTGAGAGCCCGCAGGAAGGGTGGCGTTTCCTGGACGATGGGTTTCACGGGGGAAGGAACGGTAACGATGTGTTTCTCGTGGATGAAGTTGATGAGGCTGTCAAACGTGTCGCGAAAGGATTGCAGGAGTTGATTGGGTGCGGGATGAGTGGCTCCCAGTTGTTCGAGGACTTGAACGGGAGTTTTGCCGGGGTCGACGTCCTTGGCGATGCGATTGAATTTCTCCTGATTGCGGTGAAGGTCGGCCATGCCGATTTCCACGAGGCGGTCGAGCGGAGTGTCGACCATTTCGTCGCAGAGCAATTTTTTGGAGAAAGTTTCCGCGCCGATGCGGAAGTCGCCGTTCGATCGGGCGAGGAGGTCGGATTTTAGCCACTTTTCGTAGTCCTCGAGGGCGGCGACTACGGCGGCGTTGGATTTTGCAAACTCAGATTTGCCAGCGGTATCGGTGGCGGCAGCGAAAGCGGTGGGAACGTCTGATTGGAAAAAAGCGATAATGCCGGGAAGTTGCTCGAGAGCGACTTCCGTAAAGATGCGCGGAGGATTGGCGAGATTCTTCTTGGCTTCCGCGAAGACCGAGGGGATTTGCAGTTCGCGGGCGATGACCGAGCGGAGGCGATCGTCTGGGGAGGCGAATTTCCTGCTCATGATGACGTAAATACTGTTGGTGACGCCGCTCGAGTAAGCATCGGGATTTTTTTCCCATGGGCGTATGGTTTCGAGTTCGAGAAGGGTTCCGCGAATGTTGGAAAGGAGGATTTCGCGATCGCCGGCGTTTGTTTCGTTTAAGTCACGGGGATCGACGAAGGCGATGCGCTTCTCGAATGCGTGCAGCGCGGCGATTTGGCGGTCGATGCCGGCACGGGAATAGTCCTCGAGTTGGGTGTCGAATTGGTGGAGTCCGGCGGCCGTGCCGCTGGTGGGGGAAAATCTGAAGAAGACCTGATCGAAATATTCGTCAGCGAGGGCGTCCCAGGTTTGGGAAGGGCTGGCGGGAGTTGCGGGGTGCGCGGAAGTTAAAGCTGCTGCTAACAGGCTGCTGCACATGAGCATCGAAATTCGCATGAACACGCTCCACGAACTGAGTACGGTGACACAAATGGTGCGACGGCCATTGTAGGCGGAAAGGCGTTGCATGTGAAAAGGCGGGCGGAGGGAAATTGCGTGGCGAAGCTACTTCTCGATGTCGCGGTGAATGACTTTCGCTGAGAAGCCGCCTTTACCGAGGGATTTTTTGATGGCTTCGGCGAGCATTACGGAGCGGTGTTTGCCGCCGGTGCAGCCGAAGGCAATGGTGAGATAACTTTTACCTTCACGGATGTAATGCGGCATCAAGTAGGTGAGGAGGCCCTCGATGCGGCGAAGAAATTCGTTGGTCTGGGGAAACGAGCGAATGTAGCGCCGAACTTTGGGATGTTGTCCGGTAAAGGGACGCAGGCGGGGCACGAAATGGGGATTGGGAAGGAAGCGGACGTCGAAGACGAGGTCGGCGTCCGTGGGCACGCCGTAGCGATAGCCGAAGCTGACGACAGAAACCATGATGGGGCGCTGATCAGGATTTTCGAAGCGCTTGGTGATGAACTGGCGAAGTTCGTGGACGTTGAAGCGCGTGGTGTCTATGGAGACGTCGGCGAGTTTGCGAATAGGCTCCATGAGGGCGCGCTCGTGGGTCAGGCTTTCGCGCACGGAGAAATTTTTGCCGAGCGGGTGAGGACGACGGGTTTCGCTGTAGCGGCGGAGGAGAGCGTCTTCGCCAGCTTCGATGAAGACTAAAGTGATGGGATGATCTTTTTTTAGGTGGCGTAAGAGTGGCGGGAGTTTTTCGAGTTGCAAGCCTTCGCGGGCGTCGACGAGGAGCGCGGCGCGGGTGAAGTCGCCTTCGCCGGCGGCGTGAAGCTCGGCGAAAATGGGGATTAGTTCGACGGGGAGATTGTCTACACAATAAAAGCCCATGTCTTCAAAGGCGTGCAGGACGGTGCTCTTGCCGGAGCCGGAGAGCCCGGTGAGGATGACGAGCTGGCGCGCGGCGCTGCGCGCGGCGTTGGCGGCGAGAATTTTTGACTTGGAGCGCGAAGGGTGGCGGGCGGAGCCTTTGGTTGCGGATGCGCGCAAGTCTAGCTCTTCACCCGGCGCTGATGGGTGCTGGGGATGCGCATGTCTTCGCGATACTTTGCGACGGTGCGGCGCGTGACGTGGATGCCAGCATCGTCAAGTTTTTTAGCGATTTGTTCGTCGGTGAGCGGATGCGTGCCATCTTCTTCTTCGATCATTTTCTTGACGAGGCGCTTGAGGGTGAGGAGCGACATGTCGCCACCTTCGGGGCCGTTCACGGATTCGCTGAAGAAGGAGCGGAGTTCGAGGACGCCTTGCGAAGTGTGTGCGTACTTGCTGGCGACGGCGCGGCTAACGGTCGAAGGATGGACGCCGACCTCTTCGGCGACTTCTTTGATCATCATGGGCTTGAGGGCGTCGGGGCCGTGGGTCAGGAATTCGCCCTGGCGGGCGATGATGGACTGGCAGACGCGAAGGATGGTGTGTTTGCGCTGCTCGATATTTTTCATCAGCTGGATGGCGGCGGTGAAACGTTCTTTCACGTAATTGCGAACGTCGCGATCGGCGGCGTCGCGCACGAGAAGGCGGCGGTAGGTGGGGCTGAGGCGGAGTTGCGGCATGTCGTCTTCGTTGAGGAAGGCTTGCCACTGGTCGTCGACTTTGCGGAAGTAGACGTCGGGTTCGACGAGGCGAGGTTCCGTTTTATTGTAGCGGAGACCTGGCCGAGGATCTAATTTGCGAATTACATCGAGAGCGCGCTTGACGACTTCGACGGGACGGTTGAGAGCGCGAGCCACTTCTTTGAGTTGATTGGATTGGACCTGCTTTAGATGGTCGGCGACGATTTGCTGCGCGAGGGTGTTGGTCGGATCGAAAGCTTTGAGTTGCAAGAGGAGGCATTCGCGCAAATCGCGCGCGCCGACGCCGATCGGATCGAAGTCTTGAACGACGGCGAGGGCGTCGTCCATATCGTCCTGAATATATTTGCCGTTCTGGGTTAATTCTTCGGTGGAAGCGGTGAGATAGCCGTTTTCATCGAGGTTGCCGATGATGCTTTCGGCGATTTCCTTGACGGCGTCGGAGCAGATGGTGACGCTGAGTTGCCAGGTGAGATGGTCGGTGAGGCCGCTGGGGGAAGAAAGAAATTTTTCAAAGGAGGGGCGCTCGGAGACTTCACGTTCTTGCGATTTGCCGCCATCGCCGCCGGTGTCGAGATATTGATTGAAAAATGTGCCGACATCGAATTCGTCGAAAGGATTGGATTCAGGCTTGTCAGGAACTTTTTCGGTTTCCGCTTTTAGAAAAGTTTCGTCGCTGTAATTGTCGGTTTGCGTGGGCTCTTCGCTGAGTTCCTCAAGCACCGGATTGGCGATCATCTCCTGATTGATCATCTCGCGCAGTTCGAGGCGGTTGAGGGCCAGCACGCTGACCATCTGCACCAGTCCCGGCGTCAGAATCTGCTTCTGCGAGACGCGGAGATTAAGTTTGAGCCCTTGCCAAGCCATCAATGTTACTTCCTGCCCCGTCGAGCGGACCGAGCGTCTGAATCTGGATTTTATCGCCAGCAACGGCGGTCAGGCTAGTGCCCGCCAGTGCAACCTGCGTAGTTAAACCCTACGGTCTAACTTGACGAGCGCGGAAGCCAGACTAGTTCAACCGAAAATGATCGCCGAGGTATACGCGGCGCACTTCCGGATCACTGCTCAACTCATCCGGCCTGCCCTTCCTGAATATCTTGCCACTTTTCAGGATGTACGCACGATCCGTTACGTTAAGAGTTTCGCGCACGTTATGATCCGTAATGAGTACACCGATGCCGGAACGGGCGAGGTCGCGAATGATTTCCTGGAGATCCTTGACGGTGAGGGGGTCGATCCCGGAGAAGGGTTCGTCGAGCAAAATGAAATGGGGCTGGAGAGTGAGGGAACGGGCGATTTCGAGGCGGCGGCGTTCACCGCCGGACAAAGTGTAGGCTTTGCTAGTACGCACCGTTTCGAGGCCCATTTGTACGAGGAGTTCTTCGAGGCGATCGCGCTGCTGCTCGGGAGTGAGGGGCAGAGTTTCGAGGACGGCGAGGAGGTTTTGTTCGCTCGTTAACTGGCGAAAAACGGAAGGCTCTTGTGGAAGGTAGCTGATACCGCTGCGCGCGCGCAAATACATCGGTAAATCGGTGATTTCATTGTCGTTAAGCAGCACGCGCCCGGAGTCCGGGCGAGCCAGGCCGACGATCATGTAAAATGTGGTGGTTTTTCCCGCACCATTCGGCCCGAGCAGGCCGACGACTTCACCCTGGCCAATCTCTACTTCAACGTCGTCCACAACCTTGCGGCCACGATACGACTTGCTCAACTCGACGGCCTGGAGCTTCAGCATACCTCGCCAGAAAGTGACCGGGTACGGTCTGCTTATTTCTCGACTCGATGCTTCGTCAAAACGCGCGAACCATTTTCTGAATCGACGATGATCGTATCATCCGCTAAAAAGAAGGTCAATTGACGTCCGGTGGTATTGCCCGCGGAACCGTCGTACAAGGTCGGATTTCCGCCGGTCATGACGAATTTGCCATCGGAGGCCGTGTAAACGCCGCGGTCGGCGACGGCTTTGCGGCCGTCCTCTTCGACAGTAACCCCACCAGTGCCAACGGCTTTGCTGATTTGCTGCGGGCCGTTCTGCGGGGATGCAGCGGAGGGGTTGTTGCTGCGGGTGAAGTATAAATCCACGACGGGACCCCGCATTTTTTGATCCGCGGATTGCGCCACAACGTTGTGTTCGAGGTGCGCGTGATTGTCAGCATCGCGGTAGACGAGCGAGCCGGCGGTGACGTGCCAGAGATTTTGTTTTTTCGAGGAGGCGGTTTGACCGGATGCTGCCGTAAGCGCGACGGCGGATGACGGCGGTGTAGGGCGCGTGGTGGGCGTTCTAGCCGTAGGAGCCTCGGTCGTCGCAGTTACCTGAGGAAAAACCGCGCGAATATTGCCGTCGGCGTTCATGACGCGGGTATCGCGTAAGAGTTCGATCTGATCGGCTTCGAGGACGGATTCGCCTTGCCACATGCGGGCATGGCCAGAATAGAGGGCTCGGCCGGTTTTACTGTTGGCTTGCAAAGTATCGGAAGTGAGGTGGGTGGGAGACGGAGCGAGTTCAACCGCGCTGCTGCGACCAGGGAGATCCGTGGAGCGGACGCCGCCATCGGCGTGGGTATCGCCACTGGCTTGCTCAAAGGTGATGCGCGGCGCGGCGGTTTCCATGGTGGCATCGCGCACCAGGGCGCGACCGGTAAGCACCGCGGTCTGTTCGACGCGCCGGAACACGGCGTGATCCGCTTGTCCGTTGCGATCGGCGTCCTGCAATTTTACGTCACCTTGCATATCCATTTGCGACCAGCCACCGGTGGCGACAAGTTGTGCGACGCCGCTGTTTGCGGTTGCGATTTGCGCAGGTTTTCCGGCCATGGTGCGTTCGGTGCGCACGTGGCCGTCGGCGGCCAATTGTTTGGCTTTTCCGAGTGTGCCAAACAGCATTTGCAATTTGTCTGCGGCAAGAACGGTGTGCGTGACTTGGGCTCGCGAATTTTGGGCGGCGGCGGTTTTTCCCGAAGGATTGCTTGTTGCGGAATCGCTCCATTCCATGCGGCCTGGCGCCAAGGTTTCCGCTTTCACGGGCCGCGAAATATCGCCTTCTTTTCCTCCGCTGAAATCCATGCGCAGCGCTTCGGTACGCAAGGTATTGCTGTTGGCATCGGAACCGGAAACGGAGGTTAATACCACGCTGTGATGCAGCTCGAGTTCTTTCACCTGATCTACGCGCGGCCACATCATTACGGTGGCGGTTTCGGCGCTTACATCGTCGCGCTCCGATTGCGATTTGCCCCGGGCACCCGCCTGGCGTAAACCCCGAACGTGGCCATCCGCAGCGATTTTAGTGAGCCAACCCTCTGGCGCAAATTCCGCGGCCAGGAGATCCGCATGGACCTCCATCGTTCCATGTGCGTCCTGTGAGGTTAGCTGTGGAGCGGCGCCATTCAGCTCACCGGAAGCCAACAGCTCTTGCGCGCGAAATTTCGCATCGAGATGCAAAGTAAGGAGGCCAGCGGCAAGCTGTGTTGTTTTTGACGACGCTGCAGCGGGCCCGCGCACTTCCATCTTTCGCGAATTGCGATCGAACGTCAGGCTTGAGCCGGTGACAGTTACGTCTTCGCCCTGCCTCGTCTCCGCACCTCCCAGAACAAGCGCGGATTTCCCAGCGGACTTTTTATTCGTGACGGATTTTGCCGGAACGGGCGCCTGCAGCTTCAATGTGACATCTTTCAACAGTTTGACGGTGCCGAGTTCGGATTCGTAGTTCATTCCGGTGCCGCGCCCGTTGCCGTTGGGAAACACGAAAGTTACTTCCTGGTTGGTGGCGGCGGTTCCGCTAGCGCGATTGAAGGTGACCTGCCGAGTTTCCACGTGCATGATTTGCGGCGGAGCACCGGCATCGGATTTCGACGCGCGCTCGGCGTCCGCCGCGCTTTGCAAATCCATCTGGACTGCGCCATTACAAACGACGTCGCCGCCGTTTTTAGCGTACTGGCAGCTTTGCGTGTGGATGACGTCGTGACGCTCGCCGGTGGCGCCAAAAATGGTGATGACCACGGCTTCGAGTTCCGTGAGGTCGCGATCTTTAAAGTCCGTGGACCTGGAAGCATCTACGGTGAAGACTTTGCGATTACCTTCCACTTTGGAAAAGGACAGGCCATTGGATTGCCGGGAGACGTTCTGCGCGGCGGCAGCCGGCGCATTTTTTCTTTCGATGCGCGCCTTGACGCCGCGCTGCACGTAGACGCTGGCAGTGACCACCGCCAGGAGGACGGCGCCGCCGACGGACCAGCGCGCGTAACGCGCAGCTTGGCTGCGTTTCATGATTTTAGTTAAACAAAATTCGCGAGCCGTGTATAGAACCAGGAACAACGAAGAAGACGGATTTGAAAATTGCCATTTCTGAAGCTATTCGCCTTCGCGGCGGCGTTCGAATTTTTCCTGAAGATTTTCCATGGTTCCGAGGATGGGTTGATCGTCGGGATACAATTCCACGTGTGTTTCAGGAACGGCGACCGTGTCTGCAAGGATACCGACATTGGCGGCAGCCACGCTGTCGCGGTTGGTATTCTTGACGAGATACATGGCTTCGTCAGCGAGGTGCAGCAATCCTTCTTTCGTTCGCGCATCCACGGGGTAGGAGGCTACGCCGAGACTCGGCGTGACGCGAACGCTTAAGTCATCGGGCATCAGCCATTTTGTGCCGCGAATCAATTTGTGCAAGCGGCGAGCGACATTGAGCGCATTCTCTTTCGACGTTTGCGGAAGCAAGATCACAAATTCGTCGCCACCATAGCGAAACGCAAAATCAATAAGGCGGCAATGCGATTTCAGTGAATTTCCAATTTCCGCGAGCAAACGCGAACCGACCAGGTGGCCGTGGGTGTCATTGACTTGCTTGAAATGGTCGAGGTCGATGAACACGATGGAAAATTCGTAATTGTAACGCTGCGAGCGGTAAATCTCAGTTTCCAGAATGAAGCCCATGTGCCGGGCGTTATAGAGCGAGGTGCAATCGTCGGTGATGGTTAGTTCATGGATGCGTTTTACGTGGCGGGCGTTTTCGAGAGCGATAGCCGCGAAATCGGAGAGCGCTTCGAGCAGCTTCAAATCGCGCGGATCGAAACCTTCGGGGCCGATGCAGTTAATCAGCTCAATAACGCCCAAACAAGTGTCACGAAAACGCACGGGCACGGCGACGATGGACTGCGTTTCAGTTTTTGTTTTTTCGTCGACCTTGGAGAAGAAGCGCGTGTCTTTCGAGGTGTCCGGCACGACGACGGTCTCACCGTGTTGCGCCACCCAGCCAGCGATTCCCTGCCCCATCTTCACGCGAACATCTTTTAAAGCTTGCGAAGCTTTGCCAACCGCCAATTCAAAATATAATTCCTGCTTGGCTTCGTCCAGCAGCAATAAGGACCAGTTGTCTGGACGCAGGAACTCGTCGATCTTCTCCATGATGGTGCGGAGAACCTGATCGAGCTGCAGCGACGAGGTGAGCGCCTTCCCAAGTTCCTGGAAGACGGCAACCTCTCCTGCTTCGCGTTGTTCGGAAGGCACCGCCGAGTTGCGGCGGCGTTCTACCGCTGGGAACTGATTCACATCCTCCACGCGCGGTTGGCCCTGATCCTCATAGATTTTGTTCACACACGTCATCGCCAACCGGTACGGGCGTCCCAGTTCACCGGCCAGGCGATTAACCGTCAGTATAGGCGTCAAGCAAAAACGTGCGCAACCCGCTCGTGGTACAGGCGTGGCTATCTCGCCATCGTCGAGAAGTCCGGGCGGGGGGCGATTCCGCGCACCTGGCAAAAGCTAGTCGGACCTTTCCTCGAGGCGTGCATTGGCAGTGCGCATGAGGGCGTGCAATGCTCCGCGATTCGGCTACACTGTGAGAACGACCGCTCTGCGGTTGCGCGGGAGCAAGTTTGATTTATGGCCAAGGGTAGTTTCGGGGAACGGCTGAAGCGCGAACGCGAGCTGCGCGAAGTTTCGCTGAGTGAACTTACCAAGTCCACGCGCATCAGCCAGCGATTTCTGGAAGCACTGGAGAATGAGGAGTGGAGCCAACTGCCTGGCGGGGTGTTCGGCCGTGGCTTTGTACGGACCATAGCCGGATATTTAGGCCTCGACGAAGAAACTCTACTTGGCGAATACGACCTGGCTCGCGGTGATTTGACGCGCAACACGCCCGCAAAACCCGAGGATCGCATTCCTAGCACACCGCCGTGGGTTCCGGCAGTCGCATTCCTGGTCATTTGCGCGATTCTGGTAGGTCTGTTTTTTGTTGGACGATACGCTTGGCATCGCTATACGGCGCATCGCAGTGCGCAACGAATCTCGGCGGTCGTGAGCGCGCCCCAAGAACAGGATGCGCCGCTGTCACCATCGCCGGCCATCGCAAGCCTAGCATCTTCCCCGCAGATGACTTCGGCTGCGGCGCGCGCGCTTACGCGCGACGCGGCACTGGACCTCTCGGTTTCCACTTCGGCCGCCACGCGGGTGCGTATTCTCGCGGACGACAAACTGCTGCTGGAGGGCGAGCTTCCGGCAGGCGTGAACCGCCATTTCTCGGCGAATGACCACTTCGAAGTGAGCGCAGCAGACTCCTCGGCGGTGTTGCTGGAATTGAACCATCAGATCATGCGTCCACTCGGCGTGCCCGGTACCTCCGGTACAATTGTGCTTAGTCTCGAAGACACAAGGCAGGCACAACGTGGAGACACTCAGCCCCGAGGTAATTGAGGATTTACGGCACGATCGAGCGCCGCGCGAGCGCAAGCTCGCCGTTTGTTCCGGCGGTGCACACCTTAGCCCCGCAGACCGCGCCGAAATCCTGACGGTTTTGGCCAACGATCCCGACGAGGTAGTTGGCACGCGCGCGCAAGATGTGCTGCTGTCACAGTCTGCCGAGAGTTTTGTGCTGGCCATTCAGCGCGAGCACGCCTTGCCGTCGCTGTTCAAGTACGCGGCGCAAAACCTTGCGGATAAACCCGGCATCGCCGAGGCCTTGCTAAAGAACAGAAATTGTCCTGCGGCGCTGCTGATCCAGGCGGTGCCCCATCTTTCAGCTGCGCAAACGCAATCGCTGGCCGAAGATCTGGAGCGCGTCAGCGAATCTCCGGCACTCGCGAGCGCGCTCGAACGGTCCAGTGCGTTGTCCCCCGAGCAAAAAAACATATTGCGAGATCTTCATGGCCCGGAAACGGCGCAGGACGAAGCGGCGCTCGCCGACGCCGCGGCGGTCGCGGAACCGGACCCGGTGCGCCGCGTCACCTTGCTGCAAAAAGTGGCAAAGATGAATGTCGCGCAACGCGTACAATTCGCGGTTAAAGGCGGATCGGAAGCGCGCCGCACGCTGATCCGCGATTCCAACAAGGTGGTGCAGCGCGCCGTACTGCAATCGCCGAAACTGACGGACCAGGAAGTAGAGGCGTTCGCCGCGATGTCCAGCCTTACTGACGAGATTCTTCGGCTAATCGCCACCAACCGGAATTTCCGCAAAAACTACACCGTGGTTCGCAATCTGTTGAACAACGCCAAGACTCCCTTGGATGTATCTCTGCATCTCTTACCCGCCGCCAATGCCATCGACCTGAAGAAACTGACGACCAACAAGAACGTGCCGGAAACGCTGCGCACCACCGCGCAGAAGCTGCAGCGCACGCGCGCCGATTTCAAAAAATGAGCGCGACCTTTTATTCTTGTGAGGAATTTCAGCGATTTGCCGGCGGCAAGGATTTTAAATACGCCAGAATAGCTTTTACGTCGTCGTGATGCATGTGATAGGTGTGCATGGGCGGGCGCAGCGTTTCGCCTTCCGGCCCGATCCCTTTTTCGAGAATTGTGGCGAATTGTTCGTCCGTGAAGCTGGGAAGTCCGGCCAGTGGCGGCGCGGTATCCGCCCAGGGTTGAATCGGGGCCACCGGCCTGATCCAAATGCTGGCGCCGTGCAGCCATGCATCGGTTTGCAGATCGCCGCGCCCGTTTCGCGGCGTGTGGCACTCTCCGCACATGGCTACGTCTTCCACCAGATATTTTCCGCGCTCCACTTCAGCACTTTGCGACGTCGCAGCGCTCTGTGCATCGGCGGAACGCCATGATCCGAAGCAGAGGAGAGCTAAAGCACAGACGCAAAAGACACCAATTCCTGCTAGGGAGGATTTGAGTGTGACGGGCATGGGATTCTCCAGTCGTGTTGGGCTGTACGGGTGTCGCCAAATTCTCCTGTAACAATCTTGCGAGGGCCTACTTACCGCTGCGCCGAGAGGATGAGCGGCGATTGCTGATCTGTGAAACAGTCTTGAGCATTTCCCGCGCTTGATTCAGATGTTCCTGAATCATCGGTATGGTTTGTGATGCAAATGCTTTCATGTCTTCATTCTTGCCGGCATTCACTTCTCGCTGGAAGTCAGCCATATCTTTTTCGTGATCCTCCACCATGTCCTGAGCGTAGGCCCGGTCAAAAGCGCTGCCGCTCAGCTTCGACAACCGGCTGACGGTCTGCTGAGTCTTCGGAGCCAGATTACTGGGAAGTGTGATGTTATCTTTTTGCGCCGCGGCTTTGAGCTGATCACCTGCGGCACCGTGCTCGACGACCATGCGTTCGCCAAAAGCTTTCACCACTTCGTTCGAACCGCGCTCGCTGGCAAGCTTCCCGAGCTGAATCTCTGCCATGCCTCCTAGCGTGGCGGCCTTGGTAAAGCGCGCGTCGCTCGCGTCCCCTTGTACGGACCTGGGCGTGGAAGTCGTGGCGTCTTGGTGTGCCAAGACCGCCCAACTGCCGAGGCAAGTTAAGAACACGGTCAGAGAACCGACGTAAATCATTTTCGAGATGTTCGTTTCAAGCTGCATGGTCACTCCCGGGGAAAGTAAGCACCGGCATAAGTCTGGGGGGGCCTCCGTCGCGGGCCAATCCGGCATGTTGTGTATTTAAGAGGCCAAGAAAGCCTAGAGATTAAGAAACGGGATGTGGGTGATTTTTGCACCAGCCGATTGCCTCCGAGGTCGGCGAGCGTGGGTTTTAATCAAAACCTGCCGCCGGCGTCATGAAGGTCAGCAGCTATGTGGCGAAGGCACAAAGACTTGCGTCCCATTCTTGCTCGAGAGTCACTCGTGCGGGACGAAATTCGGCGCGCGTTCAGCCCACCTATAAGGGAGTTGAGAACCTCGATATGCCGGTTATGGACGGCCTTCGAATTCCCTAAGAACTTGCGAGAGCTCGGAATCCGCTAAAGAGAGTGCCCGCCCGTGATGATCAGAGTCGGGGGAGGAGCTAAGCGCGAGTGATAGAAGCGCTGGCTGATGGCGCTAAAGGCTACATTCGTAAACCGCTTACCACAGATCAAGTCCGCGATAAGTTGCAGATTCGGCTGGGCGGAGCAATCTAGCGGGGCTACCTTTTCAACAAAAGATCTAGCGCAAACGAAAAGCGAGGCAGTCCGTCCCCCGAACTGCCTCGCGGCGACCAAGAGAACTGCCAATAGCATCGGCAGCGCTGCCAAGTCGATTCTCAAAAATACTTGTTGTAGGGTGTCAACACAGAGTCTACCTACAACTCCACGTAGTCGGTTGCGAACCCATTCTGTGTTGCTATAATCGCTGCAGTTGCATTCCCTAGCAAGTGCCGTGTCGCGTCAAATCGTGCCAGTTTGGGCCATGAACGATCATCCAAGCAATTCGACAGTCTTCGGTCGACGCCTAGACTCGTGGAAAGAGATTGCCGCATTTCTGGGCAAAGGCGAGCGGACGGTCAAACGATGGGAACAGGAGCGAGGACTTCCGGTTAGGCGCGTGCCGGGAAAAGGCAAGGGAAGCGTATACGCGTTTTCCGGGGAATTGAACGATTGGCTAAAGCACTCGGCACAGCAGGTCTCCGTCGAACTAGAAGACGGTTACGGTGAGAAAGCCCTCGCCATTACCTCAGCGGATTCCGTTGCAAACCTGTTTGAGGCGCAGCATGCAACCGCGCACGTAACCCGCAAGCCCAAGACGGCTTACCCGAACAAGATCTGGTTGGCTGCGACCTTCATTGTACTCCTCGCGATAGGTTGTATTGCGTTGGCGCGGCAGATGAGGAAGCCAGCGGCGACGTCCGTTGCAAGCGGTCTGCGCTCCGTCCCCCACGTCGTGAGTCCAGAAGCGAGCAGCCTGTATCTGAAAGGGCGCTTCGAATGGAGCAAACGATCGCCAGAGAGCCTGCCGCGTGCGCTCGACTATTTCACGCAAGCGATTGTGCAGGATCCGAGCTATGCGCAAGCGTACGCGGGACTTGCGGACACCTACAGCCTCTTGCGCGAATATACGAACATGCCGGACAGCGAGGCGTTTCCCAGAGCGCTGGCTGCCGCCCGAAAAGCGGTGCAACTTGACGATTCCCTGGCGGAAGCACACCGCGCGCTGGCATTCGACCTCTTCAATTGGTCCTGGGATTTTGCCGGAGCAGAAAGAGAGTTCCGCCGGGCCATTGCGCTCAATCCGCAGGATGCCGTGAGTCATCACTGGTTTGCAACTTCGCTGATGGTATTAGGGAGATTTCCTGAGTCCATAGCAGAAATTCAGCGCGCCCGGGAGTTGGATCCCTCCTCCAACACGATCCTCGCGGATGAGGCAGTGATTCTCTATTACGCGCACCACGGCGCGGAATCGAAATCGCTCTTGAAACAGGTCGAAGAAGCCGACCCGGAGTTTCTGGCGCCACATCGTTACCTGGCTTCCATGGCTTATCAAACCGCCGACTATGCATCCTACGTAGAGGAGTCCGAGAAGGCGGCGCAACTCGGCCACGACCAGTTCGCGATGGAGGTCGCGGCGGCGGCCAGAGCCGGATACACCGGTGGCAACGCCAGAAAAATGCTGGAAAGTATTTATCGCGTCGAAAAGCAGAACTATGTGCGAGGGGGAACATCGGCCATAGCGATTGCGGAAACCTCTATGTTGTTAGGCAAGAAGGAAGAAGCGATCGCATATCTGGAAGAGGATTTTTCTAAGCATGACGCTGACCTCTTATCGTTGCGGATCGACCCCATCTTCAGCGCGCTTAACGGCGACGGCAGATTTCGCGGACTCGTGGCTCGCATGAGCCTGCCAGCACTCGAAGAAACTCCGCCTGCCCGAAAACGTTAGGG
>Ga0182024_10014649_pt1 | contig 15135 bp, 11 predicted proteins | sample P32metaG_FD_120480 | JGI IMG/M metagenome (GOLD analysis project Ga0182024, IMG submission 120480) | Permafrost microbial communities from Stordalen Mire, Sweden - P3-2 metaG (Illumina Assembly) | ecosystem: Environmental > Terrestrial > Soil > Wetlands > Permafrost | place: Sweden: Stordalen... | reverse complement strand
TTCATTCTGCGCGAGGCGCAGCACGTCGGGCTGGCGAACATTCATCCCATCGGCGCGATCACCAAGGAACGAGCGGGCAAAGAGCTGGCGGAGATCGGCTCGATGCTGGCGCGCGGGGCGGTCGCCTTCAGCGACGATGGCGTGGGCGTGGCGGATGCCGCGGTGATGCGAAAGGCGTTGCAGTATTGCCGGATGTTCGACGCGGTGATTATGCAGCACTGCGAGGAGCCGACGCTGGCCGGCGGGGCGATGCACGGCGGCATCGTCTCCACGTCGCTGGGGCTTGGGGGAATCCCTGCCGAGGCCGAGCAACTCATGATTGCACGCGATCTACTGCTCAACCGCACGATCGGTTGCCGCTATCACGTGCAGCACATCAGCACGGCCTGGAGTATCGAGCTGGTTCGCCGCGCCAAGCGTGACGGGCAGAAAGTGACGGCGGAGGTGGCGCCGCATCATTTGCTGCTGACGGACGAATCATGCCGGACCTACGATACAAACTTTAAAATGAATCCTCCGTTGCGTACCGCGGCAGACGTGGCGGCATGCATCGCGGGGATCAAGGATGGCACGATCGACTGCCTGGCCACCGACCACGCCCCGCACCGGGCGGAGGAGAAAGAGTTGGAATTCCCCGCCGCGCCGTTCGGCATCATCGGATTAGAATGCGCCCTGCCGCTTTACATCAAGGCGCTGCTGGAGCCTGGACATGTCGACTGGATGAAATTAATCGAGCTGATGTCCACGCGTCCGGCGCAGATCGTGAAGCTGGATCGCGGCAGTCTGCGCGAAGGCGCGGTTGCCGATGTGACGGTGATCGATCCGGAGGGGACTTGGACGATCGACACACAAAAGTTCGCCAGCAGAAGTCGAAACTGCCCATTCCACGGATGGGATGTGAAGGGGCAGGCCATAGCGACAATCATTGGCGGCGAGATAAAATGGTCCGCGACCCGCACCACCTGATCGGCCACGGATCAGTTGCGGTCGCTGCCCCGGAAGGACGCGTCTTTTTCCGAAGGGGAGCGATGGCCGCTATGTCTGTCAGGCGGCACCGAGGAGATCAGACATGAGACGAACCAAATCAAGCGTCACAATGCTCCTGGCTCCGATGGCAGTGGCCCTGATTATGGGTCTGGCCGGCTGCGTCGGCGAATATGGGGGCGACCCAGGTCCCGAGTGGGATGGCGGGGTAGCTTTCTATGGAAGAGGCGACGGCGGCTATCGCGGCGGAGCATTTCGCAACGAGGGCGGTCGCCATCCCGTATCCGAGGGAAGCGCCAGGGGAAGGTCGTCGATGGGAGGACGCGCCGGCGGAGGTGGACACGCGCCGTCGGGCGGCGGTGGACACGCGTCGGGCGGCGGCCATAGATAATCGCCGCGCGGCATGCGGCGGCACGGCCTGAAAAACCGGATCAGTCAAACAACGATCGCGAGAAGAAATCCATGAAAACGGCAATATGCGGAAACATCGGACGGATTGCCGCCGGCCTCCTGGCGAGCGCGGCTTTGCTGCTGCCAATCGGGTGCAACAGCACAGCAACTTCGCCCCCGGTCCCAACGCCGGCACAGACCCAACCCGCGGCGGCCCCGGGCCAACCTGTATTCGACAGCGATGACGAAGCGCTCAACGCAATGCTCGCGGCCGTCAAGGCCCAGGACCATGAGCAAGTACATCTGCTCCTCGGTCCGGCATGGAAGGAACTGGTCTCCGGCGACAAAGTCGAGGACGCCGATGCCTTCAAGGAATTCGCCCAACGCGCCGCCGAGCGTACAAAGCTGCAGAAGCAAGATGACACGACGTCCATACTCTACCTCGGCAACGACGATTGGCCCTTCCCCATTCCCATAGCCAAAACCACCGATGGGAAATGGTTCTTTGACACTGAGGCAGGCAAAACCGAAATACTGGCTCGCCGGATCGGCGAAAACGAACTGAACACGATCGAAGTATGCCGGGAATACGTGAAGGCGCAGCGGGAGTACGCCATCAAGGATCGCGACGGCAGCGGCGTGCTGAAATATGCCCAGAGAATCTTAAGCTTGCCGGGAAAGATGGACGGCCTATACTGGGACGCCGCCGCCGGCCAGGAGCAAAGCCCCTTCGGTCACTTTTTCGCAACGGCCGCAACGCAAGGGTACGAGCAGACCACCGGCCATCCACACGAGCCTTATCATGGATATCACTTTCGCGTGTTGAAGCGCCAAGGCTCGGCCGCGCCGGGCGGCAAGTACGACTATGTCATCAACGGAAACATGATTGCCGGCTTCGCCCTGGTCGCCTTCCCGGTGGATTACGAATCGTCGGGGATTATGACATTCATCGTGAACCAGCAAGGCAAAATCTATCAGAAGGACCTGGGCCCAGATACGACTGAGCTGGCCAGACAGATGTCCGAGTTTAATCCAGACATCAGTTGGACGCCCGTAAAGGATTGACGGTTGGCGATCGGGCCCGCATGGTGGGAATGTCAAAGGCCAACCGATCGCCTTGGGGCGGATCGCTTTCGGTTGGCGACCCCTGCATTTGAGATGAACGGCGAGCAGGCTCGCCGGCTAAACAAGTCAATTCCAGGCGATCAACCCCGGTTCAAACGGCGTCGCCAGATCGGGGTTGCCGGGGAGAACGCGGACGGCGAAGGCTTGGCGGCCGCTGATGCGGCAATCGATCTGGCCGCTGAACATGTGGCGGTCGTTGGCGATGTGCTTGGAGTGCTCCATCTTCAGCACCTGCGCGTGTCCAAGCTGACCCGTCGCAGTGATGGGGCCGGCGAAGAGCTGGACCGTCACCTCGGCGGGATCGATCTCCGGCAGGTCGACCAGCGCCTCGACCAGCATGTTATCGCCGACGCGGTAATGGCCGTTGCCGCTCTGGTGGACGCCGATGACTTTCACGCCGCTCCATTTCTGGCGGAGCTTCTGTTTGACCTTGGCCAGCGTGACGGCGCGTTCCATGCCGTTGGCGGCCAGGGTGCGTCCGCGGGCGTCGGCGGGGATGTAGAACTTCTCGACGTAATCGCGGACCATGCGGTTGGTATTGAATACGGGCGCAAGCTTGCGCATGCAGGTTTTCATGCGTCCGATCCATTCGCGCGGGATGTTGTCGACGGTTCGCTTGTAGAATAGCGGCACGATCTGCTTCTCGATCAGATCGTACAGGGCCTGACTTTCGATCTGGTCCTGGGCATTGATGTCGGAATATGTTTCCCCGCGGCCGATGGCCCAGCCGACGTCGGGGTGATATCCCTCGACCCACCATCCGTCGAGGATGGAGCAATTGAGCACACCGTTTGCGGCCGCTTTCATGCCGCTGGTGCCGCTGGCTTCCATGGGTCGGCGGGGGGTGTTGAGCCAGACATCCACACCCTGGATCATGCAACGCGCGATGTTGATGTCGTAATTCTCGATGAAGACGAGGCGGCGGCGAACGGCGGGATTGCGCGCGAAATTAACGATCGCCTTGATCAGCTCCTTGCCCTCCTGGTCGGCTGGATGCGCCTTGCCGGCGAAGACGATTTGGACGGGCCGCTTGGTATCTTCCAGCAGGCGCTGCAGGCGGCTCATGTCGCGCAGCAGCAGGGCGCCGCGCTTGTAGCTGGCGAATCGCCGTGCAAAACCGAGCGTCAGCGCCTCCGGATCTAGCACTTCATCGGCGACGGCGATATCGTCAAATGACGCGCCGCGGCGAATGAGCTGATCCTTGAGCGTCCGGCGGATCCAGCTGACCAGCCGCTCGCGACAGCGCTCGTGGCCGCGCCACAATTCCTCATCGGGAATCTGCAGCACGCTTTCCCAGACGCTCTGGTCGGTCGGATCGCTTTGCCATTTACTTCCAAAATAACGGTCCAGGATGAAGGAGATATCCGGCGCCAGCCAGGAACGGATGTGGATGCCGTTGGTGATGTGGCGGATGGGCACTTCTTCGGGCGGGACTTCCGGCCAGACGTTGTGCCACATCTTGCGGCTCACCTCACCGTGAAGGGCGCTGACGCCGTTGACGCTGTCGGCCAGTCGAATGGCCAGCACGGCCATGGAGAATCCCTGGCGCTTATTGGTGACGTCTTCGCGGCCCAGTGCCAGAAATCCTTCTTCATCCAGCTTCAGGAGCGGAAAGTAATTCTTGAAATATTTGGACATCAAATCCGGTGAGAACGTATCGATCCCGGCGGGCACGGGCGTGTGGGTCGTGAAGACGTTGGTGGCCATCACCTGCTGGCGCACCTCGTCGAAAGTCATCGCGCTGTTGTCCAGCAGCATGCGGATACGTTCCAGGGCGAGAAACGCGCTGTGGCCTTCGTTCATATGGAAGACGGTGGGGGTAATGCTGAGCGATTCAAGTGCGCGGACGCCACCGATGCCCAGCACGATTTCCTGCTTGATGCGCATTTCCGTGCCGCCGCCGTACAGGCGGCTGGTGATCTCGCGATCGGTGGGGGAGTTTTCCGCCAGGTTGGTGTCAAGCAGATAAAGCGGCACTCGCCCCACGTTGGCGCGCCAGACTTTGCAGAAGACGGCGTTCTCCGGCAGGTCGACCCGGACCTGCACCGGGGAGCCATCGGTGTATTTCATCGGCTCGACCGGGAGGTTATAGAAATCGACCTCGGGATACGACTCCTGCTGCCAGCCATCGGCGGACAAATATTGCTGGAAATATCCGTTGCGATAAAGCAGGCCGACACCGACCAGCGGCACGCAGATTTCGCTGGCACTCTTCAAATGGTCCCCGGCCAGCACGCCCAGGCCGCCGGAATAAATTGGCATGCATTCGTGGATGCCGAATTCGGCGGAGAAATACCCAACCAATATCGGCGGCTTCGCCTGGCCGGCGGAATCGACCGGATGCGTCTTGTTAAACCACCCCACTTCCGACATATGCGCCTTGAATGCCTGGTAGACGCGGTTGAGATGAGCCAGATACCCATCATCGACGGCGGCCGACGCGAGCTTCTTCTGGTCGATAGCACCCAACAGCTTCACGGGGTTGTGATACAGCTCATGCCAGAGACCACGGTCCAGGCGGCGGAACAGATCAACCGCATCGGGATGCCAGACCCACCACAGATTGTGCGCCAGCTCCAGCAGCGGCTGCAGCGGGACAGGCATGTCGGGGAAAACCTGGAATGTCTTGAGATTGGGAACAGTGAAATCGGACATAGTGTGGAAGCCTCTTTTATTTTGGAGAAGTTATAGCGATATTTTCGGCAATTTCGACGGATTGGTAAAGGTCGCAAGTTTTGAGAATTGAAGGTCGAGTGGCCGCCCCGTGAAACAGAGGGAAAAAACGTGGGAAGCCCGCAACTCAGTGGCGTTTCGCCGAGCCGGGCTCGACACGGCGGGCGTAGAACTGCGATTCAGTGGCGCGCTGGCCCACGAAGTGCAGGTTCAGTGGGTAATTGATCGGGCAACTCTGGAAAAACTCCAGGATTCTCTCGCCGTGGCGCATCTGCCGCTGCAGGTTTTCGTCGATCTGGTCGGTCAGCTCGGCGGGCACCAGGCGCAGGCGATCGAAATCCCATTGCGGGTCGATGCGGACCAGAAGATGCGCTTCCTCCCAGTCGATGGGGTAGCCGTGAATGTACCCCTCGCCGGTCCGCGGCGTGTAGAACCAGAAACAGATGAAGCGATCCTTCCACGCGGTGGAGGTCGCGTTGTCGGCCCCGGTGATAAGGCGCGCATGCGAGGTGCGGATGGCTTGGCCATTCAGCGGTTTGGCGACCCACACTTTACGCTCTCGCGCATCGTAGATGCCGACGTGGGGATATTTCCCACTGAAGCGGGCGCTACAGAGCCTGGTGCTGATGCGGGGCGCAGCGCTAGCGCTTTTGCCGCGTTTACCGAACCCCAGCATCGCGCCATTCCTTCAGGAGTCTCCGGTTGGTTCCTGAAAGGATAGGATGGGCCTGGTAAAACGCAAAGGGGGCGCCGATCGAAATAAAAAGCCGCACGATGGCAATCGTGCGGCTTTATCTCCGAGGGGAAATTATCCCCATTTTTTGCCAAGCTCCTCGAGGCCGGCGCGCTGCAGATCCTGCGGCGTCATTACGATACGAAACTTGACTTCCGCGTCGAATCCCAGAAACCACGGCTCGGCCAGCGCGGGAACTTTCGACGGATCGCTCACATCGACGATCAGCATGGCGGAGCGGCGGCCGTCCTGTTCCGTGAAATAAACGGCTTCCGGTTTAATGGCCTCAAGGATCTTGGCCAGCGTCGATCCAGCGGTTCCTGCCCGAACGAGAGCGTTAAACTTCTCGACGGTAGGAAACACGGTCATCAACATGCGCATGGGAGATCTCCTTTCCTGAGATTTTGTGAATTGCCCGTTACTGCGAGAAACTTCCGTTCAGCGAGCGCAATAGTTCGGCGCGCCAATTCCAACGCCGCGCGACTCGACTGAGCTCGTCGAAGTCCAGCGCGGCCGCTAAACGCAAAATACGACGACTATTTTACGACCAGGACGTATGGTGTCGCCAGAATAATCGGACGCTGTTGCAATAAACAAAGCAACTGCAGCTCCTGGCTCAGTGCGCTGCGAATTGAAGGGGGCAGTGCCTGCAGCAGGGTGTCGGGGCTGAGCGTCACCCTGGGGGCAAACGGCAACTTCGAATCGTCATCCGAATCGTTCCCACCGCCGTTGAGGATGTCCGCGAACGTTCGCGGCGCGGGGAGAACGCGGACATCATATTGTCCCGGCTTCAAGTCGGCCTGCGCGGCGGCGTAGCTGATCGCGTCCTGCACGCCGCCGATCTTGTCGATCATGCCCAAATCCAGCGCCTGCTTGGCCGAGAAAATACGGCCGCGCGCGACCGCATCGATGTCCTTGATCTTGCCTTGGCGGGTGGTCATGACGCGATCGGTAAACTGGTCATACGTCTGCCGCATCCATTCCGTGACTTGGCGGCGCTGGCGGTCGGTCCATTCGCTGGATTGGCTGAACAGGTCCGCGTTGCGGCCACGGAGGAAAGATTCGGTGCCCAATCCCAGCTTGGTGAAGACATCCTTCAGGACGAATTTTCCACCGACCACGCCGATGGAGCCGACGATCGCCGTCGGGTCGGCGAAGATATAATCTCCGCTGGAGGCCAGATAATACCCACCGCTGGCGGCCATCGAGCCGACCGAGATGATGACCGGCTTATCCTTGGCGACGCGTCGCGCGGCCTGCCACATCGCTTCGCTGGCCAGGGCGCTGCCGCCGGGCGAATCGATTCGGATGACAATTGCCTCGATCTTTTCGTCACGATTGGCGCTGCGCAGCGCTTCGCGCATGGTGTCGGAGCCGATGTTGCCGGATTGATTAAAAAGTCCGTCGCCGCTGCCGCCATCGACGATAGTTCCTTCTGCATAAATGACCGCGACACCGGGCCGCGTCGCGGGCGGCTCGCGATGGGAAAGGATCGAGAAGAACGCGAATGGGCTGGACAGATCCACCTGCTCGCGCGGCGATTCGCCGTAATTGCGCAGCAGATCGATCTTTCGCCCCAGCTCATCGGCCATGAGCGGACGCAAGCCGTCGATATCCACCAGGTGGTCGACAAGTCCGCGGCTCTTGGCGATCTTGCCGGGGATCAGGGCGTCATCGACCATTTGCTTCACGTCATCGCCGGAAAGATTACGGCTGAAACTGATGGTGTCCACGATCTGCTGGTACAGTGAGTCAGCCAGCTTGTTCAGCTCGCCGCGCAGCTCGGGACTTGCCTCGGTTCGCGTGAATTCCTCATCGGCGCCTTTGTACTCACCGATCTGCACGAAATCGGCGTTCACGCCCACCTTGTCCAGCAGGCCCTTGGCAAACATGGTTTCAAACCCGACGCCGGGAACCATGATGTCGCCGCCTTCCATCATGCAGATGTCGGTGGCGCCGCAGGCGGCGAGATAGCTGGTGGTGTCATAGGAGTCGGCGTAGACGAAGGTTTTTTTGCCATCACGGCGCAGGGCGTTCAGCTCATCGCGTAGTTCCATCGCCTGCGATAGGTTCAGCTGTGAATCGCCCAGAGTGATCAGCACGCCACGGATGTCCTTATCCTGCCGCGCGTGTTCCAGTCGGTCGAGCAGGACGCGCAGGGTGACGACGTTGGGATCGTTGCCAAACCAGGAGAAATCAGCAGGCTTCTCGGCCAGCGGGCCGGAAAGATCGAAATAGGCAACCTTGGGCAGGCGGTCCGCCTCGTGCTTCATCGCCTTCATCTGGGCGACCAGCTCGGCGGGGGTGGGGAATTTCTTGACCGAGGGAGCCGATTGGTTCGATGGACCGACCGAGCTTTTGACGGTGATCGCCGGCGCAGTCGTCGGCGGATCCACGAGTGAGGGCTGCGTCGTAGGCTTGGCGAAGCAAAGGGTCGACAAAGCGGCGACCGACGCCAACAAACCCGCTGCCGTCCATCTCTTCATAACTAACTCCTTGGCGTAAATAGGTTCCCTCAATACTATAAGATTCTAGCAAGCGTCGGTTCAAAGAAAATCGGTCATGACCGGATCGATCAGACTTTATCGACCGATTCTCACGTAGTTCGCCAGTTGACGGCGGCGATGTAAATTGACGCTAAATGCTTACGCCATAGGGTGCAATCGCCGATGCCAGGCCGACCGCAAGCAAATCGCCGCGTGGCGTTGGTGACGGGCGCCGCCCGGCGGGTGGGGCGAAGCATCGCCCTGCATCTGGCGGATGCCGGGTACGATGTCGCGTTCACCTATCTGAGCAGCCTGACAGAGGCCCGAAGCCTGGAGCGGCAGATTCGCAGCAGGCGGCGTCAGGTCGTGGCTATCCGAGCCGACCTGACGGACCCCAGCGTTGCCGTCCAAACGATCCGCCAGGTATTTGCGGACTTCTCCCCACGGCTGGATGTATTGGTCAACAACGCTTCACTTTACGAACCCGATGCGACCGCGGAAAAACAACTCGAACAGATGCGGCGGTTCTGGGCGATCCACGTCGAGTCACCGCTGCTTCTGTGCCGGGCGATGTCCTCGAAGCTGCGGGCGGCGCGGGGGCATGTGATCAACATGGTGGATTCGCTGACCGAGCGTCCGCTGCCGCGCTATATGGGTTACTGCGCCAGCAAGGGTGGGATGCGGACGCTGACGCTTGGACTGGCGCGCGAATTGGCGCCGCGAGTGACGGTGAACGGCATCTCGCCGGGGGTCGTGATGTGGCCGGAACAGACGCCGCAGCGGATTCGCCGTCAATATCTCCGCCGCGTTCCCCTGGCCAGGGCGGGCACACCGCAGGATGTCGCGCGGACCGTGCTTTTTTTGTGCGAGCATGGCGGCTACATCACCGGGCAAATTCTGCGGCTGGATGGCGGGGCGCGGGCTGGCGTGAACTAGAATCTTCGACATGGGTGATGCCTCTGCTGAAGTCGCCATCGTCGGCGCCGGGCCAATCGGAATTGAACTGGCCATCGCACTGAAGAAGGCGGGGTTCGATTATCTCCATTTCGATGCGCGGCAGATCGGGCACACCATTTCGTGGTTCGCGCCGGAGACGCGCTTCTTCAGCTCCAACGAGCGGATCGCGATTGCCGGCGTGCCCCTGTTCATGCCCGATCAGACCAAGTGCACGCGCGAGCAGTACCTGGGATATCTGCGCGCGATCGTGAAGCAGTTCGATCTGCGCATTCATACGTTCGAGCCGGTCACGGATATTCAATCGAAGGATGGCGGGTTTTTATTGAAGACCCAGCCGCAGGGCGGCGACGCGGAATATCGGGTCCGCAAGATTGTCCTGGCTACCGGTGGAACGGAGCGGCCACGGCGGTTGGGCGTAGTCGGCGAGGATTTGCCCCATGTCAGCCACTATTTTTCTGATCCGCATCTCTACTTCGGCCGCAAGCTGCTGATCGTCGGCGGACGAAATTCGGCGGTGGAGGCGGCGCTGCGATGCCACCACGCTGGCGCCGCCGTGGCCATGAGCTACCGCAAAGGCGAGCTTGACGCGCGCAGCATCAAGTATTGGCTCTATCCTGAGATGACCGGCCTGATCAAATCCGGGTGCATCGCGGCGCATTTCAACACGCAACTGCGCGAGATTCATCCCGGACGGGCGATTCTGACCGGCGAAAAAGGTTCGTACGAGCTGCCGGCGGATTTTGTGCTCCTGCTGGTCGGATATGAGGCTGACTTGAGTTTATGCCGCATGGCCGGTGTAGAGCTGGCCAGCCCATCACACGCGCCGCGGTTCGATCCCGCCACGATGCAGACCAATGTTCCGGGCATCTACATCGCCGGCACGGCGGCGGGGGGAACGCAACAGAAATTCGCCCTGTTCATCGAGAATTGCCACGTCCACGTGGAGCGCATCGTCGCATCGCTGAGCGGCTCGCCTGCGCCGCCGACACCAACCGCCTTCGAACGGCCGGAGAGCTGACGCCCGCTACCGAGGCCCAGGCTCCATAAAGCTGTGGTACCAGACCATAAGCAGCTTGCCGGTGATATCCTTATCAAAGGAAAGCATGACCCGACTGCCGGAGACCGCCGGCTCCACCTGTGCCAGCAGCGGCCCGAGTTGCTTCATCAATTCTTCAACGGCTGCGGCGCCTTTTCCGTTGTGGGGTGGGACGGGAGGTGAATCCTTCAGCGCCACGAATTTCGCCTGGAGCAGCATCGCCAGGGCGTTGGCACTGTCGGCGTCCTTGCGTTGAAGAATGACCGTGTCCGAGAGATTCGGCCGTCCAACGACGCACGTGCAACCCCAGATCACGCTGCTCCATTGCGGATCGGAGAGGTCGCCCAATCCCATCGCCGCGGGGAGAGGCTGTATGACCCTCAGGACGGCGGGATGAAACGCAATGCGCACGGCGGCGTCACCGGCGGCGGAAAGCGCATTGGGCAGCGTGCGATCCTCATTTGCCAGCGTCATCGCGGTAACATCAGGCTTAGCGCCGTACGCCCGCGCATGCCCGTCAGGAGAATCAACGCCGTCATTGCGTTGACCGAAGATCGCGTCCAGACTCCTGACATCTGATTGGGGACCGATTGGCAGGGCGAACATCCCCACAATGTTTCGCGGGTTCGGGCCGCGCTGTTCGGCAAGCAGATATTCGCACGGGCAGCCTGCCTCACTCAGGTCGTCGAGCCAATGCTTCAAATCGGCCCGCATGCCGCTGGCGGTCGCCAGAATATATTGCCGCCGCGCCGCATCGTTGGGGTCGGCGTTTTCCAAAAGGCAGGTCCGCAGCGCATCTGCGATCGCATCCGGATCGATAGCGCCGAAATAGACCGCCTGCGTGACGTCCTGCGCAAGATGGCAATCACGTACCAGCCGGGTGGATGCGGAATAAACCCAGTCGGCGTGACGCGAAACCAACTCGGCGAAGGCCGCTTGATCGTCGGCCCTGGCGTACTGGCACAGGAGGGTGGAGTCGCTGGCAGTCATTGATTTACCTGTAGGTGTCCGGTCGACTCTAAAGGGGAGTGAAATTCACCCGGTATCGAAGGGAAATAAATCTATTTGATCGATCGCAACTTCGCCTCGCGCCGCGATTTCGAATGGGACTGCCGAAACGGCGCTCTCCGAAACGCCCAAAAACCTTCAGGCGCCCGACCCAATACAGAGGGATCACGTGTTTCCAAGGACGCGGAGCCCCGGAGTATCGGTCACGCGCGGCCGAGCGACCCGGGATCCGTCACCGCTTTCGTCGGTGCCGATGCCAACGGCAAGGTGGAAGCGGCAGGCGCACCCCGGCGATTGGGTGCATTTCTTCGGATGAGTCCGCGCCCACGCCGTGGTGCGTCGTCCGTTTTTTATGAAACTTAAGCGAAACCGCGCCGCAGCGACACGCCGCGGCTCTTCTGTGCTGCGCCAATCGCGACCTGCGGCGCCGTTGGTCATAGCCATGAATATCCATCGACTACCCGAAAAAAAACGTGCGTCCCAAGCAAAGCGGCTGGATGATAAGATTGCGACGCCATGAGCAATCTGGGATCGCTGGGAATTGGCAGACCGTCTCTTTGGCGCCAGCCGTCCGGAGTGCCGGAATTTATCCTCGTCCATCGGCCGCTGGATCGGATCCTCGCCTTTACCGGTTTTTCGATCGACGATGTGGTGGGTAACCCGATCGCCAAGAACGCTGTGTTGGGATATTTTAAACTGCACAAGCAAATTATCCGGCGTGGGGAAATCCTGGAGCTGGAGCGTCTCTGGAATTCACCGTAGAAATCTCCCTCCCGGCATGGCGACTTCAGTCGCCATGTTCCTGCGAACCCGCACAACCCCACGTTAAGATGAGCCAATGGGGCCAATGCCCATCATCACGGGCCTGGGACTGGTCACGCCACTGGGATGCGGGGTGGAACCAACCTGGGACGCGCTCCTGGCGGGGCGATGTATTACAGACCACGCGCCCGCCCCGGGAATCGAATCAGCCAAGGCAATTCGGCTGGCACTGCTGGCGGCGCAGGAGGCGATAAAGCAGAGCCGTTGGAATGTGACCGCGCGCAGCGACCCCGACACAGCGCTGGTGATGGGAACCAGCAAAGGTCCTATCGAAGAATGGACACGTGGCCCCTGGCCGCACTTGATGGCGGGAGTTGGACAGACCGCGGGTCTGCTGGCGCATGAGCTGGCGATGCAGGGACCGCGCACAACCATTAGCGCGGCGTGCGCCAGCGGGCTGATCGCGCTGACGGTGGCGTCGACCATGATCGCCTGTGGGCAGGTGCAACGGGCATTGGTGGTCGCGGTGGAAGCATCCGTGCATCCGCTGTTCATCGCCAGCTTCGCGCGTCTGGGCGTGACGGCCCCGCCGGGCCACGGCTGCCGGCCGTTCGATCGTCGCCGCGCTGGTTTCCTGATGAGCGAAGCCGCCGCCGCGGTCTGCCTGGAATCTGACACGTCTCCGGTCGGTGCGCCAGCCGCGCGAATCGACCGCTTCGCCCTGGGCAGCGATGCCGTTCACCTCACCGCTTCGGATTCCCAGGGAACGACGTTGCATCGATTGCTTCGCCATGTCATCGCCGATGAGCCGATCGATCTGATCCACGCCCACGGCACTGGGACAGTGATCAATGACCCGATCGAGCTTGCAGCCATCGAATCAGTGTTGCCGGGATCGGCGATTGGTTACTCCCACAAAGGCGCGCTGGGCCACAGCTTGGGCCCGTCGGGCCTGGTGTCGATCGTTTTAAATTGCCTTGCCCACCGCCACGGCACGGTCCCGGGCAACGTTCAAACCACCGAGCCATTGGAGACGCGCCAGTTGCGAATCAACGCAAACATCACGCAATGCCAAATCCGACGCAGCCTGGCGATCGCCAGCGGCTTCGGGGGGCCCACTGCGGTGTTGGGACTTGTATCGATTTGATTCATCCCCCGTTGCGTGGTGTTTGGATATACCAAAGCCGCATGTCGACATCACGGTAATGAGGTTGAAGTTGCAAAACGCGTTGGTATTGCGCGAGTGCACCTTTGTAGTCGCGCGTGGCCTGCATGATCATTCCGAGGTAGTAGTGAGCCTCGGTGTCGTTGGGATCGACGGCGATGGCGGCCTCAAAATCTGCCCGGGCGCCGTCGAGATCACGTCGGTCGAGGCGATGCTCGGCGCGACGTCGATGCATCTCCGCGGAACGGTCTGGAAACTGCCGTATGAGCTGCGCGTCAAAGCGCTCGCTTTCCTGTTCATACCCGGCCGTCTCCAGCATCGTGCTGAGATTCAGGGCCGCCAGATAAAGATATTTGCCTGGCGAAAGCTCAAAAGCGCGGCGCAGCACCGGCACCGCGCGCGCCGCCGCGAGCTTCTGTTCCTGCGATTGCGGTGGACAGTGTAGCGCGATGACGCCCAGAACCTGGCCATAGCCCGACCAGGCCGACCAGGCATTCGGCCGTTTGGCCACATTGTCAGCCCAGATCAGGGTCGGTGTCTGATAGTCGTTATTTCGCAGGATCGTCAAGGTGATCAGAATTGCGATCACGCAGGGCGCCAGCGCGATCAGTAGCCGGGTCGCATGCCATCGCTGTGCGAACAGCCAGCCTCCAACCACGCCCAAAGCGACCAGGCCGGCCAACGGCAGATACGCGCGATGATCCGCCTCGATTTCGGTGACAATCGGGACGATGCTCGAAGAGGGCGCCAGGATCAGAAAAAACCATGCGAGCAAAAATCCCAGGCGCGGCCATTTCCAGAATGCGACCAGCGTCGCAACCAGCAGAAGCGCAACCAACAAGCCGGGAGCACCGACTTGATTCCAATGACGCGCGACCGGCCAGTCGGTAGCGGTGAGCACCAGGCCCCGCGGCCAGAAGACCAACCGAATATAATGCGCAATGACACCCAGTTGTGTGAGGGCATATTGGATCGGGGATATTCCCAGGTTGAATCCGATCGTGTTGCCGCGCCCCTGTCCCTGGATCACCACAACTGCCAGAATCCCCCAGGTCGCCGCCAATCCTGCGTAAAGCCATCGCCGCGTTTTTAGCGCTGCCGCAAATGAGCCCGCCAGGAATGTCCGGTCGTAGATCAGGGCGATCAGGGGCGCTGTGGCCAGCGTTTCCTTGGTCATTATTCCCAGCGCACAGGCGATGATGGTGCCGGCGCTCCAGACCACCACGGCGCGTCCGGAATCGGCGGAGCGAATCAGACAGTAGATGACCAGCAGATAGAACATCGCGGCAAGGGTTTCGGCGCGTTGGACGATGTAGGTGACGGCCGCGGTCGTAAGCGGATGGACCAGCCAAATCCCCGCGACCGCGCCCGCCAGCCACGGCGCTGAATCCACAAAACGCTTTCCCCAGGTTTGCGTGCGCATTAGATTGCGGCGCACGATTCCAAATAGCAGCAACCCAGCCGTCAGGTGAATCAGCAGGTTTGTCACGTGATACGCTTCAACGGATTGGCCAGCCAGGGCGTAATCCACCTTGAACGAAAACCAGAGAACCGGTCGCGCGGTAAGGGTCGTGCTCGAATACTGGAGATTGGATGCGCCTCCGAAATCCGGGTTGTCGCGAATGGCGGCCAGGTCGTCGAAAATAAATGGTCCCCGGAAGCTGCTGCAATACGCCACGACACCCAGGCAAACCAGCGCGACGGAAATGGTCCATGGCGTAAGCGATTGATGCGCCGCAACCGGGGTTTTTGCAGGCATTTTTGAGATTTTACCTCGCTCGCGGGCCCCTTGCGTCGAGCTTAACATAACACCCAT